>Ga0224501_10001705_pt1 | contig 17090 bp, 12 predicted proteins | sample SF_Oct11_sed_USG_4_FD_169105 | JGI IMG/M metagenome (GOLD analysis project Ga0224501, IMG submission 169105) | Sediment microbial communities from San Francisco Bay, California, United States - SF_Oct11_sed_USGS_8_1 | ecosystem: Environmental > Aquatic > Marine > Sediment | place: USA... | reverse complement strand
GCCTGTTAAAAACGTATAAGGAATCCGCCTGTTCCTTCGGTGTCTCTGTGGTGGCTGAGAAGGGAGAGCAGAAGTCTTCAGGAAGCGAGTCCTGTTCAAGGCGATCTTTTAGTGATTTTGAACCTGTTGAGAAAATTGCTGAGAAGGCAGCCAGAGATGCTTATGAAATGCTTGATTCACAGATGGTCAAGACACAGAAAGCAGCCGTGATCTTTGATCCTGATGTGGCACGTGCGATCCTGGGTGGTATTCTGGCAGGCGTGAACGGGGAGCGTGTCCTTCAGGGCGCAAGTTTCCTGGCGGATAAGTTGGATCAGGAGATAGCCTCTGAACTGGTTACGCTTGTTGATGATGGAATCCGTCCGAAAGGTCTAGGGAGTAAACCCTTTGATGGAGAAGGAGTTCCAACACAAAGAAGAGTAATCTTAGATAAAGGCGTGTTGAAAGGTTTTATATATAACACCATCGTGGCGAAAAGAGCCGGTATCAAGAGCACAGGAAATGCTTCACGAGGTGGATTCACGAGTCTCCCAGGAATTGGTGCTCACAATTTCTACATGGAAGCCGGAAGGAGCACACCTGAAGACATCATCAAGGCAACAAAAAAGGGGCTGTATCTGAAGAACGTCACAGGGTACGGAATAATTCCGGTGAATGGGAACTTCAGCGGCGGAGCTTCCGGTTTCTGGATCGAAGACGGAAAGTTTGCTTTTCCAGTGAAAGGATTGACCATCGCGGGAACGGCTTTCAAGATGTTGAAGGATATCGATATGGTTGCGAATAACCTGGACTTGAACCGAAGCTTCACAGGTCCGACTTTCAGGATCAAGTCCTTACAAATCGGAGGCGAATAAGACTCCCTAACTCACAGCAAGATTTTTGACCATTTTTTCGATGTGTATAACTACGAGCAATATAACTATGCTTTATACGACTAAAATTTAACGCTGAGGAGCGTTTCATGAAAAGAAAAAGATTTAAGTCGTTTTCCTTCCCGTGTTGTCTATTTATTTTTGCTCTTATCAGTGTTTCTTGTCGTCCACCTGAAAGCTCTTCGATCGTCGAGCAGACAGAAACCATTCTGACCTATCCCTTCTCTGAACCTGACCCGGTCCCTATCCTGACACGATCAAGCTTATGGGGGAGGGGAGCACGTCTCTATCCCTATTACTTCTTCGATAGATTCAGCAAGACAGCCGTAGAGAGAGATTGGAAAGTCATACGAATGGAGAATCCCTATATTCAGGTCTCTATTCTTCCAGAGGTGGGAGGAAAAATTTGGGGAGCTTCGGAAAAAACCACTGGAAATGAATTCATCTACACAAACCATGTGATGAAATTTAGAGAAATTGCTTTGCGCGGTCCATGGACCTCAGGCGGGATAGAATTCAATTTTGGCATTGTGGGACACGCCCCTTCCACTGCATCTCCAGTTGACTACATGATCAGGCAGAATCCAGATGGGAGCGTGAGCTGTGTGGTCGGCACGATGGATTTGCCTTCTCGCACACGCTGGAGTGTAACCATCCACCTTCCAAAGGATAAAGCCTATTTCGAGACCAAAGCTTTCTGGTACAATCCTTCACCCTTCCATCAATCTTATTATTCATGGATGAATGCAGCCGTGAAAGCGACAGAGGACCTTCAGTATGTGTTTCCCGGAGTTCACCATATCGGACACAACTATTCTGTGCCTTTGAGACCGTGGCCTGTGGATGAGGAAGGTCGGGACCTTTCCTGGTATAGGAACAACAATTTCGGCTCTTCTAAGAGTTATTTTACTGTCGGTGAATATGAGAATTTTTTTGGAGGGTACTGGCACGATTCTCGATTTGGGTTTGGACACTGGGCTTTATACGATGACATGCCCGGGCATAAGATTTGGATCTGGGGGCACTCACGTCAGGGAATGATCTGGGAAGAGCTTCTCACCGACTCAGATGGTCAGTACAGCGAGCCCCAGGCAGGGCGACACTTCAACCAGAGTGACCACAGCCTGTTCATCCCCTATACAGCCGATAGTTGGAGAGAGGTTTGGTTCCCTTACAAAGACATAGGTCCCATGGTGAAAGCATCTCCTAAGGGAGTATTGAATGTCACTCAAGATAAAGAAACGATTAAATTAGGGCTCTTTCCTCTGGATAAAATAGATGATGATCTCGTCGTAACATATGGAGGAAAAGAAATCTATCGTGAACCTCTCAGCTTGACTCCAGCCGAAGTGTATGTAAAGGAAATCCGTCAGAACCTCTTTGATGATCAGACCGTTGAAGTCCGTGTTAGCGACAAGCTGGCTTATTCCAGCGATCCAAAAGTCAATGATTTGAAACGTCCGATCCGGTTTCATCCTTTCGATGAGACAACAGCCGAAGGACTTTTTCTATCCGCCATACGTCATGAGCAAGAAAGAAATTATTACAAGGCGTTGGAGATGTATCTGAACTGTCTGGACAAAGAGCCCCTCCATACACGGGCGTTGTGCAGAGTGGCTGAGCTTTACTGCCGCAGAGGGGAATACGAAACAGCCCGATTCTATGCGCACAGGGCTTTGTTGAACGAAATGTACGAGCCAGAGGCCAACTTTGTCTATGGGATCATTTGCCGCAGATTGGGTGACTTCATGGATGCAAAGGAGAGCCTAGGTTGGGCCTCCCGCTCTCTTGAGTATCGTTCGAGCGCTTATGCTCAGATGGCAGAGATCTATTTTCTGGAAAGTCATTATGACCTCGCTTTGGAATACATTAAGTGGGCGCTAAATTATAATAGAGACAATATCAACCCCTTGCTCCTTAAAGCCACAATCCACAGAATGAAGAAAGAACCGATTCAGGCTGGGGAAGCGCTCCAGAGAATCCATGAGCTCGAACCTCTCAATCACCTCGTTAGGTATGAGCGCTACCTTCTGGATCCAAGCCCGGATAGACTGGACGTTTTCAAGTCCATGGTACGCAATGAGCTCCCAAACGAGACCTATATCGAGATGGCTCTTCATTATATCAAACTGGGTCTGAACGAACCGGGAATTCAGCTATTCGAGTTTGCCTCTGACTATCCCACTGCCTGTTATTGGTAGGGTTATCTGTTGAAAGAAAGTAATCAAGAGAAAAGCCAGACGTATCTCAAGAAGGCTCAGGCCATATCTCCCTGGCTGGTTTTCCCTTTCCGTGAAGAATCGATTCCAGTGTTCGAATGGGCATCTCAGGAGGAACCTGAAGATTGGAAATCAAAATATTATCTTGCCTTGATCTTCTGGAGCAAAGGGAGGGTGGAAGAGGCCAGAGGTCTCTTCGATTCCTGTGGCCAGCCAGATTTTGCGCCTTTCTATCTTGCCCGCGGTCATTTTTATAAGAGTGTCGACCTTGCCTTATCGCTACAGGATTTTGAAACCGCTGTCAATGTCGATAAGAGGTATTGGAAAACTTGGCATACTCTGATTGATTTTTACAATCAACTGGGAATGTCTGAAAAGGCCTTGGAATCGGCTCTACAAGCATCCGAACATTTTCCGAAAGAAGATTTCATTCAAGTTGACCTGGTTCGTGCTCTAATGGGAAATGAACGGTATGCTGAGGCAGCCGAGATCCTTAGTGGGTTGGAGATACTCCCATATGAGGGGGCAAGTGACATACACAATCTTTTTGTTCTCTGTCATGTGAATTTAAGCCTCGAAAACATAGGTAAACGAGACTATGAACAGGCCATCAAAGATCTGGAGCTTGCCAAGACCTATCCGGAGAATTTGGGCACAGGTCGACCTTACGAACCGGACCAAAGAATGCAGGATTATCTCCTGGCGGTCTGTTATGAGAGATTGAGAGAAAAGGACAGAGCAGAAGAAATCAGAAAGGCTATTAATGATTTTACTCAAGAACATCTTACTGAGGATCTCCTAAATCACTATTTTGGGGGACTCGTCCTCCTAGAGTCTGGACAACGGAGAGAAGGCAGAGCTTTGATGAGAAAGGCGAAACTTCCTGAAGAGTTACAGCGAAAAATTCGATCCATCGTCCGATAGCCTGAATTATTCATTTTTCTCTTGCGATTAGTTCTCAAAATGCGATAAATTCCTGGTATGACGGAAATTCAGCCAAAACCGAAAAATCTGTGTAAAAGGATCGACCTTAAAATCCCTCTCATCGGTTTCTACGATGCGCCTGACCCTGAATCCTTCGAGCCGCTTATTCGCCCGAATCCAGGCGAGTGTGTTTTCGCTTTCTATGAAAAATGGGCCGACGGAGTAACTCTCCATATCACGAAGGATCATTATGGGTGTGGAGGGGCAGGACGATGGATGTGTGGCATAGAAATACGGTCCAGGGAAGAATTCATAAAGTTTTTGGCAGATGACGAAGGACTCAAGGCATCCCACAAGCTGATGGAGAGGTGGATCGATACCGGAAGACCATACCAATCTGCCCATCATAATATTCTCATCGGTCCACTCAAAGAAGACCAGTGGGAATATGCTAAAAGCGTCACTTTTTTCGTTAATCCAGACCAGTTGAGCACACTGATGATAGGTGCTCAGTATAATAGTGCTCCGGAAGATCCTCCACCAGTCATAGCTCCATTCGGATCAGGGTGCATGCTTCTCCTTCCCTTTAAAGACCTGACCATTCCTCAAGCTTCTATTGGTTCCACTGACATTGCCATGCGTCAACATCTTCCTCCCGATATCCTGGCTTTCACCGTGACAAAACCTATGTTCAATCAGCTTTGTGAGTTGGATGAACGGAGTTTTCTGTACAAACCTTTCCTGAAGAGACTGAGGAAATCCAGAGGTTTGCCCGATCTTTGAAAGAGACTCGTTTCCCACAAAATACATAAGACCGGCCGTCTGACTAAGAATCAGAAGGTCGTAGGTTCGAATCCTGCCGGGCATACCAGGGAAAAAACCTCTTTTTTCAATAACTTACTCTATTTTAGACTTTCAATTCTAGTATCATAATTTCAACGCTTTTCAACAATTTTTGTGTAATATTTGTGAAATGGAGTCAGTAAAGAAATCTGCCTTCATGTAGGGCACATGACTCTAGATCATGGAATCGGGGTCACGAATCCCTGCTTCCCAGCCACTCTTATTTTCAGTCCTACCCCTCGAAAATCAAGCATTTACAAACGAACCGTCAAAACCGTAACCGCAGGCAATATGTAGCGTTTGAAGGCAAAAAGTGTTGCATGAGTGTGACATGGGGAGAGGTCTAAGCTAGGAGTAAAATGAAGGAGCAAAATCTCGCTTAAGGGTGTGTCCAAATCATTCGACGACATACACCTTTTAAATATTATCGGCAAAACAAACAATAAGGAGAGAAATCCGGGATAGCCAATTTTCTTAAATGCTCGCCACCATCCAACAATTATGAATATTATGACCAAAGCAAGAAAAGGTTGGTGATAAAAAAAAGCTACAGGATTCCACAAAATAGATATTGTATCCATTTATCACAGATTACAGCAAACATGGCTGGCTAATAAAGAAATATCCATTCAATGAATTTTGACTCTTTGGATATGAAATTTATCAAAAAAGGCTTTTTAGATAGGAGATATTGCGGTCCAATAATTCTTTAGGACTCAGCTTGCCATGGCCGGGAACGACCACATCGATTTCAAGTTTTTTGAGCCGTTCAAGGTGAGAGATCCAGAGCCTCCATTCTTTCTGACCTCCGAATCGTGTGTTCGGAGGCATCCCTTCGTAGATTGCATCCCCGCCAAACAGTGTTCGTGATTTTGGATGATAGACCACAATCTCGTCGTCCATGTGACCGGGCGTAAAAAGCAAGTGAATTTCATCGCCGTCAATATTCAGATCAGTATCTTTCTCAATCACTTGATCCGGAGCCGTGAGCAAGACATCTCCGTATATTCTGTCTCCCTCCTCGAGACTCAACCCATCCATTTTTATGATGAATTGTTTATAGAAGCCGTTATCATCCTTAAGCTCCTCTTCTACCCCAATGTGGGCAATAAACTTGGATCCTCTATCCTTGAAAACACGCATTCCGAAAACATGGTCAGAATGATGGTGGGTGAGGATCAAGTAGAGATTTTCGTTCCGTCCGGCTCGTTCAGCGGCAGTCTTCCAGAGGAATTCGCCTGAGGCGATATTCATACCTGAGTCAATAAAAATGGTGCTTTTTTCCGTGAAGATGATTCCTGCGTTCACGCCAGCTTTTTTCCCCCTAGAATAAAAAAGATCAGTAATGGCATAGACATCTTTTGTTATTTTATGAACTTGGGGGTATCCCACTAATCCTGATTGCTGGCTGGTTTGTTCATCCACGTGTCTTCTTCCCCATTTATCATAAAAAACCGTTTCAGAAAGGGGCTTTCTCACTCGATGGAGAGGATCTTGAGCTGGGTAACCGAGGGCGATGACCGTCATCAGCTTGGTTTCATCAGGAGCATTAGGGAGCTGTTTGATTTCGGAATTGACCAAAAGAACCAGGATTTTGAAAGCTGACAGATCATACTCCAGCGTGCGTCCGGAGTCTTCCCACCATACTTGACCACTCAGAGAAGATGGGAAAACAAGAGAGATGGATAATAACAAGAAAAGAGAAGAAGCTTTGAATTTCTTATGAGTCATCTTCCGCCTCCGGTTGTATTTCATTAGTGTTTTCTTCTTTCTTTCCGGTTTAATGAATTCTGGGTATAAAATCCTTTGAAAATTCATCCAAGAAAGATCGGACAGGGGAAGAGGCAACAGATCCGTATCTGTACTGCTTGGTCGTCAGGATAACCATGATTTTTTTCTTCTCCTGGTTCCACTGCGCAACCTGGTAGATGCCTTTTCCGGTAAAGAATTGCCTCTCATTTTCGTTCTCTGGCTCTATGAACTGGCAGGATCCCCAGATTCTGGTGATTTTCTTGTCATCGACTTTGAAATTCTCCATTCCGGAATTCTGAATGCTCTCCACATCTGTGTATGATTTGATCTCGTTGATGAGACTTTCCATTAGTTTTTGCTGGATGCCCATAACCTGCTCTTCGTCCTGGGATTCGTCCATTTGAGTCCATTTCAGGGTCACCTTTATTCCCCGGTCAGAGCAGAGCCCCAGCAAAGACCCCATTTTCCGGTTCCTTATTCCGTCATATTCAGGGAAAGGGACGTAATAAGGGCTTTCAAACATAAACCACTTTTCCGGATAATAGAAAGAAAATCCGTATTTTTCGGATTCGTATTTATTGGTTAGATCGGGAAAGTGCTCTGTCTGAGCTCCTGAATGGCATTGGATGGTCTTGGCTGAACGCATCTCTGTCTCGAATTCATGTTTGGGAGTTTTTACTCGAATGTTATAGTTTGTGTCAGCGATGAATTCCCGACCGCTTTCAGGACAATTCCAGATGATGTACCGGCTATAGAACATTTTATTCGTTCCGTATGCCTCGACCCAAACTGCGTCATGGCCGGCCATTTTGGTTCTTCCCTCTTTCCCTGAGAATTCAAAGGGAACTCCCCACATCTTGAGCATTCTCTCTTTGACGTAATCGACAGTGATCTCTTCGACCTGTATCGGACCCCAGTGGATGAGATACATCAACCATTTTATATCCGCGAAGGTGATTTCTCCTTTTTCTTCAGTTCCTTTGGCATCCTCGTCCCTCCACTGCCAGCCGATGTCTTCGAGTTTAAGCTCCAAACCTGATTTTTCCTTGATCAGAGAGACAAGGTCTTCCACTTTCTGTGGCTGCTGTTGAGATTCCAGATAGGAAGCTGCAAGAAGCAGCGATGTGAGTAATACAATACAGATCTTGAACCGAAATTTACTTTTTTCGTCTTTTTGAGCTAAAGCCATGATTCCCTCTCTTTTTTCACTCGGTTTTTTTTCAGATTTTAAACAATTAAAACCATATAATTGGGCTTTGCTCCCTTTGCAGTGATAAAGCATAACTACCTTTTCGAGCGAGACCGGCTCTCTTTGTGTCCCCCTCTCAACTTCTCTCTTTATCTTTATATGCAAATGAAATCCCAAGAGTCACTGCGGCGAAAACAATCAGAATTATTCCGAAGAAAACCGGATTCTCTTTCTGATAGACCGCTCTCAACCAGCCCATTCCCCAATCATAGGCAAGCCCCACGATACACAGAAGAATCCCTGCAAGTGCCATCTTCCAGCCGTATCCGGCAAAAAGCTCCTTTGTTTTCATCCAGAGCTGCTGGACTCTTTTCCTCCCAAGGAGGCAGGCTATAAGGGAAAGAATGGCCAGCAGGGCAATGAAAAGATAGGCCCCTTTTTTATTCCTGTTGATATACACTATAAGCGGATAATCCGACCAGAAATTACCCATAAAGTGAATCACGGCTACAGAGACTAGGCTGCCCGTCAAGTAATAGGCAATCCCAAAGCTTATTGCACTAATCAAAGCACTCAAGGCAAGAAGTATCCCCCACTTTTCCCAGTCCGGGCGGTTAAAAAAATGCCCGAGACCGAATACAATGGCTGTGAAGAAGAATCCTGTTGCGGGCGAAATCTTTCTCGAAAAAAGCGTTTGAACGTAGCCGCGCCAAAAAACCTCCTCCCAGAAAGCAGCTCCAAGGGTTGAGAGGGCCATGAATAGAAATGATAGGAATATAAATAAAAGTGGAAATGACGAAGTCAGTAACGAGTTGTAAAAATCAGTTCCTGCTGCCAGTTCTGCACGCCCCGGAAAAATAACGATCGTCAGCGGAAGCCTTATAAGATAGAACAAACAGAATATGATCACTCCCAACCAGATATCTTTTCCCCAGCTTTCATGAATTCTGTAACCGAGATCTCTCAGAGTCCATCTTCCCTTTGCTCTGCGGACACCCCAAACGACCAGCGTTATTAGAAAACAGAGGATAAACCATTTGAGAGAAGAGAAAACTCTCTCTGAAAGAATTGAATGGTACTTTTCCCTGCCCAGGATTTCTGGGGGAATCTTGGCAAAAAATAAATGAAAGAGGCCGATGATTATGAACACTATCGAGTAGAGCCCGAGAAATTCCAGAAGGTGAAAAACTGCTTTTTTATTGAGGTTGGCACCCACCATCTCCCTCCTTATTGTTTAAGATGTATTCTGCTCAATAAGAAACCCAACCATTATACATTAGCGGGCTCAATGCATCCTCGCCGTCAGACTTCGTCATATTCCGTCAAAGAGCAATTAAAACCATATAATATCTTAAAATATACATACATTAATCGCAAATAACATGCCAATTTCATCTTCCTGGGGTTTTCTAACACTTATGAAACATACATGTATCATTAATTAACAATTAATGTCCTTACTCGAACAGAAATAAATATTCCCCATATCAACTTTATGAAAGAGAATAGCCAAGATTCCGTTGCTTTATAATCCAGTCTTAAGCTTCTGTTTTGCATGATAAAGCAGTTCTCAAGCAATTTTGGATTCAATATGTCACCATTTTCTTTGATATTCACTGCTTTTCTCTAAAAATCTAACGATCAGAGATACCTGTCCATCTGATCGTATAGGAAAGCAACTCATTGCAATGAACAACATCGTAATCGATTAATCCGAGACAATATCTCGGCAAATATCTCCTTACTTATGGAAACCTCTGCCATCTGGAAAATAAAATAACGGCTCTGTCTCAGAACCTTAGCTCCGATCTTTATGAGTTTCACAAGCAGAGTCCGAAGCGACCAGTGCTTGATATTACCCGGAAGAACCAGACGCCGCAGAAAATTGCCCAGATTATTGGCCAGAACAAACAAACCTAACCTCACCTGATTCGAGATGAAATGTTTGCATGAGAGCCGTGTCCAGTTGAGAGCATATTTACCTTCTTTTATCCACTGCTCAGCTATACCACGCTCATTGTAGAAACGTACGACACTCACTGCTTTGGCACTCATATTGGTCACGATGAAACCTACTCTCGGGAACAAATCTCCCCTGGTGCCACTCAACTTTCGCCACCACACGCCGTTTCTTTTGCCAAGAGGCAGCTCGGTACTTAAATTCATAAAACCATACAACCGGTTTTCTCGAAGGACGACCAACAGGACGGATCCACAAATGTTTAATCTCATCATAACTACGAATCAGAAGGTCGGGCGTTCAAATCTCTCCGGGCGTACTCCGTTACCCCAGAAAAATCTTGATTTTGCTTTTAGCCTGAGTCTTTTTCAGTCATTTTGTCCACACCGTGTCCACACGGATTTTTGGATATAAATGATTTTGTTTAATGTCTAAAATGTTCTTTTGGACGCCGGCCTATCACGCCGGAGGTCGCGAGTTCGAGTCTCGTCGGCCCCGCCAGATATCCCCGAGAAAATCCCTGTTTTTAATTTAAGCACCATTAAGCCAAGTTAAGCGGGTTTAAGCAGATATGCGATACCTAGTAGTAGCATATGACTTATTCACTCCATGTAATAAAATAGCTAGCAATATACTACGCCTGCATTCTACTCTAAAAAAATTTGTATTATAAGAGAGACCATATGGTCAAATTGTAAATGAATTCTCTAGAATTCAATAGAGTGGTACTTTGAAGAACGTCCCCAATTTTCAGACTTTCATTGACACCAAATCTTTCCTGTGCTAGTATTATTTATGTTGAAATTGAGGTGATTTGTCATCTTTTAAGAACAGGCAGGGATCACAAGAGATGAGGGAAAATTTCAACAACATAGAAGTTCATCCCTCCTCAATCAAAATTCCAATATCAAAAGGAAGTCAGAATGAATATTTATGTAGGCAATTTATTACGGGAGGCCACTGAAGATGATGTGCGGCAGGCTTTTGAAGCCTTTGGGCAGGTCACATCTGTCAAAATCATAAAAGACAAGTATACTGGCGATTCGAAGGGATTCGCTTTTGTGGAGATGCCGAACAGTCGCGAAGCCCAGTCCGCGATCTCAGGGCTTGATGGCAAAGATTTGAAGGGGAGCACTCTTAAGGTCAACGAGGCGCGCCCTCGTAGTGATGACCGCCGAGGTGGAGGAGGTTTCAAAAGAGGTGGATTTGGTGGGGGCAAACGCTACTGATAAGAGGCACTCGGACATTCAATATTATAATCAAATTTTGCATTGAAGCATATTTAGGGATTGCCTGGCTTGCTCATTTGCACCTAAAAATTCGTAATTACACCTATTATTCCGGTCAAAAAAGGGGAAAACTCTGTCTGAAAGATGCCTGATTTATCTTCGTGATTGTTTGCTGATATCAGGCAGTTCTATTACCGGCCTCCCTTGATATGTAGAGAGATCCTAAGTGGAATATAAGGGATTGTTTTCAACTGTTAAATTCCAAAAAGGAATAATGAATGAAAAAATATGAGAGAAAGGAAAGAAAGGATAGAGAAAAGAAGAGAGAGAGAAAAGAAAGAGAGAAAAAAGAAAAAGAAGAAATATAGCGTAAACTAGAAGGATTATTAAGAGCATTAATAATTTAGTTCTTTTCGTATTGGAGTATTGAACATGGCAGTGGGTAGCCAGAGGAAAAAAGTTCTGGATAAACAAAGGAAAGTTCACTTGAGAAGAGGAAAGTCGCCCGTCGTTTCTTTCGACGGAGTAGGGCAAACATCGGATCCTATCAGACTTTACATGAGAGAGATGGGTAACATTCCGCTGCTAACAAGAGAGGGAGAAATACTCGTAGCAAAGGAAATTGAAAGAGGAGAAGAGATAACTATTAAAGCCCTTTCAAAAACACAATTTCTTCACAATGAAATTCTTTCATTGGAAGAGGAACTAAATGAAGACGATGAAACCGTCCAAGCTGTGTTCAATTCCATCGAGAATGAATCCTCAACAGGAAAACTCGAGAAAAAAAAGGAGAGGATTCTAGCAAAGATCAATGAGATAAGAAAGTTAAGCACCCAATTGGAAAAAATCCCTGCATCAAAGAAATATACTTTTGGACGTGGGCGTCTCATTATCAAAATGAGCCGCCTCATCAGGGAACTTGATATCCGCTCTCCTTATAGAGAAAAGATTATTGAGAGTCTCCATGAAAAGCTAAAGGTCATCGATGCATTAGAAAAAAGTAAACAAGAGTTGAGAGCCTCTCTCCTAAAAGCGAAGGGTAAGAATGCAGAAGATGAACTCAAACTTAGGATCAAAAAAATCGATGAGCTTCTAAGAGTATACAACAATGAATCCGGTCTTAATTCTCAGGGATTAAAAAAAACACTGCAAACCATCGCCAAAGGAAAGCAGATCTGCGATCGAGCAAAAAAAGAACTTGTCACCTCTAACTTAAGACTCGTGTTTTCCATTGCCGGGAAATACAGCAACTACGGAGTCCAGTTTCTAGATTTAATCCAGGAAGGAAACATAGGCTTGATGACAGCAGTGGATAGATTTGAATACCAAAGGGGGTATAAATTTTCAACTTATGCGCATTGGTGGATAAGACAAGCAATATCACGTGCAATTGCGGATCAGGCTAGGACGATAAGAATCCCTGTGCATATGTACGAAATCATAAACAGGTTAAATAGAGTGTCAAAAAGCTTTGTGCTTGAAAAAGGCAGAGAACCAACATGTGAAGAGATTGCGAAAAAGATGCATATGCCCACAAGTAAAGTACAAAAAATCATGAAAATTGCCCAGATACCTCTCTCACTTGAGACGCCAATAGGAGAAGGAGAGGAAAGTCATCTGTATGATTTTATCGAGGATAAGGGGATCCCTTCGCCAACAGATGAGATCATTCATATTGATTTGAAAGAGAAAATTGAGGAAGCGCTAAAAACTCACACCCAGAGGGAAGCTAACATTTTAAAAATGAGATTTGGGTTGGGAGATGGCAACGAACATACTCTAGAAGAGGTTGGCCAGCAATACAAGGTTACGCGTGAGAGAATAAGGCAAATCCAAGAAAAAACGATAAGAAAATTAAAGCGTTCTAAATACTGTCTGAAATTAGAGTCCTTTACAAAATAGTTGAATCTAATTCCTAGGTGCAAGGGATATTCCTTGATTTATCACCTTATAGGGTGGTATCTTGGGGAACGTCCCCAATTTCAAACTTTTTTATAACATATTTTCAAAGTTTAAAGTGAGTGGAAGCCAGAATCCGAAAAACACTGGCTTTCCGATTTGGGAAAATGCAAACCTTAAAGGTATTTGCGCCTCATTGAGATAGACGTATGAGGGGGAGCCACTATTTGTATGGATATAGCATATTTTGATTCCAATATACTGATAAAATGTTATATTATGTAAAAATGTGATTAAGAATGAATTGGAAATCAATATGATGCCCAATATTCTCTTTTGTAAAGTTGATATGGGGAATATTGGATTATGTGGCTCAATAGAAAACCTAACCCTTAATAGAGGAGGTAAACATGTTAACTTTTCCTGTTATCATCATTGCACTCATCGTTCTCTATCTCTTGAATGCGATTAAAATCCTGAGGGAATATGAAAGAGGAGTGATTTTTCGTCTTGGTCGAGTGCTTCCCAAACCAAAAGGACCAGGCATCATACTCGTTTTTCCCCCAATTGACCGTATGGTTAGAGTGAGTCTTCGGATCGTTGTCATGGATGTTCCTCCTCAAGATGTCATCACCAAAGATAATGTTTCAGTTAAAGTCAACGCTGTTTTGTATTTTCGTGTCATGGAACCCCAAAAAGCCATCCTCGAAGTCCAAGATTTTCTTTATGCCACTTCACAACTTGCACAGACAACATTGCGGAGTACACTGGGTGAGGTTGAACTCGATGATCTTCTCTCAGAGAGAGAGAAACTCAACCTTCGACTCCAAGAAATCATCGATAGGCGCACAGACCCCTGGGGAATCAAGGTTCAGATGGTAGAAATGAAACATGTGGATCTTCCTGAAAATATGCAAAGAGCCATAGCCAAGCAAGCCGAAGCGGAAAGAGAAAGAAGAGCCAAGGTTATACATGCCGAAGGTGAATATCAAGCTGCAGATAAGTTAACCAAAGCTGCAGATATCATCTCAACAAACCCTCAGGCACTTCAGCTCAGGTTTTTGGGCACTCTCGCTGAAATTGCAACAGAAAAAAATTCAACAATCATCTTCCCTCTCCCACTTGACTTGCTGAAAGCTTTTATGTACAAAAAGGAAAAAACATAAGTACAGGCAGCCGATAAGAAACAGAAACTAAAGAGAACTCCAACTTTCGAGCTCTCAGCTTGTTTTAATTTTCATCGGAATACTGATTAATATGACGAATTGATTGCTGTTTTAGTTCCGTTTACTTCAATGCTACCAAACGCTCCTTGGCATCCTAAACCTTAGGAATCCCGGTGTCAGCGTTCCTCGACCTGTGGAAGGACGCTGACCTAGGTATAGCTGAGGTGGAAGATGCCAGGAAGAGGCTGGCAGCGACGAATTTATGGAGGGCAATCTATGAATAACAAATTTATCAACAGAAGGCATTTCATGAAGTCTTCGGTTGCGGGGATGGCAGGTTTCATTTGCCTGCCTTTCACCGATAAAAGACAGGGGAAAAACCAAAAGGAGAAAAAACTTATTTACCGTACCCTTGGAAAGACCGGAATAAGAGTCCCGGTGATCGGAATTGGAATACTCTCTTCTGGTAGCCCGGCTCTTATGCAGGCAGCCCTCGATGCAGGAATCACTCACTTCGACAGCACCGCAGGCCAGCCGCAGCAAATACATAATGAGGAAATGATTGGTGAGGTCCTCAAGGGAGTGCCCCGGGAATCTGTTGTATTCGGCACCAAGATTCATCTTCCCCAAGATTACAAAACGGGTCTTTATACCAAAGCAGCAACAGAGGATGAATTTCTCAAGAAACTTGATATGGCCCTTAAACGTTTAAAAATGGACTATGTGGACATTGTCTACCATCATATGGTCTCTCGAAGAGAATCGGCCTTCCATGAGCCCGTAATGAAAGCGATGGAAAAGGCAAAAAAGGTTGGTAAAGCTCGATTTCTCGGCATTACGACCCATAGTAATGTGACGGAGGCGGTTCATGCGGCCGCTGATTCAAATTTTTATGAGGTCGTAATGGCTTCTTACAATTACAAACAGAAAAATCATAGGCAGGTCAAAGAAGCCATTGCCAAAGCCGCCAATGCAGGACTGGGAGTCGTGGCCATAAAGGTGATAAGAGGAGAGTTGGAAAAAGGCGAAAAGCCCGTAAATCCGTGCGCATCTTTAAAATGGGTCCTGCAGGACTCCAATGTCCATGCCACTATCCCTGGATTCAGTAACTTTGAGGAGATGAGTGTAGACCTCTCGGTTATGGAAGATTTGAACTTGACTGAGGCCGAAAAGAATGACTTGAAAAGGGGGGCCTCAGTCCCTGGATTATACTGCCAAGGTTGTGGCCAGTGTTTGCCACAATGCTGTGCTGAACTCCCTATTCCTGACTTGATGCGGTCTTATATGTACGCTTACAGTTATCGTCAACCTGCCCTCGCTCAAAGCCTTATCGCGTCATTGGCTCTTCCCCGTCACGTTTGCGAAGATTGTTCCTCGTGCCCGGTTGTATGTCAGAATGAGTGGAACGTTAAGGGGAAGATTCGTGACATCATCCGTCTAAGGGGTGTGCCTTCTAGATTTCTGGTCTAGTTAGGCTGATCTGCCCCCCCCGCATATCGACAAAACGGTGTTATGATTTAGTTGGAATAATCCCGACTCTGGGATACCGAAAGCAGAGGATGCTTGGAGGAGGAAGGTGGCGGGATTGAAAGCTCAATAGCTAGATTCTTCTTCTGAGAAGTTAATGAAAATCAAGACGTATCAACGTTTCCTGAAACCAGACTTTAAACCTTTTGATCCTTTGGAGCTTGCAAAACAAACTGGAAAAATAGTGACACAAAGAGGTAGGGAAGGATTAGAAAGGAAGTATGTCGGTATTTATTCCGCGCCTGTCTATGGAGGAATCGCTACTGGATATGCAGCAGGTTGTTGTTTACGCTGTATTTATTGTTGGGCCAACTGGTCAAGAGATTTTCCCGAAAAGTTTGGAGAATTCTACTCTCCGAAAGAGATAGCACAAAGACTATTCGAGGCTGCAGAAAATGGCATTACTTCTCCTGGATGGGAGCGTTTTAGACATCTTAAAGTCGAAAAGCTTCGCTTATCAGGTTGTGAACCAACGATCGGTAAAGAGCATTTAATATCTGTTTTGAAGTATATAAAAGAGTCGAGATACCCACTTTTTATCCTAGAGACGAATGGAATACTCTTTGGGGCTGACAGAGATTATGTGAAGCAATTGAAAGATTTCAAAGAGAAACTCTATGTCAGAGTATCGTTTAAAGCTGCTGCCCCTGAAGGTTTTACACAGAGAACGGGAGCTCTTGGGCAGTACTATGAATTACCCTTCAAAGCCTTGAAATATCTTTTGGAGGAAGGAATTCATGTAAGAGCTGCAGCGATGACTGATCTTGGAGTCATGCCGAGACAGGAAAGAAATACTTTGTTAAGCAAATTGAATGATATAGATCCAAGAGCCGATTATTTTTCTACTCTTGAAGAGGAGCAAATTGATAATTACGATACCACCCGCCAGCGAATAAAGGCTTTTACAGACCAAGAATTTGCAGAAAAACTTGAAAGAGGAATCGAAGAGGCCTGATCCCACAAGTTGCCCGTAAGATCGCTCATAAACATGTCTGGAGGCCGCTGTTTTGACGTTTAACCTCGTGGTCTACGTGCCCCAGGATGATGGCACCGAGAAAGACCTGTACCGTTGGAAAGCCACCGAAGTCTATGGTCTCATAAACGGCAGCTGGAAGTTGGTCCATTCTCACTGGTCGTACACGAAACAGGTTGAGACACTTGTTTAAACTGTTCTAATCAAAGAGATTAGAGCGCTGTGAATTCCTCAACCTTTACATCGACTACAAACTCTTCAGCTATGTCATCATCCTCCCCAGATAACTCGAGGTCTACAACAGTCATGTCCTTGCATCAAAGTCTTTGTGCGAATCAATCTAAATTTGCAATCCATGTCAACAGGAGACATACTTCCCTCATAAAACTGAAATTCTCCTTGTTTCTTCTATCAGTCCCTAAAGCCTCCAATCTGTCTAATGATACTTCTCGATACTGTATTTTCTCTATTGCCTTTATTTAAATATTTATATAAAAAAGGGACCGATAGACAAAAAGGAGTTTCTATGTTTAAGAA
>Ga0224501_10001704_pt1 | contig 17106 bp, 14 predicted proteins | sample SF_Oct11_sed_USG_4_FD_169105 | JGI IMG/M metagenome (GOLD analysis project Ga0224501, IMG submission 169105) | Sediment microbial communities from San Francisco Bay, California, United States - SF_Oct11_sed_USGS_8_1 | ecosystem: Environmental > Aquatic > Marine > Sediment | place: USA... | reverse complement strand
CGATGAGAATCACGCCATATTCCAGGCCAAGCTAGATCTTGCGCGTCAGCATCTTGCCGCAGTTCGTCAGCGTTGGTCCAGTCTTGCAGTCAATATGGATGAGCCTGCTGTTGATCACCTCGATTTATTAACTGCAGATGAACAGGCTGCTATTCGTGACGGCGATAGCCTGCTTGCTTTATTAATGCGGCGTGATGTGCTGGTTTCTTATAGAAAAGAAATCAAACAACGTATGCGTGAGATTTTCCGTGGGCAGGAAATGGAGCTGTTGCGTAATACGTTGCGTAGTAAACACGTTGCGATAAAAAATAATCGATTATTTATTGCAACGCATATGCATGCAGGTGACGGTAACGTACACACAAATATTCCAGTACATTCTGATAACTATCGCATGTTGCGCGAGGCCGATAAGCTGGTTGATCGGGTTATGGAGTTGGCGCAACAGCTAGATGGTGTGATTTCTGGTGAACACGGTATTGGCCTGACCAAGATTCAGTATCTCGAACCTGAAAAGCTGGAGGCGTTTGTTCAATACAAGCAGAAAATTGATCCGCATGGACATTTTAACAAAGGTAAGTTAATGCCAGGATCAGGTTTGGGAAATGCCTATACGCCTTCATTGGCACTGGTGCAACAAGAAGCCTTAATTCTTGAAGAGAGTGAACTCGGGTTGCTCAATGATGATGTCAAGCATTGTCTGCGTTGTGGCAAGTGTAAGCCTGTCTGCATGACGCATGTGCCGCGTGCCAATCTTTTTTATTCACCAAGAAACAAAATCCTTGCTTCGGGGTTAATCACAGAAGCCTTTCTCTATGAAGAGCAAACACGTAGAGGTGTCTCGATTCGCCATTTTGATGATCTCAATGATGTTGCCGACCATTGCACTGTCTGCCATAAGTGTTACAACCCATGTCCGGTTGATATTGATTTTGGTAATGTTTCCATTCGCATGAGAAAGATTCTGAAAGATCGTGGTAAAAAACGATTCAACCTTGGTGGTTGGGCAGCAATGCAGTTTCTTAATGTCAACGATCCAGCCATTATTGCAGTTATGCGATTTGCGATGGTTAAAAACGGCTTTAGAGCGATTAACCTTGTGCATTCAATTGTGAAAAAAATTGGCTTGTTTGGTCAGAGTAATCGTATCCCGCCTACTACTACAGGTAATACACCGGTTAATGAACAGATTGTGAATTTTGTACGAAAACCCATGCGTGCAAAAATACCAGCTAAACCATTACGTAGTCTGCTGGGATCGGAAGATGCCTCTCAGGTTGTGATAATTCGAGATGCAGAAAAAACCAATGCAGATTCTGATGCGGTGTTTTATTTTCCTGGCTGTGGTTCAGAACGCCTGTTTAGCCAGGTAGGTATGGCAACCTTGGCTATGTTGTATGACGTAGGTGCAAAAACAGTATTGCCACCCGGCTATCTATGCTGTGGTTATCCGCAGACATCATCGGGTGATGCGGAGAAAGGGCAGGCGATTAGTACGGAAAATCGAGTGCTATTTCATCGCATTGCCAATACACTTAATTATCTCGATATTAAAACAGTCATTGTCAGTTGTGGCACCTGTATGGATCAGTTGCTGAAATATGAATTTGAAAAAATATTTCCCGGTTGTCGCATGCTTGATATACATGAATACCTGATGGAAAAAGGTGTTGTGCTGAAAAATGATAACGGTACGAAGTATCTTTACCATGACCCCTGCCATACACCAATAAAATTATATAATCCTACCAAGGTTGTATCGAGTCTAATGAATCAGTCTGTGCTGCCCTCTGATCGTTGTTGTGGTGAATCGGGTACCTTGGCTACAGCAAGGCCCGACATTGCAGATCAGCTTCGTTTTCGTAAGCAGGAAGAGCTGCAAAAAGGTATGAAAAAACTGGGTGCAGACAATGGTCAAAAAGTAAAAATGCTGACTTCATGTCCAGCATGTCAACAAGGTCTGTCACGTTATCAGGATGATACGGGGCTGGAAACGGATTATATCGTTGTTGAACTGTGTCGAAATAACCTGGGTGATAACTGGCAACAGCTGGCCTTGGATAAAATTCAATCAGGTGGTATTGAAAGGATATTGTTATAGGCGTATAAACTGGTAAGTGAGACAAATTATTGTGAGATTTAGCCATGATTGAAGACTTCAAAGGTGATGAATCCTGGCGAATGTTCAGAATTATCAGTGAGTTTACCGAAGGTTTCGACAAGCTTGCCAACATAGGTTTTGCTATTTCAATATTTGGCTCTGCGCGCACTCAGCCAGATAATTATTATTATTTAAAAGCAGCTGAGATCAGCGGGCGACTGGCTAAGGAGAAATACTCGATTATCTCCGGCGGTGGTGGCGGTATTATGGAGGCGGCAAATAAAGGTGCATTTGAGAATGGCGCCACCTCTGTAGGTCTGAATATCAAGCTGCCGCATGAGCAAATACCTAATAAGTATCAGAATATATCTTTGTTATTTAGTTACTTCTTTGCGCGCAAGGTTAACTTTGTTAAATACTCTATGGGTTACGTCTGTATGCCTGGTGGGTTTGGCACACTGGATGAGTTTTTCGAATCGCTTACGCTGGTGCAAACAGAAAAGATTTATAAAATGCCGATAGTTTTGTTTGGTGCTGATTATTGGTCAGGGTTGCTTGACTGGATGCGAGACAAAATGCTCGAATACGGTACCATCTCTGAAAAGGACTTCGACCTGATTGTGGTGACAGATGATGTTGATGAAGTGGTTGAGATAATGAATCGTCATCGCGAAATTAAGCTTAAGCATATCGAAAAGGCTCATCGTCAGTTTGAGGAAACGGCTCTGCCCAAAAATATTGAAGACTTGATCAAGGATATTGTCCGGAATAATAAATAACAGTAGGCTCATTTAATTGAGCTTAGTAATTCGTAGGCTCTGCGAATTTTAATAAATTCTGATGGGTCACCACCTTTGTCGGGATGGTGTTTGGCGGCGAGTTCCCGATAACGCTGTCTGATCATGGCATGGTCTGCAGTTTCATTTAGCTCCAGAATATTAAGACTGGATAGGCGGCTATCGTTGCTTTGATAGATTGTCCAAAATTTTTCCAGTAGCTTTTCCACATCCTCTAGTGTCGTGTTTTCAAAATTTTCCCAGTCCAGATAATATTCACTGAGCTTTTTGTTTGACACTTCGGATAGGGATTTGCAGCTCGAGTTATTTGTGGTCACAACTAACTGAATGTGCAGTGGTGAAATATCGAGATATAGCCGCTCTTCTTCAAGTAGTTGTCTCTGTAGCTGATATAGTGCGTTCATTACCATAAAATGCTTCTGAAAGACTGCGAGCTGATAGTCTTCATTGATATCGCTAAAGCCAGCATGGTCATCCAGTGACTTGATGATCATGTACTCCGTTATGCCATCAGGGTGTTGGTGTAGAAGTGACAGTATATCGGGGATTAATGGGTTTTTTGTCATGCCTCCTGTCCGGGTTCGGCTGGTTAGTCAGCTGAGGGTATTTCCACGCCCTCATTTTCAAGCATGGAGATAAGTTTGATTAGCGGCAGTCCAATCAATGAGTTCGGATCTTCTCCGTCAAATTTTTCAAACAGGGTAATACCAAGGCCCTCGGATTTGAAGCTGCCGGCACAGTTATAAGGCTGCTCTTTTTTCAGGTAGCGTTCAATCATTAGTGGAGATAATTTTCTGAAAACGACGGTATAGGGTTCACAGATTGTCTGCTTTGCGTCTGTCCTGGTATTGAGCAGACACAGGCCGGTCTGAAAAACTACACGTTGCCCCGAGGCAGCAGTGAGCTGTTTGACGGCATTTTCGTAGTTACCCGGTTTGGTTAATGGTTGGCCATTGAGTACGGCGCTCTGGTCAGAGCCAATGATCAGCGCATCATAACCCTGGGCTTTGACCTTTTCGGCGACCGCCTCTGCCTTGAGCTCTGACAGGCGCATCACCATATTCTCGATGCTTTCGCCGGCTAGCGGGCTCTCATCAATACCAGGTGAGAGGCAGCTAAATTCAATTTGTAGCCGCTCGAGCAAGGCTTTGCGAAAGGGCGAAGTTGAGCCGAGAATAAGCTTCATAGACATGTCTTTAATTTCAAATAAAGTCAGGATTTTAAACGATTATATTGATGGCAGGCACGATTTTGTTGTGCCATATCAGCTATGTATTTGATATTTTAGGGAATGCTAATGTTTAGCTAGGTGTTGAGCCAGAACTTATTGAATTGTATAGAATATATACAGAAATCAGGTTTTGCTTTAAAATAGTCCGATTATGCCGAAGCAATTGCCTGAGACTGTCGACTTTTTAAAACAGGCCGAGAGAAATGTACGTCTTGAAGGTGTCTGGCCATTGGCCGGGCTCGAGCGACTGTCTGAGGTGTTGGGCGATAATTCAGGTGAATTATATGCCAAGGTAAGTTTTAGTTCAGGTGCTGGTTATCTGTGTATGCAGGGAAGTATTGATGCAGTACTGGTTTTAAACTGCCAACGTTGCCTGGAGCCAATGCAGCATGAAGTCTCTGAGAGATTTAAGTTTGGTCTGATTACCAATGAAGATGAAGCTGATGAGCTGCCGACAGATACTGAGCCGTATCTGGTAGAAGGTGAAGAGCAGTCGTTGATAGATGTACTTGAAGATGAGTTGTTGTTATCGATACCGATTGCAGCGATGCATCAGGAAGAGTGCTCCGAATATCTTCGGCAATTGAATGAAAAGAGGCGGGTGGAGAGAGAGAAATCCAATCCATTTGCCGTACTTAAAGATCTGAAATTAGATTAATTTTAGTTTGTAACATATTGATTATATAGGTTTTAATAGGAGAAGATTCCGTGGCCGTTCAAAAAAGCAGAAAGACACGTTCAAAACGCGGTATGCGCCGTTCACACGATGCATTGACAGGTAAAACATTGTCAGTGGATTCAGCTTCAGGTGAAACACATCTGCGTCACCATGTGACACCAGACGGCTACTATAAAGGCCGTAAAGTTATTGATACAGATAACGCCTTCGAAGACTAACTGATTGTCCATGCCGTTATTGGCCAACCACTGGTCAATGGCGGTATTGATGTTTATCGATGCCAGTTCCGGCGATAATTGCACTTGATGCTATGGGTGGTGACTTCGGTCCGGAAGTCGTACTACCTGCGGCCGTCCAGGTAATTAAAAGACATAGGAATGTCGGTATTATTCTGGTCGGTGATGAGGCCGTTTTAAAGGCAAAAGCCGGGCAATTAGGGATTGACCTTATTGCAATGAAAGATCGGCTCGAAATTCAGCATGCCTCAGAAGTGGTTGAGATGCATGATGAGCCTGCAATGGCAATTCGTAAGAAGAAAGATTCTTCTATGCGCGTGGCGATTAACATGGTTCATGAAGGCCGGGCACAGGCAGCAGTTAGCGCAGGTAATACCGGTGCGCTGATGGGTACGGGTAAGTTTGTGCTTAAAACCGTAAGCGGTATTGACCGGCCCGCTATCTGTACGACGATACCGTCTATTACTGGTCATACCCATATGCTTGATCTGGGGGCCAATGTCGATTGTACAGGTGAAAACCTGTGTCAGTTCGCGATCATGGGCTCAGTACTGGCCGAAGCTATCGACAATAAAGAGAAACCTCGTGTCGGTTTACTCAATATTGGTACCGAAGAAATGAAGGGTAACGCGCTGGTCAAAGAAGCCGATGCACTACTGGCCAAGGCACCTATTAATTACATCGGTTTTGTTGAAGGCAATGATATCTACAATGGTCGTGCCGATGTTGTGGTCTGTGATGGCTTTGTTGGCAATGTGTCGCTGAAGACTTCTGAAGGTGTGGCAAAAATGATTAGCCATTTCATGAAAGAAGAGTTTAACAAAGGGCTCTATAACAGAATTGCCGCAATTATTGCCTTGCCGGTACTGAAGGCATTTAAAAAGCGCATTGACCCACGAGCCTATAATGGTGCCAGCATGCTTGGCCTAAATGGCATTGTTATAAAGAGTCATGGTGGTGCTGATATCTTTGGATTTGCCAATGCTATTGAAATAGCCGTGCTTGAAGTAGAAAAAACCGTTCCACAACATATTCGTTCGAGAATGGAGCCATTGCTGGAGAAAGCAGTTTGAGTTACGCAAGAATTGCAGGTACGGGCAGCTTTCTGCCTGAAAAAATCCTGACCAATAAAGATATGGAAAAGATCGTCGATACTACCGACGAATGGATTCGTGAGCGTACCGGTATCGAAGAAAGACATATTGCTGCTGATAATGAATTTACGGTAGATCTTGCCGAGAAGGCAGCACGAAACGCAATGGAAGCTGCAGGTAAAACCAGTGGTGATATCGATCTAATCATCGTCGCCACCACCACGGCTGATCGTGTATTTCCCAGCACAGCCTGTTTGTTGCAACAGCGGCTTGATATTCATGGTTGCGCAGCTTTCGATGTGCAGGCTGTTTGTACAGGGTTTGTATATGCCCTGGGTATTGCTGATAGCTTCTTTAAATCAGGCACCAGCAAGTGCGCCCTGATTGTTGGTGCGGAAACACTTTCGCGCATCGTTGACTGGACGGATCGTACCACCTGCGTACTATTTGGCGATGGTGCCGGTGCCGTTGTTCTGGAAAGCAGTGATGAGCCCGGTATTATTTCTACACATTTGCACGCCGATGGTCAGTATGAGAGTCTTTTGACTGTACCATTCGGTGTTTCCAGCGGCAGTAAAGTTTTGCTCGATGGCGCAGGTGGTATCACCATGCGCGGCAATGAGGTCTTCAAAATGGCGGTGAATACACTAGGCCGTATTGTTGACGAAACGTTAGCGCATAACAATATGGATAAATCTGAAATCGACTGGTTAGTGCCACATCAGGCAAATACACGTATCATTAATGCCACTGCAAAAAAACTAAAAATGTCGACCGATCACGTAGTTATGACAGTCAATAAACACGGCAATACCTCAGCTGCTTCCGTACCTCTGGCTCTGGATACCGCTGTACGCGATGGCCGTATTCAACGAGGTGAAACCCTGTTGCTCGAAGCCTTTGGTGGTGGTTTTACCTGGGGATCGGCGCTAATCCGCTACTAAATTCTGACGAAACGTATTTATTTGCGGTCATTCGTTGCAGAAATATTGTATTTTTCAGGTTACAATCAAAACCGTTTAATTGATAACTTATATCAGGATGCAGTGATGATGAAAAATTATAGTATGAAGATAGCAGGAACACTTGTTGTTGGTATGATGCTGGCTGCAACAGGTTGTACAACAACAGATGTAACATCTAGCACGAGTAGTACGGTAGATACTATTACACCTGATGTAACCCTGAATCGATTTGTCGATGTGCGTATTGCTTCAATTAAAAAAGAGGCGGCAGCAGGTCAGGGTGAAAATCTTGATGCTCTGGCGCAACTCATGGGTAAAACAGACAAACAGGCTTTTTCTGGCTGGATGCAGGTTAATTATGATGTGTTGTTTAATGATCTTCAGCAGCCAAAAGAATTGATCTCTCGCATAGAAACGGTTTCAGCACATACCAAAGATATATAAGTTTAAAATTAAGACTAAAACTAAAAAGCACGCTTATCTCAGGCGTGCTTTTTTATGCCTTAATGGTAGGAGTCAATCTTACTAATTGCTAATATTCTGATTTAATTTTGCTTGAAATATAGGATTGTATTCTTGATAAATGCTGATATAGAATGTCGACTCCACTAAATAAATAAATGATGGTGTAGTAATGGCGGAACGTGAAACCGGTACAGTTAAATGGTTTAACAACTCAAAAGGATTTGGTTTTATCGAGAGACAAGATGGTGAAGATGTTTTTGTACATTTCAACCAGATTCGCGGGGAAGGCTATAGATCTCTTGATGATGGTCAGAAAGTGGAATTCAGTGTCACCAAGGGTGATAAAGGATTCCAGGCTGAGGATGTAACACCAGTTTAATTAAGAAACCTCATTGTAGGTTTCTTTTTTTTTGCGCAGAGTTTGTAATGATCCAGGCGATGGGTCAGCAGGACTCTGCACGGGTGATCATTTCTTCAGCATGTGCGAGTGATTGTTGTGTAATATCAACACCGCTTAACATGCGTGCCAATTCTTCTATTCGCTGTTGACGGCTTAGTATGTCAACATGTGTGCTCGTCTTTTGTTTATCAGAGCGTTTGTGAACCCGCATATGGTAATGTGCCTGGGATGCCACTTGTGGCAGATGAGTAATACAAACCACCTGATTGTTTCTACCGAGTGTGCGTAAGTGCTTCCCGACTATCTCGGCAATACCTCCGCCAACACCGCTATCTACTTCATCGAATATCAAAGTCGGAATGCGTGCCTGTGAAGCTATTATCATCTGAATGGCGAGGCTGATCCGTGCCAGCTCGCCACCAGAGGCAACTCGTGATAGCGCCTTGCAGGTCTGTCCTGAATTTGCAGTTACGGTAAATTCAATGCGATCGATGCCGTGAGCTGTACGCTTATCATGATCATGCTGTGTTATTTTAATAGAAAACAGGCCGCCACTCATTCCCAGTGTTTGCATGGCTTCTGTAATAGCCTTGTTTAACTTTTTAGCAGCTTTGCTGCGGCTATTGCTTAGAGCTATGGCAGCGTTTGTGTAAGTTTGTTCAAGTGTCTTATATTCAGCGCGGAGCTGATCCAGTCTTTCATCGGCATGATCAAGATCGTTTAGCTCCTGTAATAGCTGCTGGTGTAATTCAGGGAGCGTCTCTGGCTCAACGTGATGCTTACGGGAAAGGTCAAGAATAACCTGTAGCCGTTGTTCTACATTATTGAGTTCGGTGGGGTTAAGTTCGAGCGAATCACCATAGTCGCGTAGTAGTGAAATGCTCTCATTAATCTGTACCAATGCTTCATGCAATAGTGAGACGGTAGGGATTAATTTTTCATCAAACTCGGTGATGTGTTCAAGTGTATTAATAACTCGGGATAGATTTGACTGAATATTTAAGTCTTCATCACCTTCGAGACTTTCGAGAGACTGTTGCACTGCTGTAATTAGTTTTTCAGCATGGGCAAGGCGAGAATGTTGTTCATTGAGTAATTCATATTCATCACTGGTAAGTGCAAGTGCATCGAGCTCCTGAGTCTGGAAGCGTAGTAAATCCAGGCGATTACTTCTGTCGCTACTGGCCTGTTCGAGATGCTGTAATTGTTCGCTTACCAGTTTCAGCTGCACATAGGTATTACTAACAGCCTCAATTAGATTGGTGTGGTTTGCATAATCATCAAGTAGTTGCCGTTGCACTACTGGCTTCATTAATGACTGGTGCTCGTGCTGGCCATGAATATCGATCAGCATTTCACCGAGTTCACGTATCAATTGTAAATTTACTGGTGTGCCATTGATATAGGCGCGCGAACGGCCATCTCTTGAAACACGGCGACGCAGTATGCATTCAGTATCTGAATTCAATGATTGCTCAACCAGCCATGAACTTACTGATTCATTATTTTGAATATCAAACTCGGCGGTAATTTCTGCATGGTCTGCGTCCTGTTTGATGCTGTCATTATCGGCACGATCACCCAATACCAGGTCGAGCGCACCCAGTAGAATTGATTTGCCAGCACCTGTTTCACCGGTGAGTGCAGTCAGACCTGACTCGAAATTCAGTTCGAGCGCATCGATGATGGCAAAGTTACGAATAGTCAGATGTAATAGCATGTTGATGAGACCGAATTTTTATTCGCTCCAGCGAAGCTTGGCGCGCAGAATATCAAAATTATTATGCCCCTGAGGGTGTAGCAGGGTGATTCTGTGTTGTTTGCGCTTGATTATAATATGATCGCCAATATCAACGTTGAATGAAGTCTGACCATCACAGGTAAGTTGAGCGATAGCCTGTTTGGTCTCGCTGATCAGAATATTTACCTCGGCACTGGAGTCGACTACAAGTGGCCTACTACTGAGTGTATGTGGGCAAATCGGTACTAGTGTGATGGCATCCAGATCTGACTGTAAAATAGGGCCGCCACTGGAAAGCGCATAAGCAGTTGAACCTGTCGGGGTTGATACTATTAAGCCATCAGCACGCTGGTGATTGACGAACTGCCCATTTATGCGAGTTTCAAATTCGATCATACGAGCTACATCACGTACGTGAATAACAACATCATTGAGTGCGTCAGCAGAAAATATGACCTCTTCATTGCGCACTACGTTGGCCTCGAGCAGGAAGCGTTTTTCCTTAATGTGCTTGCCAGATAAAATATCATCAAGCACGGTGTCAATTTGGTTGGGTGAGATATCAGCGAGAAAACCAAGTCGTCCAATATTAATGCCAATCAGAGGGACATCTTTGTCGGCCAGTGAGCGTGCCGCATTCAGCATAGTGCCATCACCGCCAAGGGCAATGACGATGTCACAACGATTGCCGAGTTCATCACGTGTAACAAAATGACTGTCTACATCAAGCAGGCCATCGACGCTGTTGTCCAGCAGTATTTCGCAGTCCTTATTTTTCAGGAAGCCGAGCAGATGTTCGAGCTTGTCCCTGACCAGCTCGGTGTGAGGTTTGACGATGACCCCGATAGTTTTGAATGACATAGTAATTTCCAGTTACGAATGTTTCTACAATATCATGCAGTAAAGATTGCGCAACACCATTTTATGGCTTATTTAAACGAATCCTTTTTTAGCTGGTAGAGCAGGTCGAGTGCATCACGTGGGCTTAGTGCATCGATGTCCAATGCCTGCAGGCGTTCGATGACCGGGTGGGGCCGGTCACTGAACATTTCAAACTGACCTGTTTCGGCGTGGGCTTCAATGCTATGTTGTTCCAGCGCAACCAGTTTTTTGCGCGCCTGCTTGATCACCTCGGCGGGCACCCCCGCTAGTTGTGCAACCTGTAGGCCATAGCTCTGGTTGGCTGGCCCGGGCTTCACGTTATGCAGGAAGACGATTTTCTCACCATGTTCGACCGCATCGATGTGCACATTGGCGATGCCCGCGAGTTCATCGGGCAGGGCGGTCAGCTCAAAATAATGTGTGGCAAACAGGCTATAAGATTTGTTCCTGCTGGCAAGGTGGTGTGCACAGGCCCAGGCCAGTGAGAGTCCATCAAAGGTGCTGGTGCCGCGGCCGATTTCATCCATCAGTACCAGGCTGTTTTCTGTGGCGTTGTTCAGGATGTTCGCCGCCTCAGTCATTTCCACCATAAAGGTCGAACGACCGCTGGCCAGGTCATCTGAGGCGCCGATACGGGTAAAGATACGGTCAATTGGCCCGATTGTGGCCTTTTTCGCTGGTACATAGCTGCCAATGCAGGCCAGCAATACAATCAGTGCTGTCTGGCGCATATAGGTTGATTTACCACCCATGTTCGGTCCGGTGATAATGTTCATGCGCTTGCTGTCAGTGAGTCTGGTATCGTTAGGTATGAAGCTTGAATTCAGCACACGTTCAACGACGGCGTGGCGGCCTTCCTGAATATTGATACCCGGTGTCTCGATCAGGTCAGGGCAGCAGTAATTCAGGGTCTCAGCACGTTCTGCCAGACAGGTCAGGCTATCAACTTGCGCCAGTGCACGAGCGCATCGCTGCAATGGTTCAAGTTCTGTCAGTAGTGAGCGCAGCACATCTTCGTAAATGGATTTTTCCAGCGACAGTGAACGTTCGCGCGCACTCAGCACCTTGTCTTCGTACTCTTTGAGCTCAGCAGTAATAAAGCGCTCGGTTGTTTTCAGTGTTTGCCGACGCACATATTCTTCGGGTACTTCGTCTGCCTGAAGGCGGCTAATTTCGATGAAGAAACCATGCACCCGGTTATAACCGACCTTGAGGGTCTTGATACCTGTCTTTTCGCGTTCGCGTACTTCGAGCTGGGCTAGAAAGCTATCGGCATTTTTACTGAGCGAGCGCAGTTCATCGAGCTCGGCATTAAAACCTTCGGCGATGACACCGCCATCACGGATTAATACTGGAGGGTTTTCAATAATCGCCGCAGATAGTAACGCTACCACCTCAGGATGTTCATTAATCTCACTAGAGAGCTGTTTCAGTAACGGTGCATGGCACTCTGCCAGTGTTCGCTGTAACAGGGGTAGGTTCTGTAGCGAGAGTCGTAGCGTATCCAGATCGCGAGGTCGTGCTGAGGCCAGGGCTACACGGCTCATAATGCGTTCAATATCACCGATGCTGTGCAGTTCACGCTGTATGTCAGTAAACAATCCGGATTGAATCAATTCACCAATTGCCTGGTGGCGTTGTTGCAGCACGTTGGTATCACGTAGCGGGTTGTGCAGCCATCGGCGCAGGCAGCGGCTACCCATGGCCGTGGTGGTACGGTCGATCACGGAAACCAGGGTATTGTCAGTACCCCCGGATAAGTTGAATTCAATTTCCAGGTTACGCCGGCTGGCGGCATCCAGAATCACCGAGTTATCTGTGCTCTCGACGTGAAGGCCGGTGATATGTGGTAGTGCCGATCTCTGGGTGTGCTGCACATACTGCAGCAGGCAACCTGCTGCCATAATGGCCGAATTCAGACCATCGCAGCCGTACCCGCTCAGATCGCGGGTGCCAAACTGTGCATTGAGCACACGCTGCGCTGAGTCAATCTCAAACCACCAGGGTGGTTGCTGGTGAATGGCGATTTTTCGGTTGAGCTGCTGCCCCAGATTGCTGAGATATTGCGCCTCTTCAGAAAACAGTAGTTCAGCTGGATTCAGGCGTTCCAGCTCGGCATAAAGGTGTTCCAGTGAATCCAGCTCTAGTACATGAAAACGCCCGGTGGTTACATCCAGTGCTGCCACGCCGTAGCGGTTGCCATGTTGGTGTACCGCGACCAGCAGGTTGTCCTTGCGTTCATTCAGCAGCGATTCCTCGGTCACCGTGCCCGGGGTGACGATACGCAGTACCTCACGTTCGACCGGTCCCTTGCTGGTCGCCGGGTCGCTGGTCTGTTCACAGATCGCGACAGATTCGCCCTGATTAATCAATCTCGCCAGGTAGTTATCCGCCGCGTGATAGGGGATGCCGCACATAGGAATAGGCTGGCCACCGGAATGACCTCGGGCTGTGAGGGTAATATCCAGCAATTTCGCTGCCTTGCGGGCATCGTCGAAAAACATTTCGTAAAAATCACCCATCCTGTAGAACATCAGGGTGTTCGGATGATCGGCCTTGATGCGTAGATACTGCTGCATCATTGGCGTGTGAGTAACTGATTTTTCTACTATTTTGGTCGTGTCTTCGGCCATATTATTATCAGGGGAGGAGGTGGATTCCATCTGGAGATTCTACTAGAAGTTTTAGAGCTGAAACAGGGTAATAGCGTTACCAAATTTGTTGTCTACAGTTTAAGGATGTTTATATTGATGTTTGGTATTATCGGTTGAACCTAGAAACCAATAATAGTGAAAAAGGATTTATGTATAATTATTCCCTGATAACAATGTTAACCACAGCGATGGTTTTACTGGGCTGTGCCTCAAATGCTCAGCATGAACAGGCTGCTTTATCGGACGCCAAAACAGTTGAGGATGTTATACCCATTACGATGGCCAATATACGTGGGCATGAGGCCTTGTATGAGGAGGGCTGGTATGTCATCACCTCCAGCGAGGATGCGTTAGCTTACGCCAGGGAAAAATCAGTCATATCTTCTCGTGAGGCCATTACCCTGGCTTCCAGGTCTATCGCAGAGGAAAGTGAGGAATATGCTGATACATTGTCAAAGCATTGGGATCTTTCTGTCAATCTGGGTAAGCAAACTTTCAGTAAGGGTAAGCGTATTACACGGAAGATGCTTGATGCTTCATCTGAGTTAACGTCAATGCAGGTGGATTATGGTAAAGCTACTTTTAAAAAGGGCTGGTCTCGCTTTGTTAAGGGTAATCTTCATATAGGGCAACGCACTCAAGCAACCCGGGATGAGTTAATGAACCAGCCAGGCGATTACTTTTCCAATCTAAAAGAGGATTTTTCGAATATCTACGATATAACAGCCAGGATGCAGGATGATTATTCGCTCAGGATTGGTGCTACCTGGAGTGATGCATTTAATGATGCGGCTGATTCATTTAATGATGAGTATGAAAGATCTGGTCAATCATCCAACGCGCTCAGTGGGTTGTTCCATATCGTAGTTGGTTATGCCAAGGGTCTATATCAGGGATTATTTAAACCTGCTGGAACAACAGTGGTAAATACAGTATCGGTCGGTGCCCGTGGTGCAGCACAAGCCGTATTCCTGCCGACAGCAACCGCCATTAGCGTTAGTGGCCGAACAGTGCAGGCTATAGGAACGACGGTGTATTACTCCGGTAAATTAGGCATAGAAATTATATCGCCTACAGTTGAAGCAGGATTGTTGAGTGGTATGTCAATTTTGACATTGGGAACAGCACCACTGACTTATGTGACTGGTGCCAGTATTGGTGCTGTTAATCAGGTTGCCTTTACTGCCGCTACGCCTATTGTTACCGCGGGTAGTGAGGTAGCACTAACAGCGGCAGATACAGGTAAGTATGTCGCCTTTGTTGGTTATGATGCCGTGGCTGGTACAAGCAAGGTGGTAATTAACCAGGCAAGTTCAGCTGTTGTGCTAGGTTACAATGCAATCACGGCATTACCGGCACATGTATTTATGGGCGCTATCGATAGTGCTGTGTTTTTAGCCTACGATGGCCCACGCCTTGTTATTGCTTATGCAAAAGGCAATATAAAAAATGAAGATGATGTAGGTATCAGGGTTGATAGCTTGCCGGTAGGGACTGTCGTTGATCTAAATGAACTTGAAAATGAAGGCGTCGAGGTTCGAGTTCTGTCTGATGATCCTTCTATTATCAAAAATGTTATGGAGAAACTGCCTGATGATTTGCGTGAATAATGTCTTTAAAAAGAGTATGAGTGACAAAAAAATATTATCATCCGCTTTATTCTGCCTGGTTCTGGTTGCGTGTGCGACAACAGACAGTGACAATGATCCGCTAAAATATACGCGTAAATTAGTCAAAGAAGGTCATTCTTCTTTATATAATAATGGCGCCTTCCAGGTTCCTGCGACTGAAATAAAATTAATACCTGCAGGAGAATCAGCAACAGATTTAGCATTTGAAATGATGGGCATGCAGGCGCGTCAATCATTTCTTACGTCCATAAAAAATGCGGCGGACTCAATTTATATAATTCCTGAAGGTAGCAAATTGAGTCTTGAATATGCCAAATCAATTAAATCAGGTGGTGAGAAAGCCGGTGAGGGTATTACAGATGTTTCACGACCTGTTGGTACGTTAATCATTGATCGATCATTGAGTACTGGTAAGAATGTTTCGCTGAAGGCGTGGGATTTAGGAAAAGAATCGGCTATTGAAATGAATCGCTATGGTATTGCGATTGAAAAAGGTGGTGTATCAGCAGGCGATATTATTGCTGATGTTGCGACAGATGCAGGTGTTTCAATTGTTAAAAAATCCTGGACAATTGGAGAATATATATCTGAAAAATCCAATAAAGGCGCAAAAAAGAGCCTGCATTACGCTGGTGATGAATTTGTAAAAGGTTATGTTGCTGTGCCAGAAAAAATATCAGTCAGGGTGCATGATGTTGCCCAGGCTGCTGAGTTAACTAATTTCACCGATGGCGTTATTGGTGCAAATGATATTCGAGAAGAATACAGTAACGTTATGACAGATATTGTTGGTGACGCTACTGGTAGTTATTTTGATGATGTGAAGACATCATTCAAAAAGGCGGGCGATGCATTTTCTGAAAGCGTTGGGGTTACAGGTTTTGGCCTGGCACTATTGAAATCTTCGCGTTGGGTGTTGCAGGGCATTCTTTGGGACGGGATTGTTAAGCCGGTAACAAAAATTGGTGCCGGTTCTGTTGGCTATATTGCAGTTAATTTTGCTGCCTTTCCAGTCATGGTGGTCGTCAATGAGGGGATCGCGGTCACTAACCTGGCAGTAGAGGTAACCTGGAATACGGCAGGTGCAGCCTATGACCTGATTGCTCCAAGTGCCAAGGCTGCCGTTGCCTCGGTATTTAGTGTCTTTCAGTTTACTGCGGGTAATGTGCTTGCTGGTACGGCAACAGCGGGTGTTGCGACAGTGGGGGCTACAAGTGTTGTTACAGGGCAGGTTGCTGGCAATACTGTAAAAGGGGTCAGTTATCTTTCGGGTAAGGGTGTGCAGTATATTGGCGTGCCTTTAGTTGCTGCGGGCGTTACTGTAGGTGCAGGTACGGTCGGCGTCGTTGCAGGTAGTGCAGGAGCAGTCACTGGTGCGACAGTCGTTGTTAGTGGTGAGGTTGCATCAGCCACGACACAGTTATTCGGCAATGTGCTCGCAGGCACAACCCTGGTTGCTGGTACCACAACCTCAGTCGTGGCTGGCACAGCAGTCGGTGTATACGAGTTATCCAAAGCGGTTGTTGTACCCGCCAGTTATGAACTGGGAGGGGGTATAGTCCTCGGATACGGAGCGACCAGTCAATTGGCAGCACATAGTGTGCTTGCGGTTGCCGATGCGTCCTACCTTGTTTTGTCTTTAGAGGGGCCGCGTTGGGTAATTTATGCGGTTAAGGGGGATCTTGATAATGGTGATGACCTGCCGCCGGGCACTCTACTTGATCTGGAAGCAATGCAAAATAATGGCGAAGTATTTCAGTATCTTCCTGTCTCTAATGAAGAAATGAGCATTGTGATTGAGCAGGCTTACAAGGACTTGCCGGTATTGGATGAAAAAATCATTCCTGAAGATGAATAAAGAAAACAACCGGGCAATATCTTTATACAATTACAACCCGCGATATTAAAATAAATTAATTATGAAAAGTCACTTTTATGCCTATATCAGTAAAATTCGGTGGCTGCAACGTTGGGGCTTGAAGCGTAATACCATTTCCGAAAATGTGATGGAGCACAGCTGGGAAGTGGCTACTATTGCCCATGCACTGGCATTGATCAGGAATCGCTATTTCGAGGGTGATTTAGATGTTAATGCGATTGCCGTCGCAGCGCTCTATCATGACTGTAGCGAAGTGATCACCGGCGATATGCCTTCACCGATAAAGTACCACTCAAAAGACATTACCCAGGCTTATAAGTCGATAGAGCGCCAGGCAGAATACGAGCTCCT
>Ga0224501_10001703_pt1 | contig 17112 bp, 10 predicted proteins | sample SF_Oct11_sed_USG_4_FD_169105 | JGI IMG/M metagenome (GOLD analysis project Ga0224501, IMG submission 169105) | Sediment microbial communities from San Francisco Bay, California, United States - SF_Oct11_sed_USGS_8_1 | ecosystem: Environmental > Aquatic > Marine > Sediment | place: USA... | reverse complement strand
TGGATAGTCCATTCGTGCCCATAGAGCAGGTTATTCTATGCATGGGTGATCCTCAGAATGCCCCATAGAGAAGCCTACACTAGGGTGGTCCATGGCGTGTCCCCATTGAGAAGGTTACACCAGTTGACTGTATCTCTTCTCTTCTCACAGAAAGATTCTGCAGGATTAACAATTTGTCCGCATCCAAGCTGCCCAAGGATAAAGTCAGGTCCTCCCACTCGGCCTGTTGATGGGAAGTGGTACCAGCTCATGATATACTTTCTCAAGTGGTTTCTTTACATCCTGGCTTTCCCATTCTATCTCCTGTTCACATTCACTATCCCCGACTGCTCCAAGGAACACTCAAGGTAAGATAACTCCTCACTTATCTTGTTGTGGCCAGGTAGTGGATTCAGTAAAATGGTGGAATAATGATCTGAGAGTTGTGAGTTCGCCTCCCAGTGCTGGCAGTTCTGACCTTATTAGCAAGCTTCTCGTTCTGATTTTCTAGTACAGTTTCCGGTCATCACGGTGTAAACACCGGAGCTCCCGACTGGTGGGTAAGGGCCAAGATTGCTCCATTGTTGATAATGATTCGCTTCTCCCATCGTGAATTGTAGTCGTATTATGGTCCGGCAAGTGATCTGTAGACAAATTGTACCTCAGGTTGACTGACGCCTGATCAGAAACCTGAGGAAAAATTCAAATGGACATCTTCGATACGACACCAAATTCAGACGAGTTGCGGCTAAAAAATTACATGAAGTGCGGAACTCTTTTATTTATTTCAGCCATTGTCTGTCCATGATTGAACTTCGACCTTTTTCCTTGGTGGCCATATGCAGGTTGTGTGGTACCATTGAGGTGAGATTGGGCCATTTTCTGCCACACTGGTTCAGAACAGCGGTTGGCAGATTGTGATCAGCCAAGAAAAAATTCATTTGAAACTCTCCGCCGCAATGGTCAGGAATTGAACCCTCGCCATGAAGAGAACAGAAAGGAGATTATATTGATTTCCCACTGAGCTAGTAAGACTGAGCTCAGGATTACTAATCATTAACTCCTATGGAGTTACTCCTACATTACGTGCCGGCTTATGGGCTCCAGTTCAGTGGATGTATAGAATTATGATCCGCATAGAAAATTCCAATTTTGGCATGGTCGAAAAGCAGTCTGCTGAAATAAAGCAGAGTGCCGATTGTTATGTAATGATAATGACTTTATTCACTGCTTAGGAAACTAAAAAGAACATTTTATAAAGATATTTTTTATGAAGTCGAATACGTAATTTTCACATGCTTGTAGGAAGTTTTATACGATTTTACCTCATTGTAGGAAATGGTATTTGGCTAGTTTTATTATGTCAGTTGTTTGGATAGCTGGTATCAGCTTTGCTATGACCACACTGGTTGGACGCGTTGGCTGTATACTCGGAGTAGGGAAATTCACTATGGGAATGGTTATCATTGCCGTAGGCACCAGTGTACCGGTAAGTCTTCTGTGATTAGCCAATGAGAATAGGCTGTAAGTGTCCTGTGATTAGCCAATGAGTATAGGCGGTAAATGTCCTGTGATTAGTCAATGAAAATAGCCTTTTGTCCGAGAATGCTTATTATTACGACCCCGCAGTAAGTGTGAGGTCCTCACAGTAATCTTAGCTTGATAAAAAAAGAAAACCAAGCTCACTATGAGGTAAAGCGTTGATACTTACCCGCTCACATTGCACCACACTAAACCATAACTATATAGTGAAGTCACAAAAACTACCTAACCTGGGAGCTTTATCAGAACTGTGAGGAATTCATATCAGAGAAAATCCAAAACTGTATCTGTTATAGCCACTGGGGATTTCATATTCATGGTTTTTAGGAAATGATAAGCATATCGTGATATGTTCCGGCTCACCCATATATAATGGGATAATTTACCACTGGCACTTTATCACATAGCCTGCACTATGACAATGCCTTTAGGACTGTCTGAGCTCCATCCTGATGGCTAGATATGGTTTATACCTTATTGTAGGACTGTCTGAGCTCCATCCTGATGGGTAGACATGGTTTATACCTTATTGTAGGACTGTCTGAGCTCCATCCTGATGGCTAGATATGGTTTATACCTTATTGTAGGACTGTCTGAGCTCCATCCTCGTGGCTAGAGATGGTTTATACCTTATTGTAGGACTGTCTGAGCTCCATCCTCGTGGCTAGATATGGTTTATACCTTATTGTAGGACTGTCTGAGCTCCATCCTCGTGGCTAGATATGGTTTATACCTTATTGTAGGACTGTCTGAGCTCCATCCTCGTGGCTAGATATGGTTTATACCTTATTGTAGGACTGTCTGAGCTCCATCCTGATGGCTAGATATGGTTTATACCTTATTGTAGGACTGTCTGAGCTCCATCCTGATGGCTAGATATGGTTTATACCTTATTGTAGGACTGTCTGAGCTCCATCCTCGTGGCTAGAGATGGTTTTGGGGATATGGCTGTATCTAATGCCATAGGATCCAATGTATTTGACATTGACCTCGGCTTGGGTCTTCCATTCCTCATCAGATCAATCATCATGAAGGGGAAACCAATCTTACTGCTGACCAAAGAGCAAGTGGTATGTTACATTGCAGTAATAGGGAGGTTTTTGCCAGAGGTGATCTGGCCTTCTGGAGGGTCGCCCCATCAGAATAACAAGTCACCTGCCAGCTAGTAAAGTCACCTGGTTGGTAGTCAGGTCCCCTGCCATGTACTCAGATCGCCTAACAGATAGTCAGGTCACCTAACCAGTAGGCAGGTCACCCAACAGGTAGTGACCTCACCTGGCAGGAAGTCAGTTCACCCACCAGGTAATCAGCTCACCTGCCAGGTAGTCAGCTCACCTGAGTAGGAGTGGGGCATTTTATTATGCAGTTTTGTTCTCCTGGCTGCTGAGAATGGTCTGATGTGTTTGTACAACATCGAATTATTTATTGAATGCGCTCTCTTGGGTATTCCGCAGGATGCAATGGTCTGCCCTGGATGAGCTGCAAGATACCCTGGATCACCCTACGCAGCCACATCAGTTCTTAGGGCAGCACCACCATTGTTCTTTTGGGCCTGGATTGGTTTTCAAAGGCGAAGGCTAAGCCAGGCTAAAAAAAACCCATAAGAGTCTGTATAGGGTTATTCAGCGAAGTTTATCATGTATTGTCTTGTTTGATTGCAGAGGCTCCATGCTGAAGGCCTTCTGAAGGTTATACCTCATGTTAAGTTCGGAGGAATACTTCTTACATTACTATTTATCATCTCTGGTCTGTTCGTTTTAAGCAAATTCAGACTGAACAGATTTCTAAGTATTTCCTTTGTTTGTTTATATGCCGCATTTCTAGCTTATGCTTTTGTTCAGGAGATTTATTGCGATGGTTACAAATGCTAGCCAATCAGAGTGTGACTGCTACAAATTTTAGCCAATCAAAGAGCGGCGGTTGGTGATGTTAGGTAATCATAGACAATATTTAGCGGTGAATCCTTATACCAAAGAGCATTCATACGAAAATATGGGTGAGAAATCAACCTGACAAGGCTGAACTTATGAAAAGTTTCATTCAGTTCACAAGCCATCAAATGGGAAATATTTCATTGGACGCCTAATTCGAGTTTTGCGAACAATGTCGGCGAATCGCTAAATATCTGGATGCGTGGTGAATAAAAGCTGCTTGCCTGTTAACATAAAGACAAAATAGAAATTTTAGTGATTCTTTTGATTCATGAATTAAGGCCTGAAACAGGTTGTTTTACTTCGGGATTGGTGAGTGCCTATCCATATATCAATGGTAACAAAGATATTTTTGGGTTCCCTGCAGGTCAGTTCAAACTCTTTGAGTTTGGAAGCTGCTCTGACAAAAACTAACTACCCAGCTGATATATCGTTCTATGAATTTGCCCAATGATAAAATCAACTCAACGAAATAACAATTATTATCAATGGGTGTAATTATACCAGTATATTGTTCACTGTAGACACACTGCTATGAAGCTAAATACGCATAATTCATTTTAATGATTATTATTATTTCCAGACTGGAAGAATGTTATATAAATCCTCATGTTTAGCTGATATTATTATCGTTCACTATTATGTTGATGGAATACTGGTATCATGTAATGATGTAAATATCACTCGAGTTATAAAACAAAGAAGTAACAATTCATTGTGACTGCCTGTCTATCAGAATAATCAGTTTAACAGGAAATGTCCAAGTTATACTAGTAGCAGTAAAGTAGGGATAGCCGTACCTGTACAGAAAGAGGTGGATGTAGATTTATCTCCCTCTCTCATCAGGAAAGTGAACCATTTCACCGGTAGAAGTGATTCGGCGCCTAAAGGTTGGTGGGGTTTGGGTAGATCTAGATAACATAAGGCCTCAGATATGAGAGTCTGCTTTGATGATTTTATTGTTTGATGCATTTTATAGTTTTCTGTCCATATCATGGGCTTATATATGGGGGATAAATCTATGTCTACCATAGATATATGCACAACGCGTTGATGTTGAGCTGGTGGGGCGGGGGGGGGAGGGGAGCAGTTACTACTGCTCTGCTCGCCCCACCACCCGCTATATACCGAAGAGCCGAGTCACCTGGTTAACAAGCATAGAAGCCACGGAATAAGCCTCTTATTCCGTGGTAGAAGCCTCCTGCCTGGGGCTCTAGTCAAAGGGCGCAACAATTCTCACCCTCCAATCGCCCAAAATCCACCGGGGAGCTTTTTTCTTAGTTTACAATTACGTGTACTAAATTACCCGAAATAAACCGATATCTGAGTCGGTTTTGTGCCTAGGTGCGTGCTGTATATGTATGAATAATGTTCTAGGACTAAATGCGCTCTACCTGATTTATCTCGGAGATCATTTCATTCTGATCGCTATGTAGTATGTAGTATTAATAGATTTGTACGCTCAGTGTAACTTACAAGTTACACTTACAGTTACTCGTTAGAGTTAGTGAGTTACACTTACAGTAAGTAACACTAACAGTACACTAACAGTGACTGTGAGTTAGAACTTAGTGAGTTACTGAGTTAAGTTAGTGTCAGTCACTGAGTCACTCACTCTCAGCGACTCACTCTTCACTCAGTCCTCAGTGAGTCAGTGGATGGGTGGTCAGTGACTGCCAGTGCGGGTGCCAGTCCTGTGACTGGTTGAGTTGAGTGGGTTACTAACTTGACTGTGCCTGGCTGACACACCGACCGAGTCTGACGCAGTGACGGGGACAGTGACTCACTCGGAGTCAGTCAGTAGTGAGTGATCACTGATGAGTTAGTGCTTTAACCGTTTAACGGATTTACCTTGAATTGATAGTATCACCAACGCAACTGTCTTACAGTTAGAGTTACTCCAAACTCAAAGTCCCGTCATTCAATCACATCAGTCACTCACTACTCAGTCAGTCACTCGGTCAGTTGCTCATCATGATCATGAATAATCTTTTAATTTTAATTACTGGGAGATTATATGTAAGGCTGAGTTCTATAATCCTCGCCTTAGATTGATTAGTCTGTGAATGAGTTCGGGCTTCCTTGAGAGAAGAGCTTTATTAGTCAGCCTATTTTATACCTTTTTTTATGTAGACTCTGTTCGTTTTTAGACAGTATGTGGTTGATGCGTTGCCTGCTTCTGCTGCTGGGAGTTGGTCTAGTTTTGGCAAAGGTCAAACCTGTTCGTGTGTCGCTGGATGCAAAATGGAAGTCTACACCTCTGATTCTCGAGGCCAGGTAGGTGAAATGTTAACACCTCATTCTAATAAACATTAAAGTGACAACGAAAACGAAAGTGGAAGGGTATAAGATGAGCTTCTGTGTGGTCTTTATTGAATGAGCTTGCTGAGCAGACAAATATAAAATATCCTGGAATGAAACATTCTCCAGACGGTGTTGAGACCTACTCCTTCTGGTATTGCCAGATAGAGCATTCCGCATAACACCAAATGATGTCAGAAGTCAATAATCTTTCATTCAGAGGACAATAATTCAGTCTCCAGATTGAGAAATACCAGTGTCGTCACACCCGAAGGGTTAGTATGGATCATTGGTGGTTTTCCTTTCAGTGAGGCGATGGCGGATGAAGGACTATTCGCTGATTTTGTGAGACTGACAACTGAAGCTACTTCTGGGTCCAGAGGTGAGATTTATTGGGTGTGGTGAAACCTGCATGGTGCACCTAACTGAACTACAAGTATGGGTGCATGTAGTATAGGAGGCGCATTTGTATGCGGCGCGTCGAGTATGGAGAGGGTGGAGTAGTTGAGTATTGGGGTGCATGGGGCACGGGTAGTAAAGGACGCGTTGAGCACATGGAGTATTGGGGAGGGGGCCCTGCAACACAATGGCTCACTGTGCCAGCTTCTACCTACCCATGAGATCGGAGTAAGATAGGTGTGGTGTTTGTGCTTTGTTTCTGTTTGCTGTGGTAACTAATGTACACCGAGTGCCATATTCCATCTTTACTGAAATCCTATGATGGACTGAGTTATGAGGGAAGTCAGGGAACGAAGTCGCTTACTAACTGTTAGTTTTGATCTCTAGTAGAGACAGCTGAAGAATGGTATGAACTTATTAAGAAGATAGCCGGTCAGTTAGTCACCCCGAACCGAATTCGTTTACTGGAGTTTGCTCTGGCCATGCGACTTCATTCACCTAGAGTCCAGCTTCACCAGCAGGTACTGTTACTGTGTTATCTCAAACCTCAGGCTTGACTTTCTCATTGATCCACGGGGACACTCGGTGATCCTATTTATTGGATCTCTCAGCATTCTAAGGGTTGCTCGGGAACAGTAGGAGCAAGGAATTATATAGGGTGCTCATGCCCACAGCTGGACCGTGATATAAGCACAACATGAAGTCGGTATCTATATATCTCATGCAGTGGCCATTGAGCTATACCCGTGATACCCTAACAGAAACTGGTCGTTAGATTGACTGAGCTGTCCGTCTTGTATACCCTTGTCTTCGAGCCGTGTGTATTTGCAGCTGGCCGCTCGGGCTGAACCCGGCTCCTGCGAGGCATTTGCTGTGGTCAGCGGTGAGATGACCTGCAATCCTTCTCGGGTCGCTGGCTTGCTTGGGAAGACCACACTGCCGATGGAGGTGTTTAGCAGTGATTACTCTCACTGTGTATCCGATTGTCATCTCAGTAAGGAGAGTCCGGTTATTATCTATGGTGAATTAGGAAGTCAGACGCTGGCGCCATTCCTCGTTGAATCGTTTGGTGCCTACACAATATTACGCCACTATATTAAGGTACGTGTGTGTGCGTGCTCGCGCGTGTGTGTGACACCTCCAGTTCATCAGAATAATGCACTCAAGCACTCGAGAACATATAACTTAGTCTCAGCGAATGGGCAGTCCGCAGACGGTCCTGTCTAGCAGACTGCCCCGTTCCTATTATAGCCAACCATATTCTGTTGGACTTTACACGACTTCCATCAGACTGCAGGCCCTACGAGTGGTGTTTTGTTGTCAGGACTCAGCTGGGCTGACCTGGTTCGCCGAACTGTTGTTTTGAGTTGTCCTCTGTTGCCATTTTTATACTGGGAGGTTACTCCACCCTTTTTAAATTTAATTTATCGCCCTTATTTCAGACGGAAGGAGAGAGGAAAGTGAGGTTATCGGGTTACGGTGTCGAGTTAGCAATCAAAAGTACAGAATATAAAGCTCAGGATGACAGCAAAAACGTGAGTCAGCGTTTACTGATCTAGCTAAAGACTGCTTCAAATGAGTGAATCTGAGGGCAAGAGTGAGTTGAACCTCGAAGCTTTGAACCCCGCTTCGATGATGCTTTAGTGGGACCACTTTATCGACCGGCATAGGAAGACAGGTCCACATAAAAAGCGCAAAGCCACGCGTTTTACTACGGAGCTGTCTTCCCTTTCGCAAATTGTTAGCCTACTGCGTGCCAGGCCGGATAGCACGGCATTGATGCTGCGGTTTCTGGCCTGGCATGCACTAGAGACACCGCCTTTGATCTTAGAGTAGTTATCTATCTTCGGGGGACCCGTTAGATAACAGTATAGTGTTACTGAAATTGTGACTACCTAACTGGGGGATAAATCCAGGATGACTTCCGATTTATAGACCTTATCCAAGATACAGAACTGGCTTGCTGGTGTGCACCCGGATATGATTGCAAGCTGTTAGCCTGTCCCAGTAGTTGACTGTATTATTGAGTGGCAATCAGAAGTATAATGCTGATGACACTCTGCTATCTTATGCCTATAATTAGCCGCAGTGACTTTGATGCAGAGCTGGCTGGTGGCATTAATGGCGGTCACTAGCCTTTTATGATTTTCACGGTTCAGAGTATGCCATAACATCATCTGGGGAGAGCATTATGGGATAGTGAAATAATAGCTCAGTGGGCAGACCTATTTGGGATAATGGGATAGCTCAGTGGGTAGAGCACTATGGGATAGTGGGATAGCTCAGTGGGTAGAGCACTATGGGATAGTGGGATAGCTCAGTGGGTAGAGCACTATGGGATAGTGGGATAGCTCAGTGGGTAGAGGACTATGGGATAACTCCGTGGGTAGAGCACTAAGGGATAACTCCGTGGGTAGAGCACTAAGGGATAGTAAGATAGCGCGATGATTAGAGCACTACAGTGGGCTAGGTCTGTCGGTAGAGCCTTATGGGATAGTGGAATTGCTCAGTGGATAGAGAGAGTACTATGGGATAGTGGGACAGCTCAGTGGGTAGGGCATTATGAGATAGTAGGATAACTCATTGGCTAGCGCATTGTTCGACATCGATTCATCCAAGTCCACTGTTTAACCAACTATTCAAAGCTCAACAACAAACACCCACCCCCTCTATCTAACATTAGGTCAGACTTTTCCCTTGGACAATCCATTTATTTTATGACAGGGCTGAGTTATGATCATTTGGTTCAGTATTGGAACACAAAAGACTGGTAATTAATTATGCTGTATTTTTCAAAGGTTGGCTATGTATAGTAATGTTCACATAAAAGGGCGTTGTTCTCTCTTCAAAAAAGCTATCTTACTAGGAATCATGATCATGAATCATGATTTGTTGCATATCAATTGATCGCGCTGGTTCCTGCTCTGCCAAGTCAGCTCCCTTTGGAAAGCGGTCGCTTAGCAAATTGCGAGGAAAGCGGCAGCAAGCAGTAGGGAAATGGCTGCCGAGATAGAAGAGGCGGCGGCGCCTGAAAAGCACGAGAGAATTATTTAGCTATTGGTTACAAGGTGAATATACCCTACAGCAGTCCGGTGGCTGAAGAAACTGATAAGATTACTAGCCACCATCACAGAGGACTGACTGCTGACCCTGTGAACTCCCCTTTTGGCTGCGTCCCATGTAAGCTGTTGGTGAACTCCAATATGTTGAAGATGATTAGGACCGTATTGGCTGATGACACCCTAGAAGTTAAATGCTGTGACCATCATCATTTTAATTTTCAATCACTGGGTTTCCATGATTCGAACCGGGTGGATCCAAGGGAACTCATTCTGAGCCGAGTCTAAAGTGCATTAGGTTTCCATGGTTTGATCCGGTCCCCGGTAGGAGTCGTATTTTACCGATCAAAACATTTTCTGCAGATCACTCCAGTGTATTTTCAAAATTGGGTCGGAAACGACTTAAAATGTTTGTAGTGCTATCAATAAACAAAGAAATTTCATCATCGAAAAAGTTTCAAACCATTTTTGTAGCAAAGTTCGGCGGCTATGAAATACACGGCTAAAGTACGGCACAAGTTTCTACCCCCAGAACCAAAGGATTGCTTTAAATGGGGCAAACTGGTGCGAACCAGGTGCTTCCATGATGCGAATCACCCCTCAGTGTTCACCACCCGGTTCACACAGCGCGAGTCCTAGCAAGAGCAAACCACTCTTGTTTCCATGGCTTGTACCCGGGTGTTCATCCGAACGATTTCGAACCATGGAAACCCAATAAATGTGAGCTCTCGATTATCCAGTCTAAGGGAGATTTGGAACAGAGCTCTCTTTGAGCAGTGAGTGGAAGTATTTACTCATTTTACAGTGGAGTAGGACTGAAGTCTGCCATTTTCCTATCTTAGTTAGCTCTGCAATTCACACGGATAAAAAGCAGACGTACCGACTGTGGAGGGTGACCCTGATCCTCCCCGGGGTGTGACTCCTTGCGCTCGAGTGGTCACTTCTTTCGCAGGCGTTGTAGCCGTCGTAGTCGTTGGCTCCACCTTGACTGATGCGGTTGTCTCAGGTTCTAAAATCACAGATATAAATATTGAGATCACCGAGTGATGTTACCCCTATCATCTCCTGGTTGGCTAGGAAACGCTCGGAGAGGTGAAGTCGGATTCTGCGTGGGTATTCAGTGACCCGGTGTGTTAGGAAACGCTCGGCGAGGTGAAGTCGGATTTCTGCGTGGGTATTTAGGGATGGGTATTCAGTGACCCAGTCGGATTTCTGCGTGGGTATTTAGGGGTGGGTATTCAGTGACCCAGTGACCAGCGTCAAATCAAAGTATCTTCGTCTACAAGCACAGGAAAATTGGCGAAAAATACAAAGAACAAGTTCAGTGAAATCACCACAGCATTTTCCTTCCAGGAGCAACGCGGCGGAAGATTGTTCTTTCCCATTGTCACCCATGCCCCCTGTGCATATAAGATGTACGACCACCGCCGTAGTTAACTGATTACCCGCTGTTGAGCTGGTCATAACCCGGACTTTCTCTGTCGTCACGTCACCGCCTAAAATCGCTGAAAAGTCTGAAGATTTAAAGAATACATTCTAAATTTACTTTAACCGAACCCGTTGCCCCTTCTAGGAAAGTTTGGTGTGTGTTCCTCTGGTACCAGCGCCTGTGAGAAGGCTCCTTATTGTATATATATATATATATATATATATATAGAGAGAGAGAGAGAGGGGCACTATAGTTAACCACTTCATGCGGCTGAATTGGATAGAAGATCCACTCTTTACTGCATCACCGTCTATAGATCACTGTTTTCCTCTCTCTGTAGCAATAAGGCTTTCACTTCTGGTAGATAATTATTGCCACCGTCACCCGTGCTAATAGATATCATTTTTCGTGGGAAATTAGAAATATACGCCCCTCCCTGTGATTTGTTCCCCATATCGTGAGTGCATATGAAGTTTGGTGGGCTTTGTAATTACCAGAAGGGGGGAAGCTAGTTATGAGCTCAATTCGTATTGGTGTCGGTGCTGTGGTAGTACCAGAGGAAGAAGTACTACTAGTAGTAGTGGCAATAGTAGTTGTTCTTGTGGTAGTTGTTCTTATAGTTGTTGTTGTGGGTGTTGTAGTCATTGTTGTGGGTGAAGTTGTTGTTGTAGGTGTGGTTGTTGTAGGTGTAGTTGTTGTTGTAGGTGTAGTTGTAGGTGTAGTTGTAGGTGTAGTTGTTGTAGTTGTTGCTGTAGATGTTGTTGTAGGTGTAGTTGTTGTAGGTTTTGTTGTAGGTGTTGTTGTAGGTGTTGTTGTAGGTGTTGTTGTAGGTATTGTTGTAGGTATTGTTGTTTTTAATATAGTAGTCGTTAAATCACTGCCTATAATCATGAAGAGTATGGAAAAACCTATTTAGTAGAATAACTTAACCTCCGTGTACTTATTCCCCTCGTTTTTTAATTAAAAATTTTGTTTTGTCTTCAATACATTAATCCTCTCAATAACAGGAGAACCCTCCCTCCTCTCCCCTTGCAGTAAGGGGAGAACCCTCCCTCCTCTCCCCTCGCAGTAAAGGGTGATCGATGGTGGGTCTTGTTTGGTTTGTCTTACCCTCGACTGCTGGTGTCGTTGCCTCTTTGGTGAATGTTGGTGAGCTCTGCTTGATCCAATAATTTGCCTTTATTTGAACCATGGTAGCGCTACAGAATGAGATAGGTTTATCAGGTTGTGATTCTTTCTTGTTTAGTGAGAAGCTGATATCACTGGGGAAAGGATTTTTGCTAACCTTGTGTGTTTAAATTTAAATTCTATGTATTGTCGGTTCATCACCAAATGTCTGGCGGTCCACTTTTCTACCAAATGCAAACTGGCAGTTGGCCAAGTGTATCAACTCCAGAGGCCATGTTTGTGTGTATGATGTGATCAAAGCATAAATTTGCATTGACCCATATACTCAGCTATGTATGACCAGCCATGGTTATTATTAATGGACTCCCTTCTGGTAAATTATACACGTATGTGCGCATTTATCCGGAATTCAAATATCACGAACCAGTTGGCTTTAGTGAATATCCACGTTGGCATGACTGGGATGATCGATTGATCCAGACGACTGCATTTAAGTGAGCTCACGGACAGGGTTTATATGTTAATTCGCAATTCAGAGGACACAAGGGGAATGAGGTATGGTAAACCTTCAATTCCGAGGACTGAAACCTCCCTTCCCTTAAGTCAAAACTCGATGGAAGCCCTGATACCGGTTTTCTTTACTTGATATTTTCCTCTTACTGAGGTTGGTCTGTGTTTTTCTGCTCCCTCTTCTGAACAGACACTATGTGCAGTGGTAATACTCACAGCACTAAATAATTCATGCAGTGTGGTGCGGTAATACTCACACAAAGTAGACCTTAGTGTTGCCAGCCTCCGCCTGCCAGTCCATAGTTATAGAGGTTTTGTCTGCCCCACTCGTGTGAGTGTATGCTGGTGTCTACATGAAGAATAGACTATATCAAGAAGCGGGCATAGTCTGGGTGAGCGCTATGGTTTAGCAAGTTGAAACAGGCCAATTTGGGTCTTTTGTTGCCGGTGGTCAAACCGACGATTTACTGCAGTTCAAAGGTGACATGATTTCTAGCTATGCTTTAGAATTGTGGTTCTTTTACTATCGGATCATGTAAAAACCACTACGGCATTACCGGCACCAAACTATGTGGTACTAACCCGAAGATGGCACTCGTGGAATGGCTGCTATAGAGCCCGTAAGAGGTCAGCTGCATCTGGGGGATGGAGGGGACGATGGGATGTCTTTGTAGCCACCTAAGCGATATAGTAGCCAACTCTTTGGTCATGTCAGGACGTGTGAAAGCGCTGAAAGTGGAGCTTGTCCGGTCTTTTTGTTCCGGGTTGAATAGCTTAGGTTAATTATAGACTCTTTGAATCTTGCGAGAGAGTGATTTATGTACCCTAAGATGTCACCATAATTTCGCCATCCTGAGTTGAATAGGAATGAAGCTATGAAATCCTCTGCTCCCCACAGAAAGCAACTATGACTCACTGCCTAGTTCAATATTCTGGAAATCACTGAGTTCAGCTCTATGGGCTCTAATCTAAACTAATTCTGCTGAGGTGAATAGGTATAAAGTCTATTATCATGGTTTATGTTAGAGGGAGCTGATCTGTGGGTGCACTGAATGCTTTGTATTTTCATACCGTGATGTTACTGCAAGTAGGTCGCAACTAAAGTGGGAGAGAGATGGTGGGGAGAGGGAAGGGAGACAGCGGAAGGAGAGGGAGGGAAGGGAGAGGGTAGGGCAGAGAGAGGAAGGGTGACAGGGCGGGGAGAGGGTGGCAGGGCAGGCAGAAGTAGTGGAAGTGTTGACTCACCCCTGCACTGGTTGTAGTACATCCCATCGATTTTGACACTGCACCGGCAGCAGCGTCAGGTGTGAATCCACCAATTAGCTCCTCTGTGTCCGGGTTCCTGGCCTGTAATACGAATCCTCTGAAAGTGATACCATCTCCTGTGAGAGTCACTGTAATACGGAGAGTATAGGTACTGCATCAGTGTGATTGAGGGGGCTGTGAATGAAGAACAGTTATGAAGTGTTTTCGGAAAAGCTAACGCTCCTTGCGTGCTACCCTGCCGCTAATCTAATCCACCGGCAATGTGCCATACTGCCCGAACATATGCATTGGAGGTTTCTGTTCGGTCGGACAATTCACCCGAACACGTTAGGACGAGACGACTCTGGGCTAATTGTGTGATAGCGAGAGAAATACGTTGACTCACTGTCCCGGTTGTTCAGACAGACTAACGCGTTGGTCTCTCGCATGATTTTAGTTTATTTGGCGGACGCGCGGGCCACCCGAATTAAAATAAAGAGTCCTCTTTTACCCAATGCATTAAGGCTACGTTAGCTTGTCCGAAAAGGCCTTTGGTTAGATGGAAAGTAATCAGGAAGTGTCCTAAACACCCTCTGTCTACCACGAACTCAAAAATCCTCACATCTCAATTACTTAAGGGAAGTATATTGCAAAAATATGCATTGTAAGAATAATATACAATCCTAACTGTTCTGTTCGCTCCTGAGCGCGGTGTTATATTAACTAACCTTGGAAATTAGGCCAGGTTCCGGTCAGATCAATTTTGTACGGTGAGGCGTTGTTATCCTGGGCTGTGCCACCATGGCCGGGTGTCATGTCAGCACATCGAGAGCTCGGTGCTCCGCCGGAGTAGCCCCGAACACTCACCACTGATATAATTAAAATGCAAGCTAGCTGGCACTGCATGATTAAACTGAGATGTTATCCGCGTGGTAGGAGTTCCAGCTTATAAATAAATCCAATCTCCCAGCTTCACTGAATCACTGATGCGGCTCACACAGTGTCATGTGATCACAATTACTCATCAACTATTGAATTGTGATTGTCAATGGGCTGTATTGACTGCAGGCCTGCGGTTATATAACTGGGTGGGTAATTTAGGGTTGGAAACATGCTATTTGGAGTGATGAGCGCAAACACAATATCAGGCAGCGTAGTCTAGAGTCTAGATGAAGCAATGACCTCACTCTCAGTACATTATGGAGTGTGAGTCGAGGTAGAGAATAAAAATTGCTTGGGAATAAAGATGCAGGTTCTCCTACCAGTACAATCTAAAGTCTAAAATCTGACCGACGCCTATTGCAGACAAAACTTCCCTTCAGCAGAACACCACCAGTACCCCATTACTATATTATTTAAAAAAATTCTACTTTTTTATGCATTGGCTAAAACTAAATACATTTCAAATCTGATTGCTGATCAGCCTGAAATGAAAGTGGGTCGCTCAGTGCTAGCGTGCGATCAGCTTCAAGCTGAGGCATAAGGTGAAAGCTTAAAATGACACCTAGAAAGCTTCCAGTCGCTCGACCAAATCTTCACTCGGTTTCAGGGCAGGAATAACGACCCCTAACTCTTTATTTTCTTCTGTCCTTTAGGAAGATGGGGTTGTGAGCGAGCCGGTGGAAGGGGAAGTGGCTGGATACAACTTTACTCGGTTAGCCGAGCGATATCCGGATCTTCATAAGGAGCTACTTGCCTTCAAACAGACTCTGGCAGACACTAGTAATGAACTAAAGCCACTCAAAGTATGGCAGATACAAGGTGTGTGCCTTATACAACATCACCTACTAGTAAGCTGCACCATATGTATCATACAACATTCCCCACTAGTGAGTTATACTGTGTCTCTCATGCAACACCCCCTCAATATAAAGCTACATCATATGCCTTATACAACATCCCCTCTGTAGTAAGCTGCAGTACAGTGTAGTTCCCCACTGTTAAGGCATGGTGGGTGCTTTTTACAACTTGCTAGTAAGCTGCGTGGCTTAGAGAACTATTTCCAACTATTAGATCACTGTGTCACATTTTCACAGTATTCCCTTACTTCTAAGAAGTGCTTCCGAACAACACTCCCTTACTAGTTAGCAGGGCCACCTGTCAGTATGCACTGCTTAGGGATGAGGGAGGCTTGTTGGACAAGTAATGTCTCTTCGTGTACAGGAAACCATCAGTGAGACACGCTGTGCCTCCGCTCTACCTCAATCCAGTAAGAGGATGAGACACGTCACGTTCATGCCACCGTGACAACACCGGCGTTAATATGTGATTTCCATAATGGCTTCCTTGAGCTGTCAATCAGAATTACCCACAGGGAAAACCATCACTCACACCTGTCATCTCGGAGCAGGAGGTTAACAGTAGGATCGCTTCCTCCTGCGATTCCCAGATGTGATTCTGCGGCATGGCCCTATGCCGATTGCGGGAGTTGTTGACGATGAATGATTGTTTACAGTCATAGGGAATGGCTGTTATTGTGACAATTGGTAGCTTGTTTACATTGAATGTGCAGCTCATCTCAATGAAGGAGGAAATTTAGGTCTACTAATGAAATAAAGTAATTCTATGATACAGCGCTGAGACATCATTGAACAGCAAAAGGGTCACAAACAGCATCGCTGCTGCTGCCGCCGCCGCTGCTTATGATCTCTAGTTCCTTGTGTTTGTCCTAACTAACTACTTGTTATGCTAGTGAAACGTAGGGCAGTGGCACATATTGATCACATTCTTGGCATGCATTATTTTTGATTTATGTATAGCTTTTGTTAACCACCACAAAGCTTCATTACAATATATAGTGTTGTTACAAATATTAGGTACATTCAGATGCTGTTCAATTAAACTGGTCAAGAGCGCTACCGAAAAGTGCGACCCAACAAAGCATCTCTCACTTTCAGTCGCGAAATGCGACCGAAAGCACGGGACAGAATGCCGCGATCGAAAGTATTAGTTTAGGCAAATGTTGAGGTTAACGCAAAGAGGCTTGATTGCTACGTTGAGATAACGAATCGCAAACGGTCGTTCGACTCTAACTGAAGAGTTAAAGTTGGGAGAGGACTACTCTGATCCGATCAAAGTCCATTCTGAACTCAACTGCGTTTCCTTACCGCGTCGGTGTGTTCACCTGCTCATGAGCACCTAATGCCTTTAGTGAGCTCAGGTTGCCAAACACAGCCGAGAAGGCAGCCTCATTGCCGTATAGGTTTCTCTGATGACTTTAGTCTGATTGAATAGTAAGTTGATGCGAAGCTTCACAATAGAGATATATCCTCTAAAATTTAGGTAAAAACAAAAAAAGTGCCGATAGAAAGCGTTACAATTAGGCACAGTCAGATACAACTAGTCACAGCTAGCTAACACAGCTAAGCACAGACAGTCTCAGCTACTGCAGTCAGTCTCTCTGACTGAGCTAGTCATCTCTCTGAATGAGTTCGTGGTGTGTTTGTAGATTTGAGTTACCAAGCGGTGGCTCGGTCGTTGACCGCCTCGTCCACTCTCAGTCAGATTGAGCTGCTGAAGGATATTAGTCAGAACTTTCCATCTCTGACTTCATCACTGGCTCGGGTCAGCGTGGACGATGACCTCCGTA
>Ga0224501_10001702_pt1 | contig 17114 bp, 14 predicted proteins | sample SF_Oct11_sed_USG_4_FD_169105 | JGI IMG/M metagenome (GOLD analysis project Ga0224501, IMG submission 169105) | Sediment microbial communities from San Francisco Bay, California, United States - SF_Oct11_sed_USGS_8_1 | ecosystem: Environmental > Aquatic > Marine > Sediment | place: USA... | reverse complement strand
GCTCGGACATCATGTCGGGGTGGGATGAGAAGCAGCTTTCGCTTGAATTTGTCAAGGAGTTCCGTAACTACGGCCCCGGGACGGTCAAAACCCTGGACATTTATCTTCCCATCCCGGAAAGCCGGGACAATCAGACTCTTCTCACGGCGGTCCAGTTCGACCCCAAACCGAAAGAGGTGGTCGAGGACAGCTGGGGCCAGAAAATTGCTCACTTTGAGTATAAGGACCTCAAGGGCTATTCGATGGTCAGGCCGGGCTGGAAAGTAGACGCTACAATATCGGCCGTCGAGTATTTCATCTATCCCGATAAGGTGGGGACGCTTGACGATATCCCGGCCGACGTCAAGAAAAAATTCACCCAGGACGGCAACAAATATCGCCTGAGTGACCCCTTCATCAAGGAGCTGGCTCAAAAGATCGCCGGCAAGGAGAAAAATCCCTACTGGATTGTCCGCCGTATCTTTGAGTACCTGGCCGAACATCTCGAATACAACCTCAAGCCCGTGGGCGGCTGGAATCCCGCGCCGACGGTCCTGCGCCGGGGGACTGCCTCCTGCTCGGAGTATTCCTATACGATGATCGCCCTCTGCCGCTCTCTCGGCGTCCCTATCCGCTATGTCGGCACCGTCAGCCTGCGGGGCGATGACGCGAGCTTCGATGATGTCTTCCACCGCTGGACGGAGGTTTACCTGCCTCCCTACGGCTGGATTCCCTTCGACGTTAACAAAGGAGATAGAGGTCCGAGAACACTGCCCGGAGAGAAAGTGCTGGGTATCGGCAACGTCGCTGCCCGCTACATCATCACCACGGAAAACGGCGGCGGGGACAAATACTTGTGGTTCGGCTACAACTACGGATTCAACTGGACCTCCGAGGGCAAGTGCCGCATCCACGAGGAGAACTACGGCATCTGGTCGCCGCTCGGGGAGAAGAAGTACCACAAACCGCTGAAATAAAATCGGAAATAAGATAAGAATTTCCTTTTTTGGCTTGCTTCAAATCCCTCACAATTTTCCATAATTTCCAGCTGCTGATATCCAAAAATAGGAATAACACACCCAAAACGATAGGGTCAACGGCTCAAAAAGAGAAACAAATCCTCCAAAACCTCCAAACTATCAGGCTTAAGCTAAGCACCACCCTTGAATCAGCAAAAAGAATCAACAGAGGCTCTCAGAAATATTCCCCCATCCTCAACCGCCATCAGGAGTTCCTGTCCTCCTGTGAGCTGTGCCTCTAATACTGATAGCGAACCTTGCCGCCTCTCTCTTGGATGTAGCCCTGACCTTACTGTGGACATTGAAACCTGTGTGTTGCCAGCTGAGGATCTTCTGCACAAGAGGAAGGCCGATCTCCACCATCTCTTGGATGACTGGTCGGAGAAAGAAGAAATTAAGAATATAACTAAAAGCACATAAATGATATAATGACGCCATCAATAAATATGAAGGGAGTCGATCGATGTTTTCTACATACACGGCTAAATACGTAAAAGTTGATTCAGGCTATATGGGTCAGTTGGTAGAATGGCCAGAAGTCGTGACTGAAGGAAGTACTCTAGAAGAATGCAGGAAAATGCTTCAAGATGCCTTGCACGAAATGATTTTAGCTTATAAACAGCAAAAGAAAGAAATACCTAAGGGAGGAGCTCTTCTAGAACAGATCCCAGCTGATATCTAACAAAAATGTCTGTTAAGCGCCGGGACTTAGTTAGATACCTGGAAGAAAACGGCTTCTACTTGTTACGGGAAGGGAAAAAACATTCTATATACACGAATGACACAAAGACCATCCCAGTAAAGAGACATAAATCTTTGGACAGAATAACCGCAAACGAGATCTGTAAACAGTCAGGATTGAATCCAAAGTTTTAATTTCGAAAAAATATAAGGATCTCATTTTTGGGCTTTCTCCAAATCTCCCACCATTTCCCACAATACCTGCCCACTGACATCTTGGAATGAGAATATTTAGAAATTTGTCATTACGAGGACTGAAGGTCCGTGGTCAGAAAGTGTCACGAAAATCGAGAGACTTTGGAGCTCTGGCAAGAATGGACAGGATCGATTTCAGGAAATTGCAATCTGGACTTTGAAAATTTAGGCAGTTTGGATTAGTATATACCTACATTCGAAAGCATGACGCTTGATTCCTCTTAATCCACATAGGAGGTGAGCCTATGATCGAAGGTAGCGCAACAGGCAAAAAGGCATCCAGACTAACATACGGCATGGTTGGCGGCGGCCAGGGCGCCTTCATCGGCGATGTGCACCGCAAGGCCATCGCCATGGATGGCAAGGCAGAGCTTGTCGCAGGCTGTTTTTCACAGGATCATCAGAACACGCTGGCCACAGGAGAAATGCTCGGACTGGACAAGGATCGGCTGTATTCCACGTTTGAAGGAATGATGGAGGCAGAGGGCAAGCGTGAAGATAAGATAGACTTTGTGGTCATCGTCACACCGAACAACACACATTTTGCGATATCCAAATTGGCCATGGAAAACGGCATCCATGTTGTCTGTGACAAACCCTTGACTACAGTCAGCGCTGATGCCGAGAAACTGGAACGGCTGTCGGCTAAGAAGGACCTTCTCTTCTGTGTGACCTACACCTATACCGGGTATCCAGTGGTCAAACACCTGCGGGAGATGATTGCCAAGGGGGATCTGGGCGTTATACGTTTCATCAACGCCGAATATCCGCAGGAATGGCTGTCTACGCCGCTTGAGAAAACAGGTCAGAAACAAGCGGCTTGGAGGACCAATCCGGAGCTTACTGGAGCCTCCAACTGTGTGGGGGATATCGGCAGCCACATCGAGAACATGGTGTCCTATTTGACCGGTCTAAAGGTTCAATCGCTATGTGCTCGCCTGGATACCTTTGTGGAAGGGCGCATTCTGGATGACAATGCATCCATCCTGGTCGACTATGCTGGCGGCGCCAAAGGTCTGTACTGGAGCTCTCAGATTGCGGTGGGACATGACAACGGACTCAGAGTCCGGGTCTACGGGACAAAAGGCTCCGTGGAATGGTGCCAGGAGCATCCCAACTATGCCAAGATCTGCTACCTGGACAAGCCGACCGAGATCATCTCAAGGGGGCGTGATAGCATGTATCCCCACGCCCAGAGCTACTCTCGAGTTCCTGCCGGTCATCCTGAGGGATACTTTGAGGCCTTTGCCAATATTTATTCCACTTTCTGTAAGGCCTTAGGCAAGAAATTGGCCGGGGAATCCCTCACCACCGAGGACATGGATTATCCTGGAGTGGGTGAGGGAGTCCAGGGCGTCAGGTTTATAGAGAGGTGTGTGGAGAGCTCAAAAAAAGGAGCCGTCTGGACAGATTTTTAACACGTAATCATTCATAGAAAATGCCGGCACCTACCAATACAGCAATATCAGGAAGTTGTCTCGATATGGCTGTGAGTCTAAAAAGATGCTTTTTTAATGCATAAAGGAGGAGATAATGACTAGGCCTGTGACGTTATTTACAGGACAATGGGCGGATTTACCCTTTGAAGATATCTGTAAAAAGGCCAGCGGGTGGGGCTATGACGGCCTGGAAATCGCCTGCTGGGGAGACCATATGGAGGTGCGGAAAGCCGCCGAAGATCCGGGATATGTCGAGGAGAAAAAAAAGACTCTGGAGAAACACAATCTGAAATGCTGGGCCTTGGGAGCTCACCTGGCCGGTCAATGTATCGGTGACCGGTACGATGAGCGTTCGGATGTGTTTGTACCAGATGAAATCAAGGGGAAACCCGATGAGATCCGCCAGTGGGCCAGCGAGGAGATGAAGTATGCGGCCCAGGCGGCAAAGAACATGGGCTGCTATGTGGTCAACGGGTTCATGGGATCGCCCATCTGGGCGTTTTGGTATTCCTTTCCCCCTACTACCGATGAGATGATTGATGCCGGTTTCCAGAAGGTCCTTGAGGTATGGGCTCCGATTTTTGATGAGTTCGACCGATTGGGGATCAAATTTGCACTCGAGGTTCATCCCACAGAAATCGCCTTTGACCTGTACACCACGAAGAAGCTGTTCGAAGTGTTTGAGAACCGCCCCACTCTGGGGCTGAATTTTGATCCCAGCCATCTTGTCTGGCAGGGCATGGAGCCTCATATGTTTATTCTCGAATTTCCGGACAGGATCTATCACACACACATGAAGGATGTTGCAGTGACTCTGGATGGCAAAGCGGGTATTCTCGGCTCGCACCTTCCCTTTGGGGATCTCCGCAGGGGATGGAACTTCCGGTCCCTGGGACACGGAGATGTGAACTTCGAGGAAATCATCCGTGCACTCAACGATATCGGATACGATGGTCCCCTTTCAGTGGAATGGGAAGATAACGGCATGGACCGGGAGTTCGGTGCTCAGGAATCGGTTGATTTTGTCAAAAGCATGAACTTTGCTCCCTCAGAAAAGGCATTTGATAAGGATTTTAAGGGTTAAAAAAATAATCCGGATTATTCATGAATAATCCAGGATATTAAATTCTTTTGTGAGAGAAAAAGATGTCTGAATCACAGGATGAAAAAAAGGAAAAAATCCTCTCCCGCCGGGAATTTCTTAAGTCCTCAGCCTCGGCCGGATTGGGCGTGGCTCTGGCAGGACCAGCTCTGTCCAACCCGTCATTTTCCCGAGCGACACAGGAAACAGCCAAAGCAGTGGAGCTCAACATTGCGGTCATTGGAACCGGAGTCCAAGGCCGGGTGTTGATCGAATCCTGCCTGCGCATTCCCGAAGTGAGGATTATGGCTATCTGTGATATCTGGGACTACAGCCAGCGTTATGCCAGCCAATACCTGAAAAAATACGGATTTGAAGTCAGTGTGTACGAGGATTATAGAGATCTGTTGGAGAAGGAAAAGAATCTGGACGCTGCAATCGTGGCCACTCCGGACTGGATGCATGCCGAACATGCGAACGCCTGTATGGAAGCCGGTCTCCATGTCTACTGCGAGAAAGAGATGTCGAATTCCTTAGATAAGGCCCGGTCCATGGTCCTGACCGCGCGGCGCACCAAGAAACTCCTCCAGGTCGGGCATCAGCGCCGGAGTAATCCCCGCTACATCCATGCCATCGACCGGCTGATCCACGAGAAGAAGATCCTTGGACGCATCAACGCCATTTATGCGCAGTGGAACCGCGCGAAGAGCGACATGTTTGGCTGGCCGGAAAAATACACTGTTGCCCAGGACAAACTGGAAAAATATGGATACGGCTCAATGGATGAGTTCAGGAACTGGCGCTGGTTTAAAAAGTTTGGTGGAGGACCTCTGGTGGACTTGGGTTCCCATCAGATCGATCTCTTCAGCTGGGTTTTGGGGGCTCATCCGAGGTCTGTGATGGCCAGCGGAGGCATCGATTATTACAAAGACCGGGAATGGTATGACAATGTCATGACCATCTATGAGTTTGAGACAGAGACAGGACCGGTGCGGGCCTTCTACCAGGTCCAGACAACCACCAAACACGGAGGATTCTACGAGGCTTTCATGGGTGAGGACGGCTCCCTTGTCATATCAGAGGTTCCTCAGAGAGGCAATTGGGCAATGAGGGAAGCCCATGCACCGGAATGGGATTCCCTGGTAAAGGAGGGATATCTGATGTCTGAAACGCCACCTCTCCAGAAGATAGACACCAAAAACATCTTCCTGGACGTGAGGGTCACGGCCGAGGCTGGACGATGGCCTCTTCCTGTCGAGCTTGCAAAACCGGCCCACCAGCCTCATCTGGAAAACTTTTTCCGTGCCATCCTCCACGGAACTCCTCTGAGTTGTCCAGCAGAGGTCGGCTATGAATCAGCGGTGATGGTTCTCAGGGCAAATGATGCCGTAAAAACACGGCGTCCGCTGCTGTTTCGACCTGAACATTTTAAGGCATGATAAAAAAGACGCATTGTTTCGGGATTATTTTTCCGATCATTTGTCTTGCCTTTTTCAGTATAGGAACATTATCTTTTCTGAAAGCTCAGGAGAATCAAAAAATTCAACCCTGGGATGGAAGCCGCACCACAGCAGTGCATCTGATCCAGCTCAAAGACGAGTTTGATCAGCTGGTCATTCCCTCAGAGGCCTATCCTTTACCCTATTCGACCCGATACACCTGCGCGCCCTGTCATGATTACAGCATCATCCAGGGAGGCTTGCACTTTGGTGCCATCACTTCCTCTCAACATGGACGGCCAGGTGAACCCTGGATTTGGGTGGACACCAAGACCGGGACAATTTTGCCTCTCTCTTACCGAGGTTGGGAGGGGCTGAGGAATCCCCAGGATTTGGAGTTGACGGCCTGGGATTTTACACTCCTTTTTGGCAGGCATATGACTGGAGGAGGAATATCAGAGCCTGAGGATGAAGAAACCAGTCCGGAGAGCCGATGGAATGTCTCAGGGAAGCTGGAGATCAACTGCATGGGCTGTCATGACGCCTCGAGGGTGCAGAGCCACAGTGAATGGGCCAAGCAGGTTTTGCGACACAATTTCAGATGGGCGGCTGTTGCAGCCTCTGGCTTGGGCGAAGTGGGTGGCATGGCCTCTAGACTCCCTGGAACCTGGGATCTTTACGATGGCCCCAACCCGGATGATACCGAATGGGCGATAGTCCCGTTTGTCAAGTACAGGCCGGAGAGGTTTGACAGCAAGCACCGGGTGTTTTTTGATATTGCGCCTAAGATTGATGACCAGCGCTGTCTAGCCTGTCATTCGGTTTCTCGAGTGGGTGAGAAGAAATACACGGCAGAAGAGGATGTCCATTCGGCTGCCGGTCTGAAGTGTGTGGACTGCCATTGCAACGATGTCAGCCACAACATGATTCGTGGGTATGAAGGAGAGGCTGAAGACTATCAAGAGCCTGAACGGACCGATTTTACATGCCAAGGCTGTCATATGGGTAAGGAGCTATCTCAAAGAGGCGGTCCGACCCAGGGCCGACTCGGGGCTCCCTATCCCCAACATTCGGGGATTCCTGTGGTTCACTTTGAGAGGCTTTCCTGTACGGTCTGTCACGCAGGTTCGCTTCCTTTGAAGGACATCACCCGGGTTCGCACCTCCAGAGCCAACCGGCTCGGGATCTACGGCATCGCGCAGTGGTTCACCGAATGGCCGCATATCATCGAGCCGGTCTTTGTGAGAGACAACAGGGGGAAGTTATCACCGCATCGGATGATGTGGCCGTCGTTTTGGGCAAGGCTTGAGGGAGACCAAATTCTTCCTCTTAATCCATCTGATGTGGAGGAAGCGGCTGGAGATATACTGACAGTCGAGCAGGATGTGGCAGAAATTTTAAAAGCCATTGCTCTATATGCCGAGATCGAGGGCATTCCGGTTCTTATTTTGTCGGGAAATGTCTATGAACCCAATGTGGATGGCCTGTTGGATGTGAAACCTTACTCTGGAGAGAAGACGGAGTCAGAAATCCATTGGGCGGTGAAGACTGATGGAGAAATCAGCCCTCTTATTCCTGCCTTCGACCCTGATGCTGAAGAGCCTGATGTGGATGTTGGGAACCGCATCCAGATCGTCCTCGAAGCGCTGGCTACACTCAGTGAGATGCCCGGGAAGTCGGCCCTAGTCTACAAAAAGGCCATGTATCGGGTTACAGAGGGATATTTGAAAAAGCTGGAGAGCCCAAAAGAATCCATCGAGACCCCTGAGTTTGTCTGGCTCAAAGGTGAAGAGACCGTGCCGATTGTATCGGAGTTTCAGGTTAGAACACTCATAGAAATTGTGGGATACGAACAAACCCTGACCGAAGAGCAGGTGGAACTCGTCCTCAAAGTTCTTTCACAGAGGGGAATGAAACAGGAAATAATGTGGAATTATGTCTATATATCTGGGGGACTGGTGTTTCGGCTTGACGATGAAGGGAAACTTTCGGCTTCCAAACATCTGGCTGCCGAACCGGTTGTCTGGCCTCTGGGGCATCGAGTTCGTCCGGCGCAACAAGCACTGGGCATAAACGGATGCACAGACTGCCACTCTGAAGGATCGTCCTTCTTTTTCGGACAGATTAGGGGGTCTGGACCTCTGGAAACAGAGAAGGTCGAGAAGCGCTCAGCCCATTCCTTCATGGATTTGGACAAGCCTTATCAGAAGCTTTTCGGCCTGTCATTCAGGGTGCGCCCCATATTTAAGGCCGTCCTCTTTGTTGCCGCAGTGATAGTGGGATCCATCCTGTTCCTCATGTTTCTGCTGATTTTGGGGAGATATACGGGTCTATTGGAGAGGAGGAGATAGTTTTCATGTTCGGGATAATCACTGTTATCTCTGTTCTTGCCGTGCTGTTTGTGCTCTCCTCTCATCGTTTCCGGAATAGCCCAGACTCTACAAGCAAAGTCCCAACTGAGTTCTCACTAAAAATTTATTTTCCCTGGCTAGGAAGCCGAATAATGGCTTTGTTCAGAGTTGCCTGGATTAAGCGGTCTGAGGAGATGTATAATATCTGGTTTATCCAGCGGTATCCACCCGCACAGCGTTGGATATTCATCTGTCTGGCATTGAGTTTCTGCTATCAAATTTTGAGTGGCATTGTGTTTGCTCTTCTAGGCTTGAGACTTTTCGGGTTGTTCCTCCTTCTGCATGTCACCTTGGGAGGACTGTTTGCCGTTTGTCTCTGCCTGGCCGTTGTTTTACGTGCCCGCTATTATGTTTGGGATACGGAAAATTTTATGGGAAAGAATGGCGCTTTGAATCTCAAGACAAAGGCGGGGATTCGAAAGCTCTTGCAAGTCATCCTTTTCTGGATCTTTGTCGTGTCCGGATTTGTGCTGATCATAACGGCCCTCTCTCAAATGTTGCCCTCCTTTTCCTTGAGGACTCAACTGGTTCTGCTTGAAGTCCACCGCTACGCTGCCCTGGAATCGCTTCTCGCAGCCATGGCCTTCTTCTACTTCTCGTTGATAGATGACAGCCTATGATGGGTAAAGTGGAGGAAGACGTCTGTCGTTTTGCCCATTTTTCCATGAGCACCACCTTCGAAATCCTTATAGCCGGCAGGGACAATGACTATGCGCGTAAAGTTTCACAAGATGTTTTTGCTGAAGTCGATCGGATTGAAAGACTCTTCAATCACTTCGATCCCTGCAGTGAAATCGGGCAGATCAACGGCCTTCAGCCAGGACAGTCCTTGCGAATCGGCGTGGAAACTTATGAGTGCCTGAAAACAGCCGTTTGGGTCCGGAGTCAGACTCATGGGGCTTTTGATATCAACATCGGCTCATTGTCGGCATACAAAGGTGAGACTGTTCCTGACTACACTGGTTCTCGGTTGAATATCATGGATCGCTTGGAATTATCCCGAATTTCTCAAGGATTTATGGTCAAAGTCTGGCCTGTTGAGGAGGAAACAGAAACGCATATACTGAGCTTTGACCTTGGCGGCATCGGAAAAGGATACGCGTTGGACAGAACCCTGGATATTCTTTCTGATTGGGATATCCATCGAGCTATGGTCCATGGTGGAACCAGCACGGCTCTGGCGATCGGGGCTCCTCCGAAAAGCCCCACCGGGACAATGGGGTGGCCGGTTGGAATCGGCGGGGATTGGAACTGTCCTCAAGCTCCTCGGGAATTCTTGTTGAGGGATAGGGCTTTGAGCGGTTCTGGGACCGAGGTAAAAGGGAAGCATATTCTTGATCCCAGGTCAGGAAGGCCGGCACAAGGACACCTGGCTGCCTGGGTTTCCCATCCATCCGCTGCTGTTGCCGATGCCCTCTCTACGGCATTCATGGTCATGAGCACAGAGGAGGCCAGAGATTTCTGTGAGAGCCATCCAGATGTTTGGGCGCTCGTGGTCATTGACTCCCAAACATGTGAAGTCTTCAATCCGGATATAGCTATCCCGTGAGCATGGGAGCCTGTTCAATTCCATGACATCCCCCAATACTCTCTTTTATTCGATATCCTGCTCTTATGCCGTCGCGGATTTTGAAATGCTTGAATGTGAGGAGAGCGATTTGGTCAAGAAAACATGTTATACTATGGAAAGATAACCAGAAACAGGAGTAAGTGATGATAAAAAGAGCATTTTTATCAGGCGTTGTCCTGACGATAATGATTCTTTTTCTTTTGGATACGGGAGTATCTTTCCAGGACCAGGAGAAGGAGGTGTTGGAGCTGAAATTGCCCAAACCCATGTTCGTTGGGACTCCTCGAAATATCCGCAGTCCGAACCTGGAAAAAATAACCGGGAAGAGACGTGGTCCCTTCTATGTTCCCAAAGGTACTGAACCTCTCTCTCTGAAAAAGCCTGTAACCGGGAGCGACACCGAGCCAGTCATCGGAGAGATAGAGTTTGTGACAGATGGGGAGAAGTCCGGTGAAGAGGGGTATTATGTGGAATTCGGACCCCTTGTGCAGTGGGTCCAGATCGACCTCGAAGACTCTTTTCTTCTCCACGCTATTCTCGTATGGCACTACCACAGCCAAGCACGGGTGTATCGCGATGTGATTGTCCAGGTCTCTGAAGACCCGGACTTTATCACCGATGTCAGAACCATTTTCAACAATGACCATGACAATTCTACAGGGCTGGGTGTTGGAAAGGACAAAGAATACATCGAAACCAACGAGGGTCGCCTGATCGATCCCAGAGGGGTGAAAGCCCGGTATGTGCGCCTCTATAGCAGAGGCAACACCTCGAATGAGATGAACCATTATGTCGAAGTGGAGGTCTACGGCACTCCGTCTAATGAGTAAGAAAGCGGCCTTTTTTGGTCTGTTCCTGCTTGTTGTTTGTGCAGCCCTTCTGTTTCGAACGGTGCGGCTGGACCTTCGTCCAATGCACCACGATGAAGCCAACCAGGCTGTTAAGTTTGGTGATTTATTAGAGAAGGGCACCTACCGGTATGATCCGAACGAGCATCACGGACCCTCCCTTTATTATCTTTCGCTGCCTTTTGCCTGGATAAGCTCAGGAACTTCGTTTGCTTCTCTGGACGAAAAAACGCTCAGGATGGTACCGGCTATCTTTGGAGTGGGAGTGGTCCTTCTTCTTCTGCTGCTCAGAGGAGGATACTCTTCCTCGACCATCTTTTTTTCCGGCATTTTGGCGGCTGTTTCTCCTGTGATGGTTTATTACAATCGGTTCTATATCCAGGAAACTCTGCTGGTTTTTTTCCTTGTCGGTGCTATTGCAACGAGCTGGCGCTACCACCAGGACCGCACATGGGGATGGGCGGCTGCAACCGGTTTCTTCTGCGGGATGGTGTACGCCACGAAGGAAACGAGTCTCATCGTTTTTGGATCTCTTATCGCTTCGCTGCTTCTGGCCCGGATTTTCGAGAAAAGGAATGGACGAAAAGGATTTATCCTCAGCCATTTTTTGGCGTTTTTAGGAACAGCCTTGGTCAGCTCCTTTCTTCTGTTTTCTTCTTTTTTCCAAAATCCCAGAGGAATTTTAGACTCTGTAGTCGCTTTCCGGACATATTTTGAGAGGGCCGCAGAAGCAGGATTCCATTCCTATCCCTGGTCATATTATTTGAAAATGCTTGCGTTTTCTCGTTACGGAGACGGGCCAATTTGGAGCGAGGCCTTGATATTGGTGCTGGCTCTGGTCGGTTGTATAGCTGCTTTCAGACCTGGGTCCGATAAGGATTCCCATCCTTTATTCATGCGCTTTGTGTGTTTCTACGCTATCGTGTCCACAGCCATCTACTCTCTGATTCCTTATAAAACTCCCTGGAACATGCTTCCTTTTTACATCGGGATCGTCCTGCTGGCAGGAAACGGGACTGCTTTTCTTCTTGAATCCAGTAAAAAGCTGATCATTCAGAGCCTTATTGTCGTGATTTTAGGAGTCGGTTTTTACCATCTGGGAATGCAGAGTTTCCGGGCCAATTTTGAGTATCATGCTGATCCCCGAAATCCATATGTCTATGCACAAACCAGCATGGACTTCTTAAACCTCGTCCACCGTATTGATGATTTAGCCCAATATCATCCTGACCGCAGAGAGATGCTCATAAAAGTGATCACCTATGCCGATGAAGCTTGGCCTCTTCCCTGGTATTTGAGAGGATTCTCCCGGGTGGGGTACTGGGAAGAGGCAGAAGAAGCCGGAGACATGAGTGAAGCCCCTTTGATCATCTCTTCGGTCGACAAAACAGAGAAGCTGTGGTCTCGACTGAAAGAAACACATCAGGCCGAGTTCTACGGTTTGCGACCCGAGGTTCTTTTGATCCTTCATATTAAAAAAGACCTTTGGGATGAATTTCTGGAAAAAAAGCCGGTAAAGTGATGGATATTTCTATCGTCATACCAGCGTTGAATGAGGCCAACAAAGTTCGCTTTGATGTGGAAGCCGCCGCTTTATTTCTTGAAAAGGAGAGAATGAAGGGAGAGGTTATCGTTGTCGATGACGGAAGCACGGATGGCACATCAGAGGAGGCCCGGAAGGCCAACCTGCCCGGGTCTGTGTTTCTGAATATTGTCAGGCTGGAGAAGAATCAAGGCAAGGGATTTGCGGTTAAGACTGGAATCATGGCTTCGAAAGGGGATGTGGTTCTGTTTGCTGACAGCGGAACCTGTGTTCCCTATGCCAATGCACTTCTGCAAATCAAGAGGATTCGCTCCGGTGACCTGGATATAGCTATGGCTTCCCGGCGCCTGAGGGAGACAGTCATACGAAGAAACAGAAGCCTCAAACGGAGGATGTTGTCCTGGCTGTTTCGACAGGTCGCCATCGCACTGACCGGTTTGCCTCGAAGGTTCACAGACACCCAGTGTGGGTTTAAGGTCTACCGTGGGGATATAGCCAGAGGATTGTTCAAAAGGTGTGTGACAACAGGATTTATCTTTGAGTTGGAAATCCTCCTGCGAGCTCTAAAGCGGAGCTATCGCATCGAAGAATTTCCGGTGGAGTGGAGCTGCGATCTTGATACCAGATTGAGGCCTGGAAGCGAAGCTGTCGGCGTGTTCAAAGAGCTTTTAAGGGTCCGGTCTATAATCGAAGAAGAGAGGTTAGACGAAGAAGAGCAACCTTCTGGAAAAACCTCTTGATAAAAGCGTAGATTTCCTCAACCTTATCAGCTATTTTTTTGTTTGCTTTTCTTCAAGACTCCTGGCAGCCCAGAGCATTCCCCTCTGTACGATGGTTCGGGCTTGGGGCACATCGAAATCCTTTGCGACATGTCCCAGCGATGTGTAGAAGACCCTACCCTTGCCGTACATCTTCTTCCAGACAACAGGCATGACAACGCCGTCGATCCAGGGGGCGTGTTCAACGGAGAACGTAGTGGTGGCCAGGACCTCGTTGATCGGGTCGACATGCATGTAGTACTGTTCGGATTGCATCTTGAAGTCGGACAGGCCTGCTGTGATCGGATCTTCATGGTTGATGATATTGACCTCATAGTCGATGATTCCGCCGGGATGGGCGATCCACTGGCCACCGACCATGAACTGGTATTCGGTGTTGCTCCGGAAGGAGTCAGCCAGGCCACCGTGCCATCCCGCCAGTCCCACACCGCTCTTGACCGCTTCGAGCAGCCCTTTTTCCTGCTCAGCGGTGATTTGGGACATTGTGTAGACCTGGACGATCAAGTCAAGGGATTTCAGTTTTTCCGCATCCAGGTAGGCGTCCAGGGTATGGGAGATTTTCACTTCAAAGCCCTGCTGCTCGAGCCAGGGGGCAAAGATATCGACGCATTTTTTGGGTTCATGGCCTTCCCAGCCACCCCAGACAAACAGGGCCTTTTTCTTCCTTTGTTGGGCCCAGGAGGGAAGGGCAAGCAAGGATATGAAAAAGACTAGAGCAAGCAGCCAGGAAACCGTCCCTAATCCATTGTGCCATCTATTCCATCGATTGTCTTGAATCATCTTTTCCTCTTTATTGGAAATCCGGGACATGTACCGATTTTTTAAAATCGGTAACGTGTCCCATGAATTTCTTAATTCCTATGTGATTATTCGAGCTCCCGTATCCAGACGTTCCGGTAGCGGACCGGATTGCCGTGCTCTTGAAGAGATAGAGGAAGCCTATCCGGATGGGACGCATGGGGAGGCCTTTGTTTGTGGGCAGTAGGTCCTGTCAATATCCTGTTGTCATGAGCCAGAATCCCGTTGTGGAACACCGTCATATGGGCAGGTTGAATCATGTTTCCTTCCTGATCGAAACGTGGTCTGGAGAAGATGATATCGTAGGTTTGCCATTCGCCGGGAGGGAGGCAGGCATTGACTAGGGGAGGATACTGGCCGTAAATGGCTGCTGTCATGCCGTCGACATAGGTGGTGTTGTTGTAGCAGTCAAGCACCTGGACTTCGTATTTATCCATCAGGAACACGCCGCTGTTCCCTCGGTCTTGACCTTCTCCTGTTGCTGGAACAGGGGCAGCCCACTCGATGTGGAGCTGACAGTCTCCGAATGCTCTCTTGGTGAGGATGGAACCTGTATCCTTGATAACTTCCATGTAGCCATTCTCGACCTTCCACCGGGCCACCTGCCCTTTGCTGTCTTCCCATTGGAGAAGGTCTGTGCCTTCAAAGAGAATGACGGCATCTGACGGCGCTGGCACAGGAGCTCGGAGGGGACCAGGGTTGACAACAGGGGGTTGGGGTCGATCAGGGTCATGGACCTTCCACTGTTGCTCAGGGATTGTTTGTATCGGTTCCTCCGCCTTTTTCTCACATCCAGATGATCCGAACAGTGCCATCGAAACAGATAGAAAAACAACCCAGGCCATTTTATCCATTCTCTCCTCCTTGCAGGTCATTCCCTGGTGATGATTTTAAGGAAACCAGGCTTACAGAGACCATCCAGGTCGGTATTCTTTGTGGAGGAATTGGTTCGCCTCAGGCAGATTGGAGAATTCCATCTTCTCGCCATCCCACATCAATTTGGTGTAGTGCTCCTGCATGAGAACAGCGATGTTAGCCAACAGCATGGTTTCTGTCAGAATCGCAGAGTAAGAAAAGTCTGTGGTCGATTTTTTACCGGCTTTGATGGCTTCCACCCATTCTTCATGGATTCCCGGCGAGCGAGGGATGGTCTTTTCTGGACGCTTGAATTCCCTCATCTTGGATTCGGGAACGAGGCGGGGGCTTTCACCGTAAGTGTTACACATGAGGATGCCCTTATCGCCCATAAACAGCACACCGCCTCCCTCGTCACCCATCATGCGTCCTTGTTCCATTTCTGGTGGCCTGGGCGGCATCAAACCTCCGTCATACCAGGTCAGTTTGACTGGAGGCATTTCTCCTCGAGCAGGGAATTCGTAAGTGACGACTTCTGCAAGGGGGTAGGAATCCTTGGTGAACGGGGTAGAGCTGGCCTGGACAGATAGAGGATAACCTAATTTGAGAGTCCAGAAAGGCTGGTCCATCAGATGAGCGCCCATGTCTCCAAGAGCACCTGTTCCGAAGTCCCACCATCCGCGCCAAGTAAATGGGCAGTAGGCCGGGTGGTAAGGCCGAAACCGGGCCGGGCCCAGCCACAGGTTCCAATCCAGAGTCGAAGGCACAGAGGGGATTTCTTTCGGGGCCTCGATACCCTGAGGCCAGATCGGACGATTTGTCCAGACATGGACTTCGCGCACATCCCCGATCGCACCATCCCAAATCCACTCGTTGATCAAGCGGGCGCCTTCACCTGCATGGCCTTGGTTGCCCATCTGTGTGACCACATTGGCATCCTTGGCAGCTTTTGCCAGTATGCGGGATTCCATGATCGTGTGTGTCAGGGGTTTTTGAACAAAGGTGTGTTTTCCCATCTTGATGGCTATCATGGCGATCACCGCGTGGGTATGGTCGGGTGTGCTTACCATGATGGCGTCGAGAGTTTTTTCCTTTTCGAGCATGATACGAAAGTCGCGGTATTTATTGGCCTTATCGTACATCGGTTGATGCTGGGGGTCGTTTCGCTCGTGGGTCAAGAATGTGGCCATCTGTGTGTCATCGACATCACACAGGGCGATGACATTCTCCGAGGACACACTCCAGATATCTGATGTGCCCTTTCCACCGACACCCACACAGCCGATGTCCAACTTGTCGCTTGGGGCTGTGTAGCCTGGACCTCCCAGCACATGCCTAGGCACGATCATCAACCCGGCAGCAGCCGTGGCTGACGTACCCAGAAATTCACGTCGTGAGATTTTTAATCCTTTTGGTAAGGGATTTTTTTTAGGGATCTTCATGGTGATAATCCTTTTAAACTGGCGTTTGTTTTAGCTGGCTCTTTATTTTAACAATAAGCTCCTCGTAACAACAGTATTAATATACCTCCAACTCAACATAGTCAACTGTTTACGGGTAAGCGTTAGAGTCATTATTTTAAATACAAAAATTCACTTTAAGAGAAAAATATCATTTAGAATTTGAACTATTTCCTTGATTATCAATCAGTTAAGTCGGTCTGACCCCATTTGTCCTAATCCTTTTTGATCTCTTGCTGATCCTGTTTGACATTTGATTCTTTCATCATCTTCAATTGATCTCGCTCCGCCTTCCGCTTCAGATAATCGGGGTGGGAGGTCAGGTTTCGGGAGAGGAAGATGTGTTTCGTTTCGTTGCCGAATCCCATCTTTTTGAAGAACAGAAGGGCATCCTGATTCTCCAACTCTGTGTCCACCAGCATCATTCTTGCTCTGTGCTTGATGAAAAGGTCCGTGAGTTTATTGAGCAGCTTTGTTCCTATGCCTCTGCTTTTGACCTCTGGGTCTACGCCGATCCATTCCATGTAGCCATACACCCAGGCGCTGCGGGGCTTTTCGATCAGTGACCCCAGGATAAATCCAACGATCTTCTCGTTCTTTTCTGCAACGAGGCACAGCTCTTTGTCGGTGGAAAAAGTGGAGAGGAGCTCGAACTCATCCCAGGTTCGGTAGAGATTCGGCCATTTCTCCGCCGTGAACAATTGCTCTCCAAGTGCGAAAACAGAGGGCAGATCATCCAGCACCATTTCTCGGATTTCGATGCCGCTTGCTGCAGATCGACCGCTCTTTTTGGTTGGATCTGAAATCTTGTCCATTTTTCTCTGTGGTTAATATTTTAATGCAATTTTGGTTGAAAAAGAAGGGGCCTAAAAATGTGACAGGACCTCTCTGAACGCTTTCCACAATTTTTTTATCTCCTTTTTAAGTTGACCCTAGGAAAAAACATTCCTGTTTTTC
>Ga0224501_10001701_pt1 | contig 17116 bp, 11 predicted proteins | sample SF_Oct11_sed_USG_4_FD_169105 | JGI IMG/M metagenome (GOLD analysis project Ga0224501, IMG submission 169105) | Sediment microbial communities from San Francisco Bay, California, United States - SF_Oct11_sed_USGS_8_1 | ecosystem: Environmental > Aquatic > Marine > Sediment | place: USA... | reverse complement strand
GCGGGCCACACGGGTGGATCCGGTATCGGCGCTCAGCGGGTGAGGGAAGAGACGGAGGGCGCGCGGACGGGGCGATGGCGATGGCGACCATCGCACGGCTGTTCGAGGGGGTACGCAGGCGGCGGCTCGCCACCCTGATCATTCCGGTGTCCCTCGGGAGCGCGTCGGTTCGGAACCCGTCTATCGCCCGAGGACCAGTATCACGGCCACGAGAGCCGCGGCCTTGAGAAGTGGCCCGATGATACTCCCTCCCGCGTCCGATTCCCTCCCAGGTGGCGGCGGGGCGCCTGTCCGGGTCCACACCAGGATGCCGCCACATGAATTCACTCCGAACTCCACTGGAAGCTCGAACCCGTGGTAGACCTCGACGGCTTCGACATCCTGAGGGGACACGAGTTGATCGATGTTGCTCGAACCCACGAGCCGGACTCCATCGATCCAGATACCCGGCCGGCACTGGCCCCTGAGCAGCAGGGTGTATCCGTGGGGCGGAGTCGGGACCACCGTGCCCCCCGGGACCCGGTGGAGAAGCTCGGTCACGTACCGTGGGCGGCGCTCCAGGATCTCCTCTCTGGTAACGACAAAACCTCCCCCTCCGCGCCGCCGCCTTTCGTATCCTCTCATGGCCATCGGAGACGGCTCTGCCGTCACGATGATGGGCTCCAGGGGAATCGGGTCCGTGGAGAGTGGCAGGATCAGGTCCAGATCCTTCGCTCCGGAGACGTGGAGCGTGTCCGCCATCTCCCGGAACCCCGGACTGCTCACCAGAAGACGGTAGGTAGCGGCCGGGACGTCGTGGAACAGGAAGCGACCCCCTTCGTCGGTGATCCGGGTTCCCCTCCCCCGGGCTCCGGAAGGGCCCGCGGCGAGAGAGACCGTGGCACCCGGGAGAGGGGCGCCCGTCTCGTGGTCCACGACGGTTCCCTCGACCGTGACCTGGGAGGCTCGGTCCGCGGCGCGCTCCTCCTGAGCGGCGAGTTCCCCCCGGGTCCAGCCTCCGGGCCACACCCCGACGACGGTGAGCGAGGCGAATACGGCGAGAGAGATGGGACGAATCGAAATGGAACGGTCCCTTTCCTGGAGGGGTGGAGGGACTTCTCTAGTTCGTCCTCATACCCGCTCCCCAGCGGGTAGGTTCGTTCCCGGACCAGCATCCATCGCCCCCACATCGCGCGCAGAAGCAGAAAGAGAAAACCCGCAGGAGCGAATGCTCCTGCGGGCGTTCTCTTCAGGGTGCGGCGTTCGGCTTCGGGCGAATCCGAGCCTCCGCCTTCCCGGTGCTACTCCATCAGTATCCTGCGTTCTGCGTGATGTTCGGATTGGTGTCCGTCTCCGCCTGCGGAATCGGCAGGATGCAGAAGTTGCAGGGATAGGCCATGAAGGCCACGTCCCCGGTCACGTCGACCCGGTTGATGTCCATCTTGTTGCGCATCAGATCGTGGATCCGATGCCCTTCGTAGGACAGCTCGACCCTCCGTTCGAGGGCGATCTCGTCCAGAAGGGCCTGGCCGGTGGCCGTCACCGCCGGCGCGGAGGCGAGACCTCTCTGACGAATCAGGTTCAGGTCCGCCTGAGCGCCGGGATCATCGCCCGACCTGGCCCTGGCCTCGGCCCGGTTCAGGTAGACCTCGGACAGCCTGATGACGGGAATGTTGTCCGTGTTGCTGCGGGTGGGCCACTTGTTGACCCGGTGACTCGCGTAGATTCCCGTGAGGAGCGGATCCACGACGAACATCTGCATCCGGAGGTCTGCCGGATCGATGAGGTTCAGCAGATCCCGGGCGGGGAGGTAATCCCCGTATCCGGAGGCCCGGTACATGCCTCCCAGCGCATCGCTCCCGAAATTGTCGGTATCCGTGTTCTGGATCTCGAAGATCGCCTCGTTTGATCCACCCGACACGAACTGATCCAGGTAGGCCTGTCCGGTGACGAGGCTGTACTTGCCGCTGTTGATGACGGTCGTGGCCATGGCCTCGGCGTTCCCCCAGTCTTCCATGTAGAGATAGACCCGGGACAGCAGAGCCTGAGCGGCTTCCCTCGACATCATGAAGGGCCCGTCTCGCGTCTCGGACATCATGCCGATGCCCATGTTGAAGTCCGAGATGATCTGGCTGTAGACCTCCGCGACCGTGTTTCTGGCCGGAAGCGCTTCGACGTCGGAAAGCAGGACGATCGGAACGCCGGGGTGGGAGGCAGCCGCGGTGAAGGTGTAGTGCTGGGCATACATCTTCACCATGTCGAAGAAGGCCAACCCGCGGAGGGCGTAGGCCTCACCCATGATCTGGGTGTATTCGTCCTGCACGCCCGCGGGGAGGTCGGGCTCGGCGTTGATGAGCATGTTGAGCATGTTGATGCCCTCGTACCCTTCGGCCCACAGTTCCCTCTCGAACTGGTGTCCGGTCACCACCTGCCCCTCGAAATCGGCGAATTCCTGGTAGCGGTTCGCGGAGCCGCTCTGCTTCACGTCCTCGCCCATGATGTCGGACATCAGGTGGATACTGCGGCCGTACCAGTCCTGCAGCTGCATCTGGTCGTACACGCCCACGATGGCAGCCCGGAAATCTCCGATGGTCTGGAAGTACGCATCGTTCGAGACACTCGCGTACGGTTCCAGGGCGAGCTCGTTGCAGGCGAAGACGGCCGTGGCCATCGGCAAGATAGCCGCAATCTTAGCAATCTTTAGGTATTTCATGATCGTGCCTTATCCTAAGAGTGGTGTTTACAGTGAATTGGCTTCCATTCCGCTAGAATCCCACGGTGAACCCGAGGCTGAGAGTCCTCGAATTCGGCGTACCCGTGTTGTAAACACCACTGACGGTCTGCTCAGGATCGAAGTGGAGGTTTTCGTCCGCCACCCAGGTCCAGGCGTTGGTCACGTTGAGGTGAGCCTGCAGCGAGTTGAACTGCAAGCGGTTCGCCAACTCCTCGGGGAATCGGTATGAGAGCGTGATGTCCTTGAAGCGGACGTAGTCGCCCTTGAGCAGCCACCGGTCGGCCGTTGCCGGCTGGGAGCTGTTCACGCCACCCCAGGAGAATCGGGGGAAGAGCGCCTGGTCTCCGGGCTGCCTCCAGGCGTTCTCGTACGCCCACCGGGATGTGGACCTGGGGAGGTAGCGTCCGTCACCGTGGTAGAAGCGCGCCGCGCCCTCGTAGAGATGATGGCCGAACATGTATGTCGCGAGCGTGCTCACGGTCAAGGACTTGAAACGACCGCTGAGGCCGAAGCTCCCGAGGTATTTCGGCGTGGCGGTCTTTCCATCGTAGAACCGCTCCGCCTCGCTCAGGTTGCTCGTCGTGGCGGTCTTGGTCGAATCGGTGTACCACAGCGGCAGGCCGTCGTCCGGATTCACGCCCGCCCATCCGTACAGGTAGTACTCCTGGAAGTCCCTGCCTTCTTCCCGTCTCTTGGTGTCATCCAGGAAGGGCTCCGTGAGCCGCGTGATCTGATTGGTCTGCGTGGTGATGTTGAAGTCCAACCCGAGGTCGAAGTCCTGGCTCCGCACCATGTCCGCGTGAACCGTGAACTCGACTCCGGAGTTCTCCATGTCCCCGAAGTTCTGCAGCGTGCTCCGGAATCCGGTGGTGAGGGAGACCGGCACGTCGAGGAGGAGGTCTGTGGACGACTTCTTGTAGTACTCGACCGTACCCGTGACACGGCTGTCCAGTATGGCGTAGTCGAGGCCGACGTTGAATGCTCCCTGGGACTCCCAGGTCAACTCGTTGTTGGCCACGCCGGAAGGGCCGGATCCGGGCAATCCGTCGTACGCGCGGGTGAATCCGTAGAGACCCCGCCATGCATAGTTCCCGATCTCGGCGTTCCCAACCTCACCGTAGCTGCTCCTGAGCTTCAGGTAGTCGAAGAAGCCTTGGTCTTCCAGGAATTCCATGTTGGTCAGGGTCACTCCGAGCCCGACGGACCAGAACTTCCCCCACCGCTTGTCGGGACCGAACCTCGACGACCCGTCCGTACGGAAGGAGGCGGAGAGGAAATACGTCCGGTCGAGGTCATAGCTGACCCGAGCGAAGTACGATTCGAACGCGTACTGATCCTTGGTGCTCGTTCCCTCGGTGATGGCGGCGCTGGTGCCGAGCTTCAAGTTCGGATGAGCGAACCCTTCACCCCATACGTTGGTCCGCTCCCGGTCGTTCTTGCTCGCTTCGTATCCCACCACGGTGTTCACGCTGTGGGAACCGGAGAACAGGTTGTCGTAGGACAACGTGTGGGTGCCCTGCCAGTTGAGATTGTCCACGCGGGAATCATCGAAGAATCCGCCGGAGTTCCGGCCATCTCCGAAGAACATGTTCTTGAAGACGTAGTCGTGGATGTTGTAGAGGTCGAAGCTCCACGCCGTCTGAAGCGTGAACTGGTCGTTGAGATCGTACGTCCCGGTGAGGTTCTCGATCACCCGGGAGGTCTCCCTGTTCTGCGGGTTCTCGTAGAGGCCGCCCACGGGATGGTTCGCGCCCATGACGTTGGTGTGCCGGTGGTACCAGTAACCATCTTCGTCGTACATCGGCAGCACGGGGGGCATGAACACCGCCATGTAGAAGGGGGCCTCCCAGGCGCTCCCGTCGTTGATGCCGTTCTGCTCCGTCCTGGACAGGCTCAGGTTGTTGGCGATGCGGAACCTGTCGGTGAGCTGGGCGGTGAGGTTGATCCGGGACGAGTACCTCGTGAAGTACTGCTGGTCGACGTTCCCCTCCTGGTCGAAGAGGCCGCCCGACACGTAGTACGTGTACCCGTCCCCACCGCCGGTGGCGCTCAGATCGAACTGCTGCGTGACGCCCTTCCTCGATATGAGGTCGAGCCAGTTGTTGTCCTCCTGGAGGGGCCACTGGTTCGCCAACTGGGTCTCGGCGTTGGCCAGGGACATGCCGTCATTGACCCGCGCAGTGAGGTAGTAGTCCCGGTATTCAGCGGCGTTCAGGCCTTCCAGCAGATTCTGGTGGGCAAAATCGGACACGCCGATCTGGGTCCTCAATTCGAGTTTCGGCTCGCTGGCCCAGATCTGGCTTCCCGCGACCCCACCCTTCGTCGTGATGAGGACCACGCCGTTGGCTCCGCGGGACCCGTAGATGGCCGTGGAGGCGGCGTCCTTCAGGACCACCAGGCTCTCGATGTCGTTCGGGTTGAGGGACGCCAAAGTGTTGACGGTTCGGCCTCCGTTGCTCACCTGCGTGCCGGCTTCGCCGTCGTTGAAGAGAGGCACGCCGTCGATGACGTACAGGGGCTCGCTGCCGGCCGTGATGGACCCCTGTCCACGCACCCGGATGTCGAAGCCCGCCCCCGGAGCGCCATCGAGGGAGGTGACCAACACGCCGGGGCTACCCTGCATCACGTCCTGGAAGGTCGTGGTCGTGGGAAGCTCGAGTTGGACGGAAGGGATCGAGACCATCGATCCGGTCAGTTCCTCCTTACGAGCCGTCCCGTACCCGGTCACGATGATCTCGTCCAGGCTGAGGGGGTCCACATCGAGCGTGACGTTCACCTGGGACTGTTCCCCCGCGAGCACCGTGAAATCGGCCCTTGCGGTGGAATAGCCGATGGAGCTGACCTCGAGCGTGTGCGATCCCGGCGGGACCCGCAGAAGCAGGAACATCCCGTTCTGGTTCGTGAGACCCCCGATCCCGGTGCCCGCGATGAGGACGTTGGCGCTGCTCAGGGGTTGGCCGGTGTCGCTGGCGGTGACCCGACCGACCACTCTGCCGAAGCTCTCCTGGGCTGAAACGTCCTCGGCCAGGATACCGCCGAGTACGAACAGCGCCGCGAGCCCGAGCAGGCGTGGGAGACGCATCTTACAAAGGGAAACCATGACTAACTCCTCCTTATGAGGGGTGGATCATCCGCTCGCACCCAGGAACACGATGGGGAGCGGAGATTTGGGGCTGCTGGTGCGGGACGGCGGGAAAGAGGCCGTCCGACACTACCGCAGAACGTCGCCGTGGGGCGGCGGAATGCCCGCAGGTTCCGATGTGGGAAACGCCGGCACGAAGGGTCCACCGACGATGCGGGGCTGCGGGACTCGTATGTCACCGCGATACGCTCGCCACTCATGATGTTCCCGGCTGATGGGAAGAGTGCACCCACGGCACCACCGATGGGAAGGATCCCGGGTGACGTTCTTCCCCATCGTAACGTGATATTCGGCGTCTGGCTAGTGCTTTGTGATCATGAGCACATGACCCTGTGCGGTCCATTTCGTGGAACGACCGAACCCCGCCCGAAGTTCCTGACCCGGGCGGGGTTCGGTCGTGTCCGGGAGGATCCCTCCGCCCCCACGTCCAGCAGGTCGACCAACAAGCCGCCGGTGAGCGCTCCGATGCCTCCCGGAGGCGATGCGACCTCGTGTCCCCTCGTGCCCGGGGTACCCGGTAGCCGCCCCCGGATCACCGCATCGCCGCCCACGAGTTGTCCCCACGGTTCACGTCGGGGAGACTCCGGTCGGGGTCCAGGGTCACTTCCACCACGCGGCCGCTGACCTGGAAGGCCACCCGGGCCGTCCGCCCGTTCCATTCGCCCACGGACATGATGGCGCGGGAGCGCCGGCCGGTGTCCGTGACCACCTCCACGATGGCCGGCATGGGGATCTCTCCGCGGTCGGCCAGGATCACGGTGGCGGTGCCGTCGCTCTGCTCCACCCCCGTCACGGCCTGGTCCATCACGCCGGTGGTGTAGATCCAGGGATGGAAGTACCAGTCCAGGTCCTGTCCCGAGACGTCTTCGAAGGTCCAGAAGAGGTCCAGTGGGTTGGGGTGCTTGAAGGCCCAGCGCCGCGTGTATGTCTTCAGGGCCTCGTCGAAGACCTCGGGGCCCAGGATGGCGCGCAGGGCGCGCATGACCGTGGCGGGCTTCCCGTACGAGGCCATCCCCCGGTTGCCGAAGGGGCCGTAGAGATCGGCGGAACGCATGGACGGGGTCTCGGCGTCGGTGCCGGCGATGCGCAGGTACCCGTTCATGGTGTTGAGCCCGGAGTTGGATCCCTCGAAGAAGTCGTCGAAGGCCAGATCCTCCGCGAACGAGGCCATCCCTTCGTCCATCCAGGCGAAGTTGCGCTCGTCGGAGCCGGCCACCATGGGCCACCACATGTGTCCCAGCTCGTGGGAGACCACCCCGTAGAGCGATTCGGGCGTGCGCCCACCCCCGATGATGGTGATCATGGGGTACTCCATCCCGCCCCCGATCACCCCTTCGTTTACGGTCATGTGGGGGTACGGGTAGGGGTACCAGTCGGAATGGGTCTCGATGGAATGGCGCGCATACTCGGCCGAGTGATCCCAGTTGGGGCGGTCCGGTCGGTACAGCGTGTAGATGTCGGAACGGAGGGTGCCGCCGTCGCCGTCGGGGTACTCGGCCACGGTGCCGTCCCACACGTACAGGTCCGAGGCGCCCCACGCGAAATCGCGGACGTTCTCGGCCTCGAAGTGCCAGATGAGGGTGCCGTCCTCTCCTCCCGCCGCCGTGGCGCGCCCGGCCTCGCGGTCCGCGACGCCCACGATGGGCGTGATCGCGTCACGGGTCAGGCTGGCCAGGCGCCGCGCGGCGTCCGGCGTGAGGACCTCCTCCGGGTTCTGGAGCACGCCCGATCCGCTCACCAGCCACCCCGCCGGGGCGGTGATCCTCACGTCGAAGGAGCCGTAGTCGAGGTAGAACTCGCCGTCTCCCAGGTAGGGGTCACGCACCCACCCGCGCAGGTCGTCGTACACGGCGATCTGGGGATACCACTGGGCCAGGTAGAAGACCTCGGACCCCTCCCGACCCATCCGGAACGTGCCTTCGGGAACCTCGAAGCTCCAGTCGATCTCCAACTCCGCCTTCGCTCCGGGCACCAGGGGATCGGGGAGCGCGACCCTCTCCGACGTGCTCAGCGAGAGTGCGCCCCGGGGCGCCAGCACCACCGGCTCCCCCTGCACCACGAGTCGGTGGAGTTGTAAGCCTCCGGTCACCGGGGCGGCCCGGTCCCGGGGGTTCCCGGGAGCGAACACGTTCTGTGCCAGGTTGAGGTAGACCTCCGTGAGCGTGTCGGGGGAGTTGTTGACGTAGGTGATGGTCTCGGATCCCGTCACCCGATTCTGGTCCGGGTACAGCCGGGTGTCGATGCGATAGGCGTACCCCTGCGTCCAGTAGTTCGGCCCCGGAGCCCCGGTGCGGGTACGGGTTCCGGACGCGAGGGCGTCGAGGAAGGCGTGGGGGACCGGGAGGGTGTCCGTGGGCGAGAGGCTGGTGGACGCGGCCAGGAGGAGCGGGAGCATGTGCATCGTGACGAAGCCCGGTACGGGGTGGATCCGCTGATTTCAATGCACATTGGCCCACCACACCGCGTCGGGCAAGCCGTGTCGCCGGGCGCCGGCTCCCGGCCACGACGCCTTGCAGGCCATCCCTCCCCTCGCTATTCTCGCCCGCCTCTTGTGCGTGCACCGTACAGCCTCGGACCCCCCTATCGGCCCATGCACCTACACCCATCGCCTCCCGACATCATCTCGCGTCTTCGCGAACACCGCACCATCGGGACCGCTCCCCAGGCCGAGTTGGAATGGCTGGCCGCCAATGGCCTTCTTCGCAAGTTCGAGGAGGGCCAGTTCCTGGGAAAGAAGGGACAGCACCTCGATGAGCTCGACGTGGGCGTCGAGATCATGTTGAGTGGGCGAATCGCCAACTATCGCGATCGGGGGGCGGGGGCCAGGAAGGTCATCGAGTGGCAGGCCGGCGATGTCTCGGGCGTCCTTCCCTTCTCCCGCATGGTCACCATGGTGGGAGACACCTTCGCGGAAGCAACCGGAGAGGCGTTCACCATCCCCATGGACAAGTTTCCCGAGATGATCCGCGAGTGTCCCTCCGTGACGGCGACCTTCGTGCACATCATGCTGGACCGGGCGCGGGTGTTCAACACGAGTGAATGGCAGGACGAGAAGCTGGTCTCGCTGGGCCGGCTCTCGGCGGGGTTGGCCCACGAGATGAACAACCCGGCCTCCGCCGTGGCGCGGAGCGCGACGATCCTCCCCCGGGCCATGGCCGATGCCGACAAGGCCGCGCGGGCTCTGGCCTCCGCCGGCCCCACCGCCGAGCAGCTCGAGGCCATCGACCGCATCCGGGAAGCGTGCATGAACAAGCCGGCCCAGGTGTCGCTTTCACCCTTGGAGCGGGCCGACCGCGAGGACGAGATCGCCCATTGGCTGGAGACCCACGGAGCCGACCTCTCCGCTCTGGACGCCCTCGCCTCCACCGCGGTGACCGTCGAAGCGCTGGACGAGCTGGCCCGGCACCTGGAGGGCCCGACGCTCGACGCCGCGCTGGACTGGGTGGCGGCGGGGTGCGCGGTGCGCGGGCTGGCTTCCGAGAGCGAGCGGGCGGCTTCGCGCATCACCGATCTGGTGAGCGCCATGAAGCGCCTCACGCACATGGACCTCGCCCCGACCCGGGCGCCCGTGGACCTGGAGGGTGGCCTGAGGGACACCATGCTCGTGCTCGGTCACAAGGCGCGCGACAAGTCGGTGAGCTTCAAGGTGGAGGTGGCGCCCGACCTCCCCACGGTGCATGCGCTGGGCGGTGAGCTCAACCAGGTATGGATGAACCTCCTCGACAATGCCCTGGATGCCGTGGACGTGGGCGGGAGCATCTCCGTCACGGTGAAGCCCGAGGGGCCGTGGATGGTGGTGCGGGTCGTCGACGACGGCGTGGGGATCTCGGAGGAGCACCAACGCCGCATCTTCGACCCATTCTTCACGACGAAAGGGCCCGGGAAGGGGACGGGGCTTGGGCTGGAGATCGCCCGGAACCGGGTCCGGGGCCACGGCGGGAACATCGAGTTCGATTCCCGGCCCGGACGCACCGAGTTCCGGGTCATGCTCCCCCTCCAGAGTGAGGGCTCCGTGACTCCCGCCCAGGAGGTGTCCCGATGATCCGCCCCGTCGTCCTCACCGTCGACGACGACGCGGAGGTCCTTGCCGCCGTCAGCCGTGATCTCAGAGCCCATCTCCGCCAGAACTACCGGGTGGTGAAGGCCAGTTCCGGCGCCGAGGCGCTGCAGGTGACCAGGGAGTTGAAGCAGCGGGGCGACCCCATCGCCCTCTTCCTGGTGGACGAGCGGATGCCCGAGATGAAGGGCACGGAGTTCCTCGTGAAGGCGCTGGAGATGTATCCGGACTCCAAACGCGTGCTTCTCACCGCGTACGCCGACACGCAGACCGCCATCACCGCCATCAACGACATCCACCTCGACCGCTACCTCGAGAAGCCCTGGGCACCTCCCGAGGAGCATCTGTATCCGGTCCTGGACGAGTTGCTGGAAGACTGGTCGTCCAAGGCCGGCCCCCTCTTCGACGGGATCCGCGTGGCCGGGACGATGGACTCGGCGTCGAGCTTCGCCGTGAAGAGCTTCCTCTCCTCCAACCAGATTCCGTATCAGTGGGTGGACGTCGAGGGAGACGCTTCCATGCGCGCCCTCGTCGAGGCCGTGGAGCCCGGGCTCACCCGGCTTCCCGTGGTGTTCTTTCCCGACGGGACGGTGTTGGTGCAGCCCACCCTCCCCGAACTCGCGAAGCGGGCGAATCTGGACACCACGGCCAAGCGCCGCTTCTACGACGTGATCGTGGTGGGCGGGGGTCCCGCCGGTCTGGCCGCCGCCGTCTACGCCACGTCGGAGGGGCTGGGGACGCTCCTGGTGGAGCGGGAGGCCCCGGGAGGACAGGCCGGGACGAGCTCCATGATCGAGAACTACCTCGGCTTTCCCGACGGCATCACGGGCGCCGACCTCGCCCGCCGGGCCACGGATCAGGCCAAGAAGTTCGGAACGGAGATCCTGTCCGCGCAGGAGATGGTCTCCGTGCGGCGGGAGGATCCCTACAGGATCGTGACGCTGGCCGACGGGACCGAGTTGAGTTGTCATGCGCTGGTCATCGCCAGCGGGATGGAGGTGCGCCGCCTGGAGGTGCCCGGTCTCGAGGCCCTCGGCGGTGCCGGCGTCTACTACGGCGCCGCCCTGGGTGAGGCCGTGCAATACCGGGACAAGCACGTGGTGGTGGTGGGCGGCGCCAACTCGGCGGGGCAGGGGGCCATGTATTTCGCGCGATATGCCCGCACCGTGACCATGCTCCTGAGGGGGCCGTCCCTGGGCCAGCGCATGTCCCAGTACCTCGTGGATCGGATCAACGAGTCGGCCAACATCATCGTCCGGCCGAACACCGTGATTCGCGAGGCGCACGGGGAGAGGCGCCTTGAGGGGCTGACCGTGGAGGACACGGAGTCGGGTGAGGCGCAGAGGCTCGACGCGTCGGCCATGTTCATCTTCATCGGGACCGCGCCTCGCACCGACATGTTGGGCGGCATGGTGGAGACCGACGAACACGGGTTCATCCTCACGGGGAGGGACCTCATCGTGGACGGCCGCCGACCCCGGGGTTGGTCCCTGGACAGGGACCCGTTCCTCTGGGAGACGAGCGTGCCCGGCGTTTTCGCCGCTGGAGATGCCCGGCACGGTTCCGGAAAGCGGGTGGCGGCCGCGGTGGGAGAAGGCTCCGCCACCATCGGCGTCGTCCACCAGTATCTCAAGACGGTCTGAGGGCTCTCTCGAGGAGCCTGGCCACGGTGGCTGGACCGCGTGGCGCTCCCGTGGGTACCGGCGGCACGGGAACTCCGCCGGAGCGCCGCGGATTGGATTCCGTATCGTCGTAGTCCCGCGCCACGCATTGCAGGTGATGCCATGAGTACCGCCACACGATCCCCGTCCACCGTGATCCCGGCCACCCCCCGTACCGCCGAGGAACTCCTGACGCGGTATCGCGCCGTGCGCGCGTTCACCGAGCGGATGTGCGAGGGGATGGAGGCGGAGGACTTCGTGGTGCAGTCCATGCCCGACGTGAGCCCCACCAAGTGGCATCTCGCCCACACCACCTGGTTCTTCGAGGCGTTCCTCCTGCGGCCGAGCGTGGACGGCTACGAGCCCTTCCACCAGGAGTACTCGTACCTCTTCAACTCCTACTACAACGCCATCGGAGAGCAGTTCTGCAGGCCCAGGCGGGGGCAGATCTCCCGTCCCACGGTGCGGGAGGTGTTCGCCTACCGGGGGTACGTGGACGAGCACGTGGCGGCGGCGGTGGAGCGTTTCGAGAAGCTCGGCCGTCTCGAGGAGATCCGGGGGATCATCATCCTCGGGACGCACCACGAGCAGCAGCACCAGGAGCTCATGGCCACGGACATCAAGCACGTCTTCGCCGTGAATCCGCTCCGGCCGGCGTGGCACCCCCGCCCCGACGACGCGCCGCCCGCCGGCGTCCCGCCGATGGAGTGGCTCCATCACGAAGGCGGTGTCGAGGAGATGGGGTACACCGGGTCCGACTTCCACTTCGACAACGAGGGCCCGCGCCACGCCACCTATCTCCACCCCTTCGCCCTGGGCTCGCGGCTGGTGACCAACGGGGAGTTCATGGAGTTCATGGAGGACGAGGGGTACGAGCGGCCCGAGCTCTGGCTCGCCATGGGGTGGGCCAAGGTCCGGGAGCAGCAGAATGCCGAGAACGAGTGGGAACGGTTCGACAAGCCGCTCTACTGGTTCCGGGAAGGTGGGGAGTGGTGGCAGCAGACGCTGGCCGGCCCTCGTCCGGTCCATCCCGACGAACCCGTGGTCCACGTGTCGTACTACGAGGCCGACGCGTACGCCCGCTGGGCCGGCGCGCGGCTCCCCACGGAGGCGGAGTGGGAGGTGGCGTCGCGGGCGGCGGACCCTGCCGAGGGCAACCATTCCGACCGGTTCCTCTTCCACCCCACGCCCCTGGCCGCCTCGGCGGTTCCGGGCCGCCCGCATCAGATGTTCGGCGACGTATGGGAGTGGACCGGCAGTTCGTACTCGGCATATCCCGGATACCGTCCCTGGGTGGGCGCCGCCGGCGAGTACAACGGGAAGTTCATGGCCAACCAGTTGGTCCTGCGCGGCGGTTCGTGCGCCACGCCCTCCGACCACATCCGGCCGTCGTACCGTAACTTCTTCTACGCGGGGGACCGCTGGCAGTTCATGGGATTCCGGCTGGCGAGGGACGCGGGGTGATGAGCGGGTGGGCGGATCGCACGTCGTCGTCGCGTGCCTTCTCGGAGATGCTGCCGACGGGAGGGGTGGGCGGCGCGGCTTCCCACGGGGACGAGTCTCGCCTCGAAATGCTCGAAGACGTGATCGAGGGACTCTCCCGCACCCCGAAGATGATTCCGCCCAAGTACTTCTACGACGAGAAGGGATCGAGGCTCTTCGACGAGATCACGCGTCTCGACGAGTACTACCTCACCCGTGCCGAGACGGCGCTCATGGAGGAGCATGCCCGGGAGATTGCCGGTGAGATCGGGCCGGGCGCGTTGATCATCGAGCCGGGCTCGGGGAGCAGCGCGAAGACGCGGATCCTCCTGGACGCCCTCATCGACCCGGTGGGATACGTGCCCGTGGACATCTCCGGGGCGTACCTCGAACAGGTGGCCGCCGGGCTCCGCCTGGAGTACCCGGCGGTGCCCATCCTGCCGCTGGCCGCGGACTTCACCGAGCCGCTGGACGCTCTTCCCGAGCCTCCCCGCCCACCCACGCGCCGGATCGTCTACTTCCCCGGCTCCACCATCGGGAACTTCACCGAACTGGAGGCGGAGCGGCTCCTCACCCGCATGCGCCGGATGGCGGGTGCGGGCGGTGGCGTGCTCGTCGGCTTCGATCTCCTGAAATCGGTGGAGGTGCTCCTCCCGGCGTATGACGATGCCGCCGGGGTGACGGCGCGGTTCAACCTCAACCTGCTGGCGCGCCTCAACGCCGAGTTGGGCGCCGACTTCGACCTCTGCGCCTTCCGGCACCAGGCGCCCTTCAACGAGGCGGCCTCCCGGATGGAGATGCACCTGGTGAGTGTGCGGTCCCAGGAGGTCCGTGTAGGCGGCCGCACCTTCGCCTTCGGGGAAGGGGAGCGGTTGGTGACCGAGTACTCCTACAAGTACGCCCCGGAGGCCTTCGCCGCTCTGGCCGCGTCGGCGGGGCTGGCGGCCAGGCGGAGCTGGACCGACGCCGGGGGGCTCTTCTGCGTGCAGTTGCTGGTTCCGGAGGACGCGGCGGGTGGCACGGCGGGTGGCGTGCCGAGTCCAGCGGTGGGGTAGTCGCTCACCGAAGGAGGGACTCCAACGCGGAAGCCCCGCGAGGCGAAGGGCCTCGCGGGGCTTCGGCGTTGTGGGGGTCGGGTCCCGTGCGGGCCGTGCGTTCGGGGGGCGAACGACCCAGCGCGTGCGTACGGCAATGCGGGCCCGCGGCCCGGGCGGGTTTCAGCCGACGTTTCCGTAGGCGGTGCACGTGCCCCGGTAGTCGACCATCGCATTTCCCTCCGGCGTCATCCCCGTGCTCACAACGAAGGCCTCGCACTCGTACCACCCTCCGGTAGGAGGCGCGTACGGGTTCCGCCCGAGGTGTATCTCTCCCACCGTCTCACCGGTGTTCAGGTTCACCTCGAAACGAAAGCTGTCGTCGTAGAGGAGGACGGGGGCCGACCCCTTCACCGTTCCGGAAAAGACCTGGATTCCGGTGTTGACCAGGGTGCCGGCCGCGAAGTCGAAGACCGAGACGGGGTGGTAGAGGACGGTGCCGGTGAGGTCTCCGGTGATCTGGATGACGTCGGTGCTGCGCTGCACCATCCCCGTTTCCGTGGTGTCCTGGCCGTGCACCACGGCGGTGGAGAAGTAGTGGATGGCCTGCCCGGAGATGGGGAACGAGGCGGTGGCCTCCACCCGGGTTGTGGACGGATCGCCGTTCGGGCTCTGCGCCGTGGCCGTCGAGTCGGGTTGGGCGCACGCGATGAGGACGAGGGTGGTCATGTGTGCCGTCGCGGTCGTGATACCGTTGCGTGATACTCGCATGAGTGCCTCCTGGATGGGTTCCCGGAGGGTCTTCCGTTCACCGGACCGGTGACGAGGCGCCTCACGGGTGTGTATGGTCTCCGCCCTCCCCACACGGTTCTGGCGCAAATGGGGCCACGGTCCGTACCGTGGCGGGTGCCGATGACCGGCGAAGGGTCTCGGGGTGGAGAGATTTAGGGCGCAATGGAAGGGGTCGAGCGAACACGTACGGTGGTGACGAGCCTTCTCGACAGGGCGCGCGACGGCGATCGCGGTGCCCTGGACGAGGTGTTCGCGCGGGTCTACGGAGAGCTCCACGCTCTGGCCCGACGGCAGCGGGAGCGCTGGCGGGGCGACTACACCCTGGGCACCACGGCGCTGGTGCACGAGGCCTACCTCAAGCTGGTGGGCCACGCCCCGGTGTCCGTGGCGGACCGGGCCCACTTCTTCGCCCTGGCGGCCCGGGCCATGCGGCACGTGCTCTGCAACTACGCCCGCGACCGGAGCGCGTTGAAGCGGGGCGGGGGCGGTGTGGACATCACGCTGGAAGAGGCCTCCGCCGGGGCTCCGGGTCGGGCGGGGCAGGCCGGACGCCCCGACCTCCTGGTGGAACTCGACGAGGCGCTCCGCGCGCTGGAGGCGGAGAACGAGCGTCACGCCCGCATCGTGGAGTGTCGATTCTTCGGAGGGATGACGGTGGAGGAGACGGCGGCGGCGTTGGAGGTTTCCACCCGGACCGTGAAGCGTGACTGGGCGCTGGCGCAGGCGTGGCTGCACCGCGCCATGACCGCCGCGGCGTGATGGTGGCGCCCTGTGATGGCTACGTCATGACGACGCCGACATGATGGACGAACGGCTCGAACTCCTCTTCGAGGAGGCTCTGGCGCTCCCGCCGGAGGAGCGGGATCCCTTCGTGCAGGCGTCGTGCGGCGGCGAAGCGGCGCTTCGCGACGAACTCTCGTCGCTGCTGGCGGCCCACGAGGCGGCGCCGGACTTCCTGGACCGGTTGGCTTCGGACGTGCTTCCCCAGGCCTTCCGCACTCTGGGCTCCGAGCATGTACCGCCGGGAACTACCGTCGGGCCGTACGAGATCGAGGGACTCCTGGGCGCCGGCGGGATGGGAGTGGTCTACCTCGCCCGGGACAAGACGTTGCAGCGACGCGTGGCGCTGAAGTTCCTCCCGGCTCATCGGGCGGAGGACCCTGCCGCCCGGGAGCGTCTCCTCGACGAGGCGCGGGCGGCTTCGGCGTTGGACCATCCCCACATCGCCGTCATCCACCAGGTGGGGATCGCCGAGCCCGAACACGGGGGCGAGATGGCCGGGCGTCCTTACATCGCCATGGCCTACTACGAGGGCGACACCCTCGAGGAGCGCCTGGCCGGGGGTCCGGTGCCACCCTCGCGGGCGGTGGAGTGGGCCGCCCAGATCACCGACGGGCTTCAACGCGCCCACGAGGCGGGGGTCGTCCACCGCGACATCAAGGCGGCGAACATCCTCATCACGCGCCGGGACGACGTGAGAATCCTCGACTTCGGAATCGCCACACGTACCGACGCCGAGGGCGCGGCCGCCGAAGCGTCGCCCGTGGGCACGGTGGCGTACATGAGTCCCGAGCAGCTTCGGGGCGAGGCGGTGGACCACCGCACCGACCTCTGGTCGCTCGGCGTCCTCATCCACGAAATGGCGACGGGGGCGCGTCCCTTCCCGGGCGCCTCCACCCCCGACGTTGTGGGCGCCATCCTTCACGCGGATGTGGAGCTTCCGCGCCCCGGCGAGCCCGGCGTCCCGCCCATGCTGTCACGGATCGTCCAGCGATGCCTGCGAAAGGACCCGTCGCAGCGGTACCAGAGCGCGGGGGAGCTCCTGGAAGACCTTCGGTCCGTGGCCCCGGTAGGTGATCCGGATGCCTTTCGTGGGGATGCGGGTACGGGCGTTCCGGGTCCCGGCAGCCCGGCCCCGCGTCTTCGACGACCGGGGGTGGTGGTTCTCCCCTTCGTGAACATCAGCGCCGACACCGACAACGAGTACTTCAGTGATGGACTGACGGACGAGGTGATCGCGCAGCTGGCCGCCATCGGGGGGCTGCGTGTCATCTCCCGGACTTCGGCCATGAGGCTGAAGGGCACTTCGCTGAGCCTGGCGGAGATCGCCCGGAAGTTGGGGGTTCGGTACGTGCTGGAAGGCAGCGTCCGAAAGGCCGGCGGAATGTTCCGCGTCACCGCGCAGCTCGTGGATGCCCATACCGACGATCCACTCTGGACCCTCGCCCGGAGCGG
>Ga0224501_10001700_pt1 | contig 17130 bp, 13 predicted proteins | sample SF_Oct11_sed_USG_4_FD_169105 | JGI IMG/M metagenome (GOLD analysis project Ga0224501, IMG submission 169105) | Sediment microbial communities from San Francisco Bay, California, United States - SF_Oct11_sed_USGS_8_1 | ecosystem: Environmental > Aquatic > Marine > Sediment | place: USA... | reverse complement strand
TCGATCCAATATGTGATATGCATTGGTACCACACTAAACAGCGCCGCCCAGAATCTTTGATCCAGGCAGCCAGTAGAGTCTATACAGCTGTAGCTATCTTATACAGAGCAGAAAAATAAACAGCTGGGAGGAAAGCTGTAGCTAGATTGTGCATCACAATGATTCTTCTCCGCTAAAACAAAGGTGTGAAACTCTGCAGCAAGCTTAGTAAATGAGCCTACCATGGTATGTGTGGACTTCTCACTCCTCACACTTACACCATCACTGGTAGCTAATCGGAATCGGCTCAGCATGATAATAGATTGTCTAGAAAATACGAGTCATTTATTATTGACACCGCGGTCACGCGCAAAGGGCAATTCAATGCCACCCACGGCAGCAACCCATGGCAGCAAGCGGATGCAGAATGCATGAAGCGATTCATTATTAACTATGCACAGTTGTATAATATATGATATCATACATTGGATCATATTCTACTGTATCATGTATAATATATCAATCGTTCGATTACGCCTTCACTGGGTCCCCAGGTAGCTAAGAATTTCAAGATATTTAAACAGACATGATGATGTCATTAAGTTTTTAGGATGCAACTTAATACAGTCGACTTTCAAGTTCTTTTTTCTAATGTGGCACTTGGCCACCATATTTAACGGACCTCCTAAGCCTGAGGCTTGCTAGAGCGATAGAGGGATAGCTTCATTCCGACCGCATTGCTTGACTTTGGCGTCAGGCGCACAGAATTGATTTGAGTAATAGATATAGAGAGCTGATTTAACTTAATCTAATCTCATGCGAAATAGTAATTATCCATGCCTGTATCACACACCATGACTTATTTGACATGCGATGATGCATGAAAAGCAACCAAATCATGGAGTGCTATAAACAGACATCCTGACGGCAGGCAGCAAACACAGCCCTTTTGGGAAATTTATATGTTTGGCTTGGTTGGAAAAAACGCTTCAAATATAGACTCCATTGATGACCCATTACTGATTAGGGATCGGTGCGCAGCTCAGTGGCTAAAACACTTGGCCAAATATTGAAAAATTCTGAGTTCAAATCTTAGTCATGTCAAGCTCCCGTTGTGACTATGAGCCCCCCTCATGCATATTCCTGACTCCTGCCACTCCAGAACATGTTACAAGTTCAGGAGGTTCTCTTAACAGGAGAGTCGTGAAGCGCAATAGAAGAGTAGAACGGTAGAACGAGAATTCATCGCTTGCAGAGTAGTGCATGCATGGGGAATTAAATAAGGAGCCACCAGCTTATAACCCACCTATACAGAACACTGGTGTACTGTATGAATAACCAGATTATGAAAGTCGCATTTAGGCCAAGTGAAGGGAAAGAAGGCAGTGAAGTCTATTATACTTTGCATCGCTTTCCCTTAAGTTGACCCTGATCTCTTGTTTGTCGCGACTCTCGGCAGGTATACAAACTTCATGATCCGGGATGTGGCAGAGGATCAGCAAGCCCACACAGCTAGATAGATCTTCATTGTTGCATTTGGGAATTAGAGGGCGGTACAACAGGTGTTTCATTCGCTACCTGCTGCCACAGACACAGTTTGCAGTTTGGTTTAAGCCCTAGGTTGTGCCTAGTGCTTTTCATCTGTCTTCGCCTGTTTAATCTGCATGAGGTAAAAACCTACCTCAATAGATCGTTATTTTATCAGATTTATGTTTGTATGGCGTCTTTCCAGTTATGGTTAAATTGCCGGGTCAGATACTTTTTCGATCACCAGTTACAGCTTAGCATGGAGCAACATGAGCGGGTCGTCAGTATCAAGGCTCCATTTCAAAATGAGGCTAGTAGATCATACTCACACTCACCAGGATTTGTACCCAGCTAAGTTTTCACGGTCACGTGTCCAACACTCCACTGTTGAGCGACCCGCCATCCCTTTTATCACACTGCATTTTATTTCAAGCACATGCGGTGCTGTAAACCAATAACTTTGCACTAGTTTTGTATGTAAATGTTGAGTAAATCTACTCTCACACTTTTAATTTTGAAAATTGTGTAAATCAGTGACATAACCGATGATGACACTGTGTAAATAACCGGCAAAATTTTGGTTCTTTCTGTGTCAATCACATATCTAGTGTATGCATTGATCTCTATAATAAATGAGATAAAAATGAGGTAAGGAATGCAAAAAGCACGGTTTTAAAAACAATTTGCATGCGCTCAGCCAAGGGATCGTAGCAAATTATTGAGGTAATTGTATTTAATCCTTAGATAATAGACTCTATCAATAGTTGCTATTAGTTCATAAATTTGGAAGGGAGCAGCGGTGACTGAGTGGTTTGACTGGCGCACATGAAGTGAGTCGCGGCTTCAAATATCAGATATATCAGATAATATCAAATATCAAATATGGTGTTGACAGGAAGGGCATTCGGCTTTAATTCGTTCTTTAGCTCCGATAAAAAGTCTACCTGTAAACTCAGTGATTCCGCTCGGGGAATAGAAACTGTGGAGTAAACACCTAAAATAAAAGCGTTGACATACTTGCAATGCCATATACTTGTAGCTACTTACCACAGATAGTGGCGAAAAGGGCTTCTATCACGACACACTAAAACCTATTCAGTGTTTACAGCTGTTACGCTTGGAAATAATTCACCGATGGAAATTACACAAACAATATTGGGCCCAAGGGATGTTGATCTATCTCTATGCGTTGATGTATATGAATCAACTAATTTTAATTTATAGTTTGAATACCTGCTTGTTCACACAAAAGATTTATGTCTCCTTTGGGCATATTCTCTATTTGCTAAAAGGATTTTCGTGTTAGGCATCAAAATAGGTGCTGCCTTGATGGAAAGTTATGTAAAATAACTTACATTTACTAGCAAAATGTGGCTAATTAAGTTGACGAATCTGACAGGGATGACCAAGCGATACTAGTCTGGCTAATGACTCCATCAAACAATGGGTTTTAATTACAAGCTAAGTAGGGCATTTTTCAGAGTCACTATTATACAATTTTATGATTACTAAACATGAACCACGAGCCATGGCCCAAAGGCCTCTGACACAGTCGTACCCATGTTTACCCATGTCGTACTCGCTCAACATTCCTTGACCGAGAATTCTCGCTCTTTGCCCACGGCTACAGAGACCGCTTTTTGCTGATGAATAATTGTATACACTTTGATGGCAACAACAGCGAGCTAAACCACATGTACATAATATCTTTGTAATTGTAAGCTGGCAAAGGCATTCTATGATGATGTCAGTAAAGTCAACCAACTTGGAAGATTACAATGGCGAGAGAGAAGATAACTGCGGTATTCTGAAAGACTGCTGCCCGGCGGGGTATAAGCCATCAACGAGCGCAACGGGCCAGTGGCGCGTTCCGCTAACAACGCCAAGTATTCGTTACAGATCAAGCGCAACTGAGGAGCGTTACCCGGTGTCACCATGTTCTCTGATCGGCAAGTACGATAACTAAGTAGTCTCAAGAAGTAGTGAGCGCCGTGTGTGAAGTGATTGGTTTATGCAGTTTATCACATGTCACTGGTTTATGAAGTAATGAACGGTCATCCCGTGAGTGTGTCAGGAGTCACTTACTCACTCAATTCAATTATTCATTCATTGGTGAAAACGGATCCAATCACCAATGATATTTAAAAAAATGATGATCAGACTCAGAGACACTCACTCCTCAGTCAGACTCGGAGATTAAGGAAATCACTCGTCGATCCAGCTAATGGTTATATATTTTTAATCAAACTCACCTTACTTAACTACTGACCAACTCACCGAATTGATCAACGGTTCACCCATGTCATCATGATGTTGGCACTGAGTGATTGACAACGACTCACTGTCACTGAGTCCGACATCAGGCGATGAGTCAGTTACGTTAGTGATTTAGTCAGTTACTACTTATTTATTGACTTACAATTTACTCACTCAGTCAATCACTCCCGACTCAGTCAATAATCACTGACACCCTCACATAGGCTAGCCACAAGTAAATCACATAGTCACTGAGTCAATCGACCATTTACATTACTGAATCAGTCACTGGGCCATTCAGTTTCACTCAGTCAATCACTGACTGAGACAGTCACTAACAAAGTTAGTTAGTTAGTCATGTCAGTCAATTCATCAAATGTTGACCAATCAGTGCCACTCAATGACTCATTCAGTTGAGGACCAACTACGTGTTAGTATTAGGTTAATCACTGTTTGCCTCTGTTAGCGAGTAATTCGGTGCGATCCCATTTACGTTTCACTCATGCCGGGAACTCTCAGATTGATGTACGCGTACACCAGACATTGTGAGCTCTATGCTCTCTAAACCATGTCCTATGAAATTGATGCTTGTAAAGTACTCGGGACCGAAAGAGACACAACTTACCTTGTTGGCGATCCAGATTCGAAAGATAAGTTATTCTACCGCGGGCCTGGATATCCGGAAGTTCGTGGTCTTTTGGGGCGTGGCTTCCGGCAGCAGACAGACTCCCACAATGGCCAAGCTTTCAAAGTATATCTGTACTGTAAGTCTAATGCTTATTTACCGGGTGTTTCACAATACGACTCGGTGTCTCATCACTCACCGGTGAGATGGAGACCGTAGGTAACACTAGTTGAAAATTGTATAGGAGTGTTTCACAAATGTTTTTTTTTAGGTGAGTGAGAAGATATGGAGACAAAGACTGAACTGAGCAAACAGGGGCGCCGCATGGAGCGGAAAAAACGAAAGATGGAAGCTTTGCTTAGGCTTGATGCTAGCCATCAGACAGAAAAACAGATGACTGATCACGAAAAAGTATGCAGTACCACAAGTACCACACTTGTATCTACCAAATGGGTCTATTGGTGTCAATCATTTGTCCATGACAAAAAGTCCTTCGACCCCTTTTGAGGCAAAAGCACAGTAAAACACACTGCTCCCTGTACTGGGATAGCATAGCATTATAGTGCATGCCTATATGTCTACAATGAGTTGATAATAAACTAGTTGATCGCCGACCCCAAGTGTTAACGTACCTTTTCAGTATGATCTATCTAGCAGGTGGGCAGTGCTTTATGGAAGCAGACACCTTAGTTTACTTTTGTAGATGATTTGTGATTTAGAGGCGAATATGCTAGAGGAGAATACTCCAGGTATGAAGAGAAGGCTTTCTGGTGATTATGATGACCCGGATGAATCTCAGCAGGATCTGAATGCGGCCTATAAGGAGTTTATGAAAAAGCGAGCCAAGATGCAGGCGGTAAACAATAAGAATATACGTTTCCTTGTTTTTATATTCCACATTAGTATTCCCTGTTCGGGCCGGATTATGGAGTTACCTCCCCAATTAACAAGGAAGTGATTGGAAGCCTGGTGCATTTTCTGAAATTCTGATCCATGACTCGCAAATTCTAATCACCAAGCTAATGAGTGTTTTATAAACACATACTCAGATCTAGGATTTCTTTGGTCTGACTGGTTCCACGCGAGAGGTTTTTATTGCAGCTCCCCATCCAGATTGCTGTTGACCAGAATTATCTATCCTATAAAAGGCGCCGTAATCTCTTGTATAATGAAAATGCAAAGAGTCTGGAAACACCAGTTTGCATTCATCCTTCAAGCATTCAGGCTTTACTGATGTACTGTCTGCTTGGTAGAAGTTCTCTGTATCGACCTAGGTAAGCGTCATTATCATAAACATTGTATTGTCATGATCACATAGCGAAATTCAGGAATATAGAATACATGAGTTAATGAGATGGGTTTATGTCCACCAGGGTGCCAAATTGCAATAAATTCGTAAGCCAACATTTCCCTGTACGGGTGTCGTTTGCCCGGCAAGTTTATGAAAACTACCAGGGTCTGTGGAGCAAAATGAACCTACTTGATTCATAGACCAAAACCCGGGACAGCTAGGCCCAAAAACGCTGAGGTACCATAAAGTTTAACAATTCCTTGGTCATACTGATTCTGAGTCGAGTTTCCCAATCCGCACGGTGATAGGTGAATGGCAGGATAAACTGCGAAAGCGAAGAGGAGAATTGAAAAAACTTAGAGAAGACGTTGGATCACTTTAGTATGAGCAATAATATTGGTCAAAAACCAGTGTATCTCAAGGTTGCTTACGAGTATATTCTGAGTGAATGACTAAAGCTTTTTGAAGCTTCAGAAAACTGTTCAATGCATAGATAGAGTCCTTGCTCTGGGAATTTTGCGTCTGTACCCACCGAAGCATAATGCTTTCATCGAGCCCTGAGGGTAAACGGTGTAAAGCAACTCCCGACTCCCATGACTAAACCATTACAGCCACCCAAATCCCGTGACAGTGCTCATTTTGAAGTCATTCTCCTGTGCGCAAAGTCTCTAATTTTGCTGGGTGTTCTCCTGCCCTTCCTCAATCATTGTTGCCCCATGTTGACCGTTATGGGCCTAGACTGGCTTGCTATGTGAGATGCTGGCTTGGCTGGTCTTACGTAATGTGGTGAAGTGGTGGGTTAGTGACTAGCACTTACAACCAGAAGTCCCTGGTGGTGGTGATTTTTCACCCTCACCAGATTTAAATTGCCATGGTAAATAAAGAAGGTCCACCCTTGGAGTAATTGGGTCTATGGGCCATGCCATACACAATCCTACAAACAAGCCCCTCAGCTAGTGTTGCAATCCACATTGAAGATGATCTAATTTTCTCAACACCTACCTCAGCACCTACACTACTTAATTTGGTTGTTGACCTCTTTACTTGTAGATGGTGTTCTGTGCAGCATGTATCTAGTGTAAATCAGTTAGTACTGGCTGTCATTGATGTCAGTCACATGGACACATCCATATCGATGCCATCAACATGGAGAAATCTCAATGCAATATTCCCTGCCAATCAGGTAATACATCGGTTGCTTGTGGAAGTTAGAGTTGCCCGCTCGCCTAATAGAATCCTTGTGGATTAATGTCTTAGATGTAAGCTTACAGACCATTGCACTTCGCCCTGTGCATTTGTCTGTCAAAGTTTATGCAAATGCTGGATATCACAGACCTTTCAAATTTGCAATAAGTCCTGTTTTATAAAAACTGAATACGAATCCGGCACTGTGGCATGCTTAAACTGGTTTTATGACTCCGTTACAACCCTCAGTAGTATTTGACCCATGATGTATGGTTTCCAGGTAATAGCTGTGAAGTCACCAAAACTGTTTTCAACGAGCATTGATGATGACTTGTTCATGGTTCCGCTCACACCCATCGAAATTGCCACCTCGACCAGCTCAGGTAGACCCATTCAAGTGTGTTGGCAATAGTAACACCAATGTGACTGTGGCCTCATTTTAACAGAGCTACTCGGTGATACATAAATCGACCTGGGCACCTGTGATTATGTGTTATTATCGAAGCCTAATGTTCCAGAGCCATCCAACCTTTGCTAAACATTTGTGGGGCTCAACAAAATCACAGTTTAAGCATCCCCTACAAATAATTTATTATCTTTTGTAAACCTGTCCGGTATCACTTTCCACACAAAGCCGCATGCCCGAATCTGCTTTCACTTGTTAGCAGATTCGGAAGCCTACCATGAACAAATGGCCCCAATACCCAACTCAGCTCAATCAATGTGCATACTTAGAGCCCTCGGCGATGCACTTTTCAGACCGACGACGCAACAGAATTGGGAAATTTCCACAGAGCTGTTGGTGTTTGGTGTTTATTTATCTCTCGGCTTATGCCCTGATGTTTGGGAAAATCTCTTGCAGGTACATACTAGGCTTGTAGTTGCACAAGTCTAAATAGGGAAAATGTGCAACAAAAATATAGAAATAGGGTTTTAGACTGCAATTTTTCACCTCTGTCAGCAAGAGCGTTAATACCACTATAGTGCAATGCTAGAAACCTGAATGCAACAGTCTCTATTTAGGGCAGAAGAAAACCCAGTCAAGCACTTGTTATAACTTCAGTGTTATGAGGGAGTAAAAATCATTAGGCTACTAAGTTTTAGTAATTAGATACCATTTCCTTTCTATTTAGACCCATACTGATCGTAATTATTCAAGCCACCGATATTCGTTTTTGGCAAAAGACCGCTCACTCGCTATCGCTGTAATGAATGTGGAGTTGAAGAGTCCCTTTAAGAATGAGAAACAACTACGAAAGTGCTTCTACTATCGACTGCTGCTTAACCCCCTTAAAGACTTGAGCCTGTGTGAGAATCCAGCGAAGCTAATTTCGTATATTGTCAAGGTCGTCCTTTGTTCCCAAAGAGGAACATGTTCACTGTGGGTTATGGTCAGTTCATACATGACACGCACTTCGTCTTTTCTCCAGATGACACAGATAAAAGTTACAAAGAGACAAACGAGCCAGACCTGATAGTGGAGATTGACCCGCTCACTCATCGGGATATGTTCAGCCGAACTCTACTGCTACTCTCAGTTACAGAACTTATAGAAGAAGGCTTCCCGCTACCTTGCCAGTCTATAAATGCCTCGGGTCAGTAATCGCTTGTAACACAAGAGTGGGAACCAATGATTTGTATTTCAGTCCAACGCCCTGTGTACCAGTATACTCATGGGGTGCATAAATTGACAAAAATGTCCGGCCGACACACCCATTGAATCATTGCATAGTTCGATATGTTATGGGAGGCGCTGTGGCTCAGTAGTTAGAGAGCTCGCCACCGGCACTAATGCACCGGGGTCAAGCCAGCTTGTGCGCAGGATTTTTCAAAAAACTTTGTTCACCTAGCAGAGCTGGGTAAGGTAAAGGTGGTCAGGAAGGGTAGTGCCCCTCCCCCTCCCCCTCCCCCTCCCCCACCCACATCAGTTATATCATTGCAGGTCAGGTTGGCTATCTAATAGCCACTTCTCCACAAGACCATTGGTTGAGGGAAATCTTTTACCTTTTTGTATTATATTACGGTATAATGTGTATTGTTATCTTTCATGTTGGAAGTGGATTTCTAAGCATAAGATTTCACAGAACTTATGCAAACTTGGTGCTTTTGAATCTCTCCCAGCATTTCATTTATCCGCCATTGTTTCAGATAACTCAGGGTTTGTGTTCAGTAAGGCGAATTATAGCCGTGTGACCGCATCCAGTCCTATTTTTGCTGTGGACTGTGAGATGGTCACTACCTGCACCAATTCTCTGGAACTGGCCAGTATCTGTATGGTGAATGAGAAGATGGAAGTGATCTACAGCTCCCTGGTCAAACCCACCAACACAATCACCGATTATCTCACCAGGTTAGCTACACTCCGCATTAGATTCACTGCTGCACTATTGTGTGGATGCAGCTTCTGTGTGTGAACAAAAGGCCGCACGCGCATTAATGGGTAACCCACATGCATAGATATCATGAAGGGCCACGCATGATAAATATGGATGTAATTTACCTAGTAAATATCAGTCTGCGCCTGCAGAATAAATCAGTTTTGATTTCATGTGGCAGCCACTGATCATGAGCCATGAGATAAAGCTGAACGTACCGGAAGGACAACCGCTGATACCTGATTCTCTCAATAGCTCTATATGAGCGGATAGCAATCGCTGTATTATAAACAGTAAATTGGTCACTGAATGGCATTCGTTGCAACCTATTTTTCTCTACAATTACTGGTATTATAACATGTCACCCTGTTTGTGGTCATGAATGCATGCTTCTAAATATCGGTCTCTAGTGATTACACGGCTACAACATTGGGCCCAGGAAAGTTGCTCGAAGACCATCTAGGCGATCCCATAGGTATGTTTGCACCCTTTATTGAATGGGTTTAGAGTACGCTCAACGCTGTGATGTCCTAAAAGTGCGCTAAAGCGCCGACAGTGACCGACTGGTTTTATATTTATATTCAATTATCTTGCAATATGCATTAGTCAGATCCCTGGAGATTACAGAATCAGTATAATTAATAAATCAACGGTCTCTTATGTAAACTTTGGTGAATATTTTGTCCCGTTTTTTGGAAATTACAAAAACCATTAGATGGGAAATTAGCGTAATCATTGCCTAGGAGTCGATATATCAAATTCTATGCGAGGATAAAGAATCTTTACATCGAGGAATGGTATGGACTAAACAATAAGTCGTGGTTACAGTAACAATAAAAAACCCTTGAATTGAATGAATTGTTTAAATCAATCCCAAAAAAAAGAAGAATAGACCCAGAGGGTTGACAGTCGACTCATCCCTAGTGTTTTATTAACTGAAATTTTCTATGAATGGAGCTTTTGTAGTAGGAGCATCTCAGGAGTTGACCCGCATCATTTTTGTAGATTCTCGGGAATGACTAAAAAATTACTGTCGCCCGTCACGAAACGACTGGAGGATGTTCAGAATGAACTGCGGGAGTTGCTTCCCACTGATGCTATTCTCGGTGGTCATTCACTTAACTCTGATCTCGCTGCACTCAGGGTACAATAAACTGCTGGCAATAACCAACATCCTTGCTGCGCTTACAATTGGCTGTTAGATACTAACAGACAGGCTTGCTGTCAAATTTCAGAGCAATCGAATCCCAGAAATCAAGAAAAAAGAGAAAAATATTGGATGGAAAACTGTTTCGAGGATCGACTCGTATGGACGTTTGTCATGGATCGCATGTTAGTCAACTGACCGGTGACCTTCACATCACTGAAATACCTACCGGTAAACGTTTTCGAAACCGGACCGTCCCGCAAACGGTTGTCACGCTTGCTTCATACGTAAATGGTCGGTCAGTAGATAAATTAGTTATCAATGAAAAGCGGCCATACAAGTCGATCCTCGATCGAAACATTTTTCCATCCCATGTTTTTCCTCCGGATTTTTGAAATGTAATTGCTCTGGACTTTCACAGTGAACCGATCCGTTCGTAGCTAACATCGGGTACTTTCATTGACATGTAACATATATTCACGCTTTTGTGAATACTTCATGCCACTTTGATTATAAGTCGAGGCACTTCATGCGTGCTGCTGTAATCGACAAAGGAATTATGGGTAATTGTTGAGGAGGGGATTAGTCAACGAACTACCGCATGTAAACTAAGCACCAGAGGCTGTGTGTATGGCTCAGATTTGGATTTTGCGTCGTTAGGTTGCAGCAAGTTTGATCTGGTTGAAATTGTGGATAGTTTCTTTGTTGATAGCGAGGTCCTCTTTCCAGCTATGTGTTGCTTTTCATTCCAGTTTCACAGAACTTTAATCAGATATTGAGTTATCAGTAGTCTTCCCCAAGCTTCATCAAGCCCCACAGGAGATGTCCTGTTTTAATTAGAGGCTCATCGTATATGACGATGTGCATTGGCTCGTCCATATGAATCCTGTTTTGGTGTCCTGTGACAAGGTTTCTGCGATTTTTCAGATGTACCATCCGTATGTCATTGATACCTCTGTCATTTATAACCTGAAAGGTATGCCTCACAGCAAGACTGGCCTAAGGAAATTAGCTGAGTACTTCTTACGGTAAGACGCGTTTCATGCTTTTGAATATTTATTGACTGAATTGAATCTTCACTCACTTGTGTGGTCTTACCCTGGCGGGAAGATGAATAGGCCGCAAATTCATTTTCTTTTGACATCATGTACTTAGATAAAAAAATATTTCTTTTATCTTATCGTTATCATTGATGCCTAAAATATAGCTGGAGTAGCTTTAGTATTCAGATTTTGTGTAAATCTGTATGAAGCTTGGGTGTGTTTTGGCAGCACACTGGGCGCTTTCTGTTGCAAATTTCTTTGCTTATTTAGATCTATTTTGTTGTGTCATTTGGTAGTTTCGGTATATACTTTTTTTATTTGATAATTTAGTATGTCTAATTTTCTATTTCATGTGGTAAAAATGCTTTCTTTTTTTTAAATTTCATCATTCAATTTACTTGGTAGTAGGCATAACATAGCCCTAACGTGTTGGGTAAAAGAGGGCTCTATCTTTCTTATGATTTGGGTGTCCCATGGATTAACGGCAGAGCAACAATCATTAGCTATAGTCCGAAAATGCCTATTGTTTGATATATGTAGGAAAGAGATCCAGGGAGGATCTGATGGACACTGTCCCGAGGAGGACGCTAGAACCACCATGGAGCTCATCTTACTCAAACTACAGATAGGTAGGTAAAGGAGTTACCACTAAGCTATCATCTATCGAGTTATATAGTTTTATATGTTTCATAGTGTTATTATTCATATAACATGTATATGAGTTAGCAGTGGTAGAGCGCTGGGGTCCGAATCACAAGCCTGGGTCCAAGCTCCGGCCGTGATGGCCACATTAATCCTGCTATGCTAACTCAAAAACACTTGGAGAGCTGTCTGAATGTGACACAGAGCAGCTTCTTTGGCCCTCAGCCCTCCCACCACTGATAAGGTCATGGGTCTAAAGACAGTTGAGCTACTTAAATCTCAGCTTATAGCAAGCGTTATAGTTCGGAATCGGGAAATTTTACAATCTACCGGATAAATGTTCGAATGCCTAGCTGTATTCTTCAGTACTATGACAAAACCTGGAAATTGAGAGCTATGTACTACATCAGTAGTAAAATGGAATTATTTAATTTCTGAGTTTCTCCGAAACAGTTTATTCATTCCTACACGAATGTGATATCCTGTGGCACGTTCATCACATCCAGGGCAAACACCAGTAACTAAAGAAAGCGGAGGTATAATAGTAGAAGATTCCGTTCACTACACCGTAATAATTATACAGTACTAACGCGACTATATATTATTATGGTATCGATTTATATTGTGAAAAATATCTAGTGATTACCGCCATGCTGACTTCCGTCAACTGATAGTACCGCGGAAATTGAGGGCACTTCGTTTGGTGTATTCACGCCAAGTACCATTCCTGTCTGAGATTTGGCTTAACGAGAAAACAGTCTTCTTCTTGTCTCTAGACGACTAAGTGAGAATTTTCATAAAAATAAGTCTGATTTGTGTGTGTAGACTTCATACCTCAGTCCTTCAGTGATGCCTTGCATCTACCTTGGCATGTATGACATTTGGACAAGTGTTCACTCTAAGTTTCACAATTTTTGCCTGATGTGGCTTGGATACCACTAGTAGGCCGACCACACAGAGTGATTCACAGCATATATGCGCGCGTGTGTGCGAGCGTGTCACTGTGCACTAACCTCAATGGCTTCTGTTTTGACCGATGTTTGAATTGATTAGCTGACTTATTAACTAATTCTACTTTTATTGACAGTTTCTGATGACTTTCTGTCCAATATGTTTCTATAAGTATGTCTAAATCTGTACCTAATAATACCATCAGGCAGTGACTTACTGGTTTAATTTAAATCCCAACCAATATTGAGATTTTCGCTTCTGATTCTTGTAGGTTATTCGTTTGGAAACGTTCTTGCCGATGGCCTGACTGCTACTCCTCAAAGATTCTTCCGTAAAAAATTTAAAGCACCAAGGGTTGACAAAAAATCTGAGCCTAATGAAAAGAAAAAGCCAATCGAAACACAAACCTTCTCATTTGTGGAGGATAAACTAGAAAGTATTGATGGTCACTCTACTAGCAGTGAAAGTACTCCTGCCGAGCGGACAGCTGACACACAAGACAAGGGTGACACCCAAAATGGGGCCGAAACTCAAAACGAGTCTCGCATTCCAGATAAGTCTGATAGTCAGAGTAAAGCTGTTATTCAAAATCCAACCGATACTCAAAATGTGACTGTGACTCAAAACGAGGCTGATGTTCAAACTGAAGCCGGGACTCACGAAAAAGCTGCAAACGGGCCGACTGTGGCCTCTCCTAGTGCCTGTGCAAATACAATCGAACCTATGAATGCATTCAATAGGAGAACCATTCCACAGCTGGAGTCTAGTCTGTTTGATTTGCTGGCCAATCATAAGAAGACAGGTAATACACATACTCTGGTGTTGCATTCCAATGGCATGTGCCCTTCTCAAAAACGGCAAACTTTGGTTCCTTTTTTCAGTGTGATTCTTTAACTTGTTGTTGGATATTTCAGTATGAAAGGCAAATCAGTAGTGGTTATTTCTCCGTACCAAATGCCATGCAATATTGAGAAGAAATATTGTACAGCTCGAGGTGCTGAAACTGCCAGGTCACTCGCTCTAGTTTTAGTCTGATGGTAAACCATCCTTCTGTATCATTTTTAGTGTCTGTTAGCTGTACATGTGATAAGGTACCTGTCAATGCACCTAGTGATCTCATCTCTGTAAAAAATCACAACAAATCCATCAACAAATCGGCCCTGAAAGCCGTTCGGTCTGGCACTAATCTAGTGTATGTTCACTACGAGGAGCCGAAATCACACTCTGATCCTTCTTCTGCGGTGAGTTTATCATATTATTGTAAATACCCTCCCCCTTTTCCCCCTACGCATATCGATTTGTGATGTCTGACGGTGTCGCTAGTGATCATCTCTACTGTAAATGCATCATGGCAGTGTTGTAAGCGGCTGAACTGTACTTAGAACTAATTATCCGGGTTTGCTTTTGACTTCCGGATGTCTATTTTTTCGCTCCGCGTATATTGCTCAGTCATTTACTGATTCCTATGGGATTTTAATCAGTCTATCTTTGTTCAGGACCAGTTAAAGAGATTGGACAGCTATTTAAAAGACATATGGGATGCAATGACCCCTGATACCGTGTTCATGGTTCTGGAAACTGGTACAGTGGCTCAACACGGTGCATTTCGCTTTTGTGTGAAACCAAGACAAGCGGAGGAGAGCAACATTCTGCCAAGTGAGGATGAGATTACGGATCCGTATGAACTGATGTATGGCATACAATGAACAGTCTGCGGGTATCACTTCAGCCTGTTATATTTAGACAGAATGAATGGCACATGGAACGCTATGTATAGAATTTGCTGATTTTGAGTTGAACCTGATCAGATATTAATATACACATTATGAAAAGCAATCACATGATCGGTCTCTCGACTGACAATATGAAAAGTGTGTCATCTAGTTACATAATGCAGTGTTTTATTGCTACCGCATGAGCTGGTCATATTACTATTGTGCGTGAGTTGTGAACAAGATACTTTCATCGATAAAAATATAGCTGAGCTATCTGGCATGCCAGCTTCGATCACGATACAAAAATAACTGCGTAAATAGAATTTAGGTAAAAATAGGATTGATATCACAGAATTTATGTCAGATATTTAAATACCTAAATACCTAGAACATACGACAATCATTGTCTAAGTGATGAGAAAGATTGTCTTTTTCATTCCAACTGGATAACGAATGCCATTTCCCTACTGATGTGAAAGGCATAGAGACCATCTTTGTCCACTGTTCCAGTCCACTGCCATTGGCAAAGAATGGGGGTCCTAATGAGATATAACCTATGAGACGGCCTTTCGAAAATGATGTCTTGCCACACACAGAGACCATAACACATGCAGCGTCGATTGAGCTTCCCGGTACAGTGAAACAGAACGTCTCATCAAATGTCACATTTTGCTCGACTGGTTGTATTGCTTTGGTCTTTTGTTTGTCTAGAACCTTTCCATTTGCCACTAAAGCTGCCTTCACATAGAGACCTGCAATGCAAAGCAGAACATGAAGTGGTTTATAGATGGCAGTCTCTCAACGCGATGAATATTTATATTTAACCGATGCATACGTCAGAAAATTTAGTTGTGCCAGTGGAATAGCATGCCTACACACAGGCACCAAACATGACTAGCTTAATTAATAATTATTAATATCTGTCTGTGAGCGTGTGCACATCACTATAAAACCGATAAGAGACATGAACTGTTCGCGCTTATACAATTTCATAAACACGCAATGCGGATCATATGTCTACCCCTATACCCTCTAGAATGAACATCAAATGGACAAGCAGTAAAAACGCAACTAGCAGTTAGCTAGATGAGTTTCAAAAACTATAGAAATCCTAACAGCAAGAAGGCTGTTACACGCTAGATGACTAAATCTACTCATCACATTATCACATCTAAATCTTCTTCGCATGGCTGGCATTACATTGTCTTCTGAGTTTCTGGCCAGCCCATCTCCATGGTGATCTCTATTAAGTCTATGTCATCATATAATGGCAATTTAGGTGTTGCAGTCCATGCAGTCCCCACCCCCGCGGCTAACATCATGGTCTGGAATGATAAGCGCTGTAACCATAAAGAGCATAGCTATAACTCAATGATTGTATCTTAGTTCGTACCTTCAATGGATTTGGATTTTGTGTCGTTAAGCTTTAATTCCGAGGCTTTTACTACATTTATCAGTAGCAATCCGTCCGTCGGTTGATAGGTTGTAGACAAGAGAAGATTTCCCATACTGCCACATGGCACTGCCTGGAAAAAACGAAGTAGTATCATCGTAGACTTGTCAACGGTCCATGAGATTGCCGGAGAAATTGGTCTAATTCAGAAGGAAATCATGCCTTCAACATAAGACATATGAGCACTTGTGTTGTCTTTCAAGATGGCGATTTCTGTAAACTTGTTCAAAGAATTTTCAGCTCTTAGTCTTAGGACAAAATACTTTCTTCCAAGATCACAGTACTAGCACCCAGTATCTATCTCCGAGGTAACGGGGTTATATATCGAGCGCGTATGATGGTTTCCCACACAAAGCTCACCAGATAATCCCAGATAAGCGAACAGATTACCAATCGAAATTACCGGTAATGATTGATGATGAAGCCGAGCTACCCCTGATATGACTGGGGAGTAATCAATCAATCGTCAGGTGCACACCAAAATACCAGTACCAATATTTCCAACATAAAGTACATAGCTGATGTGAGAATCTTATGCTTATATTGTATTGAATAAGCAATGGATAGAGCACTTAGTTCAAGATTTGAAGATCCTGGGTTGAAGGCCTATTGTTATTCAAAGTGCCCACTGTGGAACGAGCTTTAATCATTATTCCAAGCTCTTATCACTCCAACAAACCTCAGTCTTAGGGAAAAAAAGTGAGCATTGGATGCAAGCATATGAACATCAAATGTAGTGTGTATGTAAACTGGCCTAGTGCTTATAAACCAGTCATCATTCAACTGAGTAAATACAATGCAACTCAATCGATCCTTTTCATTACTATAGAAACTCTACAATATCATATCATATCATATCATATCATATCATATCATATCATATCATATCATATCATATCATATCATATCATATCATATCATATCATATCATATCATATCAT
>Ga0224501_10001699_pt1 | contig 17132 bp, 16 predicted proteins | sample SF_Oct11_sed_USG_4_FD_169105 | JGI IMG/M metagenome (GOLD analysis project Ga0224501, IMG submission 169105) | Sediment microbial communities from San Francisco Bay, California, United States - SF_Oct11_sed_USGS_8_1 | ecosystem: Environmental > Aquatic > Marine > Sediment | place: USA... | reverse complement strand
CTACTACTAGTACTACTACTAGTACTAGTAATAGACTAGTATCAGTCAACTAGCAGCGCTTTGTCTAATGGCCATACTATTTTCTATTCATTTTCTATTCATAGCTTTGCTCACAATGCAGTAAGTTGATACTGTACGTAAACCTATAAAACAATTGAGTGTGTCTGGGGCGGAATATATTGTATGTTTTTTGACGGTTTTTACCTCATATGGTCATACAGATAGATAATCATATTCCACGAAAATGTCTCATCTATAACAGAGCGACGCTTTGCTTTGCGCGGTTGCTAAGCAGTTCCTGGGATTAGATATTTTGTAGTGAGTTTGACCATGATGTCTTTTCTTTCCGTTGTCAGATTGAGACTAGTGCCTCTTTTCAGAAAGGTAGCAACCCGAATAAATAATAGTGGCATGAGTCCTTGTCATAACCATGTATCTCCAGCTATGTTGCAATGACATCCATCAGCTGTGGTTTTTAGCAAGCGTTTATAAAATACGATTCAAATATTTTGCAAAACGAAGTTTGTTTTGGTGTAGGCATGTGAATGTAGCTAAAATTACCTGAACAGGTGATCATTATTTTGTGTATGTGGGGTCGATATTGCTTTATAAATGCCACAGGTTGGGATGACCTCTCAATTCCAAAAATGGCTGTTCTGAAGCTAGTTTTTCTTTGTGAATGGTAGTAAGACACAAGATTTTGTTTCCCGTGCTCTTTTCTCAAAATGAGTGTTTATTTTGTTAAATGCAAGCACTATTAACATGCGCTGTAGTTCAACCTGCTGCGTACAGACTCTGCAGACTAGAAACTATTCAGTTTCAGACAAGAAAATCATCCCTTTTGTTGCTACCTCTTTGTTAGAGACATGTGTTGTCTATTTATGGTTTGCATTATACACCGTCAAATCAATGACTAGCTTCATTTAGTGATCTCTATATCACTTCATATGTAGGTCTGAACTACTAGATATGTTAACGTTAGCTGCTTTGGTATGGGGCGATTTCTCATTTTCGCGCTGTGCCATTTACCGTTATTTCTCGTCTCGTCAGAGTGCAGTTATACAGATTATCAATTGTTAAGTTTTTTGAAGTGTGACTATCAGAAGTCTTCAGTGAATGCTAAGTCCCATATGCCTCACTAACATTATTGATTATTTTAGCGCACACTAGAATCTGGTTATGAGTAATCAGCATTGATCCACTAGTACGCTTAGCAGTATGGAGTCTGGCTCACGGAGCCCAATGCATGCGCTGACGCCTGAGCGACCCACATCACCTGGTGGTGCTGTCAGGATAAGAGATCAGGAACAGGAGACAAAAACCATAGAGAACTTGAGTAAAAGGCTTGCTGAAAATCTTCTCACTAAGGAATCGCCTACAACTGAAAGTTCAGTTAAGTATGTCAGTCTCAATGAACAGATACAAAAACAGCAAGAGCAAAGACAGAAGGCTATGCTGGCAGAGCAGTCGTCTGAATTGCCAGATGTCCACAGAGCTGCCTGTTATAACCAGCTAGTGGAATCTACTTCGATGAATCTACTCGATGAGTCAAATGTTATGGACACCAGTGTAATGACTATGGCTAAGCCGGGTGCAACTGAACTACCTAGAACGCAGACAATGTGGCAGAATCAGAATGGTATTACAGTCAGTCATGCCAATGACTCCAATCATGAGCAGGCGGATGAGCTGGATATACTGACAGCGCTGTCAGGAGAACCGACTCCGAATTCCCTTCCTAATGTCACCGATGGATTGTCTGATGGAGAAGTGAGCTCTGACAGTTCTGATGAGGAAGACATACCGCCAACTGAGCTGGTAAGTCTTTTTTCTTCACTGCCCAGTGGCATTTTGAACCCTCATCCGCCGGTTTGTGTAAATTAATTGAGCCAAGCGTATCCGTGTGTATAATGGCAAAATATTGGAGATAACCTTTTATCTATGCAAATAACAAACTAGGAAGTAGCAACTAGACAAGAAACAAATTCGAACTTGGTTGCTGTCACCAGCTCACAACACCCAGTTTTGGAGAAATTAACTACACCAACCGCTTTCTATCATCTACTATCTACATGTAAAGCGTTTGCAAATGATTAAATATTAGTCTCGTTTTGCGTCCTATGCTGACATCACCCTTTTAGCGATACGAAGTGTCCAGTGACAGCAGATACATACTCTCATTTTCTTTTGCAGACTTCCGCGAGGTTGAACAGGATGCATAGTCGACCCGATGACCCGTTCTTCGCTAACCATGACACAATTATGAAGACCAAAAGTGCGGAAGAAATAAGTGCCATGCAGGCTGCCATCAAAGACATTACATCTCTACGCAGTGCTCCTAAGGCTGAACCAGACACAGAGGACAGACCAGAGGCACCCATCTGGGAAATCAGGTGTCAGCCATAGATTTCACGGGGTCTTATTTCTCCCAAAACCATGCTATCAATTTCTTCTTCAGAGTCTAATGTTCTATGATGCATGGATTTTTAAAAAAAAACTGTAGAACACTAAACCATCTTCAGTCTAATTGGGTCCAATAGAAAGTAGTTGCAATGTCGTAGGATGAATTCCAGTTGTATAGATAAGTCTCTAATTTCAAGGGAATCCTATGCAGAGACTTTACGTCGACAGGAAGAAAAGAGACGTCAGAGAATGGAGATGGAGAGAAGATATGAACAGGAATATAGAGATCAACAACTGGAAGAAAGTAGGTTCACACGCGGTCATTATTAGTTTGGATTGGTATGCAAAATCTTTAAAATCTTTACAAGGCTTAAAGCAGCAAACGGGAACCGGGCTATTGCCTTCATTATAGTGCCGCAACCATTGAGCCCATTCATTTTTTTTAGAAAAGCGTCTTGATGCTGTCTATTTGAAATGTTACAATGCTTTATTGGTGTGCGTTTTAACTTTCACCCCAATGGTTTTCTTATATAGTTTACAAGCTGGAACAGGAGAATAATAAAGTGCTTCCTATTCAAGATTTGGATTTAGACAAAGAAGAGGTTCTTAACACAGGTAAGTACGAATCTAATTGGAAACTTTTCCTCATAGAGTATCTACTTCAAAGCTTTTTATTGATTTACTTTTATAGTTTTGGCATGATTGCTTGGGTGAATGCAGGATGTCAATTTTATGAAGTTTTATATGGTGAATGAGACCAGCCAATTAGGAAATATTCAGTATCACTGACCTTTACCTTGCTGGAGATCACGTTTGCCAATACACATTACACGATATCCGTATTAATTTATTAAATTGGATGCCCTAAGGCCAGTAACGACTTTATTTCGTTTATGAACTTGTGCAGTGGATACAGATCCATCTCTCTCTTCTCGTTAACACTAGCCGAGTTCTTGGCAGGTGACGTGTAAACAGGAAACTTACCTTCAACTGCCTGGACTCACAGCTTGCCGTTGATTCAAGGTCATCATTGGTGCACTAGTGAGGCAGATGCTCGTGCAATTCCCCTCACCTGAAACCAATTCAGCACAAGTCAGGCTTCCTTGTGAAGAACTCAGTCCTCTTCCTGCCCGAAGGATGGACATTATTTACAGTGCGTACGTTCTTATGTTGCAGATTACTCATCAGAGGAGGAAATGCATGAACATGAGGGTGAGCCAAGTAAACCGTGGGGCTGGGGAGGTAATAAGAAATACATGCGTCTCAATACCGATGAACAGTCATGTGGCAGAGTGGCTGGTAATTACTCGGTGTTGTGAGGGTTAAACAAATAGTAATATTATAATTTGTCTGTAGTTTTTAGGGAATCTAAATCCGCTGTCAATGTTGTCTGTCCCTGCAAGACCTTGTCGTGGCCAGTCTGTGCGTAGGTGGTGAAAACCCTGATGTTACCTAGTCCGTATCTGATTGGGTAAAAGAACACACAATGGAGGCACTACATTGCTTGTGCTATGCACTATTCACAAACCCATTGGTTCTTTGTTCAGAGCTGCACTGACTGCGCAATTGTAGCATGCACCTATCAGTGTTCATAATGGGAGGGCTGGGACTAAGAGTGGACTGGGGAGGATTGCTAAAACCCCAATGAATAAAACAATGTACATGCATACGTTTGATTGTGGAAAGATGGCAATGTGCAGGCTGTAAGTTGTTGTTATAATTATATTTGTAGATCTAGGCCATTCAGCTGTGATGTCTAGTCATACTACACAAATCTCTAATGCTGGTAGGATAGCAGACTACCATACAGTCACATCACCTGGTCCTTCGAGGAGAAAAAACAAAACGTATGCTTATATTTGTCTTCGCTCAATCCATAATAATGTACTAAAGAATTGACAGTCGGGTTCACCTGTTTTCAGAAGATGTAGTCGGTTGTCTTTGCGCGTTGACTAAATCACAATTTTGATTTTGCAATGAAGGATCTCATGGTGAGTCTTATAACATTAACACTATAAGATGACTCGCCATTGTTGTTGATGTAATGGCTAGTGAGACTGTTTCAAGCGCGCGAAAGTTGTACTTGTACTGAGCCTCTTCCATTTCTTTGACGATAAAAGAGCGTTTGCAATGTCGTAGGCAGCTAGACCAGAAGATGGTGTGTAATCCATGTATGTCGTTAAAACCATTCTGTTAGTAGTCTTGGGTTACGCTATTGTTATTACAGAATCCGATTGAATGAGAACACCATAGGTTGTTGCCAAATTGGAGTCGTTGATTGTTTTATCATTATGTTTTCTAGCCCAGCTAAACGTCTATCTTCTGGCAGTGTGAATTCTGTCTCAAGTAGCAGCCACTCTTCCAGCCTCGCAGCCACAGCGCGCCATAAAAACGGCACCAGAGACAGTATCAGCAGTAGTAGCAGCACTAGCAGCTGGGACTCAGTGGATGCTAATGCCGATCAAATCACACTCACCAAAAAACCCCAAGCTCAAGGTAACCGTAACAACTTGATCTAACATGAATCTAGAGGACGTTTTTATGTTGTCCCAGAGTCAGCCTAATGATGATGATGAAATCCATAATTCAAATTGAAAACAATATAAAACAATGATGCACTGAAAGCTTGTGTACATAAACAACTTTCTAATCAACAAATTGATTAATCGCGATTCCTTGTGAACTGGGGAATCACTGTACAGGTTGTCTCTCATTTGGCATGGATGAACTCTTTATTTTTAGGAACTGAGTATGATACCGATGAAGAGACAGACAAGCTTCTTCATAAGCCATATGAAGGAGAGGCTCGTGTGGATTTGCCAGCGGATAACCGGGAGCTGGCAGAGCAGGCCATGAAAAACAAAGCCAAAGAAGGTGAGGCTGAGTTACGTAAGATCATATTGTTTTACATGGATGGCATCACTAATCCAATGGCTTGTTTTCAGGATTGTCCGTAATTTCCCCCATAGAATTGATACCCTGTTTGTGGACCTTTATACAAAGTCGTGATCCTAATCCGACGAGGGAGAAAGCATAAAGTGCACAAACTTGGTATTGAGCCTGGGCCACCTGGTCCAAAGCCGATTGTAAGCCATTGCTTCTCTTGTGCAGTTCCTGTTAAGATAAAACATACCCAAAAGATGTCGGTTCTTGGATTATGAGGTTTACTGAATTGCAAAGATGGCCCACAAAGGCTTTACAAAAAACCTTTACTGCCGAGTGTGAACTCAGTAAGAATGGTAAAAATTTTCAGATTGCTTCATCGATAGTAACACATTGGGAGGTCCTTCTCCGAATTTTTCGTTATATTTCCATCAAAGTATCTGAAAAGGCTATTAGTGATGTTGTATGCACTCAGGCGAGTTGCTCAGTAATTACGGCCTGGTTTATGTGCAATGTATGTCTTTATTAACTCATTTGATTAGCAGTGATTGTCTCAAGTTGACTACAATTTATCGGTTTGCAGTTACTGTGTATGACCCTGATGAACCCACCGTGCTCATAGAAGGAATTCTATTTAGAGCCGCTTACCTTGGCTCAACGCAACTCATGTCTGAAGCACAGCCTAGTAAAGCCATGCGAATGATGCAGGCACAGGAAGCGGTTGGTCGAATCAAGGTAACAATATGGCATGTTTCGACAGTCAATAGTGCCATAGCTCAATGGCTAGAGCGCTTGGCTCAAGATTGAAAGATCCTGAGTTTAAGTCCTTGTCATGCTGAGCTCCCATTGTGAGTATGAGCTCCTCACTTAAATCTTCGCTCTAACCGCTCCAACAAGCCCGAGGCTTAGGAGGTCCGTAAAATAGGGTGGCCACCTGCTGGAGTAGAACAATAAAAAACCAGACTGAATGACAGCCCACAGGCCCTATTTCAAACTACACCTGTACAATTCCTCAATCTACTATACAGCTCAAAATGTTAATTCTTTGATTGGAGATTGTCTTAAATAGTTGAATCTCATGTACATATTCTTAATAATCTTAATATTGTGACAAATGTGGCCGAAATGGGCTAGACTGAATCCCTTGAATAATAAGTCAGTGTGCTTACATGTTGTAAGAGCCCGCACAGAGTACTCTTTCAGATGTTGTGTGCCGTTTGTAAAGGTTAGTTTCCATTGAGGTCGCAAGGCTCCCAAGGCTCGCATCAAGTTGGGGTTGCGACCTCCTGTGAAGTCTTGCCACTGCGATGCTGGGGTTTCCATTCAGGTCGCAATTGTCTCCACTGCGAACCCCCCTTGTTGCGGAGGTAGGGAAAGTAGGCACTACTAGTACCTACTAGCATTTCTAGAGGATTCCGTGATTGCGCATGTCACACTTTGCTACTTCTCACATAAAAGAGTAAGACCAAAACTGTACCTCCAAAACAAAGGAGCATTGCGAACCTGCGTTTTTTGTTTCCATACCTCGCAACAACCCCAAGAATTTCGTGGGTGTTCGCAAAAGTTGAACATGTGCGACTTGACTGGGAATTTCACAGACCCTCCCAGAACTTTGCAGAGTGAGTCCCAACCATGTTTCCATATCAATACGCATCGCAGACCCAAGCCTGTTGCGAAGCTTGCGAGCCTTGCGACCTGCTATGGAAACTAACCTTAACATTGTGAATGAGTTCGCTGTGTGTTGGGGATAACTACACTATCGTGAAAGTGTGATTCAGTTTGTGGTGAGGTTGTTATATATAGCAGCAAGACGACTCACTATATCAATCATGCTGTACAATTATTTTGCACATTTAGTGTCAGTATCACCTTGGGCACAAGGTATGTGACTCAGTTCGGAATCTAGTGGCCCCATCGGCATGATATAATCTTTACTTGTCATTGTTCTCTAGGCATCGGTAAGTTATCACTGTTGTCACTTGTTTTATATATCTTTTGTTTTGGCCATTCTTGTCCCCAAGTGCACACCTAAGAATTGATTGCATCATCTACAACGTATGTGTTGCATTCCCCATGCACTACGGCTTATGCCTTGATTAATGGCCATAGTCTAGGCCTTTGGTGTTTATAGTCAGTATAATTACATCATGCACTGGTGTACATTGAAGGCGATGGGTGTTTTGTCATTTGGAAGTCACTATCAGGTAGTTAGATGCAAGTCGTTTCCACTCAGTTCACATTTTATGTTCTGGTGCGGCATGACTGTATAGCATATACTGAAGTTATCCTCTCTTGCTTACTGTAAGCATTGAGAGGGCAACTTTAGTGAGTCACCTTGCTACTGCTAATATATATCCTACTACTAGTTGGTATGAATGTTGTATCCTGTGCGATGTGCACCGTGCCGAGTTGCAAACTTTCCCTCTACTGAATGTGTAGTTACTAACAATGTCCGTGTAATGGTACTGCTACACTGGCCGATTTTCACACGACATCCCATATTGGAACCTAAAACGGAATGCCTGTAGGGTAGATCCCCAGCAAAGTACCGGAGTCTGATACTGGATCATGTGACAGCCTCTTCCAGATAAGGTTGTCGGATTTCAGGTGATCAGAAATCGGCGAGTGTTGCAGTCCATTAAACCTTTTATTCCAACACTGTTAAGCTGCAAACTTTTATCTGTACACATCCATTCCTTTAGATGGCTGATGGTGAAAGTCAGCCCAGTACAGATGTTGACCTGTTTGTATCCACTGAGAAAGTAATGGTTCTAAATACAGATCTCAAGGTGTGTACAAGCCTATGGCTTCTATAATGAAGCTGATATAATGTGGGCTGCTCTCTACTTGGCTGGGAAAGGCGAGCTCTGTTTTCCTAACCGGCGTGAAGTTGTGTCTCGTCTTAACGATAATCACTTGCTGTATGTCGTGGGTTGATTCTGGTTTGCAGACAGTTGTGAGATGTATATATTGATGTTTAGATGAGAACAAACGTTTGTTAGTCGCTGTTGTTTGTAGGAGATAATGATGGACCATTCCTTACGTTCTATATCATACATAGCAGACATAAATGACATTCTAGTCCTGATGGCGAAAAGAAGCGTGGTTGGAGAGGCATCTAACAAACAGCAAAAGCTTATCTGTCATATATTTGAGTCAGATGAGGTGAGTCTGCTTGCCATTATTTCTGTCTCGGGTCTGACACATGCACTTGTTTTCTGTGTATGGTACTAATATTTGATAATTCTGCACTATGGTTGCAGGCAAGCCTAATTGCCAAGTCTATAGGGCAGGCATTCCAGGTGGCATACATGGAGTTCCTAAAAGCTAATGGTATAGATGAGCCAAATATTCTGAAGGATGCTCATTATGAGGATATACTGGAACAGCAGGAGATCATGAATGATGAGCTCGAAACTTTCACCCGACATGACATGCAAAAAGATGTATGTGTAATAATGATTTCATCTCACCTTTACGTTTTAGTATGTGAATGCTTTGTGAATTTTTTTGCTGTGGTATGATTGGTGAAGTCATACAGATAGAGCTCTGATAATCTTTTTAGCTTCGTTAACTGTCTCTCATCTTCCACTGTAACCTTTTTTTTCATGTTCTTAACAATGTCAGGGGTATGCAGAAATTGGCCTATTGAGTCTTAGACTCGGCGTTTCCCAGGGTGCATCATGGGGACTTTGTGCTTTCGCCCGCATGCCTCGTAGAAATGGGTGGGCCTCCTTCAACATTGCGACGCGAAACCGACATGGGTGTTGCGAAAGGCAAAGTTTCACCCTATCTGGGAATCGTGTACCCTTGATCTAAAGGCACGGTACACTATCCACTAACCCATGATTAACCCCTTTCACTGTAGGTGATTGTACCGAAATCAAAAGGTGAGGCTCTTGGAGTTGTGATAGTTGAGTCTGGATGGGGCTCCGTGCTGCCCACAGTGGTGCTCGCCAATATGTCGCCTATTGGTGCCGCTGCACGATGTGGACAGCTAAATATTGGAGACCAGATCATGTCTGTGAATGGTATAAGCTTGGTGGGTCTTCCGCTTTCCACCTGCCAGGAACACATCAAGGTAGGACCCCTGCCACACCCTTTAAGTAATTGGTAATTTATTTGCGTATCAGAAGTCTTGACCGAAAGAGTATTTTGTTCATTATTATTTGGTGTAGGATGTCCAGGTGGATCTTTCTCACATGTCTAATAGTCAGCTTTCATGTAGCTTGGAATTATTAACTAATGCCAAAAATGTCACCGGAAATCCACACTGCACATGTCAATATCCGATGTTTGGCATAGTTTTGTATGTTGGTTCTTGGGTCCTCCATAAAGATTTTAACTTATCCGTATCTTGGATTCTCGGCCTGTTTAGTTTTTCCTGTCGGAATATCTAGTATATACTGGCATCTTCCCAGGTCTATCTACTCAGTCTTGTAACAGATGCTTCAGATGAAATCAGTGGATACTCTGCTAGAGTGCGAGTGGCCCTGGGCAAGTCAAATTACACCATAAACTCTTCCACATTCCCAGGTGTTATCTGACCTGCCAGATAGCCCTATATACTCAGGAATGAGGAGGTTCAATCCCAAGTCACCTCCTGATGTTGTTTTTTTAGGCTGTGAAGAATCTAACTGCAGTCAGGTTGTGTGTAGTATCCCGTTCGCCTGTCGTGGAGGTTATCATCAAAAGGCCAGAAAGAAAGTATCAGCTTGGGTTCAGTGTGCAGAATGGTGTTATCTGCAGCCTCCTGAGAGGCGGTATAGCTGAGAGAGGTGGCATACGCGTAGGGCACAGAATCATAGAGATTAATGGAACAAGTGTAGTGGCTGTCTCACATGATAAGATAGTTCACATGCTCTCTACTTCAGTGGGAGAGGTAAGCTATATGCGATTATTGCTTTCGGTTTTGGGCCATAGTTTTAGTCTACACCATCCAGAGTCTCCTTATAATGCCGAGATCGTTTTATCACCTAGTATCAATGAATTTGGTTAGGCGGTTTTCGGCAATTACGTAGCTAGTTGGTGTCAAGCCGAACTTGATTTGTAGACCCAGTTTTCACCTGTGGATGCTACTTGCGCATTGGCTAAAGTAGTCTTTTTTGCTATTGATCACAAGAAGATTCTCCTTATAAAACAGTTTTATTGGCCAACGGATCTGACTCGCATTTGTTGATCAAAAGGCCTTGGTCGCTGATCTTCCCTAAGGAACCTAATTTTAGACATTTTTTTGTCAACTATGACCATATAGCAATCGACGAATTTAACTGGTGACTAGCCATCACTCGAGCTGGCCTCAGAAAACGTACAATAATATCATTTTTTGGAGGTGCATAGTGTAACTCGAAATAGCAGTTATTAACACTAAATAGATGGCACTTCCTTTATTCCAGATACACATGAAAACCATGCCCATGGCAGTATTTCGATTGCTCACAGGACAAGAGATACCTCAGTATATCTGATTGGGATCCGCACGACTACTGGAGGTGCTTAGCATGATCTATTGCCTGATTGACGAATTGGCCTATTTTTATATCCATATGGTGCTTATTTCAAGACTTTCGTTCTTTGTGGTACGAAAATTAGTAGATTTCTGTGAATTTTAAGCTAGTTGAAATGAAATGACTTTTTTATGTTGTGTCTCACCAACTGGCAATGTTTTTGAAATCAATCATTCCGCCTGTTGGAACATAGTAAAATGATAAATTCTTCATTCGGTTTCTCTCAAACACAGCACTGTATTGATACACTATAAATATGTGGCAGACAAAGATCTCATATTAATATGTGTGACATCGATCACACTGCAGAGCTGCTCTCTTTGGCTTGATATTCTGCCATTCTCCTCTCCAACTCCGGCCTAAAGTGGCGGATTAGGCCCTACAACCATGAAGTCAGTCTAGTATAACACATCATATACGTGAATACCAAAGGAAATCGATCAAGGTCAGTCAATGGCTATTAAAGTGCCACCTTTCTCTTCTGCTGACCGTTGCCGAATTCTCGACGGGTGACGTCTACACAGACGGCTTAGGTTGGCTGAACCCCAATACTGCTGCAAAGAGAGTTCATGATCTTACCTGAACAGGCCAAGCTGCTCCATCACCGAGAGCGCAGATTGTGTGGCCTTCTATCTGCTTGGATAGCTCATACAACGAGTCTATTTCATCGGGCCTCGCTTTACCACTAGCTATAACGGAAAATAACTGGAGTTAGTCAACTACCCCTGGCCAGTAAAGGGAAATATTCCCATAAAAAACGAGGCATTGATTGTGGTATATAGACGTGAGTCAACAGTGAAAGCTGCCACAATAATAATGCGGTGTCCATGACAGAACAGCCGTGCGCAGTGAGGCAGAAAACTGGCCTACTTTTCCAGGAGCGACTCATTAGAAAACTTTCTGCTTTCACCCATGTGCTCCATAGATAAGATCCGAAACCAATGAGGGTGTTGCAAAAGACAAAATTTTTGCCCAAACTGGGAATCAAAACAGGGATCTCCAGTTCAAGGCCCAGTGCGCTATTTACTAACCCATCACTGCAAAGGAATCCGATATACTCACTGAAGCGGTGCATAACCTTCATCATCCAGCTGACTCCTTCTCTGCATGGGGTACACTGACCACAGCTCTCGTGTTTGTAGAAGTCAATCAATCGAGCTATACACCTGTAGTATGAAACCATGGACTTTCATATCACCCTGGGAAACTACAGAGACGAGACATAGTCAGGGAAGTTGAAAACAGCCACGCTAATTGAATTGGGGTATGGGGGTGAGTGCACTGCTGCTATAAGCCAGCTAACCGGGCGCCTCCGGTGCAAAACTTTAGGTCCAGAGTGTATTTAAAGAGACAAATGAATGACACCCTAGTCTCACCTGACAATGTCTGACTGCTTGTTCATAACGATGATGGCGGCAGTGCCAAGGCCAGTCTGAGCCTGAATAAGCCCGTCAAAGTCCATCAACACAGTGTCACAAACACTGTAAAAGGCAAGCAAACGATTCGATGATGTTTCCCATTCATTAACAATTGTAGTACGCATTTGAGAATGCGAAAGTTCCTACAATCTGTTGGCCGAAAAAAATTAGATAATATATGTTTATAGCTGATGAAATAGGTACCGAATAGGCTGGGCTGGCTGGTTATGCATAAGCATAAGGTTGCCTGTCCACCAATACATCTTTTTGAAGTGCATTGTACAAAAAACCTCTACCTTGTGATAGGAGATTGAAAAGGACTTGCACAAACCTTTTGGGTATAAGAGGGGTAGATGAGCCGCCTGGTATGATAGCCAGAAGATTATCCCAGCCACCGATCACACCTCCTGCGTGCCTCTCGATCAGCTCCTTGAGTGGTATAGACATTTCTTCCTCCACCGTGCATGGATTATTTACTTGGCCGGAGATGTTAAAAAGCTGTCATAAAATAGATAAAAACTATTGAAATTTGAAATTTCAACAAAACACCACACTTGGCATTAGAAGGTGTAAACCAAAAATAATGAGATAAAGCTATCCTGTACCACCGTTTTCAATCTGCAGTCCAGCAGGACACTGTTTGGACAAATTACTGACCTTTTGACCTCGATTTCTGTCCCTGCCCATGGTGGCAAACCAGGCTCCTCCTCGTCGGCATATGGCTGGGGCTACTGCCACAGTCTCCACATTGGCTACAGTGGTCGGGCAGCCAAACACTCCAATATCAGCTGGGAATGGTGGCTTTAGACGAGGTTTACCCTGCTTTCCTTCCAGTGACTCAATCAATGCCTAAACAACAAAAGACAGAACATAAAGGTCTGGCGAAAGGCGGAGCTGACCAGAGAGCTCCCCACCACACAAAACATAGTGTCTGACAGCCCAATGGAAATTATGTGTAACCAGTACAAACTGAGCAAGGGAAAAGTGACTGCACCAACGCCAACCACCAAGACCATCTGATTTTATTGATCACGATGACATACCGTTTCCTCTCCACAGATATAGGCGCCAGCTCCTCGGTGCAGGTACACATCAAAATCATATCCCGAACCGCATGCATTCTTTCCAATGAATCCAGCCTTGTAAGCCTCATTAATGGCGATCTGCATGTTGCTAGCCTCATTATAGAACTCACCACGAATATAAATGTACGCTACAATGAATTCGGTCAGATTACCTATAGAATTACAACTTTGATGCTTTCATTTGCAAAAACTACAAAAATGGTACGCTGTGAATGAAGATGTATATGAGCAGCAAAGTGACCATAGTACCTGCTCTAGCTCCCATAGCTCTGCCGGCTACGAGGCAGCCCTCTACCAGTGTATGGGGATCATGTCTCATGATCTCTCTGTCTTTACATGTACCGGGTTCACCCTCGTCAGCGTTCACTACCAGGTATTTCGGTCTGGAAAATATAAGAGTGATTGAGATATGTTACAGACACTAATACATGCCTAGAAAAGTTGGTAAAAAGGTAGTATATGATAATGATGGGACCCACTCATTACTGAGTATGGGGAGGTTATAGTGTAAGCTTACTTGCCTGGGGCCAGTTCACTCTAACCGGGCACTCGCTGATTCGGTGTGAAGCACGGGCTACGAGACTGAACACATGGTCCTGGGATGATGGCAGTCAGTTAACTTAAGTCATTTGTTTACACATTGCCCACCGGGAATGCAGCTACTCTTAACAAGAAGGGAGAGGTAGATCCTTGGCAACCGCGAAGTCATCTTGACCCTTATCCACTGGTTGGAACCTCTGTTTTTAACGTGGTGTTCGGAAGCGACGAAAAAAAACCGAAGAAGAAAAGGTTATCTCACCTGCCATCATCAGGTTTATTCATGAAGCTCCATTTAAGTCCAGTCGGGAAACCTGCTCCACCACGACCTCTCAGACCGGACTCCTTCACCTCAGCTAAGATCCACTCATGTCCCTTTTCCAGTATTTCCTTGGTCTTGTACCATTGGCCCTAAAGTAGAAACAACAAGGAGTAATGTCTTCAGTCAAGCCATGAAATTTATTCCTGGCGCATGATACAGCCCAAAGATAATGTGATTAGGAGTTGACTTGTTTTATGCCTGGAGCAATGTATTTGTCCATATAGTAATTCTCGATCACAAAGCAATAACCTCTGTGGGTAACCCTTAATTCACTCATGACAGAATCCGTTCAGGAAATCCCCTTTGTTTCCAAGGTCAGGGCACGATTAGAAGCGAGGACAATCTGTCGCATCTTCGCACAGCGGGTACTCACCCGGCTGAGTGCACCTTTGAGTTTCCAATCATGTCGACCATAAAGGTTTGTGAAGATTCTGTCTTCATCACTCAACGGACCAAAGGTTGTCTAGAAGGAGCGTTTGATTATAAAATGCAAATATTTCCATAGTAGACACATTGCAGTAATTTGACAGAGATGACAGACAGACTGACAAACAAACCTAATTCTGAGTAATAACACATCACAGGCATGTATATATTATGTATTTAAAAGGCCTCTGTCCCAAATGTTGTTTTTTATGCATCGTTAGACACCTGACAGGTTATAATACTATTGTAGTCATGTTATTCCCTGCTTGGGAGCCCCCTTCTACTGACTCAAAGTAGTACTACCTTTTCTACTGGCTTTTCAGCAGCGCTCGAATAGTTTGCAGCAAGTTGAGCAGAAGCCACTAACGAACCTGAAACACAGATTTGATTTTGAGCAAGGTGGGTCTTGATACTGATTTGCTGAGAGCGTATGGTACTAGTACGTAAGGCAACTTAAAATTCAGGCAAAGACATGCCAATTACCAATCTAAACAGATGAGCTACAGACAATTTTATACTGATTCACCAATCCGACTCGGGCTTAGAATTGTCAGCATGTCTTTACTCAGAAGGGGCTATATTAGTCACTCATTCACTGAGTAAAACTAGTCTTACTCTGTTAATGATTGACTCTAACTTCTAAGTAAAACTAACAGTAACACCGACAATGACACGTTGACAGGCAGTGAGTGTGACTGGGTAAGACATGATTATGATAGACACGGATTCGTACTCAGGTCAGGGATAGGGCGTGCTCACTCTCACACCCATAGGGCAGGCAAACTGATTATACTGATCATCACCATTCGTCATACATAACATTTAATGTTTATAAACATAGTCACACTTCTAGTTCTAGTCTTAGTCAGTAAAGTCAGACTCAGAGTCAGACTGAGCCAAACGACTCAACGAGACATTCACATTGATTGATTTACTAACTAGTAACTGACATCTTGAGATTAGTCACTCTAACTCTAAGTCTAATCTAAATAAGTAAATTAGTTAAATACTAATTAGTGAGACTTACTCTTAGTCAGTGAATAACTCAATGAGCATTGAGAGCTCAACCCAAGAGATGGAGTACCTCACAGTTTGATTGACACCGACTGAGTGGTCTGGTTAGTGAATGTGGGGATGACTTGAGCGAATCACCATTAACTTCAAGCACATGCTAGGTTGAATGTGGCTGAGTGCGCGAACCGCTGCGAGTGCGACTTCGACTGATTGACGCCGGGCTTGAAACTCAAACTGGGACAAGACACGTCGCAAACTCGAACATATATGCTTTTAAACTCGTCCCGTGGTCGTTGAACTGGGGTTAAGAAGGCCCTATGGAATAAGTAATCGGTGTTCACCTTGTTTTGGGCGCAAAGCTGGTAATAATCTAGTGAAACTCTGCATGTTTCCGAACTGAAAACCGGCTGGGTTGCATAAAACCCAGCACCTATAAGTACTTGTCACGATGCAGCCAATGCAAAGAGATTGAAACGGCAATGGGTAATCAATTCATGATAATTGTTGCGCATTACAAGCTTTTAGCAGAAGCGACCGATTCTGTCGCCATTTAGCAATACTCTACCAACAAATAATACCAAATATTGTAAAAGTATAGCGTGAAAACAAATTTTTGAGTGGCTCTGACATCTTCAATAGAAGAAAATAATAATAAATATTCCGCCCATAAAGTTTCACCACTTTGATCAAAACGATGGCCTATTGCGACAACCAGTAAAGTATGAGTAGATAACTCCTATAAAACCAAGAAAAATAAAGGCTATTAGTCTCCGTCATGGGGGGCACCGAAGATTGACAATCAACAAACAATAATTCAAGGTAATACGGTAGTAATATAAGGTGTGCTTTAGTGGACAAATTAGGGTACTAAAGGATACCCTTTAGTACCCTAGCACAAATGTGTACCATTACCATGTCTAATGATATTATTATTTCATTATATCTATAGTCTATAGTTAGGAAAGCCAGCTGATGTGTACATATTTCAACCTATTTTATTTTCTATTCAAGCATCCTATTTAGTGGATTGTTCTAGAGCAAATAAACTCGCAAGCATGCCACTCGGATCTATTTTACGCAGCCATTAGAAACCCCAGCTATTCTGTTCTGACGAATGAAGATGAAACTTTTGTACTGATTGTATGATTGTATGATTATATGTATTAATTAAAGCTAGATATCAAAATATGTAAACTCAAGACATGATCGTCTGACAATAAGCAAGTTATATTCCCCTAGCATAACTTTATGGTTAAACCTCATACGCAGGAAAGGCAGCCTCTGCAGGATGTATCAGATCTAGAAGGAAATATGTGGTGCCGGCAAGCCCTATAATAGAAACATGACTGATTTGAATTTATGGGTCATACAGCGGCATGGAAGCGACATCATGAAATTCCCAAGGTCAACATATGTATGGTTTCGGTGATCAATTCCTGAAAAAAAGTCATAAGGGAGAAGTGGTGGCTTAGTCTGTACGCCACACTGTGCTCTCTCCCTCTCCCTCCCTCTCTCCCTCTCCCTCTCCCTCTCCCTC
>Ga0224501_10001698_pt1 | contig 17137 bp, 12 predicted proteins | sample SF_Oct11_sed_USG_4_FD_169105 | JGI IMG/M metagenome (GOLD analysis project Ga0224501, IMG submission 169105) | Sediment microbial communities from San Francisco Bay, California, United States - SF_Oct11_sed_USGS_8_1 | ecosystem: Environmental > Aquatic > Marine > Sediment | place: USA... | reverse complement strand
AGAGAGAGAGAGAGAGAGAGAGAGAGAGAGAGAGAGACTTTTGTTACAGACCCCATCGCTCGATCACCAAGCTATCCCGCTATCCCAATAACATTGTAAATAAGTACAAATCATCCATAGGTTTATAACCTTCCTGTGACTTGTGCGGAATTATATATTCTTGTGTATTCTGTCAGTGAACTGCAAATGCCACTGGGCAACCACACCACCATTACACAGTAAATTGAACTGCTTGAGTCAATTGATTCCCTGTTCAGACTATGAATTGGTTGTTCGTTAAATGAAGATTTCCCCTCAATTGAGTAGTCAGGTTAGACTCACCCTGATTATGTCAAATATAAGAGATGATACGAAGATTCTGTCCAGCTGAACTTCACCATTCTCCAGAATATCCTAGACAGAAGGTGCAAATAATGATAGGAGGTGTTCTATACCTGAATCGAAGACTATTGGTTGTGCAGTAACCTGCCTATAACAAGTGATTAGATGATAGCTATTCGAATAATGCTGACTAGAAGAATGAGGTAGATATTGTTTTTTCAGCAGTTACGGCTTAGCATGGAGCACCACTAGCGGGTTGATATCATTCTGAAGTGACTCGGAACAAAAGATGCCATGGTTGTCACTTATGTAACAGGGCCACTAAACTGACACAGATGGTTTACCGTACAGACCTGTAGATTGCCTTTAGCGCAGTATTCTGTGATTATAGCAATTTGACCAGGCTCAGCACATAAACCAATGAACTGTACCAAGTTATCTGCCCTCACATCCTTCATCTATGATGAATAGAAGAGTTTCATTGAGGATGTTAGATTTATGCAGAATATTTGTTTGGGTTTTAGGTGCACAACTGCATATGGCCATCCTCTTCAACAGCTCTCCCAAGCACAAGGAGTTATAGGACTACTTCGACATCATAAGATTTTAGGTTCTGGTCCTAGGCATGCTGAGCTCCCACTGTGCCTGAGTATGAGGTCCTCACGTGCAGAGCAAGTCTTAAAAGTAAAATAAGGTCTGCTAAGTAGGATAGCCAAGGACATGAGCAAAACAACAAAACCATTTAAAAACAGTTTGCTGTTTGTCATAGTGGCCTTGGTGTATGAAACCTTGTGAATTGTCTGGGTACCCAATTTGCCTATCGGTCATCAGGGGTCAATTGAGGTCACAAAGCAAAAGCCCAAATGACAAAATGAAACCTCCGGCTGTCACAAGGCCGATAACAATCAAAGATTCTAAAAGACACAAATGTCAAACATCCCCATCAAATTATCAGTGAGATTATATAGGGTAAGGCGATACCATCCAATCTATTGGAGTAAGAGTCTACGGTAAACTGAACTTTCTTTAATTATGCCTGGCAGACAGGGAAAGCCAGTGATAGGGAGAAGTGGCACTCTGATTGCTGCCGGAGAATGTGCCAAGATGCTGCCAGTAATTCCTGCCAGGGGCAGCAGTGAGAGTTGCCCTGGGTAGACAGAAGATAAGTAGATCATAACAAACCGGTCCAGCAGATTACTAATGGCGCCATCTCTAGCGTTACTGTACTGCTCGAGTTACTTGCTGAGCAGACGACAGTATTGTGGCTATATATGTTCATCCAGCCTAACTTTCCAGGACTCAACCCTACTGACTGTTTTCATTGAGTTTGCTGTGATTGACTTTTGTGCCAATCTACTCAATTCAAAGTACATAATGACACAGTAGCACCCTAACTGAGGGATCCTGAGTTAATAAAAGAAATTAAATTAAATGTTGAAAATCATTCCACTTTATACAGTCCGAACCCGACTGCACAGGAATTTAAAATTTCAATTAGAAGACCAAAAGAACTTACTCCCGAGTAGCACAGCATAGGTTATATAATGTTGCAAAATAATAATCCAATTTCTGGTCATTAACTGTAGGGTTTTAGAAATATGAAAAGAGATCTTATTTCAAGAACACCACTTTGGCTAGAAAATGTGCCGCTAGCTCACTGAATGGGCCCCTAACCGCTCATAACGTACCTGACGAAGCTCTGTTCTCACCGCCAGGCTGTTTACATCCACATGATGTTTCCGTAACTGCTTGACAGCTACTATTTGGCCTTTATACGTGCCAACACGAGTATGCCCTGCTACTGCACTCTGGGCCTGAGAGACTAACGAGCACCATGATGATCTTAACTCAGAATGCTTGTTCCTCTCATAAGTATTCAATGAAGCCTACATCCAAAACGAACTCATGGATTATGTTGTAAACGAGGCTCTGCTTTTCCTAGTAATTAAAGTCATTACCAAGCTTTATAGAATCTTTGATGGATGGCAATAGGTCTATTTTAGACGTAATCACAAAATCGCAGTCAGAAAACTTGAGAAGTTTCAATAGCGTCAGGGTGGTCCTCTCTCAACTTGAACTCATCAGTTTGAGAAAAACGATCATTCACGAGTTGTTACCTCAACGAAGTAACCAAATCTCTTTGCGGTAACCTTGACATTACCTAAACTGATAATAATAATAATAATTCGTTGTCAGTCGCAGAGTGACAAAGACCACAACTAATGAAGTTGTTGCCTAGGCAGGTTTTTTGGGACTGGTAACTGGTCACACCCAAGGGCAGCTCCACTCTACCAGAACACCCGCTGATTAAGTGTGAAGCACAAGCTACAAGACTGAATGGATGCTCCTGGGTGGTTGGAGGTCAGTCAACCTAAGCCATTTGTTTACATGTCTCCGGCTGAAACTTGCCTACTCTTAGCGAGAAGGGAGAGGTGGACCTTGACCCAAATTATCCACTGGTTGCGACCTTTATTTTTACCGTGGCGAGCTGAAGCCACGGTAGCAATTTGGAGTGAGAAACTTGCCAAACTAGAAAAACACCCTGCCGGCAGTGAGGCTCAATCTAGAATGCAGTTCCAAGCTTTTTACCAAATTACAATATAATATAAATATATATAACAATGCACTGCAAATATATTACAAAATACAAAAATATACAATAAATAGTTTATAATAAACATGGTATAATTATATTATAAATAGGTTATATATGACAATAATATATTACAAAATAATGCATCATGTTGTGACATAAAGCGAAGCTACTCACCCTGTTTAATACGGATTGGGTATTATGAATATGAGGATCAATGATTATATCAGAAGCCTGTACCAGTATTAGACTGAGAAGTTCATCATTAATCTTACGTCGTCGGAAGAGGAAAATGATGCAAACCAGAATGGCAGCTGATATGCTGAGTACGACAGCGATCACCACATTGACAGCAACTGTAGCTACAGAAATATAGTCACCAGAATGATTGCATCTCATGACATATTATTAGTAAATTCGATGCGACTGTATGCCCCGGGACAGGTTTTAACGTAAAAGTGTCCATTAGGTACATTTAGAATAGATGGATTATCCGGGCGGTAGGGCTTACCGATAGGATTGTTCATCGTTCACCCATCGGTAAGGGCCAATCGGTAGTATTTGAACTCTTTGGCAATCAGTCAAAACCAGCCGATGATCCGTATAGTTTTAGCCAATCAAAATCAAGCAAATGCATTGACCAATAATCTGCAACTTGACAAGGACTAATCATCGCACACCTTTTATCTTGCCTTGTTTCCGGGGCGTCGTAACAAAGAACAGTCTTAGTAACTTAGAGTAGGGCACTAAAGTATACCTACTTAGAGACGTCACATTGGAAACGCGGTACTCCGCACAAGCGATCTACCGCGATCCTATTGGTCAATGTTAGACCAATTGTAATGCGGATAAACTACGATGTGAAACCTCTCGGAAAGAAAATCAGGATATTGCATCGGCTAGTTTTCTACTCAGAATCAGTAAACCATACCGACCGGATGATTGGTCTAGTCTGAATGCACTTTAATGGAGACTTTTCTATATTTCAGAAGAGGATTGCTCATCGTATTACAGCGACACTCAACTTTCAAAACATAATAGAATAGTTTAGCCTGTGTGTTTTTGTACGCAGGCATCAGACACATATTAAGCCAGGCTTATGTCCATGGCCGTCATAGTAACATACCATATGGTTGTTTTGCTTTGGCGCAATACTCATTCTTCAGTCCACATGCTGGTATATCCACGGGTACTGTGTCATTTCTGAATCTTAATATCGTTCGCTTGAAAAACTTGAGTTTCTACAAACAACACTATCACTAACATCGATGTTATATTAAATATTTACTATGTTTTACTTGGTGATGTGTGATGACGCTCCGTTAATGTACGAGACAGCGGCAGTTGAAGAGCTTGAGTGAAAGCCTCAGGATACGCTTTAATGCATTACTTGATGAACCCCAAAGACTCGCAGCTATGCAACCGGTGGCCAACATTGAAAACTTTCTTAGGTGACGGAGAAATAAAATATTCGGCGTTATCGGTGAATGCTGGCTAGAGACAACACGGGTAAGAAAATTGCATAATACCAACCCTGTAATATTATGTAGTCTAATGCGTAGAGTCAAAAGACATGGTCTGTCTGTTGCACCCATATATGAAGTTGGTTAATCAGTTCAAACCTATCTGAACCTATCCAAACCTAGTCGCATAACTTACCGGTAAGTCATGTTCGTCATGTTCAATCAAAAACATAGCACGCTTCTCTAAGCTGAGCTGATCATTCTCTATTCGGTCTGGAGATACCGTCTGATACAATGAGTAGTTGGCGTTCACGGTACCATTCTCATTCATCAGTATAAAATGCCCAGCAGCACCTGATGGAATACTTTATTGGATAAGAGTAGATCATTTTACTACAAATGTATATCATCACTAAGCTAACGTGTTTCCAGGTGTATCCAAATAGAGAAGGATAGGAATGGCCTTCTTCGGCCTTGTAGTAATCCAGATCTGACAAGGCGGGTAGGAACAATGAAGGCATCTGAACAAGTAATTGAACCAGAGCTTAGCTACGGAAGAAAAAGCCACACATGCCGAGAAATACGATTTTGCTTACTTAAGAACGTCTGATTGACGACGTGTTTATAAATCTCGTGTCCGTCATAAACATCACCAGTATCATTTATTACAGCCTGCATGGCTCGAGCGAGCAGCATCGTGGCATCATACACCTGCACAGCATTCCTCAACTTGTGTGCCCTCTGCAATAAGGGATAGCGTGATTCACATTGATAAACAACTAGGAAAGGCGGCTTCAGACTGGACCAAACACCGGTCTAGTCCAATGGTGCATTCAGACTAGACCGATTATCCGGTTGGTATGGCTTACTGATTCTGAGTAGGAAACTTACCGATGCAATGTCCCGATTGTCTTTCCGCGGGCTTTTACATTATAGTTTATCCGCATTACAGCTGGTCAAACATTGACCAATAGGATCGCGAAGATTAGTCCTTGTCAAGTGGCAGATTTTTGGTCACTGCATTTGCATGATTTTGATTGGCTAAAACTACACGGATCCTCGGCAGGTTTTGACTGATTGCCAAAGAGTTCAAATCTTACCGATTGGCCCTTACCGATGGGCTACCGACGAACAATCTGATCGGGAAGCCCTACTGACTGGATAATCCGTCTAGTCTGGATGCACCTTAAGGCAACCTATACATTAAGAATATACGGAAGGGATGGTGTAAGCTTAATGGCGATGGGTTGAGGATAATTGTATCCTAAGCAGGAATGAAGCTCATCATAAGAGGTTAATATCCTGTATCATTCTATGTACATGTGTGCGACTGCGAACTAGAAGGTTGTGGCTAAAAAGAGTCATACACGATGAAGCAGTCGTGTGATGTACTAACAGGCTCCAGGGTAAGAGCCTCATAGTAAAATGGAGCTCGTTCCCTATAAAGCAAAGTTCCATTCATCCATTCTTCAAATTCTTTAGACTCTGGTTTGTTGAACTCTGACTCAAGAATGAAGGCAACGTTAAGACCACTCTGCCCCAGTTGGTGTGCTGTGATGTTTTGCCCTACATAGCTTCCTACAAAATGGTGTAATAATTATATGCATCAAACAGTACTACTACCGAGTAATGCCTGCTCATCATGCAGTGGTCACACATGGGATCACGACTGAAGAAAAACAGGGGCATGCTCACAGCAAATACCCAACTCATAAAGCAGCGTTAAGCCCTGCTGACTATTATGTTTTATCCATAGCAAACCTATCACTCCATATAAGGGTATAGGGTGGTGCAACACTCCCTCTACCCCAGTCAAGGGAGGTTAACAGGGATCTTATCATGGAGTTACGGGTGCAACACAGGGAACCGTAGGGTGTCATGGTGATATAAGAGTGGATGGAAACATTGGTATGGAGGGTCTGTGCATTATCAGTAGATTATCGCTTTGGAATGTATGTGGGTTTACAGTGCATTCAGATTATTACCGTCTCTGTTTCTAAGTCGGGCTGTGTCTGCAAAGTGGATATTGGTTACAGATTGAGTTACCCTAAGCCTGTTGTCTGAACATATATGTAGGCAGCTATAGTAATGACGAGGCATCGATGTGACTATCTGGGGTAGCAGGATAGGTCAGTGGTAGAACGCTGGGTTCGCAACAGTGTCAACCTGAGGTCAATCCCTGGTCACAGCAGTCTCCCGTTGTTCTCATATTAGTTCTAGGTCAAAACAAAGCCGCCTCACTATGAGGGGAACATTGATACCAGCCCTCGCGTGGTGCTCCATGCTAAGCTGTAACTGGTGCAAAAACAAGTATCTAATCTGACCCCTTCACCGTAATGGTGAAAGGGTCGTAGGAGAAAAATAGTGTGACCATGCTATCGCATATTAGGTGCATTCGCGTGCTTGCGACAGAAGTTTTTGGAAAAATTTCGGTCGCGAACACTCGGTCACGGTGAAGAAACGCTGTTGAGTTCAGGATGGACTTCGATCGGATCAGAGTTGTCCTCTCCCAACGTTAACTCATCGGTTGGAGCCGAACGATCGTTCGCGATTCATTATCTCAACATAGTAATCAAACCTCTTTGCGGTAACCTTGACATTTGCCTAAACTACTAGGCTAACGTCTACTTTCGGTCGCGAAATTCTGTTCGGGTGCTTCGTTTGCAGATCGCAACCGAAAGCGAAAGATGCTTTTTTGGATCACGCTATTCGGTTGCGCTCTTGCGCAAATTAACAGATTTCGTGACCGAAACCCATTTCGGTCGCGAAAAACCCGAGCTCGCGAATGCACCTATTATGACTATGCATTTGCTGAGGACTTGGATATGGATATCAGCTAAACATTCCGATTGACAAAAAGAAACCAGCCCAATTGCTAATAACTCATCAACAAAAACTAAATCTCTTATTGGCTTGACTCTTTCACGCCAGCTTTTCTTTCTAATTTAATAGAGTATTTTCTAAGCGAGCTTCAAAGAATAATAAGCTTTGAGATGATAGCCTTGGGTTACAATTAGAGGTGATTAAAAACAACAAGCTTTCCACTGCTTGGCCAATAGCCAATCAACAGTACTTCCCATCCTGCCAATGACTCTTTGACATAAACGTATCTAGGGGCCTACCTGAATTTCCTGTGACCAATAGTTTTACTCACCCGTCGTCTTTTTGAATGGATCTTGTGGGTCATATGGATCGCTAATATCCAATAAGATTGTAAAGTAATCCGCGGGATCATCTACAAGCTTATTGAGAGCGTGGCTGAAAACAAAGGCATCCTTCGCCTCACCAACCATCACAAATACTACAACCAAACACAAACGTAGTATTGCTCTGTCTTCGGTAGCTACATACGCATGCTTTATGGTATCAACTTGATGAACAACAGAGGGAGAAGCGGGGACCTGGTGGCTAGCTCCTGTCAAGTTGGAGCAGGTGATCCGGGTTCGATCCCAACAAATTTGTTTTGTGCTGTCTCCCTTGCCGGATTCAGATTATATGAAAATTCTATTAAATTCTAACATGATCTCTGCCATGATTGTAATCTCAGAGATAGCGAATGAACGGGATTTGTTTTCCAAGTAATCCTACGCTAATCAAGCTAAGCCTTTTTCAATGATGTCTAGCGCACAAAAAGATCATCTTATAGATACAAGATCTGCTCACTGTACGGAAAGTAAACAACTCACTTCTTCCTTCATCTTTATATCTTTGGACGATTGGTTTTATCATTCTGACTCCGTCTTCTATGATGAAATATTTGAGTGTTACCTCTACTTCTTGTAATACTTTGATATCATGTTGCCTCATTCTCTGTGCACACAGAAAGAGTGTGAAAATCTAATTCCCACACACGAGTTATGATTGTTATGTCTTTGGTTGCTAGTACTGGCTTCATATCCTCGAAATTTAACTATGGCGATTTAGACAACGTGAGTTTTGAAAATCAGGATACAGTCCTGCTGGCTATATCAGGTGACCAGGTCTTATTCGACAAACTCGATCTAATAATCCTTGACAAGTGGATATCCGCTTATTTTGTTTACGCATCGATAGTAGCCAAATTTCGGCGGGTGATGTGTAAACTTACTTAGGTTGACTGACCCCCAACCTGGAGGGATGATACTGACCCGCACGTGGTGCTCCATGCTAAGCCGGAACTGGTAAACAAGTATCTAACCCGGGAGCTTTGCCATACACGAGAAAGAGAAGAGTGCATGGGCATTTATCTAGAGGATCTATCTGGATAAATGTATTTTCATATTGTAGTACTCAGGTGACTTGGCTCTTAGGCATGTGGGGGGGCATGAGATGAAGGAAGTTGTGTCCTGCCCGCCTTTGCACACTAAAGAGCCAAATTACCTGGCTGCTACACTAGGCGCTACAAGGCGACCAACATACCCGTTTAACATCGGCAACCAGCAGAAGACTAGGATTCTTTCCTTCAATCAAGCTGTATTTGTTGTGTATCAGTACCACGTGATTCCAGTTATAATGTTTGAGAAGTGTTATTAATGCATCAGCTGATGAGAAGTCATCTCCCATGACGCGAGTAAATGTTGGCATCAAAGTCCTGTCTGGCATATCCGATTCAATAGTATCTGTGCATCCCTATAGTCACAATAAAAAGTCAGAAGGTAGATGATGGCTTATAATAAAAAGAAATTTGAGTCCTCAGGGATGTCGCCCAAAAGTAAACACTTGAACAAAAAATATGATTAGAGTTAAATTAGATTTCTACTACTAGGATCAAACTACCAAACTGACATCTTTTTCTAGTAATTAACAAATTGAACTTAAATCCAAACCTCAATGCCTGAAATTTGTTATTCTATCACATTGAATGGTATCCCTACCTACATAACAGTTTGATCATTATGAAAGTAATCGCAATGAAAATCCTAGGGCCTCACACCCATTAACTAGAATGGGGGGGGGTAGCATGTGTATTGGGTCAGTGGCACCATGCATTCAAGTACTCATTAGGTATTGCAGAAAAATTGGGGCCAAGTGATGGCTTAGTGGACAGCACTAGCTCCAAGCACCAGGAGTTCCCTGGCTCGACTTCCGTTTCTGTCATATTCACCCTCACCGGGTTCGGATTGTGACGCTAGAAGAAGCCGACTCATAGAGTAACCGTCTCTATGAGGCTCGCCATGAACCATTCTGGAATCAAGCCATTGCATGGCTTGATGACACCATCTATGTAACATGTGAAAATCATCACGGTTTGCATACTCACATACGAAATCATGAACCGATTAAGAAGTTCTGCCAGTTTAGCTTCTTGGCGACAGTAGAACGGACTCCCGACAATAGCGGCAATGTTTTTCAGCGAATACATCTCATGAACCTTCAAATTGCTGATATCTTCATATCCCTGGGTAGGGGATACTAGCACCTAAAATCAGGAAATTAGACCGCTTAAGTGTGGTGATATGAAAAATGAACTTCATCAGATTGTTCGACGACGACGTTGTTAGATGACATATAGAATTGTTTGATCTGAGTGAAATAACCAGTCGTGATAGCACAGTGGGATAACTCACTGTCTGTCATCCCCGTGGCTCGGGTTCAATTCCCAGCCACGGCGTAGTATTTCAAGGGATTTTTCCCTGACTGATCACACTCTGCCAACCCGTCCTGAGCCAGCGTGGCAGAAAATGGCTCAATCTCCCCTCAATGACACCACTCGACCTGTGGACAGCGAGGAGGAAGGCCGAAGTTCAACTATGGACAGACGATGGCTGATAGAAACAAAAAAGAAAGTGGACATACATATACAAGGGACAGGATGTAACTAGCAGTATGAGCGGAGCCTTTCATGTTGAGGCTATAAAACCAAAATGGGATAACATAATTTACCATCAGTAGTAGAGTGCTGAGCTAGCAATCGCATGAACCAGTCGTGGGTGGAACAGCTTTAACCCACGTTAAAGTAAGGATGGGCTCCCATTGCGAGTGTGAGCTCCTCGTATGTATCCTAGCTCAAAAACACATGCATTGAGAGGAAGGAGTGGGCACCACAAAGCTGAAACAATACAATTTCTTCTCCCCACACCTCTCCCAGCGATCGCCAAGACCAATGGACTAAATAAGTACAAAGTATCAAACCTTCACATACTTCTAGTTTATGATTTGGGAGAATTTCGCTGTTATTGTTTATTTTATCCACAGCATAGGTGATAGCGCCATCCGTAATATATCCTGCTTGCGAATGGTAGGAACTTGACCATTCTCCGTCAGTAATGAAACCAATACGGATTGTCTCCCTTGTGTCAGTTGGGTCTGCCTCCGGGAAGATAGGATAATCAGCAGTTTGGCAGCTGCGTTGGAGCTGCAGTCTCTTTGAATCAGTTATGTTATTATAATCTACAAACAGTGAGTCATCAATACTCTGTGTGTCCTTCATGCGCACCGAGCTCGTTTCAAGATAGTATTAAGTTTGCATTTGCGAAATGACCCAATAATGCAATACACCGGTAACAGTAACTCTCAGTAGCTTTAGCCAATAAATGCTCTCAACTTGCTTTTGATCTCACAAAAAAGCTGTATAAAATCTAGGATACGGCTATCTAAATCCTATGTAAAAAAATGCTTAGTAATATTGCTTGTGAAAAAGCAAAGAGTGTATATTTGACTCAAAATCTAAAGCAAACCATAGATATGAAGGTTTATGTGGACCCTCCGTATTTTAATTAAGGCCATTGCCATGGAGTGATCAAGGATAGTTAGTTTTTATTACATGGTTTTTAGAGTTCCCTTGAGAGTGTACAGCCCAATTCGGCAGCCGAAATACAACAAAATATTAAGTAGTGCCATTACAATCATTTCTTTTGCAAACTACAGCGGCTTTGACCAGGGTAAAAAACCAGTCTGAATTCATATATTGACTATGCCATCACATCTGTCACTGCGATTGATGACTAATGGACTAAGTTTTAGAGCGCATGAAACAGAAAATCAAAGAAATTTCCACTAACCTTTTGCGTCAAAGGAACAATCTCTCCCTAAATGATCTGTTGTTAATTGAAAAGCAACACGAGCCAGTAATACAGAACACAGCAGTATTCCTATTTGTCTCATTTCTGCATCTGTAAAAGATATAATTACCATTTTGTGCTTTTTGCCAGTGTTTAGAGAACAGATAACACCGTGGAGAGCTCACACGGCTCACTTATAACAGAATATATCCAATTTCAAATGATTTTTCTGAAACTCTTCAGTTTGAACTGCCGATTATTAGATTATGGTATTGCGCAGCACGCACTGTGGGTGAATTTTCTCTGCACAGCGATTAAAAAATAAACTGCTCATCGCCTGCCTGGCTAATGGTCGGTTCAAACCAGGAAGTTCTTCCAAAGACTGATGTTTCAGGGCTAATCGCTTAATGACGTAGCTCAACATGTGATTGTTGTTGCTAATCATGCGATCGCTATTGCTACTCACGTGATCGCTGTTGCCAGCGCCACCTAAAAGAAATATGGCGACCTGACCGGAAATAGCTCACACGGGCGATATGGTGATCTCTTCGCAGTTGTTGGTGTCTCTTTGAAACAGCAACCGAAGCTTTATTGTTTTTAACGTCCAAAGACCGATCCAAGGGAAAATTATTTAGAGTTTTTTTTTGGGATTATCGCAGGCCCGACCTGCAATAATGGTAAAGGAACACTCTTGCTAGCCGCCTTTGATGCTAGCTCGTGCCTTGCCCGGAGAATGACCGAGCTTACAAAGAACGTTCCTGGTTTGAACCAATCATTAGTCTTTTATTTTTTTCACTTACTGCTCAGTGTATTGAATGTCAGTTTGGCTAGTAATCTATTGCCAATTACTTTCTAGATCTATGGCTATTTCAATCATGAAGCTCCAAGCAATTCCTGGCATCATTTTACAATACATGAAATTACCACATGATCAAACTCGACTGGATTTTTATTCAAAAGCTTACTCGCGATGGACACAAAATGGGAGCTATAACATAGTCTTTTATTGTCCACAATGATCAGGAGACAATCAGTTGCCCCAACTGTCACTTGATCACACCCCACCCTCCTCACCTGTGCTGCAATTGCCTGTTTTCTGTAGTTTCCATCTTACTGCACGTTTTGTGTAACTAAATCGCCTATAGAGATGCACAGGTAGGTTCTAATGCTCCACTAATGGCTCTTTATTGTGTACTATTGGGTTACAGTATTCAACTGCATGGAAGCTGTGTACTTTTCGGGGGAGTAGCCATTCACTCAGTTGAATGACAGCAGATGGGCAAGATCTGAGCCCACCCATCAGCTGCTTTATCATGCAGTGTGTGTGCTAAACAGATTTACATTACTGCTCAGTGAATAACCGAATCATGGGCTACTGCTTATTTTGCTTTTCAAATAACTGATTCATTTGAGTGAGGACAAAGGATCAGTTTGAGCTGAGTAGATTCACAGTTATCCCAATTTTGATTGATCACCTACAATGATGCCAGCAATTATAGGCAGCATTCACTGATTTAGTACACTAGTGCTTGATAATAATAAACAGTATCTGGCTGCCGGATAATTCCTCGCTGTCAAAGTGCCCAATATTTCTGTTGGATAAAATTAAGGAAACTGAACCTACACACAAAAAATGTGAAATTTCCCTGTCAGTTGTTTTTATAAATCAGTTGTCAGGCAATTGCCTGTATGTGAAAGTTTGTGATCTCCACTAGTTAAAGGACTCACAATAATATGGGAAGTGCACTGCGGGGAAAGATCCAGTTCGTAATTTCAAAATAGCAAGCCTATCCAATGACGTGTAGAGTTAGTTGGTCAGCTAGATTGACGTCGACTATTCGGTCAAGAATTGTCTTGAAACATTTTCTCCATTTGGTCTGTTGCTTTCCAAGAAAGAGCTTGGCTTCCAAGCTACATTTCACTCATCTGCATAAGCCAAGCAGTGTTTTCACTCTTGCGACGACATCTCTTTGTGTATTCGGGCGAATGGCCAATAGATGAGACACTCCACACAGAAGCAGTATAATAATCCGGGAAAATTCTACGAATTCATCCAACATGGGAGCTTGCATTCATAGTCAATAATACAGCTATTAAGGAAATGTGGCTGCCAGATCCGGGTCGCGGATCGAAAGGTGCGACTCGCACCAATTATATTTTGGGAAGAGATTACATTGGCATAAAAATCTGCAGTTTTTGTACTGTTATACTTGGGCCACCATATTTAACGGACATATTGGGGACATTGTAGATATAATGCAGCTTATCTATTGACGAATCTCACAGCTTGTAAATAATTTTGGCATGGAATCGTGGCTAGGGGGTTGGTAACAGGGGAGGTAATCATTTGGTCATGCTTATTGACTCACACGCAGACTTTGCCTATCTAGGTTTACTCTCATGAGACCTGTATGCCTGTAACTATCTCTCTTCCAAGGCTGTGAAAACTATTTGCATGAGGTGAATGGTTCAGTTTACAATTTTACATTGCCCATCCAAGTTTGACTAAATTTGCCTATTTTGAAGTGAGTATAATCGGGCTAAATTGAGAGTAACAAACTCAATTTGACCTACGGAATGGAACGCTCCGTGAAATCCATATAGAACCCAAAGATCCCCCACCTCTGGCCTGGCTTGGAATACCTGCAAGGTGAAGTTCTTTCCAAATTAATATTATCAGCCAATTTATGTTTAGACTCTTGTAATTTTTACGACTAGTGAAAACTGATTCCAGAGACCGCATGGATTTGTGTCATATTCCAATCCCTGATTGGGTCCCCGTTCTTCAATGGTTTGGCTTCCCTTAGAAGTCAAGTTGGAAACAGACGGTGATTCCTAATAAGATTATGATATGCCTTTCAGGGTTAGCGCTCTCATAAGGGGGCATTATTCGCCGATAAGTTTATTGGTCGAAAATGCCATAGAGGTATTCTTTCTAACTCTATGTGAAAAACCGTCAATTGAGTAATAGGCTGATATGCATTTCACATTCACTTGAGTTGAATGCATGAATTTTGGAAACAATTTAAACTGTAGTGACAATCATTTGTTTCATTTTGTATACAAGCTTTTTGATGAATTAGGATACGAGAATTGGCACTATTATGATCTGTCAGTTAGACTCACCTGTGTTGTTGGCTAACACTGCTGAAAACAGACCTACCTCACAGCACTCATATCCTTTCATCGGTCACTGTGTGACTGGAGATAAATTATATACTCACTGGTCACAAGATGAGGTTAACCGTAATCCAATATATCAGTGCTGGTCGCACTTCAGTCAGCAAGCATCCACTATTTATCACTGTTACACTCAATGTGACAGCGCATGCCCGCCACCTGCAAAAACATGTGTCATTACATTGTCATTTCTATAGCTGCATCAACCAATAAAAACACAGTTTCGTGAGTGACAGCCCCCCCCCCCACCCACAATACTATATGCGACAGCGCTGTCCCTTGGCTCGTCATGACTCCAGCAATTGGTAAAGTCAGTGACATACACGTATCACTCACAGACTCACTGTCACATGGCATTGGTAAACAAACTGTGAACTGGTTGTTTAGTTTTTGTCCCAATAAAAAAATATAACTGCTGTAGTTAATAAAATTAAACGAAAAAACAAGGATACTAGGTGGTGCATTCGCGTGCTTGCAACAGACGTTTGCCTAAAGTACTAGGCTTATGCCTACTTTGGGTCGCGGAATTTTGTTCGTGTGCTTTCGGTTGCAGATCGCGACCAAAAGTAAAAGACGCTTTTTTGGATCGCACTTTTCGGTCGCGATTTTGAGCAGTTTAGCAGAAACAGCCAAGCGCGAATGAACCTATTGAAGCCGGTTTTGTTTTTCCATTAAAATTATTGTCAATTCACAGGTGTGGTAGTCAGCGTAGCACCATATGAAAGATATATGCATGTTTTGCAACCTTGTAAAGCTATTTCCGTGTAATGAGAGCCACACTAAGAACTTCATTCTGAAAGCATCTTTTATCAATCAACCCCTTGGGTTATTTGATCAGTTTGTAGAGTACCCAGGGTTAAACACCTTCAGGCGCTGAGCACAAAAGTGATTCAATAACAAATAAAAAGCCTTCATAGTTAGACTAGAAGACATAAAATAGAGAAATGATGGGTGGTTTTCAATTAGCTGGGAGATTAAAGGGGTTGTCATGGTCAATGGTAGACTCACTTTTGGAGTTATGTTCCCCTTCTTAAAGGGATGTAACTCCACATTCAGTGCAGCGATAGCGAGTGTGGCTGTTTATGGAAAATGAATATTGGCAAAGCCAACTTGAATAACTACCACCCGCTCGGGTGGGCCAATCAAGAAAGAAAGTGAGATCTAATTACAAAACCTTAGTAATCTAATAATCATTATTCTCTTAGAATGGAACTCAATTGAACGCATATCGAAGAGAACTTTCATTATAAATAAGAAGTGCTTTTTCTGGGTTTTCCCTAGCCCTAAATAGAGGGCGTTGCAGTCGGTTATCTATCATCGCACCATAATGGCACTAACACTCGCTGATTGAGGTGAAACACTGCGCTCTGGAACTCTATCTCTCTATTTTTGTTGCACCCGTTCTCTATTCAGACTTGTGTAACTATAAGTCTAGTATGCACGTGCAGGAGGATTTTCCAAACCTCAGCACCCAAGTCGAGAAATCAATACAAACACCAACACGTTTGCGTTATTTTTCTATTTCGATGCCAATTCTGTTGCGTCAACGACCTGATAAGTACATCGCCGAGGGGTCTAAGTATGCGCAATTGATAGGGCTCTATCTAAACTTGCATTTGAGCTGGGTATTGGGCCCATTTGCTCAGGGTAGGCTTCAGAAGATGAAAACAAATGAAGACACAATTGGGCATCTATTAACCCCTTAACGTATTTTACACTTTGCTAATACTTTGTTGCCAGCACTGTATACAATATCCTCCTCTAGGGGATTACACTATGCTGTTAGCAGTCAACGGGTTTGATATTGATTTTTTTTGGACAGATTACCGCTTCGCATGGGGTACCATGAGCGGGACAATATCAACATTCCATGTTTTCATTTAGCTAAGATTAAAATGAGGAGCTCATACTCCCAACGTCAGTCCACCATGACCCGGGTTCGAACTCAGGTTGTCACGGTTGTGGGCCGAGCACTCCCCACTAACCTATCCCGCTATTACAGAGCCGTAGAAGACGAGTGGGGAGTAGATTACGATACTATCAAGATGCCAATGATACAAACTAATCAAACTGTCTCTTTTTGAGTAGTAGACGTAATGCTTGGTTTATATCTCGGAAGAGGCCTTGCACAGGAGAGAATGACTCCGAAATTACTACGGTTATGGGATTCGGGTTACCGTAAGGGTTTAGTGATTAGAGTCGGGAGATGTTTGACCCCACTGGAAACTTGACCGAGTCATCATAAGCTCTTAATTACTAATCTCTAATTGGCAATTAACTGAGGTGTTCTTAGGCAATAAATAAGTTAGGATAATAGATGCTAAACATTCTATGTGATCCCAACAGGTAGCAGACTAATAAAAAGTCATAACAGTTAGCCTATGAGAAACGAGCACCTCTCTCGTAAGATTTTGATGACTCACTACAAAGCAGACGACTTTTCTGGTGACGCGACCTTGAGCCCTCATTATAGTAGTCATTTTCAAGTCGTTCTCTCATGTGCAAGATCTCAATTATCTGGTTATTTAATGACCTCACTTTATCAACAGTCTCTTCCGTAGACTATAGTGCAGATGGATGACCTCTCGCAATGTTCACTC
>Ga0224501_10001697_pt1 | contig 17138 bp, 19 predicted proteins | sample SF_Oct11_sed_USG_4_FD_169105 | JGI IMG/M metagenome (GOLD analysis project Ga0224501, IMG submission 169105) | Sediment microbial communities from San Francisco Bay, California, United States - SF_Oct11_sed_USGS_8_1 | ecosystem: Environmental > Aquatic > Marine > Sediment | place: USA... | reverse complement strand
TCCTTGGTAAGATTGCTCCTGAGGAGACGTACACCGCAGTTTATATCATAGCCCACACCACCAGGTGAAACAATTCCTTCCTTCAGGTCAAAAGCAGCTACACCGCCGATTGAAAATCCATATCCTGTATGCACATCAGGCATTGCGAGAGAAGATCCCACAATACCAGGGAGAGTAGCAACATTTGCCACTTGCTCTATTGACTGGGTCTCGAGATCTTTTTCGAGCATGTCATCTACATAGATAATCCCATGAACCCTCATCCCCTGTTTGTAATCCCTGGGAATTTCTATCTTTGTGTTATCAATCCTTCTGAGTTTCTCTAACAACATAAAGTTCGTCACCTGCGTTTTTTATTAACAAGTTTTCTTTCTCTCTATGTTAATTTTTTCATATATAAAGAATAAAAGCAATAATAAGCAGAACTAAAACTACGAAATATGCGTAACGTTGCCCGTAAGCCGCGACGCTTTTGGCGTCAGATTGATTGGTTTGATACTCATTAAGGCATCCTTAATCATATCGCAAAATAGATTTTTTATTTCCGATCAGACTCGTTTTTTCTCTTGACAGTGCGGGGCATTATAAGTGTTAGAAAATCACCTTCGCATTTTATTCTCATCGATTATTCTGAGAAAGCTCCGGAGAAATAGAAACCCTCTGTTCATTAATTCCCTAACTTGATCGCGCGACATCACATCTTGTTTTGATCCCGACAGAAGTTTATTTAAATCGCTCGCTTCGTTTGCAAGTTGATCGATTTGTTCCGCAGCAACGCCAGTCCGTGAGCACTGCTTACAGATTGAAAGAGTTTTATCTCGGTGGCTCTTGGCTTCTTCCTGTTGTTGTCGTCTTGGGAGTAAATCGGTAAAAGTGCGATTTATGGCCTCTCGGAGAGGAATGAGAACTGCAGATGGAGATACCTCTTTAACACTTGTCATCTTGAAAGCATCATATGCTTGTCGAACAAGGGATAGTACTGATTCGTGCCCTGCCATAGATGACGCCAGATTAACACGATGAATCTCCATTCCCAATTCCTGAATTGGATTAGATTCCTCTATAAGTTGCTCATAACTCTCAAACGCTTTTCGTGCTTGGCCCTGTGAGGCTGGAGGTAAGGATGAAATGTATACTACTGATATTGCCGCGCTCGTTGCTACGGAGGTAACATCGGTTGCGAATGTTAATGGTTGCATCGAATTGAATGCTATAAACGCATCCTTAACATTTTCACGCCACCGCTTCCATGACGCAATTTGGTTATCCCACTGGCTGGGCGGAAAAAAGGTGTCATCTGGCACGCAGCGAATGAACTCCTCGTGGCACAAGGCAAGATCTGCAGCATATTGACCTTGTTTGACAACCTCTCTTCCTTTAGAAGCAAGGTCTTGAGCGTCATGTTTTGCGTCGCTCAAAATCTGAAGGAGTTCATCTTTTTTCTCGTTCTTGTTGTGTTCCGTCATTTCATGCTCTTTCTAACGCTGTTCTTCAGCGGGCGCGGCATTTTGCGATCCGCTGGAAGAGCTTGTTGGGAGCTACTTCTTTGGTACAGTCGATTTTACGATCTCTATTACCCTTGATTCCGAGTCAGCAGAAGATGATGCCGAATCCACATAGCCGGTTATACCTTGAGCGAAAATCGAGCGTGTTGCTTCGAGTAGTACTGCGTCTTTGGTCTGCACATCAGATGCTGCGGCAGTAAAGGCCTGAAAAGTCTGCAGGCTCAATGCCCTGTGTCTGTTCACTACAGATTGGTGCATCAATGCCTTGTAGACTCTACCACACCACAACGTTGCAGTAAGCAGAATCGACAACACGATAAACTTGCTGGCTACCTTCTGCCAAATTTGCCCTGAATCAAGGCCGGCCTGTGTCCAAAACCAGGTGAGCACTGCTACGACTAAGGTCGCTGAACCGAGGCTTGCGGCTGCGATTAGCCATTTGGTGGCATCATTAGAGAGTTTTTTGGCCTCTTTGTCAAAGTCCAGAGTGAATACTGCTGCGCCTGCAACAGCAGATGCTTCTCTAGCCTTCGTAATGATATCGTCTATTTCTTTTGCCTTAATTTCAATCTCTCCTTTCGCTTTATTGACCATTTCATTAGCAGTGGAAACAGACGTGCTAAGTTTTTCGATATTCTCGGCGACATCGCCTTTCTGATACGCGAGGAAGGGTATCCATGCAGAAGCAGCGGTATAAAGACGATCCGCGGCTTGATGTATTTGCGTAATCAGTCCGTCCCGCGTTTGAGGTGCATTAGGCTGCTCAATGGTGAATTTGTCGATCTGCTCGAGATGGGGTCGCGTCTGATTGATTTCATTCTTGATCTGGTTTGCGGCTTGATCTGTCAGATACTCGAGTGGTAGTATAGCCAGATAGCTCAACAATGAAAATATGCGTTGCAAATCGTGCTCTGCATTCGAGAATTTTATTGTGCCCCATTCTGACCTAGAAACAAGAGACTTGTTCTTGAACTCGAGTGTCTGTTTGATAGCGTCCGATAATTGCCCGGTCACTTGAGTATCAGCCATATTACTCTCCTTTGATCTATCGCCCAACAATTATTATACGAATTATCTGTTGACATCTATAATTGAAAGAATATAGCATATTCTTGGATTTGTCAAATGAAAATATCTCAATAAAACAGCAGGATAGGGCAGGAACTCCTCGGGCATAAGAATCTCCAGACCACGATGATCTACACTCATGTGGCCACAAAAAATATCCTTAGTGTACGGAGTCCGCTCGATAAATGAATAAAATCTTTTATAGAATTCGGAGAGAAATGGTCATATATTAAATATCAAAAATAACATCAATTTCCCACATATTATCAACCTTCTCTATCCTGAGCTTGTGATAGGTTGCTGCCTTTATCAATAGTTTACTCTCATGTCTTTCCAGATCAAAATCCTCACCGGTAATTGAGGCAGTAAGCTTGTAAGCTTGTAAGCTGGCGAGCTGGTTAGCTGCGTGAATCAATTCATTAATCTCTATTTTTTTGCCTATAAAACCATACGCATCGAAATAAAATATAAGCTCATTCAGCCATGAAACGAACAGCCCTTCAATGGACTGGCTTTTAATTGAGACATCAATTGTTTTTACTTTTTTGATAGTACTGAGATTTGTGATGAGATTGTACATCCCGATCGCAGCATTTACAAATGCCTCGTTAATACTTTTCCCAAAGGTCCTAAGACCAACATCACCTGATATATCAAGAACTTTAAACTTCCTCATGTGAAATATTATCCTATTTAAAGACTTTTGTAAAAGCCACTGATATCTCCTCTATTTTTCATTAATAGTAAGGTGAAAAAATAAACCCCTCCCGGCATGGGAGGGGTGAGAATGGTAGATAGTATGCAAAGAGAGAGTTGCTACTTCTTTTTTTCTGGTGTCTCTTTTGTTTCCTGTTTTGGTGCTTCCTTGGGTTTTTCTGTTTGTTCGGGTTTTCCCTGTACTCCCTCTTTCTTCTCTTCTTTTGGTGCAGGCTTCGAGAATGCCTCTTTATTGATATCCACCTTGTAGTTTTTCCTCAATGCATCCATATAGGAATCAAAAACTTCTTTCTGTTTTTCTGCAACCAGATGCTGTGAGATAATATTTTTTATATTATCAAATTCAACGGGCTGTCCCAGTTTCTTATCTGTCAGTTTAATAATGTGATATCCAAACTGCGTATGAACAGGCTCACTGACTTCACCTTTTTTCAGTTTTACTGCTGCTGCTTCGAACTCGGGAACCATCTGGCCCTTGGAGAAAAATCCAAGGTCTCCCCCATTTTTTGCTGAAGCAGCATCTATAGAACTTTTCTTTGCAATCTTTGCAAAGTCCTCACCCTTTTTCAGTTTCTCTACTATATCCTTTGCCTCTTGTTCAGTCTTCACAAGAATGTGGCTGGCCTTTATCTGGCTGACAGGGGTGAACTCTTCTTTATGCTTTTCATAGTAATCTTTGATATCCTGTTCTGAAAGAGTTGCCTTTGCTTCTATCTCCTTTTCAAGGAGTACGCTGACAAGTGTAATCTTCTTGAAATCCTCGACCTTCTTAAGGTATCCGGAATCCTTATCAAAACCTTTCTTGATTGCCTCCTGATAGAGAATCTCTTTCTTGACGAGTTCATCAAGAAATTTCTCTTTCCCGCTGCTGTTTTCAAACATTTTTTGTGCAAAATCAGGCAGGTTCTTGATCTCTCTTTCGAAATCAGCCTGTGTGATCTCAACATTACCTACCTTTGCAAGATAAGGCCCTTTCTGCTCCCCCTTTTTTGCACATGCAAAAAATAAAGAGATGGTGAGTATTAATATTAAAACTGCAAACTTTTTCATTAAAACCTCCTATGGTATCGAGTTAATCTTTTATAACACAACAGACAATGTACTGTAAAAGTTTTTTTTGACACATAAGAAATTATGATATATTATTAAACCTATTAAATGAACAGATAGATTATTTAACCGTCCTGATAAATGAACTTTAAAAAGTCACATAAACTGTTTAAGAAGGCATATGAGCTTATCCCTGGAGGGGTGAATAGCCCTGTCCGGGCTTTCGGAGCTGTCGGCGGTAACCCGCTCTTCATTGAGAGGGCTCAAGGCTCAAAGATATATGATGTTGATGGAAACTCATTTATAGATTATGTCCTCTCATGGGGACCCTTGATACTCGGTCATGCCCACCCAAAGATAGTGAATGCCCTTAAAAAGGCAATAGAGAAGGGCACAAGTTACGGTGCACCAACATCTTTAGAGGTTGAACTCGCAGAGCTTGTCCTGAAAGCCTATCCATCAATGCACAAGGTGAGAATGGTAAACTCAGGCACAGAGGCAACAATGAGCGCTCTCAGGGTTGCACGCGGATTCACAGGAAGAGATAAGATTATTAAGTTCGAGGGGTGCTACCACGGCCACGCAGATGGTCTGCTTGTAAAGGCAGGTTCAGGGGCAACAACCTTTGGAGTACCTGACAGTCTTGGTGTGCCAAAGTCGTATGCAAAAAATACAATAATCCTTCCATTTAATAATATACCTGCATTAAAAGATGTTATCGTTAATAAATGGAAATCAATTGCATGTGTTATTGTTGAGCCTGTAATCGGAAATATAGGCTGTGTCCTCCCAAAATTAGGATTTCTTGAGTCCTTAAGAAAGCTCACAAGGCAGTATGGTATTGTCCTCATCTTTGATGAGGTCATGACCGGTTTCAGGGTTTCTTTCGGAGGAGCACAGGCATATTATGGGATAAAGCCTGACATGACCTGCCTTGGCAAGGTGATAGGCGGAGGACTCCCTGTCGGAGCATATGGTGGCAGAGAGGAAATTATGTCCGTAGTTGCTCCCGTAGGTCCTGTCTATCAAGCAGGGACATTATCAGGTAACCCTCTCGCAATGACAGCAGGGATTGAGACACTAAAGATCCTTTCCAGAGAGGGCACCTATGAGAAGCTTGAAAACAGAATGGAACAGCTTGAAAAGGGGCTGAAGGATGTAGCGAAAAAGGCAGGGGTGAAGACAAGATTCTACAGGGCAGGCACGATGTTCTGCAGTTATTTTACAGATGTGGATGTTATTGACTATAAGACGTCAAAGACATCTGATACTGCAAAGTTTGCAAGATTCTTTTCAAACATGCTCAAACGGGGAATATACATAGCTCCTTCTCAGTTTGAAGCAGGATTTATATCCTCAGCACATACCGAAAAAGATATTGAAAAGACAATCAAGGTTGCGTACGAGTCTTTCAAAGAGTTATAAAGCACAATTTTGTCTACAATCTGTGGTACATTAACTATATGCTCGGAAAGCAAAAATCATTATTCAAAATAGTCCTTGATGCAAGTATGGTTGGAATTCAGCTTGTCTTTGCAACTGTAATAGGGTTCGCAATAGGGTATCTTCTTGACACCAAGGTTTTCAAGACCTTCCCCTGGCTTACAATTATTTTCTTTATACTTGGCCTCGTTGCAGGCTTTAGAGACCTTGTCAGGATGGCAATTAAATCAACGAAAACAGAAAATGAATCTGATAAAAAAGGTCAATAAACATACAGTTTTTGTTCTTATACCTCTCTCAATTCTTTCAGCTTTTATCGAGTGGAAGAAACTTCCCATAAGTATTCTCCTCGGTGGCCTCATCGGTCTTTTGAATCTCAAAGGTCTCGCAAAAGGAGTAGAGGGTCTCGTAGTAACATATCAGCAGGCGCCAAAAGGAAGGCTCATCTTCGGCAGTGTGACGAGGCTTTTCATCCTCGCCTGTGTCCTTGGTATCCTCTTCTACTTTGAGTTAATAAATCCCATTGGCATCTTTATCGGCTTTACTGTTTTTTTCATCATCTTTGTAAAAGAGAGTCTAAAGGCAGCAAAGGAGTTATGATTATGGCATACAAGCAGGACATGGCATTTTCGCTCATTCTCGTTCCGACTTTCAGTCGGAACTCCGAGGTGAATTCTTTCTACTAAAGAATTCAAAACCGCTTAAATACCATGCCCTGCTTGCTTTTGTTTCTTTATCTCGATTGCATTTTTTGGTTAACTCAACCCTGAAGGGAGACAGAATGATAGAGCTCAATTTCTCGCATATGATGGAAGAAGTTATCGGGAGCAGAGGGCTTTCAGAACGCATAATAGAAGATTTAAGAGATAGGGCAAAAGAGGTTCATAAACAGATAGGAGACAGGCTGTTGCCTGAACTTGCATTTATAGACCTCATTTCTCAGGATACCTCTGAGATAAAGAGGATTGCGAGAGAGATAAGAAGAGGAGCAGAGAGTTTCCTGATTTTAGGTATTGGCGGCTCTGCACTCGGTCCAAGGGCAATCTTAGAAGCGCTGAGTCCTTTCCATAACCTTCAGAAAATTCCCAAGATATTTATTTATGACAATGTTGACCCAAGGACACTAAAGCAGATACTTGCTTTAACAGATTTAAAAACAACCTCTGTAAATGTGATATCAAAATCAGGGAGCACTGCAGAGACAGCAGCAGCTTTTATGATCCTTTGGGACGAGATGAAAAAAGTTCCCTGCAGTGATATATCGAAGAGATTTATTGCGACAACAGATCCTGAAAAGGGGAATCTCAGAAAGATTGTGAATGAGGAGGGCTTGAAGTCTCTTGCTATACCTCAGGGTGTTGGGGGGAGATATTCTGTATTGAGCCCTGTTGGGCTATTGCTCTCAGAGGTCATAGGCATTGATGCTGATGAACTCCTTATGGGTGCAAGGGATATTCAGAAAAAATGTTCTGACCAAGAGTTATGGAAGAATCCTGCTTATCTCTTCGGCACGCTCCTTTATCTCATGGACAGAGAAAAACACAGGACAATTGATGTAATGATGGCATATGCAGACGGTCTGAAACCATTCACTGAGTGGTTCTGCCAGCTCTGGGCTGAAAGTCTTGGAAAACAAGGGAGGGGTCTTACCCCGTATCCCTCTATAGGCTCGACAGACCAGCACTCACAACTCCAGCTCTGGATTGATGGGACTCAGGATAAGGTACTCATATTTATCAGGGTTAATGATTACAGCGTTGATATTCAACTACCCGATATATTTCAGAATATGGAAGGGCTAAGCTATCTTTCAGGACATACACTATCAGAGCTTATAAAGGCAGAAGAGGAAGCCACAGAGCTTGCCCTGGCAAAGGCAGGAAGGCCAAATATGACAATCACAGTGCCTCAAATAGATGCATATCACATGGGCCAGTTATTCCACTTCTTAGAACTTGCAACTGCCTTTACAGGATTACTTTACGAGATAAACCCCTTCAACCAGCCGGGTGTTGAAGAAGGCAAAAACCTCACCTATGGCATGATGGGGAAAAAGGGGTTTGAGGAAAAAAGAAAAGAAGTGGAAGACCACAGGGAGAAAAAGGCTCGCTGGAGAATTTGAATATTTTTATTTTACCCAAGACAATTAAGGACAGGATATGGTATTTGAGCGGTTTCTTTTGCCGATAGTCCTTAAGTCTATCTTAATAATAAAGAGGCAAAAGCCTCGGAGGGCGATAGACCGAGAATGAGCGAAGATGCCATATCCTGTCCTTTTCTTTTGGATTTATGAATAATCCGGTTAGTTATTGCTGTATGGGCCATTGTGCGGGCAACGATCACCACTGGCAAGAACAGGACACTGTATGCCTGATAGGGAAGGCAGAGGGAAGTGGCATACCCAGAGAACAAGGTCAGGCCTTTTGTCAAAATGGACGCCTCTGCTTACCCTCTCGACTACCCTCTTTTCAAGATGAAAACAGTATATTTCTTCTTCTAAGGATTTAATGCTCATTTCCCTCTTTACTGATTACCGTGTATATTTACTACTTATTAATTACCTTGATTGCCTTTTTATCGTCTGCTGTTTTAAATACACAGATTGATGTTTTACCAGTTCCTGCTGTGCCATATATATAGTGAATATTAATGCCTGCTTCTGAAATCTTTTTTGCTACCTTCTGTAACTCCCCTGACTTATTTGGCATCTCGACAGTAATTACCTCTTCCTCTTTGACATTCACTCCGGATGAAGCGAGTGACTTCTTTGCCTTTGCATTGTTGTCAGTAATCATTATAAATACTGCTTTACCTTCCATTCCGTATGCACAGCTTGCGAGGATATTTACCTTTACTTTTGCGATTGCTGTGCTGATTTCTGAAAGCAACCCAACCTTATCAGGCATACTAAAACTCAATTCCTTTGATTTCTTTGCCTTTGCCATAGTCATACCTCCTTTTAAATAAGTTTTTATACTTTATTTTACATCATTCTGACCTTAAGTCTTCAAAAATTACTTATAGCGATATGGCCAACACTTTTTTTATGTGAGAATTTATATTTATTTCCCTTTATCCTTATCCTCATCAAAGGCTCTCAGGTATTCTTCAGGGATTTTTGGGAGCTGGCTCACTACCCATTTGTGAAGGCAATCAAAAGAACAGAAATCATAATCATCGATTAATCCCATTCCTTTCCATTGCCTGACTAAAAGCCAGCCTTTTAATATTTCGCAACGTGCATTCTCAGGTGCGGTCTCTTCATCAGAACATTCAGTGTATGCCACATGTTTTCCACAGAAACGGCAAATTGCGTAACTCTCCTGCAATTGTATCTCCTTTTTACCTTTATTTTTAAGATTACCATACGTTGAGTTTTTTGAAAAGTCCAACATGCATTCTGCAAAAAACTGTCTGTTGAGGCGTAGAGAAAGAGCATGTTTAGTTTTATAAATGATATGGGCGCTTATGGTATCTTATAACCATGAATTACATGTTTCCTCTTTCGATTTATACATTCGCCAATGGTGTAAAATGGTAAAGATAGGTACCTCGGGATTCTCCTTCCCTGACTGGAAAGGGACAGTGTACCCTAAGAGGTTACCTAATAAGGAGATGTTATCGTATTACACCTATACCCTTAGATTCGATACAGTTGAGATAAATTTTACCTATTATGCTCTTCCAAGTCCAAAGAACTTTGAGATTATGAGTCGCAAGGTTCCAGAAGACTTTGAATTTGTGGTGAAGGGGTATAAGGGGATAACACATGACCCTTTTGACAAGAGGCTGGAGACGATACCAACAAAAGAGGATATCGAAAAGAGTTTTCACGCATTCTATGATGCTCTTACCCCGATGAGGAATTCAAACAAATTAGGTGCCGTGCTCCTTCAGTTCCCTGTCTTCTTCTCCCATAACCAAAAGAATAGAGACTACATTTTGTTTTGTAAAGACCAGCTTAAAGATATTCGGGTAGTGATAGAATTCAGGAATAAAGACTGGGCAAATGATGAAACTTTTTGTTTTCTAAGAGAGAACAATCTGGGATACTGTGCAGTAGATGAGCCAAAACTGCCAAGACTTATGCCCTTCATAAATGAGGTCACTTCTTCTTTAGGATATATGAGGTTTCACGGAAGAAATCCACACTGGTTCAATACACCTGCTTCTGAAAGATATAACTACCTCTACTCCGATGAAGAATTAAAAGAGTTCGTGCCAGAAGCTGAGAAAATGGACTCTACTAAGGCACAGAAGGTATACACATTCTTTAACAATTGTCACGCGGGTTTTGCCTTAAGAAATGCCTTGGCCTTTAAGAGGATGGTGGGCTTAGGCGGAAAGGATTTAGAAGGTATATTGCCCAATGACCGAGTTTCGGATAGTTTCTTTAGGAAGTAGTTCGGAAGGTAATTGCTTTTTGATAGTGACAAAAGAGGAAAGTTTTTTTATAGACCTGGGAATAGGTTTTCGCGATCTTATGCGAAAATTAAGATTTCTCAAGGTCTCTTCACTGCCATCCACAGTGTTACTTTCCCATGAGCACGGTGACCATACCACAGGCATCCGTAGCTTTAGCAAAAAATTTCCAATTACTATCTGTGCGAATGATTCAACATTTAAAAATCTAAATAATGCTGTTAAAAATCCCGGGGTAGAGTCAAAAATTTTTACTACTGGTGAAGTTTTTCAGATCGGGAAGGCGAAAATAAAATCGTTTCCTGTATACCATGACGCTGCTGAGCCTGTTGGTTTTACTGTTATGTATGAAAAACATAAAGTTGTATATCTCATGGATTCCGGGAGGGTAGAGCAAAATACTAAAAAAGAGATGGCTGATGCAGACTTAGTGATCATTGATTCGAACTATGATGATTTTTCTCTTCTTCAAGGAAAATATCCTGATACACTGAAGGAAAGAATTATGTGTTCTGGTCACCTCTCCAATGAGGTAGTAGGAAATCTAATCCTCAACCATCCAAATCCTCAGACTGAGTTCTGGTTAGGACATCTCAGCAAAGAACATAACAGTCCGGGACTGGCAAGCGTTACGGTCAATTATATTCTTAAATATGGAAATGGCCAGAAGAAAAAATTTAAGATACTTCCAAGAAAAGGGATAGGTCCTCTATGGCATCCTGCTGAAACAAGACAGCTTGAGTTTATGTATAAAAGTGGAACTTCATTGAGCCAGCCATGACAAATCATAATTTCTTCTCGTTCAATTTATTGATAATGCGTTTTATCAGAAATGCAACGCCGCCGAATGTTGCTAAAAGAAATCCATCTACGAATTTCTCGATAAATGTATCTTTTACTTTTCTTTTGCAGTCAGGATATATTGTTGCATCCTTTGGGATCATTGCTTCACAGTACTTGCATTTCTTCTCTGGTATAGCTCCTCCTCACCCATATTATTCAATAAATCACATTGATTTTCTCAATTTCTTTCATACAATCTTACAAGAAAAGCATGGTCGGGAGGTAATATGGAAATAATGAAAAGGAAAGAGAGTACAACGAAAAATAAAAAGAGGATTTTTATCATCGATTCAAAGTCGTTAACTGAGAGAGATTAAAGATATTCATTTTTGAAATCCGAACCTCAGGATCTCAGCATTTCTTTTAACACTTTCTTATTCAACCCTTTATATATCTTCACATTCCCTATCCTTTCGGGCAGGATGAACTTCAACTCTCCTGCAATTGCTTTTTTGTCAAGCTGGATGGATGAAAGAATATTTTTTATATCTATACCAGCTGGCATCTCTGAGGGGAGGCCGTATGACTCAATGAGAGACTTTATCCTTACTACTTTATTATTATCAATAAACTTGAGCATAGTGGAGAGCCTTGCCTCAAGACACATTCCTATTGCAACCGCCTCTCCGTGGAGGTATCTTTTGTATCCTGTGACAGTCTCTATTGCATGGCCAATGGTATGACCATAATTCAATATTGCCCTTAACCCGGATTCTCTCTCATCCTTTGAAACAACTTCTGCCTTAATCTCGCATGACCGTTTGATTATATGAACTAATGAGTCCCTATCAAGGCTGAGAATTTTATTCCTGTTGAGTTCTAAAAAATCAAACAACTTCTCATCCCATATCACGCCATATTTAATCACCTCAGCAAGTCCTGCACGCAGTTCTCTGAGAGGCAATGTCTTTAAGGTAGCCACATCAATCCAGACAAGTTTCGGTTGCCAGAAAGTACCAATCATATTTTTACCGAGTTTATGATTCACGCCTGTTTTGCCTCCAACAGAACTATCTACCTGAGCAAGGAGCGTTGTGGGAACCTGGATATAGGAAATTCCTCTCATATAAGTGGATGCCGCAAATCCGGTGATATCGCCAACAACACCACCGCCGAGTGCGATAAGAGCTGATGATCGGTCAAGTTTAGCCTTAAGGAGTTCATCATAAATATGTTGTATCCAGAGGAGGTCTTTGTACTCTTCACCGTCTGGTATCGTTACAGTGATTGCATTAAATCCGGCATTTTTAATCGAGTCTGAAACCCGTTTACCATATAAAGGATAAACTTTTGGATTGCTTATAATTGCAATTCTTGGACTCAAGCCAAAAGATTTAAGATTGTCCCCAAGCCTATCGAGGATATTGCTCCCGATAGAAATATCATAACTTCTCTCACCGAGTGCAACCCTTATTTTTTCTGTTGTCTTTTTCATTTTTAATCCAGACTTTTTTCAGGTTTTACTTGACAGGGGGTAACCTTTGAGCGGTTTTGGTCGATCCGACAACCTCGGAGACCCAACTGGATCTTGGGACGAGAATGAGCGATGGGGTTATCCCCTGTCAATATCATTAGCATTTGTGAATAATACAGATTAACCTTCATCTTTTATTCTCTCTATTATTTCCTCTGTAATCTGTAAAGGGGTTTTATCATTTGTATTTATTATTATATCTGCCTTTTCATAGAATGGTTTTCTAAAATTCAAAAGCCCCTTTATTTTTTTGAGAGGATTTTCCACTTGAAGCAAAGGGCGGTCACTATTATGACTTGTTCTTCTGAGGATTGTCTCGGGAGTCGCAGTAAGACAGATAATAACCCCATTGTTTCTTAACACATCCATATTTTCCTGCTTCAATACAACACCACCACCTGTAGAAATAATGACATTTTTATTTTCAGAAATCTTCTTTATCATTTCTGTCTCAATCTCTCTGAACCTCGGCTCACCAAACTTTTTGAATATAGTATTAATGGTCATCTTCTGAGATTTCTCTATCTCTGTATCTACATCAATTAACTTCATGTGAAGGAGTCGCGAAAGTTCCCTTCCCACTTCTGTTTTACCTGTTCCCATAAAGCCTGTAAGGATAATATTTTTCAAATGGTATCCCTTTTCGTCATTGCGAGCGAAGCGAAACAATCCCTTTCTTCTTGAGATTGCTTCGGCACACTATGCCCCGCAATGACACTCTTTCGTTTTTTTTAATTTTTATATTGTAGTAGTTACAAGACCAGAGGTCAATCTGTTATATTTAAATTATGTCAAAAGTCCTTGTAGGAATGAGCGGAGGCGTTGACTCCTCTGTCGCTGCATATCTTTTGAAAGAGAACGGATATGAGGTAGAAGGGCTAAGCCTTATTCTGTGGGAAGGAAAAAGCCAGAAAGACTTTACCACATGCTGTTCACTTCAGGCAATGGTGGAAGCGTCAAAGACTGCCTGTCAAATTGGTATTCCCCACAGCACAATCGATGTAAGAGATTATTTTACAGAGAAGGTAATAGAGCCGTTTATTGATGCGTATGTCACAGGTTTAACTCCTAATCCCTGTATATTATGCAACAGATTTATCAAGTTCCCTTTTCTCTTGAAGGAAGCAGAAAAAAGAGGTGCTGACTCTATTGCCACAGGACACTATGCAAGGGTTGAACCAGCACAGAGCAAAGGGCATGGAGCAAAGAGTCTACATAATAATCCAACATTCAACATTCAACATTCTATAAAAGGTAACGAGTTATCAAACAAAGAACCCATAACCCATTATTTACTCAAAAAGGGAATTGATCCTAAAAAAGACCAGTCATATGTTCTCTATGTCTTAAGGCAGGAAGAACTCAAAAAGCTCACTTTGCCTCTCGGCTATTACAGAAAAGATGCAGTCAGGAAGATGGCGGAAGAGCTTAACCTTTCAGCGGTAAAAAGGGCCGAGAGCCAGGAGATATGCTTTATCGAAGACAGGAATTATTTTAAATTCATTGAGAAACTTTCTCCTATTGCTGGGAACCCAGGCCCTATCATCGATATGACAGGGAAGATGATAGGGATGCACAAGGGAATCTATGGATATACTGTTGGTCAAAGAAAAGGTCTGGGGATATCTTCGCCAAAACCTTTATATGTGGTAAAGATAGATGCAGTGAAAAATACTGTATATGTTGGCTTCCAAGATAATGCAAAGAAAAAGGAGTTTTTTGTCAAAAACCTAAACTGGCTTGTCCCACCATTTTCTGAAACATTTAGGGCATCTGTAAAGGTGCGCTCCATGATGAAAGACAAGCCGGCAACTATCACCTATCATGCATCAAGGAGCATTGCTCACCTTGTTTTTGATGAACCACAGTGGGCTCCTGCACCAGGTCAGAGTGCGGTATTTTATGACGGGGACATCGTAATCGGGGGAGGAGTAATTAAAATACCAGCCTGAGTACATCAGGTACTATTTCGACCTTCACTGGTGTCATACCAAAATAATCACCATCTATCTGTACATGGGCATCGCCTTTAACCTCTATGTCTGTTGCCTTTATGTACTCTACATCCTTAAAACGCAGATGTTTTCCCAATACTATGCCGAAGAGATACCTGATGATGTCTAAACGATTTCTGCCCTTAAAGAGGCAGATATAAAAAAATGGATCAGTAAGTTTTGCATCAGGTGTTATCTTGAAATTCCCTCCATATTTTGCTGCATTACCTATGATTGCAGAATAGCCAGAATATGTCTTACCATTAATATCAAAAGTTAATTTACCAGGATTAAATTTTGACAGGGTCTTTAATCCACTACAAATATAGGTACCTTTACCCGAAAATTTTTTGAAGGTCTCATTTATACCGAATACTGCCTCACCATCAAATCCGATGCCTGCCATTAATACAAAGTAACGGGTGACGAGTGATGAGCGATGAGTAACATGGTTTTTCTGCGCTCTTTCGTTTTCGGCGGCTGGAGTCTGGATTATTCTCCCGAGAGAGATAATCTGAGGAATGCTGCTCACAGCAATTTCCAGGGCACCTTTTACATTTTCTGGAATATTTATTTCCTTCGCAAGCACATTTGTGGTACCAAGAGGCAGAATCGCTAAAGGAATTTCTGAGCCCACCATACCATTCACCACTTCATTAATTGTGCCATCCCCACCAGCTGCGATAATGAGAGATGGTGATTTTTCTATTGCCTCTTGTGCAAAACTTTCTGCATCACCCCTCTGACATGTGGACAGTACCTCTACGTGATACCCCCTTGAAACAAGAAAATGAGACGCTTGTGCTATTTTTTTGTCAGATGCTTGTTTTGCGGTAGGATTATTGATAAGAACGATTGAGGATTTCATCAAGTGACATTATACCCTTACATAAAGCGACTTTTCCAACTATCACAGGCCTTCTTTCAAGATAGTCTATGATATATTCGGTATCTGCTCCTTCTCTTACAAAGAATGCCCTTCCTCCATTCTTGCTCCCCTTGGGTTTAATATCGGGTATTCTCACATATCCAAAAATTTTAGATGCCACATAGCCCGTTGTGTAGTCTGGGTCATCAGAAACACATAATTCCGCAATTACATCCTTACATGATGTAACTTTTGATGCAAGGATAATAGCCTCTTTTACAGTATCTGTATTAATCCCGTGTCGTGAGAGCTTTGCTGAAAGTACTTTCAATGCTGGTTTGTTCATTCCGAGCCTGGATACCCTAATCCCCCTTTCTCTATCTGGTTCAAGACGATTGCCATTTTTTGCGGTGATGAGTGCTGCACCCCTCATACCACCTTTTTTAATTAATGCAAAAGCCTTTTGAATAGCCTTTTTTGAAATCCCTAATGATTGAAGTGTCCTGATTATACTGTTTTCCGCTTCTGTGGGTGAATTATTGTTAATTGTCGCCACAGGTAATGCTGAGATTGTTAGAGGATTTTGTCTTATATCTTCGATTGTAACTACAACAGTATCAGGCATTCCCTTTGGATGATGGAGTGCTCTTTCAATATAGTTCTTCACAATCTTGTGAATTTCTGATTTCTTGTAGAGTCCTTCAGCACCAGAAATATGAATCTCGGTGGATCTCACGTTTCGAGTTTTGACTTTCTGTGAGGCTCTCATCCTAATGCTTAACAGATTTTTCATGGTAGATGTAAATAGTTCTAAAAATATCGAATAATTTTATAGTATGTATCCCTCTGTGCTGGTCTGAAGCCAGCATCTTTAATTGCCTTGACGATATCTTCTTTGGACACTCTGTAACTCACACCTGTTGAGGCGACCACATTCTCTTCAATCATTGTAGAACCAAAATCATTCGCACCAAATCGTAAAGCAACCTGTGCAAGTTTAAGCCCCTGGGTGACCCACGATGCCTGTATATTTTTAATATTGTCGAGATAGAGCCTTGAGAGGGCAAGCACTCTTAAATACTCAACGGCAGTAGCAGGATAAATCCGTGATGCGTGAGGCGTAATGTGTGATGAGTGTTTTCCTAACTTATGCCTGATGACTTTTGTCTGTTGACTAAGTTCTGTATTTCCGGGTTGAAAACTCCATGGGATAAATGCGGTAAACCCGCCTGTTTTATCCTGTAAGCTTCTCACCGCATCGAGATGCTCAATAATATCCTCTGGCTTTTCGATGCTTCCGAACATCATTGTTGCAGTTGTCCTCATGCCAAGTCTGTGTGCTTCTTCCATGACCTTAAGCCACCTGCCGGATTTAATCTTCCTCGGGCTGATTATCTCTCTTACCCTGTCAGAGAGAATCTCTGCTCCGCCTCCAGGAACAGAATCAAGTCCTGCATCCTTGAGGAGTGTTAATGTCTCCCGTATCGTCAAATGAGACCTATCTGCGATATAGCATATCTCTGGAGGAGAGAAGCCATGTATGTTTATATTAAATCTGCTTTTAATCTCATGAAGCAGGTTTATGTAATAGGTAATATCAAGACGGGGATGTAATCCTCCCTGAATGAGTATCTGAGTGCCTCCTAAGTTTATGGTCTCTTCTATCTTTCTGAAAAGTTCATTTTTACTGAGGAGGTATGCCTCTGGGTCACCTTCATCTTTCCAGAAGGCACAGAAGCGGCATCTGTTTATGC
>Ga0224501_10001696_pt1 | contig 17140 bp, 16 predicted proteins | sample SF_Oct11_sed_USG_4_FD_169105 | JGI IMG/M metagenome (GOLD analysis project Ga0224501, IMG submission 169105) | Sediment microbial communities from San Francisco Bay, California, United States - SF_Oct11_sed_USGS_8_1 | ecosystem: Environmental > Aquatic > Marine > Sediment | place: USA... | reverse complement strand
GCAGGAAACATAGATGTCTGCCTCTATCATCTTGCCATCCTTGTAGAAGTGATGGACAAAGTAGATGTTACCTTCGTCATCGAGGGATGGCTCCCCAGCAAATTGTGAGATGATCAGCTCGGGTTCTTGCCATTCATCATTGACTTTCCTAGACCTGTAGATCGCAGGGCTTCCAAGATAGGGTCTGTTAAACCAAAGCTCTTTGCCATCCTGAGTCAGAAAAGGCATCCCCTCATTAGCTTCAGTATTCACAGCCTCAATATTCTCTGGTTCCTGCCACTCGCCATCAACTTTTCTCGTAACCCAAATATCGACGCCTCCATTTCCACCCTCTCTTGAGGAGTGAAAATACAGCTCAGTCCCATCAGAAGTTATGTGCATCTCGCCAACTTGATAGTCAACGTTCAGTTTCTCTCCCAGATTTCTCCAGTTTGTCCACTCTCCATCCTTGAATTCCGCCGTGTAGAGATCCACCTCTCTGTGATTCTCCTTGCGGACCGAGCAGAACCACATTACATCACCCTGGACAAAGTGACAGCCATCAAGGGAGACATCATCATTCAAGACAATTCTTTCCGGCTCAGCCCAAGTGCCATTCACCCTGTTTGAAACGTATATTCCAGAAGCTCCGTCAATCAACTGTTTCTCTGGGGGAACATCTACATCGGGTACAAAGACGAAGTAGAATGTACATCCACACGGCAGAATGAAAGGGGAATCCTCAGCTCCCGCAGTATTTATCGGGCCGGGCATTGGCACTGGCTCTTCATATTCTCCTGAATGAAGCTGAGGAGGATACTCGTCAGACTCGGGCATCATTTTGATTGCGTCTTCAGGGATCTTGCTCTTTCTGGGAAAAACGTCAAGTCTGCCGTCGTCATTGGGGAGCGACAAGCCTATCACCACCACAACTATTGCTGCGGCCGCAAAGACAGCGAAGAGAGCTTTCTTCAAAGCGTTCAACCGTATTCATTCTTTTTCAATAAGCATCTTCAGTCTGTCCTGTCGCTACATAAGATTCTTATGAATTCAGAATCCATCAAGCCAAGAAACGAGTGGCCCTACTCAGGCTATACTGGTAGCTAGCTACCACCAAACCGAACTCAACCAACCAACACTCACCGTATGCATGCTTGCCTTAACCTCTGTTGCTTGGTGGTGGTGGGCCAGATCTTGTCCCCAAAACCCAAACCCAGAAGAAGTCTATCCATACCTTCTAGACGGCTGTGTCGACGAACTTCTGTATAATCTGAGAAGTGGGGGTACAAAACAATCACGGATACAGCTATCAATGCTTCTAACAACCACATGTCTTGTACGACTTTGTTCACTAGTAGCCAAGGTGCGTAGAAGTCAACAAACGTATGGTATCCTGCTGCGATTAGAAATCCCAAGAGTGGTTTTCCTGAGAAGAACAGATACGCGAAAGCCGCTGTGAGGGCAGCGTGAAGAAAGGATGCTGACACTCTTTCAACAGGTCCCAAAAGAAGGTTAAGATCTACTGGCACGGGTTCTGCTTGATTGATCACTGTGAAGTAAGATGTGATCCCAACTAGTGCGGCTTCAAGCATCCCTGCTCCTAAGCCCGCGCCAAGTCCATAACATATGCTGTGGCTAAGCGTGTTGATTCTTTTTCTAAATGCGAAAATTCCGATGAATTTGAAGGGTTCCTCGAGGAATCCCGCAAGAACGGCCCCGATCACCAAGACCCATATGTTTCTCATCAACTCCTCCGTTGGAGCAGTCAGGGAAATGCCCAAGACAGGAAAAAGGACTACAGAAGCTACCGACTTCAGAGGCTGGGCTACAAACCAGCCTAGCGCTCCAATCCCCAGTACAATCCAGAAGAGCCTGCCATACCGCCTTCGCCACCAGATAAAAACCGCTGCAGCAAGAGGGGCAAGGGTTGCCAACATGAAAAGGGTAAGCACAATTTGCTCAACAGCCATCTCAACCCGTCTCCATCATATGAGACCATCTTCCAAGATGCTAATCATCATTATCCGTAACGTATCTCCATGCATCTATGCATACTAGAGTTATATGACTTCTTCTTTCTTGCGCCTAGCCCATATGTTAGGATTGACTAACTTTGATCAATGAGGAAGCTTTGTTTCTAGCCAAGTTCATAAGGAAGGAACGTGAAACATGGATTCGGAGAATTGCAGATCCTAGAACAAACTGACCCAACCTCAAAACAATTCTTTTGACCATAGTTTATAGAGAGTCTAAAGGGAGACCACTAACTAACGACATACTAACCACAACACGTATAGACGTAACAGACAACTATGCATAACAAACAACCAGAATCTCTTAGAAAGACAGTCAAAGAATAAGCAAACCTTATCTGTGTTTGGATGTCTGTCCTTGTTGTCTTACCCTTTTAGTTGCTATCTTTGTTAGTTGATATATCTGAGGTCTCGTCTAGGTTAGTGGTTATCTTAGTTTAGTGTTGTGTTATCGGTCTGCTTGTGTTTCTGTGGACATTCCTCAGATTAGCCTATGAACTGGAAACGAAACACGAAATTGGAGACTTAAATACCAAAAGAGATGATTAGGATCGAAAATAGAGGTGATATTTTGGCTAGGACGGAAAAGTCGATTGAAATTAGGGCTTCACCTGAGAAAGTGTGGGAAATTCTTGCTTTGGACAGGATGCCAGAATGGGCATTCAAAGGTCAGCTGAAGAGCGTGGAGTACACTTCAGAGGTCCGCACTCCAGAAGACAAGTATAGAGTGGGTGCAACTGCCCACATAATTGATAAGCGCAGCCAACATGATGTGGAGATCACAGAGAGTCTCGAAAACGAGAAGATGATATATCGTTCGAAACCCCCATATTATACATACACTGCAACCTATATCCTGAAACCCATTGAGGGGAGAACCAAACTCACGTGGATAAGTGACGTTGAAATGCCTTGGGGGATTCTTGGCAGGGCCCTCGGCGGATTGACACGTGGAGCAGGCGAAAAGCAAGCTGAGAAAGCGTTAGAGAATTTGAAAAGCATTCTGGAGAAATAGATGCCGCTAGAACCTATGGAAGTTAGTTCCTCAAGGCTCAAATCCTCAGGTGAACATGGCTTAACGGTTGAATCGTCAAAACATCTGGAATTTCTGAAACCTACGGTTGAACCGTCAGTCTTCTATAAAAGTAGACTGTAGAGCTAAGCGAATTTCAATCCCCCAGCCCAAAACATAGTTACCTAAATTGTGATTTTTCTTACCTTTTCGGGTTTCTCCTATCCGCCTCCCTTCTAGAAGACTCAAAACTCAAGGTAGCTAGCTAGTCACACTCTGGCGATAATGGCATATCTTCGCCTAGTCAAGAGGAAAGCTAACTGATTCTTTGGGATACCCCTCCCCCCAATGGTACGGCACAACTTAAACGCGATTTCCATAGAGTCACTATTGGGGGGATGCTGAGTGAAGCTATGGAAGGAACTTGAGGTTGGTCTCGGCTGCGGCAGTAAGTTCCGAGTTACGACTCATATGATAATGAATCACAGGGAAACATTCACGAAGTATGCTTTAGTAAAGGCAACTGGACTCAAGACAGCTACAGTTAAGAAGCAGCTGGAATCTCTGCTTGATCTTGACTGGATTAAGAAATACCCATTTGAACCAGTAGTTTACCAGGCCAATCTCAATAATGAAGTTGTCAAGCAAATTCGCGATTTCTTGCAGAAGCTGAAACCCATTAGAAGGTACCAGAATGCTAGATGAAATGCCTAAAGACCCAAAGAAAGAAGAAGACGAAATATCCTCCTCCTCAGTCAGAAAATGGATCTGGAGCAGAATCGAGAGTAGAAGAGGCTCTAGATCACAGATGATAAAGACCTTGAAACCTCAGAAGCCCCTAAACACCTCGCAGAAGCATAACCGAAGAGAATTAGAGGAATATGCGATAACCTGATAAAGATAGGAACAACTGAAAGCGGGACCCGCATCAAGATGATGCCCAAAACTGACTGCAGAGATTGCCTCTTCTATAACGGCGAGTTCTGCAACCTTCCCTTCTTCTCCAATCATAAGACTAACCTTTGGGATTACTGCATAAGCTTTGATTCCAAAGGAGAAAGACATCCCGAGACAAGGATGGCTAAAAAGACGGATGAGAAGTTTCATCAAACGAAGGAACCGAGAGACTTGCAGATTGAGATATCCGATCAAGACTGAGAAGAGCTAGCTAATGCCGATTTGGCATCTGCGTACTTATATGATCGGCACCATCAGTGAGCCATTCAATGTTGAAACTGGCGAATGTTATCTTCTCGTATGGGCTCTTTTCGCCTCGTTCATAGAGACAGCAGATCGTCATGTCGGATGCGACTGCAAGATCAGAGTAGGCAGAAGGTCCTGAATGCAGCATCTTCGAGATGGTCCAATTCTGGCATTCATCATAGCTAAGGCGCACAGTCATCTCGGCTCTCTCCTGAGAAGCCGGGTTGGAGAAAAGGACACGGTTCCTGTCATTGCTGTTTGTTTCCGTGAAGCGGACAGCGCTTGCTTGGCATCTAGGTTCTATCAGAGTCTCGTCAAACCTTATCTCCGACCAAGTCATCCCGTCGTCCTCGCTGCAAGCGTAAGCACGCACATTCCCATGATCGGGATTGTAGTTCCGCATATTCAGGTATAATGAGCCATCGCATCTCTGGACAACTGTGCATTCATCCGTGTACGGACCGACTGTGCCGCCAAGTCTCCAGCTGGAGCCGTGGTCATCACTGTAGATGATATGAGAGTAGCAGTTCATCATGGAGGGTGTGCGGGGTCCTTCCTGATGATCGCAAGGGATGACGAGTTTGCCGTTCTTAAGTTGAATCCCGTGGCAAGGACTGGTTGCATACCAATACCAGCCTTCTCTTCTCACATGCCTTGTTATCTCTATCGGACTGGACCATGTTGCACCATCGTCCGCACTTTTCATCACATATACTTGGATATTGTTCTTGCATAGAGGAAGCCAGATCGTGCCCGTCTTCTGATCGACGACTGGAGAAGGGTTGCCCATCGTATTCGGTCCATCATCGGCGACTACCTGAATTGGCTGCCAACTCTTGCCATCGTCAAAACTTCTCCTCAAGACGATATCTATGTCACCATAGTCGGCCTGACTGTATCTTCGCCCCTCACAGAAGGCAAGAATCGTCCCCTTCGTTGAGACCACAATCGCCGGGATCCGATACGTGCGGTATCCCTCCCTTCCGCTCACAAATATGTCTGTCTGTTTCAGAAAGCCTTCCACATTCTTGTTTGGCATTGCTCTGGAAGTCATCCTCGTCCCACACCTCTAACTCCTCTTTCGGTGTATTATGGATGTTGGTTTGAAACCTATGTCCAAAGACGTCGTTTAGGGACGGGAGCTAGCTAGCTCGGAGATGAGCCGGTCGATCCCCTTCCAGCCAGCCAAGGACGGTTACGGATCACACATCCTAGAATGCAGCAGATGGATTGAGGCTCCGACAGGGAAGCATGGGTTTCCAACAGCCCGCCAAACCATTTTCTCAGGGATCAAGACCCTTCATCATAGTTGCTGAAGACTTTGCCGGCGACAACTGTCCTTTCAACTTTCACCTTGTACTCTCCCTGTTCGCCTTCGATCTTTAGAACGGTCAGGTCGGCCGATTTTCCGGGTTTTATGGTTCCGGTTCTGCCTATTGTCCCTTGCATTAGAGCTTGGTTTGTAGACGTGAACAGTGCAGCTTGTCTTATTGCTTCATGAAGCTGCAAGGCTTTCCGGTCTATCATGTAGCCGTCGAGATTAGTTGTCAACAGGTTGAGCAGGTTCTCGAAGGCTTTCTTCATAGTAAGCTTGCTCGAACACAAAGTATCTCTCGGAACTGGAAGAACACACCCGTCATCTCCAACACGTCCCTTCACAACGAAGACCCCCTCATCTGGACTCTTCGCACATAGAGTGGAAAAAACTCTGAAATCTTCATCTGGAATCTCTTCTGGGATTGGAAAGATACCGTCGGTCACGGCGATTATTTCGTGGCCTCTTCCTTGCTGAACCCTTCGCCAAATGATGTCCGAAACATATCTCCAGTCTACATGATATCCGTCTACGATCAGCTCTATGAAGAGAGGAAGTGTCAGGGCGCCTTCGTATGTTCCGCCGCCACTGAAGGGCTTGAAGGAACGGCCCATCGCACCATTCGTTAGATGAACGATGAACTTCAGACCATACTTCATGCCTTCCGCGAGCTGTTCGGCGGTTGCAAGGCAATGGCCGCAACCGATAATCACGTTCCGACGAGCAGCATGTTCTATGAGGTCGATGCCAAAATCTGGCGCTATGTTTACGAGTTTGACCACGCCTGTCTCCAAGAGAGCATCCAAGACCCTTTTTGCTTCAGGTTCATTCGGGGGTACTATGTATTCGATAGGTTGGGCCCCTGCGCACTCCTTCCGAATGAAAGTCCCCTCAATGTTAACGCCTTCAACACTAGCCCCGTCCAAACCGTTTCTGGAGCTCATGTATTCTTTCACGGCTTTCAGATACGTAACAAGATCTTCAGTAGGCGCCGCAGTGGTGGCAACAACGTAGGCCGTCACCCCTTGAGCCGCAAGAGATCTTGAAACGTCCCGCAGCCGACCGGGATCATCGAGATGCTCAATGAAACCTTTAAGGTCATGGATGTGCTGATCGCGAAAGCCCGGAAGCACGTAACATCCTCTGCAGCCTACGATTTCATCGGCGGAGAGATCGGAACCCAAGCGACCGATTTGGGTGCCTTTGACGAGCAAATCCTTCCTCATGACGCCTTCTTGTGTGACGATAGACGCGCCTTTGAGAACCGCGGTTTTCACTTTAGTCGCCTCCAAGCTCATCAAAGTGAGAGAGAGTGGTCTTTTCCATAAAGATCTGGGTTCTCCACAATATCCAATACTTCCATGGTCCCTCCGAGGAGTGAAGCCAGAATATCTCCGGTCTGTATTTCTCTTGTTTCGAATCCCATTGTGATCGTCTCTACATTATCGTATCGTTTTCATACATTAATCACCGTGCATGCAAATATCATCTTCTAGCGCGCTAACAACTTAGGAGCCCACAACACTTCAGAAGATATAGAAGTAGCCAGCCTCCGAAATGGTCACTGAATCTTTATTTACTTTTATCTTGCCATTCGCTCATATCCCATTGAGGAGTGGACGAGTTGTGGCTCAATCTCAAAGACAAGGTCGCCATAGTAACTGGCGGAGGACCAGGCATAGGCAGAGGAATAGCTTTGGGTCTTGCAGAAGAGCTTGCACATGTAGTCATCGCAGATATTGACGTCGGAAAGGCTTCGAGAGTAGAAGATGAGATAGAGGAGAAGTTTCCCGATGCCAGTTGTATTGCTCTAAAGGTAGACGTGACTTGTGAAGAGAGCGTTAAGCATCTAATCCAGAAGACAGTCGCAAGGTTTGGTTTGGTTCACGTACTTGTGAACAATGTGGGCGTGACAATACCTCATTTTATTCAGGATGTCACTGAAAAAGACTTCAAGACAACCATAGATGTGAACATGAAGGGCGCAGTTCATTGCGCAAAAGCAGTATCCTTACATATGAAACGTCAAAGATGGGGGAGAATCATTAACATCAGCTCCATGTCTGGGTTTGCTGGCAGCGCCGGACTATCCATCTATTCTATGAGCAAGTTCGCTCTGCGAGGGCTCACTCATGCCTTGGGACGTGAACTGGGACGATTCGGGATCACCGTGAACGCGATAGCGCCAACTGATATATACGAAACGGGGAGCTGGAGTCAAAACCCGAGCCTCTATGCGATCTCTATGAACAAGGAAGGAGTAAGATCACCCGAGGAACTGAGACAAAAAAGGATTGAGAAGATTCCAGTCAGAAGAGCATGCACAATCGAAGACGTGGCAAACCTGGTGGTTTTCTTGAGTTCCGAGAGAGCAAGCTTCATCAATTGTCAGACAATCCTCCTCAATGGAGGTTTGGTTCCAACATGAGAAGGGGGTTACCTTGTACAAACGTCAGTCGAGGCTCACCTTGAAACCTGGTGACATCTATAGAGAAAAGAATAGAAAAGCAAAGGTCGAGGGCGTCGCTTTAGGAGGCATGAATGCTCTCGTCTACTATGGCGCCGGCGATTTCAGAGTAGTACGTAACCGACCGATCTTCTACACATCGAACGATCTTATCGTCAAGGTTGATATGGTTCATCGTTGCGGAACAGATGCTAGATATTACCGTGAAGGACACAGATTTATAGACAGTATTCTATTGACTGAGTTTGGTGATCTGACAGATCTCAAAGGATCCTTTGATCCATTGAAGCTAGAAGAATATGTGCACTTTCTCGAGACAGGCGAGGTAAACAGACAAGTTGGAGACGAACTCTATAGGAACTTAGCGAAGTATTGGGGAACCCTGAAGAAAGAACAAAGAGCTCATCTTGCTGGCAGCCTTTTCACGGAGTGGGGCAGGATTCCGGGCCACGAGATTGTGGGAACAATTGAAAAAGTCGGTTCGAATGTGAAGAACTTGACCAAACCTTTGGGATATACAAGCACTTGGCTCAGCCTGTTGCCAGAAGAGTATCTTAACTTCAAAAAAGGTGAGAGAGTCATTCTTCAGACAAGGTGCGCTCGATACAGGGATCCTCCCAAGTTTCTGCAAAAAGGAAACGTAGCTGGCATCCAGCTTCTTGGAATGGACATCGAGGACGGTGCTAGAACAATAGATGGCGGATTTGCGCAATATATGCGAATCACGTCGGAGCTGATCCAGAGCGGATGCGTCATAAGGGTGCCTGATGGAATAGGCGACACGGAAGCTGCCTTGGTTGAGCCTACGGCCTGTCTGATTGACTGTCTTGATCTTGCCGTTCATCCGGAAGGTCAAGATGAGAGAGGCAACATAATGAAGAAAGGGGTACGGCGAGGTGGCGTAACCGCAATAGTGGGTTCGGGAGCTATGGCCTTCATTGCAGCGGAATTAGCTTTAGCAGCTGACGAGAAGATGCAGGTAGGTGGCGCATCGAAGGTCATAATGTTTGTCAGAAGTGAGGAGAAGGCAGCGCTTGGACAGAGACTATTAGGCAGCAAGTTCGGAGGGAAGATTGGATATTTCATTTACGATTCCAATCGACCTCATGAAGAGAACGTTAGAAAGTTCAGGGAAGAGTACGGCAAGTCTTCCATCGCTGACGACGTTATCATTGCAGCTGGCGACATAAGAGCCATTGAGTTGGCACACAGACTGGTATCCGGAACCGGTTGGAGGATCCATGCTTTCGCTGGAACCAGCGGCGGCATCAGAGTTGAGAGCGGAATCTGGCATTACAGCAATGCTGGAACCTCGGGTACAAGTGGATGCAACACCAGGGCAATGGAAAACGTTCTACGGATGATTGAAAGGGGTACTATTGAATTGTCAAGGTTTTCCGGAAACAAGTATACTTTCGCCGACCTTCAACGGAATCCTGGTCGATTCTTTACTGACAGGTATCTCAGACCTGCATTGCTGCCTAACAAAGGCGTATCGGATATCGAATGGCTAGCCAGCTAGCCGGATCATCTGAGAAGACTATATAATTGAGGTTTAGAAGTGATCAGTTGAGAGAGATGCCAATTTAAGGGCACTATTCTCGATACTGAAATAATTCCTGATCAGATCTCGGACTTCTTTTCCCACAAGTTCCTGTGCGAAACTGATTTTTCCTTTCTCTCTCAGTCCTTTCTCATATTTCTGACGAATCGCAGTGCCGATATTTACCTTCGTTACGCCGTTCTTGATTCCAGCAGTTATGCTCTCTTTCTTTATCCCTGACCCTCCGTGAAGGACAATCGGCACATTTGCGTCAGAGACAATCTTCCTTAGATGGTCAATGTTCAGCCTGGCATCAGGCTTCTTGCGGTTCTTCGCTGCGCCGCTAATGGCTCCGTGAATATTGCCTACAGCGACTGAAAGCCAGTCGACACCTGTTTGGTTCACGAAATCTTTCGCTTCTTCAGGATCTGTGAATCCTTTGCCAGAACTGAAGAGCTCTTCGTATGGTGGAAGAGGCCCCTTCTCATGCCCAAGAACTGCGCCCAATTCGCCTTCGACCGGCACCCCTCTCGGATGCGCCATATCAACCACCTTTCTGGTCGCTGCAACATTTCCCCTGAAGTCCAACCTAGATCCGTCGATCATTACCGAATCGAAACCGAGATCTAACGCTTCGCCTATCATCCTCTTCCAGTCTACAAGTCTCCCGTCTTCATCTATTACCGGAACATGGTCCTGATGCAGCCGAGTGTATGCTTTATCTGCGTGCTTCTTGAACTCTTCCTGTACGGCTTTGAAGCTTTCCGCTTCGAATTTTTCGATGTCAGGACGGGCAACTTCGACCAGCCCGAAAGAACGACTTTCTTTCAGAGCTGAAACAACCGGCTCGATGATCGGCAGATACGGAATATTGAAGGCAGGTATGAGAACGTGAGCCTGGTATGCCTCGGCCACAATGTTGCTCAAGCTACTCTCACGGAGAACCTTTTCATATTCCTGCATTGAACTGTTCATAACAGGATTCATCTCATCTCAGATCTGAAACATGTTCTATAATCAGCTTCCTCAAGCCGTTAGCTCAACCGAATGCCTTATGATGGATGGCTACTCTCCTTTCTTAGCTTTGCATTCTTCAAGAATCTGTCTACTTCGCTACGTGTGGGTACACCAGCTCTGCCACCGACTCTTCTGCACTTCATCGCAGCCACAGCGTTGGAGAATTCAGCGATCTCTCTCAGATCCCAATCTTGGAGAATCCCATATATGAAAGCCCCATGAAACACATCTCCGCTTCCCGTAGTGTCTACCACGTCAACCTCAAACGCTAACTGAACAAAGGCTGACTTTTCAGACTTGCATAGGCATCCTTCCTTGCCTAGTGTGAATACGACTGTCTCAGGACCCATAGAAGCAACCTTCTCTGCAGCTTCGAAATAGTTATCATTACGGGTGAAATTCCTGGCAAAGACTTCCGAGCCTATCACTACATCTACAGATCGGACCAGTCTCTCCAGTCGAGAGTCAATTGTGTCGATATCCAATACGACCGTCTTGCCTGCCTCTTTGAACCATCCAGCCGCTTCAATGGCTGCTTCAGGCTCATGTTGGTCCAAGTGAAGTATCTCTGCCGAGAGCATGAATCCCTTATCGAGTTCGTTAGAGACTAAGGGTTTCATTCCTTTGTGCCACAATATTGTTCTTTTGCCGGTTGCTCTATCGACAATGCAGAACGCAAGGATTGAAGAACCGCCTTTCTCTATGACAATATGACTAGTATCTACATTCTCCTTTTCGAACTCTTTGACAATGAATTTCCCGGTCTCATCATCACCTATCTTGCCAACAAAAGAGGTTCTGACGCCAAGTCTAGACAGGGTCACCAAGGCGGTTGCCACTTCACCTCCTCCTTGACGGTGGAGCTCCAGCATCCTTACTCTTTCATCCACCGAGGGATAGTGCGGCACTACACCTAGGAAGTCGGACGCACAAGCTCCCAGTCCAATTACTTCAAACATCTCCCTGCCTCAACTCGCACGCTAGCTGGGGTATGGGTATGATCATCGTCAAACGAATCGAGATTGGCAAGACTGTTATCCAATACATATTGGCTGTCCACAAGATCTATCTTGGATACCTTTAGCAGATACGTTCGGAAGCGTCATGCATCCTCAAATCTTAAATCCAGTCCAAGGAATACTTTAGACAGATATATAAATTACTGAGATCGGAAGGGTTGAATGTCAGAGGACAAGAAGTTTCGTTTTCTTATACCAGTAGACGAACCCCCTGTTGGAAGAGTAAACTAGCCTTTACGACGACATAATCAGAGAATTCATGGAATCGGAACTCAAATATGCAGGTAGGCAACTGGTAGACCTTTACTCTCGTCTCGTCATGGTTACCCATAGTGACTAATTCAGCCTCTGTCCGAATCGAAGTTTCATCAAGCTAGCTAGCAAGAAGAAAACTTGAAGCTCTATGATGCTTGGTGCAAGCCAAAGGAGTTCTTTATACTAACGACATAGATTACGCCAGGCAACGCTATTACGAGTTGCTAAGAGACTATTCCCTATCTGAGGATCAGGTCGCTGCAATAGTCAATGACACGGGCAGAAGTCGTATCACAAGTGGATAGCTAGCTAGCTGACTAGCTGGCTTATAACTAGGAAATGAAAGATGATTTCAAAGGCGACTTTGATGGCTGCAGACAACATGAGCCCCAAAACTTTCACCGCAAAGGCATGCCGGAAGGTCATTGAGGGCGTGCCCAAAGTGGGATATGCCTTCAGCAACTTCACTAAATGTACAACCTTCGGTGCAACACTGGAGTCCGTTATGAACTACCTGGGCGTGAAGGTGGACTACGAGTATATCCTGTTCACCTCAGAGGGAGCCTTTCACCAAACATGGAAGAACGGGTGGTTTCCAGGGAACTCAGATATCCTGACCATGTGCGAAGACCCTTTTGAACCCATCCACAGAGGTATGAGTGCGGTTGGCTACGAGTATATCATCCGAATGTGTACAGGTGTCGACATGTTCGGAGTGAAAGCCAACGCTCGGAGGTCAACCTACGTCACCGGAGAGCCAGTCGATGAGGTTTCCGCCACAGCGGAGATCGTCTCGAGCATCGACAAAGGGATACCTGTGTTGGCGATCGGTGTCATTGACGTGCCCGAGTGGTGCATCATTGCAGGCTACGGCGATTATGGGGAAACGCTCCTCGGCTGGAGCTACTTCCAAGACAACCCCGAGGTTAGGAAGGATCCAAACGGATACTTCATGAAAAGCAACTGGTTCAAGGACACCCAAGGCTATGTCCTTATCCGTGGCAAGAAGCCTGTTCCCCCCATGCGTCAACTCTGCATAGACACCTTAAGGTTTGCCGTGAGAATTGCACGGACACCTGTGGTTAACGACAATAGTAGTGGTCTCCAGGCATACGTGGCGTGGGCCAACCAACTCATAAACGACAGCTTTGAAGGACTGGACATGCCGGCAATCTGGGAGAGGTTTACAGCATACCTCGATGGACTCATAATGCCATCCGAACGTCAGATGGCATCTAGGATATTAAGACGGGTAGCCAAGGATGAGCCCGACATTGCCACTGACCTAGAGAAGGCCGCTGATCTCTACCAGCAGGAAGCGGACCACAGCGGCCTCTGGCAGCAACATGTGCAGCAGAACAACGAAGGTGCGCAGAAATTTGCGGATCCTGGTGTCCGCAGGATACTGGCCGATCAGTTGCTCAAGTGCAGGGAGTTAGGGGAACAAGCCACCGAGGTCATCGAGTCCTTACTGGCGAGAATCAAGTGACCGCTTAGCCGGCTGACAATAGAAAATAGAAGAGCTAGCTAGCTGAATCAATTCATATAAGGCCAAGAATGCTAGCTGCAAGATTGCAGCTTAGGTTGATTCTAGTAATTTACGTTCGAGTCGTCTTAGCCATGCGGGTGCTTTCTGGAGAGCACGCGCAAGAGTTCCAATAATGGCAACCTCGATTGCTACTAAGAGTGGCAGAAGGAAGTATATTAGGGTTGGAACGTTGCCTTGGGTTATGGCAATGTAGGCAAGACTTAGCAATAGAAAGGTGACTACTGAAGAAGCTATTATGCCTATGATTATGAATGATCTTATTGTGGGTTCAAGACTTGTTTTCTGGGCTCTTTCAGCGATTTTTATGTATTTTTCGTCCTCTTCCGTAATCTCGTGTTCTATCATTTTCAACTGGTTTAGCGCCTTTTTCCCTAATGCAGTCAGGACGTACCGGTGTTCCTCGTTTTTCTCTATCAAACCTTGGAGCTGTTCGATTTGGTAGTTCATTCTGCCTGTTGAAAGACCCAGCTCAGTGATTAGCTCCGTGTACGACGCGCCTTTCGAGTTCGCATATAGGGTTTTGATTATTTTGCGTCTCATTGGATGGGAAAGCGCTTGAAATACTACTGCTTCGATTTCATCGGTGCGATTATCCATCTTGATCCCTACGTTTCATTAGGGTATCGGGATGCTTAAATCGCTTCTTGACAAGATGTTTTTGACAACAAGTTCTGTTATACTCCCGACCTACAATAGTAGCTCATGCCAGCTAGGTTGTTGACGAGTTGCACGAGTTGTTTTTTAGGCCTCGCTTTGAACAGGAGTTTGTAGAGGTTTCTTCAGGGTTGATAGGAACAGTCACGGGGATCATGATAGGCGCAAAAACCTAGGGGGATAGGGGGTATTCTTTTACAATGAGAATTTCGCGAAAAAGGATGATTTCACGTCGTATAGCCAAGCTAAGGAGAAAAGTTGAGATCAACACGCAGAGAATCCGACGAGACCTCCTGGATATGTCTTCAAGAGGTATTCAAGTTAGCCTCATCTCTCGCTCGAGGACACTTGAAAACGCAGGTTCTTTCGGGAAAGAAAGCGCTGTGGTGGGGTCGCCCGGATTCGAACCGGGGTCCCGAGAGCCCAAGTCTCGGAGCCTAGACCATGCTAGCCGACGACCCCTTTGTGAAAGTCTAACTCCCACTAAGGTTGAGGAAGGGATAGTTAAAACTTTATGGGAAAATAGAGATCTCAAATAAGTTAAGACAATTGGTGGAAGATCAAGAGAGGTGCAGAAATATGTGTTGGCCCAAGAATGGACTAACAACTACAAAGGCAGACTCTTAGAAGCATACGAAAAGTTTGCCAATTGTGTAGGAATTGCATGGGATCACAAACATCTAAGGAAACGAAAGAGAAGTAGTAGTCCTGTAGTCCTATAGCCCTTGGGGACTACTACTTTTTGAAGGAAAAACATCTCTAAAATCGACCCCCCCTTTTTAGCTAGCTAGCTAACACATTCTCATCAATATTCGCCTAGCCAAGTTTTCTCATCTGATCCATGAGTATGACGAATGCTGCTAATCCAAGCGTTCCCATAAGGATGAAGGCCGGAGCAAAGGAAGAGTAGGCATCGATTATGTACCCTATTGCCCCAGCCCATAGAGAGCCGAAACCATAGCCCACCGTAAAGAAGATGCCAACGACCAAGTCTCTCCTATATTCCTGAGTGATCCTGACGAGATGAGACTGGAGCAAAGTCGGCAGAGCAAAACTTGCCAAACCAAGAAAGAAAAGGTGAAACGCCAAGACCGGATTAGCTGAATCATAAACTGATAGCAGATATACCAGAACAAGCGCGATCAATGAAGAAAAGGCCGCCGTCCTAAGGTAGCCAGTCTTGCCGGCGTACCTGCCAAGCAAGACCGGACCCAAAACTCCTCCAACAAGCCCAATAGTGTAGAAGATGCCCCTTTGATAGATATCTAGCTTCATAGCGTCAGCAAGGAAGAGAGGAGTATAGGTTACTATGATACCTAGGTCTGTTCCTCCAGAGAGCAGCGCTTGAGTCACGATTATGGGAATCACGCTTTTTGTCTTTGCCAATGCGATTATGTCAGATTTCAAAGAAGATGTGGTTCCTACTCGATCCGAATAGTCTCGTCTCCTATCCTCTTTGAGATACAAGATCACGGTGAAGCCGACGATCAATGCTGGAATCGAGAAGATGAAGAGGATGCCTCTCCAACCCACATACGCAACTAGGAACGTCGCGAACACAGGTCCGATGATGTTCCCGATATATGCAAGGCCGTAATGGATTCCTATCGCCTTTCCCACAGACTCCCTATCGAATCTCTCACTGACTATCGAAGTGCCCATGGGATGTTGAGGGGCCGTTCCCACGTTTGCCACTGTTCTTGCACTTAGAAAATGAAAGAAGTTGTGGGATACACCTGTCAGAAACGTACCCGAAGAGAGCAGAATATTCCCAAGTCCGAGCAGGACATGCCTAGCTATTCTTCTGCTGAGCATACTGAAGACTGTTTGGAACAGACCTCCTATCAATGAAGATACAGCAATGGCAATACCAAACTCAGTGTAGTTCAAGCCCAATTCAGATACAATCAACGGGAAAAGAATAGAAGTCCCCAGGAAGATATGCTGCATCATATGCGAAACCGTCGTTACAGCCAAAACGCTATTCGCCGATCTCACCTCTGCCTTACCTGCATCCAATCGACATTCCCCCGTAACTTATGCCATCTTGTAGCCTGAACCAGGTTTATATCTCTTAGCGGACAATGGTGTCGGCACAAATGCAGAAATCCTGAGAACATTGAGAGGCACCCTTTTATCTTCCGGTTTCAGAAAAGAATCTATACGGACAAGAACCCTAAGTCGAACTTCAGCCGAATATATCGATTCAGCAAAGAGTGCTCGGTGATCTATCACGGAGAAGGATTCTTCCTCTTCTAGGAATCTGCTAGCTAGCTAATGTCGCGCAGACTTATCCCGCTGCACATACGGAAAGAGCCACTTCTGCCTTCTCTTCGTTGACCCTCCTCCTCAATGCAGAGAATTGACAATAGACTTTCAATAACGAACCGGACATCATCTGTGCCATGAATGAATACGAAGAGAAACTAAAAGCATACATACGACGGCACAACATCGGCGGCGAACATCTCAGCTTCAAACAGTCTTGTCACACCGTGAAAGAAGCGGCGAGAGCAGCAGATGCCGACATAGAAGACTTCGTCAAGAACATATGCATGATCGACGCGCAAGGCAGCTTCATAGTCGCCATCGTAAAGGGGGAGGACAGAGCAAGCACATCAAGAGTAGGGAAGGCATTGGGAATAGATCGGCCGAGAATCGCCGAACCCGAAGAGATCCTGGAGAAAACAGGATATCCCTGTGGAGGAGTCCCATCATTCGGATACAAAGCGGCCTTTCTAATCGACCCAAAAGTGATGATGAGGAAGGCTCTTTATACAAGCGGCGGCTCAGAAAACTCGCTTGTCAGGATCTCTTCAGCGGAACTGCAAAGGGCGAACAACGGAAGAATCGTAAGGATTCGAAAATGAGCAAATCCATTAGTTTCTGCGCTTTCACCTCTATTCTCGGAATACCTTGATCTTAGGATTTAGAACCGGTAGGTCGGAAAATCCGATCTTGCTCTTGGTTGTATGTAGGTTGATAAATCTCTTCTAGATCTCTTCTCCCCTGTAGGAATACACGAGTGTCTCATGCATCTTTCCCCCATCATGAAGTAGAAGTCGTTACCCGCCTCGTCCTTGAAGAGTTGTAT
>Ga0224501_10001695_pt1 | contig 17143 bp, 11 predicted proteins | sample SF_Oct11_sed_USG_4_FD_169105 | JGI IMG/M metagenome (GOLD analysis project Ga0224501, IMG submission 169105) | Sediment microbial communities from San Francisco Bay, California, United States - SF_Oct11_sed_USGS_8_1 | ecosystem: Environmental > Aquatic > Marine > Sediment | place: USA... | reverse complement strand
CAAGAGCGGGGGTGTGAATATGGCTCCACCACCGGGCGACCCCGCCGCTGTGGGTGGTTTGATGCACTGGTGGCGCGGTACTCCATCAGAGTGAACAATCTGGATTCCGTCGCCCTTACCAAGCTGGATGTGCTCGATACCCTGGAGGAGATAAAGGTATGCATTGCTTATAAATATAAGGGAGGGATTATTAAGGAGTTTCCCTCCGAGGAGTGGGTGCTGGATGAGGTCACTCCGCAGTGTCGCACGCTCAAAGGATGGCAGAGGAGTACCCGCGGCACTACGGACTACGATGAGCTTCCTCAGCAGGCTAAGGACTACTTGAAGTTTATCAGCGATTTGCTGGAGAAAGAGGTTTCTATTATATCCACCGGCGCTGAAAGAGATGAGACCATTTTTATAAAAACCCCCTTCATCAAGAAATGGTTCAGGGATAAGAGGGGTATTTCACGGCAGGAAAGGGAAATCTAATAACCCACCTATTATGTTATGCTTCCCCTTGACAAGAATAGCTGATACATTTATAATTTATTAGCTTTAATGGTGGGCCGTTAGCTCAGTAGGTAGAGCACCTGCCTTTTAAGCAGGGGGTCGTTGGTTCGATTCCAACACGGCTCACCATTTAAAAGAAGTGCGTCCCCATCGTCTAGTCGGGTCTAGGACACCGGCCTTTCAAGCCGGCAACAGCGGTTCAAATCCGCTTGGGGACGCCATTTATTTCAAGGAAAGAGGAAATCCTAACTACATAGCTATGTTGTTCTCTTCATCTTAAAAACCCAACCTGACCCTTCGTACAAAGTTCGGTAAAGCGCTTTGGAGATTTCCAAATTCTAAAAAATACTTGAAAGTTAATCCCTTTATCTATTAAAATTAAAGGAAAAAAGCAAATGCCGAAACTGTTTGTCTATCCAAAAAAGGGAAAGCCATTCTGGCTTACTCTCAAGAAAGAGAAAGTCTCTATAGGACGTTCTGCCGATAATACCATCTCCGTTGCTGATTCATTCTGTTCAGGGCATCATGCTTTCCTTTATCCTTCGGAATCGGGATATGCAGTTCGTGATAACAGCAGCAAAAACGGAACCTTTGTTAATGGCAAAAAGATTCAATCCGAGACCGAACTCAAAAAAGGAGATGAGATTCTTATAGGCTTGACACGGATTATCTTTGATAAAGAGCTGTCGACAAATGTCGAAGTTATAGAAGCTGCCGCCCTCTCGGCAAATGTAAATACCGTAATTCATCTCAAAGACATTCTGAAAAAGCCCGATATTGATACAACTTTTAAAGCCGACTATGCTGTTTTCGATGCAGAAAGGATCAAATCAGAACATAAAGCCTATTCTGTATTAAGTGAAGTCAGCAAAGCTCTTATTTCTCATAAGCCCATTGAAGAGCTGTTAGACCATGTCATGGATTTAATTTGCCAGAATCTCCCTATGGACAGAGGGATTCTCATGCTGCGAGAAGGCAATCCCGCTCAATTAATTCCAAAAGTGGTTCGCATTAATAACAAAGACCTTAAAAATCGGAAAATTCAGGTAAGCCAGAGCATTATCAACATAGCTCTCAATAAGAATTCGGCAGTTCTTACTTACGATGCCCAGTCTGACCCTCGTTTCAGGATGCAGGATAGTATTATTAAATCCAGCATCCATTCGGCAATGTGTGTGCCTTTATGGAATAATAAAGAAATTATAGGAATAGTCTACTCAGACCGGATATATCTGCTTGACCAGTTCTCGGAAGAAGACCTAAGATTGCTTATTCTTTTATCCAACTTAGCAGCTGTCAAGATTGAAAATGCCAAGCTTTTCGAGGAATCTGTTGAGAAAGAAAGAATTGAAAAAGAGCTTGAATTGGCTGCCCAGATTCAAAAAGACTTGCTTCCTAAAGAAAATCCTGAGTGCGAAAATTTTGAAATCGCCGGCTCCAACATACCCTGTCATCAAGTTGGTGGGGATTATTACGATTTTATCACCATCGATCCTTGTCGCTTAGGTATTATTATTGCGGATGTTTCCGGGAAAGGGGTTAGTGCTTCCCTTCTCATGGCTTCTTTACGGGGAGCTGTTCATTCAGAGGTTTATCCTCACTACAAATTAGAGGAAATGGCGGCTAAATTGAACAATTACGTACACCGCAGTTCTGCCATAAATCGTTTTATAACTTTTTTCTTTTGCGAGTTAAACAGAAAAAGCGGTGAGTTAAGATATATTAATGCCGGGCATAATCCTCCGCTTATCCTTGATAGGAAAGGGAAAATTCATCGTTTGGAAAGCTGCGGCTTGTGCTTGGGTGTACTTCCTTCCGTTAACTATGAAGCGAAAAAAGTGGCTTTAAATCCCGGAGATGTGGCTCTTCTTTTTACCGATGGAATAACCGAAAGTCTTAATAAGGAAAATGAAGAATACAGTGAGGACAAACTCATAAGATTACTTAAAAAGCACTCTAATTTACCCGCCCAGAAACTTCTGGAAAGAATCTTTGATGAAGTCAATTCGTTCACCTCTGGTGCTGAACAAATAGACGATATGACCCTCGTCGTCATCAAAAGAACCTCTTAATATTCTCCCAAGTCAGGCCTGAAGTATGGTGGAGCTCTCTTGACTTAATTATAGCTGGTTCAAATATCACCTATGTACTAATAGTCAAAAGAGGCCAGGCGCAGCAAGTGTAAAACGGTTTGATGGGACAATCGAAACACGAACAGTAACATAAGGAATAGAGCCATCATCTGACACTGCGAGATCAGAGCCGGGATTCACCATGAAATAAATTGACTTGCTGTTAAGCTTGACTATTTATTCATTAAATATTATATTGTTATGAAACAATAAAAAGGGGACCTTGGGCAATGAAATGCCCTAAGTGTCATTTTGATAATCCTGATGATACCTATTATTGCGGCAAGTGTGGGACTCAGCTACCTCCCTCAGAGGAAATCTCTTTAGCCAAGACGAAAACCCTCCAAACACCCATAAGAGAATTAACCAGAGGAAGTACTTTTGCAAAAAGATACCAGGTCATTGAAGAGCTGGGCAGAGGGAGTATGGGGGGTGGTTTATAAAACCAAAGATACTAAGCCAAAGCCTACCCTTACCATAAAGTATAAAGTTCCTGTCTTCTGAGTTAACAAGCGACTCGGAGGCCAAAGAGCTATTTGTCTGTGGGGCACAAGCCGCTGCAGCACTGGATCATCCTAATATTTGTACCGTTCACGAAATTGATAAGGCTAAAGGGCAAACCTTTATTGCGATGGCTTATATCAAAGATTAAAAACTTGTTTATTGGCTTTTTTAGTTCCCCTTTTACCTTAAAAGGCAGGGTGAGAGCCCTAATCTCCCAGACCTGCATATTTGCAGACAATTTCAACAGCCCGGACAAGAGCTTTTACGCCTAACCTTGTGTATTCTTCGTTTAGTTCCGCATTTTCATCCAGAGTTCCTAATCCCGGACCAAAGAACATGTTCCCGCTATAGATGGTGGCTGGGTAAACACCCATTTCTTCCTGAGCGGAGGCCAGGGGATTGGTGTTGGCAAATAAGTCCTCCACGGTAAAAATTGGTATCCCGAATTCACCATCATCCCAGGTCTGTTCGTAATTGAGTTCGGTTCCACCCATATTATAGGATTTTGTGATGATGAGCTTATCCCTGAACCTGCTCGGCTGAAGGGAATTGAATTCTTCTACGATTATATCGTGGAATTTATCAATAGGTCTTTTTATTCTATCCGGGTCATCGCGGAGCATCTTCAGAAAGGTGGTCATGCCGACTACGGTATCCCTCCCCGGGTCACAAAGTGAAAAAAGAGCCTTACTATGGGATGAAACCTCGCCGTATCTGTGGCCGCCCAATCCCAGGCCTTTTCGAATGGGAACCATAATCTCTTCTTTACCGACAATGAGGCCGCTGGCAGGAGCTCGGGCCACTTTATCCATGCTCCAAACCATGATATCTGCGCCAACACCTTTAGGGGAGAGCCCTATAACAGGAAGACAACTGGCACTGTCCACCAAGTAAGGGACATCATATTGCTCAGCGAGCTGTCCCATTAGCTTCTTGAGCTTTGGGATACCGTTCTCATCTTTCTCTCCATACCCGTAACCTGGAGTATCGTAACCGATGCTTTCAAAGCCTGACAGGCTCTCCGCGTGGCGGTCCGCGACCTCCGCTATTCTCTCAATAGATTTCTCGGCATTTGCTCTTGTCATCAACGGGACCGGGTTGAATTTTATCCCGTGGACCTCATACCTTACGCCTGCGAGCCGGACAAAGATTGAGTCAAGGTTGGTAAGGCTCTTTCCCTCCACACCCAATTCTCCGGCTGAACAGCTTCTGTCGATAAACAGGTTTTTGTACTTTGGAGGGAATGGTCTTCCGTATGCCGCCATAAACTCAAAATCTTCACCATAGGGTGCGATATACCTCGCTCTATACGCATCCCCTTTCCTCATGGTCGGCGGGGCAAATAGAATCTCAAAACAGACCCGCAATGCCGCCTCGCAGGTGTTGGTTGCGGCGGCATCATACTCATCACCATAAATGTCCTTTACGACCTCTCTAAGTTCATCCTCTACCTTTCTCATGGGGAGTAGCGGGATCTGATTTGCTTTAATGATTGCGTCGAGGACATAGCTTGGCAGCGATCCGGGACAGGATGAGCTGCCCGGATACAACCCGATTTTATTTTTCAACTTATCCAGGTCCAGCTCCTTTGCTGCTTTTCTTGCCTCTTCAATAATCTTAGGTATATTGTTGTATATCTCCTGGTACCATTGGAACTTGTATTTAGGTTTCATTTGTATACCTCCTTTTAAAGGATATTTGATTAAATAATATGTCTTAACCTTTTTATTTTACCTCTCTGTTGAATAAAAGAGAAGTTATTTTGAACAGATAATAAAGCAATATTGCTTTACTCGCTACTAATAGATCCTCGGGCAAATTTTTTAATGTGCTACATTATTTGTTGCGGTCTTCCAATCCTTTTTAGCTATTATTGTTGATTTAGATTTTTTATTTCTGTATAATCAAACAAAGCTAAATGATATTCTCTGTGGCTAATAAGAAGGGAGGTTGCTCTTTTTATGAAATGCCCCAAATGCCATTTTGATAATCCCACGGATACTCGCTTCTGTGGTAAGTGTGGGACTCAGCTTCCTTCCTCAGAGGAGATCTCTGCTTCTTACACCAAGACTCTCCAGATCCCCATAAGAGAATTAACCAGAGGAAGTACTTTTGCTAAAAGATACGAGATCATTGAAGAGCTGGGCAGAGGGGGTATGGGCGTGGTATATAAAGCTGAGGACACCAAGCTCAAACGCACCGTGGCGCTGAAGTTTCTCACCCCTTATGCCCTAGGGAGTAAGGAGGAAAAACCCCGTTTTGTGCTTGAAGCACAAGCCGCTGCGGCATTGGACCATCCCCACATCTGTACCGTGTATGAAATTGATGAGGCTGAAGGGCAAACCTTCATTTCCATGGCTTATATTGATGGTCAGAGCCTTAAAGAAAAAATTGAATCGGGACCATTGAAATTGGATGAAGCCCTGAACATTGCTATTCAGGCTGCAGAGGGATTGCAGGAAGCCCATGAGAAGGGAATCGTTCATCGGGATATCAAAAGCGCCAATATTATGGTAACGGAGAGAGGTAAGGCTAAGATTATGGATTTTGGCCTGGCGAAATTAGCTGAGCGAACGAAGATTACCCGCACAGCAACCATCATGGGTACGGTATCATACATGTCACCCGAACAGGCAAAAGGGGAAGCGGTGGATCAGCGCACGGACATCTGGTCTCTGGGGGTTGTTTTGTACGAGATGATTGCCGGGCAGATGCCATTCAAAGGGGAATATGAGCAGGGAGCGGTGTATTCGATTCTCCACGAGACTCCACCGCCGCTGACGGGATTGCGAACAGGGGTGCCACTGGAGTTAGAGAGAATCGTAAACAAATGCCTGGAAAAGGAGCCGTCCGACCGATACCAGCATGCGGATGAATTGATAGTGGATTTGCGTCGGTTGAGAAAAGAATTAAAAGCGAGGGCAATTCCCTCCAGAAAAGTTGTCAGCAGAGAAACTCCAAGAAGGCGTTTTAAACCTCTTATGGTCCCCGGAATCCTCTTTTTGGCTGCAGTAGTCATAATCGCTGGATATTTTTTCATCAGCCGAATTATGAAAACTGAATTTACGAAAGAGCAGCCTGTCCCTCCAGTGCCTCAGCGCTCCATCGCAGTGCTGCCATTTGTGGATATGAGTCCCCAGGGGGATCAGGAGTATTTCTGCGATGGCCTGGCAGAGGAGCTTATCAATGCGCTGAGCAAGATCGAAGACCTGAGGGTTGTTGCTCGCACCTCGGCGTTTTCATTTAAAGGAAAAGAGTTAGACATCCGTGAGATCGGCAAGAAGCTGAATGTGGATACCGTGCTCGAAGGCAGCGTACGGAAAGCGGACAATCGGCTTCGGATCATGGCTCAGCTTATCAATGTCGCCGATGGCTACCATCTGTGGTCTGATAGATTCAATCGGGAGATGGAAGATATCTTTGCTATTCAGGACGAAATCGCCCAAGCCATTGTCAAGGCGCTCAAAATCGAGCTGATGGGTGAGAGAGACAGGCGGCTGGTGAAACATTATACCGAGAATATTGAAGCTTATCAATTCTACCAGCTGGGAAAACATTTTGAAAGAAATTATAGAAATTCTTACCAGGAGGAAAATTTTGAAGATGGCGTGAGGATGTATAATCAAGCGGTTGAAATCGACCCGAATTACGCTTTAGCGTATTGGGGCTTAGCCAATGCCTATGAGGCTCATTTTGTCAGGCATAAGAATAAAAAAGACCTTGATTTAATGCTCAAGAATTATGAGATAGCGTATGAGATAGACCCGAATTTAGCAGAAGCGAATGTGGGTCTGGGGTGGGCATACTTTTATAAGGAGGACCTGGACAGGGCGTATCAAAGTTTCAAAAGAGCCTTAGAAATAGACCCCCATAGCTCGTCAATTAATTATATGGTAGGGTCTTTTCTTTTCTCTATTGGTTTATATCGTCAAGCTATTGAGTATTATTCAAGGTCTTTAGAGCGTGACCCTTTATATGTGAGAGCGTATAGTCTTTGCGCCCGTAGTTATATGTATATTGGAGAATTTGAGCAAGCTGCACTTCACCTGGAGAGAGCCTTAGAGATAGAACCCAATGATTTCAGGCTCCATCTTGATTATGCGAGATACTTTATAATGACCAAGCAATATGGTGAAGCAGAGAAAGCATTAGCCAGAGCAGAAGAGATTAAGCCGGGTGAGCGGAGTATGCAATCTTATCGTGCCTGGTTACTTGCAGCGAAAGGTGAAAAAGATAAGGCTCTGGCGCTTATTAAAGATGTCGTTCCTTCTTATCACTATGAAGCAACAAGCATTTATTCTCTTTTAGGAATGAGAGATGAGGCGATTGAGGGCATCAACGAAGGAATTGAAAAAAGCTTTGAATATGAACAGGTATACCTTTACCCCTATCCTTTCTTAATCAATTGTCCTTTCTACGACAATCTGCGTGACGATGCTCGTTTCAAAGAGATTGTGAATAAAGAAAAGAAAAAATACGAAGAAAGATTGATAAATTATGGTAAGCTATTATCAATTCACAACATGATTTCATAATTAATTCTATTTGTTCATATTCTATATTTACATTTAGTCTTTATTTTACATCATTTCACAAAATATAAATTTAAAAAGGAGGAGAAATGGATTGGGCTAAGTTTTACAATGGGCTTCGTGAGAATATTGAGGCAAGGCATACCACACTTAAGGAGAAGATCAGGGGAGTCAATCCTGAGAGAATGGCCGATTTATGTGGAGAGGATATCGTTTTCTTTACAGATAGAGGCAAGATGATTAGAAAACGGGAGGACCACCTGGGATTCTGGAGACAGGTCATGGGACCTGGTTCTAACCTGACTCTAAAAACAGTAAATGTCCTGGTAACCGCGGTGAAGTCAAGCCAGGTGATTCCAAACGAAACCTGTGACCATGTTGCTATTGAAATCGGCGAGTACTCCATCAGTCGTAATCCCAACAGCACCAGTGGCACTTACATCAGCTTCGCGAGACATATTGATGGTTGTGATTGGGACCGCCGCCGGTAGAGCGGTAGCGATATGTTGAAAATTTAAAGAGTAGTTCTTGACTGGAGGGGGAGGCTTAGAGGATGGATATCCCGTATTTCTCCATTATCTCCAACCATATTTCGACAATCTCAGGGTCGAAATGGGTTCCGGCGTTCTTCTTCAGCTCCACTACGATTTTCTTATAGTCGATGGCATCTCTATAAGGTCGGGCGGAAGACATAGCATCAAAGGTATCTGCAACTGCCAGAATGCGGGCACCCGGTGGTATATTCTTTCCTTTCAGCCCATCTGGGTAGCCTTTCCCATTCCATCGTTCGTGGTGATGGCGGACAATGGGTATTACGGGCTTGAAGTATTCGGAGAAGGTGAGCATCTCGGCACCCTTTACGGGGTGCATCTTCATCTCCGCCCACTCGGAAATGGTGAGAGTATCGTTTTTCAGCAGTATCCTGTCGCTTACTCCTATTTTCCCTACATCATGGATGCGGCAAGCCAGCTCCAGGTTGTTCAGTTCCTTATCATTCCATCCCATCTTCGCAGCAATCTCCTTGGAATATTGGGTGACCCTCTCCGAGTGTCCTCGGGTGTAAGGGTCGCGGGTTTCCACGCTAATTACAAGAGCGTGTATCATATCCAGATATGCTCTCTCCAAGGCTTGGTATGCCATTTTCATCTGCCGGGCATAATTGCGTATCTCATTTGATTTCTTTTTGAGCTCTCTCTCGGTCCGCTCTTGCTCAGTGATATCGGTAAGGGAGGCGATGCTATTTTTTGTCCTGGGAATAAGTCCCACTGAGGCAAAGATAGTTCTTATTTGGTTATCTTTTCTCTTAATTTTTGCTGTATAAGATGGGGGAATCTTCTTGCCCTTTTGGAGGGCTTTATAATAGCCAATTATTTTCTGTTTATCCTTTTCGGCGAGAAAATCGGGAATGGTCATCTTTCCTTCAAGCTGGTTCTTACTATAGCCGGTAAGCTGCTCAAACTCTTTATTGACTAGGGAGATAGTCATGTCATCTTCAGCAATAACCATAGCAGTTCCGCTATATTGGAAGAGGGTGCGATATCTCTCCTCACTTTGCTTCAGTGCCTCCTCCAATTGCTTGCGTGCGATGGCGTAAAGCAGAGCACGCCCGAGCAAGTTGCTATCGATGCTCCCTTTGACCAGATAATCTTGCGCACCTTGCTGAACTGCCTTAACTGCCAGCATTTTATCGTCAAGACTGGTGAGCACTATAATTGGCAATTGCGGTGCGTGATCACGCACTCTGATAAAGGTATCCAGCCTTTGGCCGTCTGGAAGTGACAGGTCCAGCAGGACTACATCAATACTTCTCTTGGCAAGAAGCTTCAGTCCTGTGGAGAGCCGTGCGGCGCACGCCAAATCGAACTGTTTGCTTCTTTCCTTAGCCAGCAATTCCTGAATCAATTGGGCGTGGTCCGGGTTGTCTTCGATTAACAATACTTTAATAGGTTCATCGCTCATCTAACAATCCTCCATTAGCTGTATTATCGTGAGCCAGAAGTCATTAATAGACTTCATCATGCTGAAGAACTACCTCAGGTTAAACGTTTTGAAAATGAAGAAAAATACCTGAAGGCAGCAGTATGAGTTGAGGATGTCTTGTGTATGCTTGGCGGCAGTAAGGAAACCCCGCCGGAATGCTTTCAAGAGACTCTGCGTGTATGAACTGAGCTGGCACCTCACGACCGTCCATTCTCGCGAGGCTCAAAACGAATATATTAAGCTCTGTAGAAAGTGCACAGCCATACTTTGCCTTTTGGCAAAAAAATACTTCTTTCAGTCCCCGGCTCAGGTTGGCGAGCATTTCCCTCTTGTTTAAGGTTTTTTGCACAGAGTAACCCTTCCCAGCGTTTTCCTTTGCTGCCAAAATCTCAATAGGTCTGCTGATTCTTCAAATATTTATGTCAGTTTATTTCATCTCCTTTCGATTGTAAAAAATACGTCTCGCCTCCTGATGGGACTCTGTTATGGTTGTCATCTTCATAATTGCAGAAGTTTCAAAAAATAGTACCCCCCAGCAATCCGGGGGGTACCTAAAACATTAGCCAGATGGTGGAAAAGGTGGAACAGGGTCTTCAGATGGCTCTGTCAATGGGCTTATCGTGCCGTTATTATCCTGCTCTACTGTATTTGATGATGGCACCGAAATAGTAATCTCCTCATCACCCATCAATCTTCCATCTCTTGCAGTGATGTCTGCAAGGAAAAAGTTGCCGATGAAGAGGTTTAAGATTATTGAAAATACAATTACCCCAATCATCATTAATGTACCTCCTATAATTCATAAACGACATTTGGGGGAAAATATTACAACTCATATGCTGATTTTTTTCGAAAATGGTGTGCTTAATTAAAAAAAACAGGAGGAGATAATGTGGTAGGTGAAGTGTGTTGGGTAACAGTTTGGTTCTAAGTGCTTGACAGAATGGAATTAATACATAAAGATGAGGGATTCAAAAAGAAGAATGGATTCCTGTTGTAAAGTTTAAAAAATAGTAAGGCTATTTATCTTCCATCACCTATTATAATAAAGGAAGACCAGAAAAACGGATGCCTGTATTTATCATTATTAATAAGCTGTAACTGGGCATTTTTTAGTGCTCTTGCTTTTGATATGCTATTATTTTTAATATTGGAATAGAATTCCTGTAATAAGAGGCTGGTGGGATTATCCTTAACCTTCCAAAGACTGGCAAGTATAGAGGGAGAACCCGCATATATAAAAGCTCTGGAGAGTCCTACAACTCCTTCACCATTTAATAGTTTGCCAAGTCCAGTCTCACAAGATGATAGGGTGATAAGCTTTGACTTTGAAAGATTGAGATTAAATATTTCCAGCAGCATGAGTAGCCCATCATCCGGGTTTTCAATCGTCAGTTTATCTGGGCGCTCTTGAGAAGCATTCAGCACAATGGAGGAGAACATGGGCATTCTTTCATCAACCAGGCTGTGTGTTGCGAAATGTATAATTTCAAAGTTTTCTATCTCTCCTCTAATTTTCTTCTCACTGGCCTCAGCGCCCACTAATAAAAGAGAATGGGGGAATATTTTTGAAATCTCTCTCACCTCATTCTCAGCTTCTTTCAATGGTTTTAAAATAGGGAAATCAGCCAGAATATTCTCCGGTATGTTCGGGTTGCCTATGAGCAGAATTTTATCTTCTTGAGGAGCTATTTTATTTTTGTTTCTTGAATAACATATCTTTAAGATAGAGCTGCTCGGTGCATAAGCGAGATCAAACTCTTCTATGATATATTTTCCGTGTTTAGATTTAAGAGAGGCGAATGGTATATAGTAGAGCTCGTTATCTGGGATAATGTAGAGCAAATCTCCTTGATGGAGAAATTTTCTTATCGGTTTAAAAAGAATATCATATAGCCTCGTTGACAATTTATCAGTTTCTTCTATCCTTTCAGCCCAGGTTTTATACATTGTTAAAAACCTATCATCAAGTGCTAATGCTTTTCTGAAGTCGATTATTAAATTTCTAAGCTCGTCAGAATTTATAGTTATAATTTGGCTTTTTATTTCCTCTTTGCTTATGACCCATATTATTGTCTTGTCTTTGGTTATCTCATATTCCAGTATTTTAGAATCCAATGGTAATGAATTTCTTATTTCCTTTAAAGGAAATGGGTTGACAGCCATGGGGGATATTATCTCTACATTTTTATATGTAGGGGAAGATTTGGGGTCAAATGGCAATGTTCTGAAGGCCCCATATTCATTATCGATTAAAATATCCCCAAAATTTTGTTTGGATACCTCTTCAGCCTGAGTAAAGTTATTCTTTGAATAGACGATGTCAATCTTTCCAGCAAGCATATCAAGGAATGCTCGAGCACGCGACCTCTCCGAAAATTCCAATGCAGAGATGTGGTCATTAAAATTTAATATTTGAAGAAGAATCATCTCTTCATAAATAGGTTTTATTATAGAAAGATAGCTGCCTTTTAAATCAGTTTCTTCAATTCCTGCTCTCACCTTTTCTATTAAGTTAATGGCATTTAAAAACTGCTTTTCCGATTGCCTGAATCTTTTTTGAAGCTTAAAATTTGACCCATTATTTCTATAAGCACAATAGCTCAAATATTGGTTGTTGATATTCTCACAAATTTGTAAGGATTCATTTAAGTAATCGGAAGCTCTTTGGAAATCTTTGAGCTTCATATATGATTCACCAAGCATATTGAGGCAATCTGCTAAGATGAAAGGATTTTCAGATTGCCTGGCAAGAGGCAAGGATTTTTCTAAATATTTTAAGGCCTTCCTGATATCTCCAGATTTCAAATTAATAAAGGCAAGGCTGTTTAAGGTTTCAATATATCGATTAACACTCTTCATATTGGCTCGAATCTTCAAAGTTTGCTGCAGATATTTTTCCGCCTTTCTGTAGTCGTTTTGCATTAACCAATTGATACCAATATTTTTAAGGATTGAAGCCTGCATATTTATGTCTTTAGCGCTGATGCTTTTCTGCAAAGCAATATCATAAATTTTTGAAGAAGTTTCATAGTCGCCTAATTTATAATATACATTGGCTGTATAATTATGAATCAGTCTTTCAAGTAAATCAGAATTATCATATTTCAGTTCTTCCATAGCTTTTCTGAAATTTTTGAGTGCCTTAGAGTAGTTACCTATTTTGGAATATATCAATCCTGAGTTCATAATTAGCGCAATGTTTAATCTTACATTTTTGGTTTCGTTAGCGAGCTGTAATGCCTTTTCATATTCTTTCAATGCTTTATCATAATAGCCAAGATAGAAATATATATTTCCATAAGCATGATATGTATTGGCTTCATTGTCTCTGTCATTTATGCTTTTATAAATGTCCTCCGCTTCCTTAAATTTTTTATAAGCCTGAAGGAAATTCTCCTGCGAATATTCCTTCAGCCCTATTTTGTAAAGCTCATTTGCGTTTAGCTTTAGGGCTATCTCTTTGGTTGATAATCTGCTGTTGAAATTTATTAAATTAATATAATATTCATCATTAAAATATCTTTTAAGATAAGTAGCTGCTTTTTGAGCGGAATTAATTGAATTTTCCGCCTCTAAAAAATCTCCATTATGTTTGGACTTAAGAGAATCTGCGATTAATTTGTTTGTTTCAGCTATAAAATTTTCTCTATTATCTTTGATGAACTCATATATCAAGTTTTCCTTATTTGAATTTATAATGTTACAAAATTGCCCTGAAAAATCACTTCCGATTGAGGATTGTCGGCTTGGGAAAATGGTGAAAGCAAGGTCATAGGATAAGGATATATATATTGCCCCAGCAAGCAATGCTAACAATATAATCAGGATAAATATTCTTTTTTTTCTCACTTTGAATTTACATCAACAGAGATTTAAGTTTATTCAATTTTTTCCAACATATCTCTGGCATTATCTGCCCATTTTGAGAATGAGTCTATTTGTAAATATTCACGCCATTCTCTTCTTGCTTCCGGATATTCTTCCGTTTTCTGATAGAGAAATGCGAGATTATATCTTGCTTCTAAGAACTTTGGATCCGATTTCCTGGCAAGAAGAAAGAACTCGATAGCCTTATTAATCTCGTTTTTCGCATAATATATAATGCCCAAGCCATTTGCGGCAATAGCATTGTTTGATTGAAGCTTCATTGCTCTTTCAAATAAATGTCTTGCCTGTGTGAAGTCACCTGAGACAAGATAAAAATTTCCTACCTGGCTCAGCACTTCGGGATTATTTTTGCTTATTTCTAACGCTTTTTCGAAGATTGCCTTTATCTCATTTTTCTGATCTCTTATTACATCGGGTTCTGCGCCCCTGTAATCATTGTATTCAATCCAAGAGAATCCTCCATAAGGCCTTAATGGCATAGTATAAACAGGGCTGATGCTTTTTGTAAGTACTGCATTTGCAGTTTTTATAAGAGCCATTGCTTTATAATCCATGTATTTGCCAATGGGATTAATCAGAAAAAGAACTAATGCTATTAAAATAACAATAGAGGAGATAAATATTCTTTTCCGAGTATATATTAAATTGAAGCCTGAGGAAAAATCCTTGGTGATTACCTTTACTAAATCAGAAAGTTTTTGAAGCGTGGATTTTGCTTGACTATTAGAATATTGTTTTAGTGAATGCAGTAGCTGATGTGGATAGTCTTCTTTTGATTCCGGGAAGATTTCACCCAGCAGCTGCTCTTCTGCAGATTTAGTAGAAGGATTGCTTACTTTTGCAAAAGATGCCAAATTTTCCCTGCATTTTCTACAGGAAATCATATGATTCATTAACTCATTACTTTTTTCTTCGGACATGTTGTTAGAGATAAACTCCGTAAGCAAGATTTCATCCAAGTGCTTTTTCTTATTCTTCATTTTTAATGCCAACACCTTTATGTGTATAAGATTAAATTTATATTCCTTTTGGTGTAAGCGAATCGTTATAAACCAAACTTCTAATTTCCTTTTTCATCCTCCAAATAATTACATTTGCATTTGAATGCGAAATATTCAATCCTTTAATGCGCGAGATATCTTTAATACTCAGTCCGTGAATGAAATAAAGCTGAAATAACAATTCTTTTCTTCTATTTTCTTTTGTAGAATGGCCCGAATTGAAGTGACTTTTAACCTTTTGCAAAAGGTCTTTTGCTATTATCCGCTTTTCTGGATTTGATTCTATAAAAGAGGGCATGCTTTTAGTTATCAATGTATTTGTCTGGCTATTAGCTGGTTGTTCATCGATACTCTCTATATAGACTCTCCTTTTCAATGTGCTAAATTTTTTGAAAAAATCCTTAACCACGCTTACGCTTATTTTGGCGAGATAACCATAAAAAGCGTGATCATATTTCGGCTCGAAAGTCTTAAGCGCCTTGCAGCCATTTTTAACTAATCTGAAATAAACCTCTTGTACTAAATCTCTAATATCCTCTTTTGATATCTTTCTTTCCAGCAAATTGATAGAAATGAGCTTATATGCTCTCAAAACAGATAGCTTTATATGACGATCGAATCTTCTTATAAACTCAAGCCACGCGTTTTGATTTTCTAAACTTTCAGCACATCTTTTTATTAAAGCAGTGTTAGATAGATATCTCATATTTTCACAATAGATTCCATTGAGAAGATTTTTCAAATTCTGTCTGACCCCATAATTACTGTAAACTATTAGCCATGGAACCGAAATGTATTGCTTATAGCAACTATGATTTTATTATTATAATGGCTTTATCTATTTTATACCAATTATTAATTTATTTGTCAACCATAGAATTTGCTTTTTGCTGAAAATTTGCAGATTAAGTGCGAGATGTGGAAAACGAGAAATGAAAAAAGTATAAGTTTTACATCAACTTAACTGCAAGCAGCCCGGCTGCTATGAAAAATAGACATATTACCATTATTCGGTGATAAAAAAGGATTAGACAACAAACAGAGGGATAAAATTTTGGGTACCTACGATTCTTCCGGCTTGGCATAAATGAATAATAGACAGGCGAAAACGAAGTAAAATACTTAACTGTACGTCATTCTTAATATACATCTATATATGGACATTAGTATAGAGACCGTAATCGCGGCGTGTAATTTATCGGATATATAGGAAGGCAATCAGGGCACTGAGCTCTGAGTAATCCATACCCTTTTTTATTAACTCACTACTCTATGTTCCGCCTCTTCTATTGTTTGGATGGCTATATCAGAGATAATGTTGTTCTGTAAAGCACAGTCTCGATGAGCTCCTTTTTGAATTCGTTCTCCTTCAAAGGTCTGGCTTCCTTCAAAGCCTCTCTGGCGGCTTTTTTTAGCAGCTCCTCGGTAACCTTTTTGCCTTTTATTATGTTTTCGGCCTTTTCTAACCTCCAGGGAACGGGAGCTACTCCTCCTAACACAATCTTGATATCTTTGAAGACATCTCCTGCCATTATCCCTTTCACCGCTGCTGAAACGAGGGCGAAATCCCACACCCCTCTCTCCTTGAGCTTGTAATAGGTGCTCTTTTCTCCGCTCTTAGCTAGAGGAATCTTTATCTCTTTCACAACTTCATTCGCGCCCAGAATGTTCTCTTTGCTCACATCTACCACAGGAAGAATATAAAAATCTGCTAAGGGTAAGGTTTTTTCTCCATCAGGGGAGCTTAGCGAGATTTCCGCATCTAAAGAAATCAGGGCTGGAGCTAAATCAGAAGGATGTACAATATAACAGGGTCCACCGCCAAAGATAGCATGGTATTTGTTTCTTCCCATGTAGGCATAGCACTCGAACCCTCCCTTTTTCTGGCATAGTAGTTGAGGGTCCCGATAGTACCAGCAGCGGGGTCTCTGACAGAGGTTTCCACCTACGGTCCCCAAATTTCTGAGTTGAGGGGTAGCGACCGCATTGGCTGCTTCATGAAGCCCCGGATAGTCTTGCTTAATCATGGGGTTTTCTGCTAACTCAGCTATGCTGGTTAAAACTCCGATTCGTACTCCATCCTTTTCCTTTCTAATGTAGGAGAGGTCAGGGATAGATTTAAGGTCGACAACTACCTCAGGCTCGATTATCTCATCTTTAATCTCGCCCAACAGGTCGGTTCCTCCAGCCATGAGGTAACACTTTTCTATTTTTTCGGAGAGTAAAGAAGTAACTTGGTCGATGGTTTGAGGCTGAGCTATTTTAAAGTTTTTCATCAGTCTATTTCCTTTTGTTTCAAAGCCTGGAGGACTTTTTCAGGCGTCATCGGTATTTCTCTAATGTGAACTCCGATAGCGTTATAGACTGCGTTGGCGATAGCGGCAGCAATGGGAATTCGAGGCGGCTCCCCCAGTCCTTTAGCTCCCAGGATATTTATCATAGGGTCAACCATATCCACAAAAAGTGTGTCTACCTCGGGAATATCTAAGGAGGTAGCAATCTTATAATCTCTCATATTTGGGTTAACCAGGTATCCAGTGGCGTTATCCATAATCCTTTCTTCAAAGAGGGAAGCGCTTACTCCCTGGGCAATGCCTCCGATGACCTGGCT
>Ga0224501_10001694_pt1 | contig 17144 bp, 9 predicted proteins | sample SF_Oct11_sed_USG_4_FD_169105 | JGI IMG/M metagenome (GOLD analysis project Ga0224501, IMG submission 169105) | Sediment microbial communities from San Francisco Bay, California, United States - SF_Oct11_sed_USGS_8_1 | ecosystem: Environmental > Aquatic > Marine > Sediment | place: USA... | reverse complement strand
ACTGGCGACTGGTACGATAATCGAAAAAACATTAAAGAATGCAGGTGCCACGCCCGGCACAAAAAAACGTCCAAAGGCATTTAAGATACCCATTGCCCAAGCCGCCAAAGAAACGAATAATAGAAATGGGAACATGATTCGGGTTAAAGTTGTGGTCAGCTCCTGTTTGCCCGGAATCTTGGCAAAACCCATCGCAATAATTTTCACAATCCAGGGTGACAGGATTATACTGATAATCACAATTATCCCGATAAAAAAAATCATCGTATTGAACATATTGGAGGCGAATCGCCAGACTTCTTTGCGGTCTTTTTTGGTCAGATTTTCCACGAAAGTGGGAACGAATGCGGCGGAGAGCGCGCTTTCGGCAAAAAGGTCTCGAAATAGATTGGGAATGCGAAATGCAGCGTTAAAGGCATCGGTCGAAAATCCAGCTCCGAAAAGAAAAGCAAAAACCGATTCTCGAATCAGTCCCATGATTCGGGAGATAAGGGTGCCAATCGTGAAAGAACCGACCCGACGAGTGAAACTGTTTGACATTTGCCTACTATACAAAATTAGAGCTAAAAAGTCAAAGGACAATAAGAACTTTTATTGTAATGAGCTTTAATTGCAATGTTTTGGACTCATTCAGTCCAAACTTGACTTATGATAAGTTGAAGCTAAAATAACCCAAAATGGTCTGGCAGGCTTTTCTTAAGAATTTAGCCGAAAAATTCTGGTCGCCCGAGCGTCTGGCACAATACTCAGTTAAATTTGTCGGTATCATCTTAATCATTGTTATTGCGCTCATTGCCTACCTGATAATTTCAAAGTTGCTGAGAAAGTTGTTTGAAAAGAAATTGGGCGAAACCCAGGCACGTCGAATAAGGACAATTGTGCCGCTTACCAATAATATATTGAAATATATTATATTCTTCATTGCGCTGATAATGATTCTACATGAACTGGGCATAAATTATTCGGCGATTCTGGCTGGGGCTGGTGTTATTGGCTTGGCAGTTGGATTTGGTGCCCAGAGCCTGGTAAAGGATGTTATCGCCGGATTTTTTTTGCTCTTTGAAGACACGGTTAGTGTCGGCGATGTGATTACGGTCGGTAATGAAGGTGGCTTGGTAGAAAGCATTGGTATCCGCAACACCAGGTTCCGCGAATTTTCAGGACTTTTAAGGGTAATACCGAACGGTGAGCTTACGAGATTTGGTAATTTTAATCGTGGGTTTATGCGAGCAGTAGTGAATATCAGTCTGGCTTATGAACAGGATGCGGAAAAAGGAATGGAAATTGCGCTCAATACCGCTAACCAATGGGCAGCCGAGAATAAAGAGATAGTTTTAGAAGAACCTTTCGTGCAGGGGATTTTAGATTTTGGGTCTTCCGGAATAACGGTTCGAATTGTGGTGAAAGTGAAACCTCAAACCCAATGGAATGCTGAATTTGAACTGCGCCGGCGAATAAAAAAAGCATTCGATGCGGCGGGCGTAGAAATCCCGTTCGAAAGAAGAGTAATCTATACCAAACAAGATTGAAGGCTCAAATTATTGGTTGACAATTAAATAATTTCGATTATACTAAATTCAGTTCAAACCAATTCGAACTTGACATAATGAATAAAGCTTGATAAAATAAATAGGAATGCTTCCTTGAGCTTTGCCGCTTAAGAAAGGAAATCTGATTTTAATTAAAGAGCCATTGTAAAATTTAAAATGGAAAACAAAAATGACCGTTCTCAACCACAAAAAGGAGTAAAAATGGAAGTTGAAGAACTAAAGAAAAAGAAGCTCTCTGAACTTTATGAGATCGCGAAGAGTTTTGGTATACATGATTACTCGGAGAAAAAGAAACAAGATTTAGTCGTAGCAATTCTTGAGGCGGAGACAAAACAGAAAGAGGATGGACAGATGCTCGTGACCGGTGTCTTAGATGTCTTAGAAGATGGATTTGGATTTCTCCGCTCCCCGGATTATAGTTATCTGCCCAGCTCGGATGATATTTATGTTTCCCCAGCCCAGATTAAGAAATTTGTCCTGCGTACCGGCGATACGATAAATGGTCAAGCCCGACCACCTAAGAATACCGAACGTTACTTTGCTTTGCTCAGAATTGAATCGGTCAACTCATTGCCGGTTGAGGCAATTCGCGACCGGATACCGTTTGATGAATTAGTACCACTTTATCCCCAACAAAGAGTCAATTTAGAAGTGAAAGAGAGAAATGACTATTCGATGCGGGTTACCGACCTATTCGTACCGATTGGTAAAGGACAGCGTGGTCTTATTGTTTCGCCACCGCGTGCCGGCAAGACGATTCTTTTGCAGAAAATCGCTAATAGTATCACGGCTAATCAACCAGAAATCGCCTTGATTATTCTTTTGATTGATGAGCGTCCAGAAGAGGTTACCGATATGGAGCGTTCGGTAAATGCCGAGGTGATAAGCTCGACCTTTGACGAAGCACCCGAACGCCACGTTCAGGTAGCCGATATCGTCTTGGATAAAGCAAAACGGTTAGTGGAGGCGAAGCATGATGTTGTGATTCTTTTAGATAGTATCACCCGACTGGCTCGAGCTCACAATCTGGTCGTGCCTCACTCAGGACGAACCCTTTCCGGTGGTCTTGACTCTAATGCCCTGCAGAAACCAAAGAAGTTCTTCGGTTCGGCGCGCTGTATTGAAGAAGGCGGCAGTCTAACGATTATTGCCACGGCTCTGGTTGAAACCGGCAGCCGCATGGATGAAGTGATTTTCGAAGAATTCAAAGGGACCGGTAATATGGAACTGGTTCTCGACCGAAAGTTAGCCGACCGTCGAATCTTTCCGGCAATCGATTTACAGAAATCGGGCACCCGTAAAGAAGAACTGCTCTTATCCGAATTTGAATTGAATCGAATCTGGGTTATGCGTAAACTCTTAGCCGACCTGAATCCGGTCGAAATGATGGAATTCGTCCTGGATAAGATGCGGCTCACCCGCAATAATCTGGAATTCTTGGAAAGTATGAGTGAATAAGGAGCAAGAATGAAAACAGGAATCCACCCCAAGTATGTCGATTGTGTGATTACCTGCGCTTGTGGTAATCGTATTCAAACCCGTTCGATTAAGCCAAAGATTTCAGTAGAAATTTGCTCCAATTGTCATCCATTCTACACCGGAAAACAAAAGATTGTCGATACGGCGGGACGGGTCGAGCGATTTCGACGCCGTTATAAAAAAGCCGAGCAGAAGTAAGTCATGGAAGAACGTATCCAGGAATTGCGTGACCGTCTCGACTCCTTAAAGGAGTTTCTTTGATCTGGCTAAAAAAATAGCCCGGCTCAATTCGTTAGAAAAGAAGACCCAAGAACCCAACTTCTGGCAAAATCCGGCGCAGGCGAAACAAATTTTAGCCGAAATTAATAACCTAAAGTCGCTTCTCGAGTCAGTCGATTCCTTAGAAAAAGATTTAACTGAGATTGAGGAATTCCAAAACCTGTTTGGCTCGGAACAGGGGGCGGTCGAAGAGATTAATAATCGTCTCATTAAGATTGAGCAGGCACTTGATGAATTTGAACAGAAAGGGTTATTCCCGAGCCCAGAAGATGCCAAAGCCGCGATTCTCACGGTTCATCCGGGCGCGGGTGGCACCGAATCCTGTGATTGGGCAGCGATGTTGCTTCGGATGTATCTTAAATATTTTGAACGCAAAGGTTTGAGTTACCGGGTCTTTGACCTTGAGCCGAATGAAGAGGCTGGAATCAAAGATGCTTCGGTTGAGGTTACGGGCGAAAATGCTTATGGTCTGTTAAAAGTCGAAACCGGGGTTCATCGGTTAGTTCGAATCTCACCGTTCGATGCTAACAAGCGGCGCCATACTTCTTTCACTGCCGTCTTCGTATATCCAGAGATGGAAGAGATTGAAGTGAAGATCGACCCTAATGATTTAAAGATTGATACTTTCCGGGCTGGTGGGCATGGCGGACAAAATGTGAACAAAGTGGCGTCCGCGGTCAGGATTACTCATCTTCCAACCGGGATTATCGTAAGCTGTCAGAACGAACGGTCTCAGTTTCAGAATAAGCAGAATGCTTTAAAGGTAATGCGGGCTCGACTTTATGACTATTATCAAAAAGAAAAAGATAAGGCGATGGAGAAATTGGAGGCAGCCAAAACTGATATTGCCTGGGGTCATCAGATTCGTTCTTATGTGCTATTTCCTTATCAGCTGGTGAAAGACCATCGGACCGGTTATGAGACCTCGAAGGTTAATGCGGTGCTTGACGGCGACCTTGATGATTTTATTTTCGCTTATCTCAAAAGCACAAAAAATAAAACCCAGAACCCAAAACTGGTATCTGAATAATTTTTAATAGTTATGGAATCGTATCGTCGTTTTCTATTGCCCGAAGTTATTTGTAAATTGCGTCGCATTGATTTGAAGGCACGGCTGGTGGTCGAGGGGTTCTTGACCGGTTTACATCGCAGTCCGTATAAGGGTTTTTCCGTAGAATTTGCCGAATACCGGCAATATATGCCGGGCGACGAGTTGAAACGGATTGATTGGAAAGTTTATGCCAAGACCGACCGTTTCTATATTCGGGAATATCAGGAAGAGACCAATCTGCGCGCCTATCTTTTACTGGATACTTCAGGCTCGATGGGCTATAAAGCTAATGGCAGGCTGACCAAATTAGAATATGCATCATATCTGGCAGCAAGCCTTGCCTATCTTTTATTGAAACAGAAAGACAGTGTTGGTTTAGTGCAGTTTGCGACGAAAATCGAAAATTATATACCAGCCCGTCAGTCCGGTGCCCATCTGTCGGTCCTTTTGCATGCTTTAGATAAAATCAAGCCTGGCGGCGAGACCGATTTGGCACAGACTTTTCACCAGCTGGCTGAACGGATTCGACGCCGCGGTCTGGTTATCATCCTGTCTGATTTATTTGATTCGAAGGATAGGGTAATTAAAGCGCTGAGCCATTTTCGTCACCGCAAGCATGAGGTTTTAGTATTTCACATTCTTGACCGCAATGAACTCGATTTTGCCTTTTCCCAGCCTTTGATTCTTAAGGATTTGGAGACACAAAAAGAGTTAACCCTAGACCCGAGAATTGTTAAAAAAGATTATCAGTATGCGGTCAACGAATTCTTCAATGATTTTCGACGCCGTTGCCGGGAGAGTCTGGTTGACTATCATTTAATTCTGACCGATACCCCATTTGACCGGGCACTCTTTTCTTATATGGAGAAAAGAAAACGGTTAGGCTAATAATTATAATGCAACTGTATAACGTCATTGCGAGCCCGATTCGGGCGAAGCAATCTCTTAAATTCAAAAATGGATAAGCAATATTTTCTCTATATAATGACCAATAAGTCAAATAACGTTCTTTATACAGGAGTCACCAATGACTTGCAAAAGAGGGTATACGAGCATAAAGCAAAATTGTTTTCTGGATTTACCAAGAAATATAATGTAAACAAATTAGTTTACTAAGAAGTGTTTAAGGATATTTATAATGCGATCTCAAGAGAAAAACAGATTAAAGCTGGTTCAAGGCAGAAAAAGATTAACCTTATTAATAACCTCAACCCTAAATGGAATGATTTGTACAATGAATTATGAGATTGCCACGCTCCCTATGGTCGCTCGCAATGACAATCAATAAAAGATTAACGTAATGATGATAATGATGGAAAATATAACTGTCTGATGACTTTCCTTTACCCCAACTTTCTCTGGTTTTTGAGTCTGGCTTCGGTTCCGGTCGTCTTACATCTTATTTCCCGAATTCGACTGAAACGAGTTAATTTTTCTTCGCTCTTTTTCTTAAAAGATGTGAAGCGGGAACGATTCAGCTGGCTTAGATTAAAAGAAATATTACTTCTCATATTCCGGACCCTGCTTATCCTTTTTTTATTCTTAGCCCTGGCTCGACCTCAATTCCAGGGCAGCATCTTACCGACCAAGCGGCAGGCACATGTTGCAATAATTGTCGATGACTCTTACAGCATGGGTTATGGCAATCGTTTCCGAATCGCCCAAGAACAAGCCAGAAGAATCATTAACCAATTGAGCAAGGATAGTGAATTAATGATTCTAAATACCTCGGGACGTTCAGGACTAAACCAATCGGTTTCAGGCACAGCTATGGTTTTGGACGAACCAGTGATTTATTCGGGCAAAAATTTGAAATTGGCATTGAATCTCATTGACCAACTTAAGGTTTCATATTTTAGCCAAGATTTAACCAAAAGTCTTTTACAAGCCCAAACCAGTTTGGAAAATTCAAGTTTTACCAATAAAGAGATTTTTATCATCACCGATTTACAAAGAAGAGCATTCATCCCGGTGCTAACCAATTTCCAGGTTAAATTTCCTACTTATATTATTGATGTTGGGGACAGGTCAGAAAATTGTGCGATAAATTCGGTCTTGCTTACAGAACGTTTCCCGCAGCCGTCCCGACCAGGTAAAATCAGGGCTAAAATTAAAAATTATGGCAATAATCCAGTTTTTCAAAAAGTTGTGCTGAACCTAAACGGGAAAACTGAGGAAAAGCAGTTAAAAATTGCGGCGGAAGAAGAAAAGGCAGTAATTTTTGAAACCGAAATTGGGGCGAAAGGAGAATATTTCGGACAGGTTGCGATTGAACCCGATTCTTTAACGACCGATGACCAGCGCTATTTCGTCTTCTCGCTGCCGGATAAAATAAGGGTTCTGTTAGTTTATACACAAAGCGCGGATATCTTTTATTTGGAACGGGCGTTGCGACCCGAATCGAGGTCGGCTGATTTAAGCGAAGACAAAAGTTCAAATAATTTTGATATTGTAATTACCGATGGCAGAGGATTCCGGCAAAAGAATCTGGTGAATTTTGATGTGGTTGGAATCATAAATCCATCCGATTTTACTGGTTCGGACTGGCACCGACTCGAATACTATCGGCAGAAAGGCGGCAAGATTTTTATCACCCTGGGTAGTGAACCAAAAGATAAAACCGGACTCGAGCGGTTTTGTGATTACGAGCTAACCATGAAACTGCCGGGCTTTGTCACAATCGAAAAACCGAATCTCAATCATCCGATATTCGAAGTTTTTGCCGGCATTGATTTAGCCACCGCCAAGTTCTTTCAATGGTCAAAGCTAAGACCAAAACAGGTGAAAATTCTGGCGAGTTTTTCTGACGGCAGTCCGTTTCTTATGGAAAGCGAAGACCGAAGTATTATCATTGCCAGTTCGGCTTTCAGTCTTGATGTCACGGATATCGTCTTGAAACCAAGCTTCTTGCCTTTAATCCAGCGGATTTTTTTCTATCTGGCAAAAGGCGATATTAAAAATGAATACGAAATCGGTTCAACGATTGTAACCGAAGTGCCGACGGTCGGATTGGTAAAAGTGAAAACACCAAAAGAAGAATATTCGGTAATGCCCGAGATTGTTGGCAACCAGCGAGTGGTAAAGCTTAAAAATGTTAATCAACCCGGAATTTATCGAATCGGGAATAAGCCATTGGCGGTGAATGTTGATTCGGCAGAGTCGGATTTAACCCGGGTAAGGGAGGGTGACCTGGAACGGGTTGGATTCAAAATTCAGAAAGGGAGCGTAGCCGGGGCGACTGATTTGACCAGTCTATTTCTATATCTTGCTTTTCTGGCTTTGGTCCTGGAAATGGTTTTCCTATTAGTATGAGCGTTATAATTCAGATGTTTTCCTTGATTTTACCCAATTTTTTGATTATAATACCCCACAATATGAAAAAATTTAACATTGCCCCGAGGTTAATCCTGCTTTTTGTTTTGATTTGTCCTGGCTTAGCCCAAGAAAGGTTTGAACCGACTCCCAGTTTTTCGGTTACTGATTTCTCGAATTCTCAATTATATGTTGATGACGGTGAAGGAATGATTCAGAGTTATAGTGAAGCCAACACGATAATAACCAACAAGTTTTTCGGCTTAAAAGAGCGTTTAAACTCAAGACGCTGGCACGGTTATCAGGGGAATCGGCGACTTTCCGAACCAGCATTTTTCGAGCTGGCTGGCTTCGGTTATGAGGCGAAAATGGCAAAACGTTATCAGACGATTCGAAATAGTGTTGGCTGGACTGGTGCTGGTATGATTTTCTTGGGGTTATTGATTGGCGTGACTCAAACCAAAAAGGATGAAGAGGGTAAATGGCACATTCCAGTATTTGGTATTGGTTTGACCGCAACCGGGATTGTTCTTGATGCGCTTTGGTATTTTGCACCACCCAACTATAATCAATTACGCACCGCACTGGCTGCGGTCAGCACTTATAATCAGAGAAAATAACACAACTTCGAATTCATAATGAATTATTAGCCGGTTAATTTTTATTAGTCTTAACTTATCGCCTTAACTTAAATCAATGCTAAAATTTGCTACCCCCTTACACAAAAATTTAGCTAAAAACAATATCTATTTGTAAGGTTTTGTAATTCAAATACTTATTGATTGATGATGATATTAAAAAGGTCTTGACTAATTAGTTGCATTGTTTATAATGCAGTTATTGGCAATGAACTGGGCATGTAAATCATGAAGGTTAGTTCAGAATTTTGCCCGTGGAGTATTCTGTTCAATTAGCCAAATCATATAGTAGCGCGCGTTAATTGCTACTAGTACTTTGTAAGCAAATGCCCAGAATCTTTCCTTAATAAACTAAGGGTTTCGGTAGAGGTGGAACTCGAAATCCTTGAGATTTAGATTTATCCACCTAATCTTTCAAGGGTTACAGCCAGAAAAGTTTGCACTACTTTCCAATCTCTAAATTAAAGGGATATATCTTTTCTGTAGCTGTAACCCTAAGAATAAAATAACTGTAAGGAGGTTAAAGATGTCAAAAAAGACATTACTACTCCTATCTTGCTTAATTCTCATCGCTTTCGCTGGTAAAACTGAACCTATTGCTCTACAAGTAGCAACAGCGGATGCTTCCACAAGATGCCCGAATGCGCGCGTTAATAGTAGAATGGCTAATGTTGAGCCAGAGCGAATGGAAACCGATGCAATCTGGCAAACCGACACCCGGATAACCAACAATATTCGTGCCGACTATACTTACTATTCGGGTCAGACCAATGTGGCGGTTGATCCTCAAGGACGGGTTCATGTTATTTGGCATAATTACAATTATGGTTCACGCTACGATATACGTTATGCGCGTTACTATCCAGGAGTTGGCTGGACTGCGGATACGGTTCTTACCGATACTTTCTCATATAATCGTTATGCTTCAATAGCGGTTGACCCGTCGGGTAATGTGCATGCGGTCTGGGACTATGGTCCAACATCCTCCCAATACTACATCATCCATCAGCAGTGTACACCGGTCGGACCGGGCACGGGCGGCTGGGCAGCAGCCGAAACAATTTCAACCAATCCTACAACCTATTACAAGCGTTATCCAGATGTGGCTTGCTCACCAGACGGAAACGTTCATGTTTGCTGGCTTGAATATAGAAGTGGAACCGGCTATGGCTATTTTGTCCGATATCGGGAAAGAATCGGCACGACCTGGCAGCCTATGGTCACGATTGATAGTTCTGGTTCAACCAGTTATTATTCGTACTACCCAAATATTGCGGTCGGCAGTGACAATAACCCCCAAATCACCTGGAGTGGTCGTACTGCTTCTTACCCGACCTATTACCAGATTTGGTATACTGCCGAATCGAGCGGGACCTGGATTACGAAAGAGAACGTCTCTAACTGGCCCACCTATTATCAATACTATCCGGATATCGCAGTGAATCCAATCACCAACCAACCATCTGTGGTCTGGCGCGGCAGTATGGGTACTTCCTATTACCGAATTCTCCACAGTTACCGGGCAAGCGTTACTGGCTGGTCAACGGTTGACACCATCTCAGAAATCGGTATGAATTATTATAGCTATTATTGTAATATTGCTGCTTCCAGAAATGGTTCGATGCATGTGGTGTGGTATGGTTATGACTATGTTTCACCCTCCTACTATCAGATTCGCTATGCACAACGGGACAGTGCTGGTAATAGCTGGTCATCGCCGGAGAATATAACTACTGCGCTTGCCAGCAAATATTATCCATCGGTGACAGTGGATGATTCGTTCGCTATTCATGTTGTCTGGTATGACTATCGCGATGGCAACTATGAGATTTACTACAACCGAGGTTTCAACTATGCCAACGACGTTGGAGTTGACCAAATCTATTCACCACCGACGAGTATGGACCGTAATACGAGTTATTCGCCTGAAGGCAGAGTAATGAATTACGGTACTAATGCGGCATCCAGTGTCCCGGTCTATTGCCAGATTGATTCGGTTGGCACTCAAATCTATAACAACAACTTAACGGTTACCAGCATTCCAGCTGGTGATACGGCACGAACCGGACTGTTTCCGAGCTGGACTTCGGGTGATTTTGGCACCGGATATTTGGTCAGAATGTTTACTAATTGGGGAACCGACCAGAATCCACTTAACGATACGATGAAGATGGCACTCTATATTCCGGCTCTGCAGTGGTCACAAATAGCTGACCTGCCGGCAGCCCGTTATCGCAGTGCTGGATGTGGTGACACATTCGGCAATTTCTGGGTAGCGGGTGGCTGGGCAAACAGCACCGTGTCCAACAACCTTTACAAGTTTGACGGATCAAGCTGGACAACGATGGCAAATATGCCGGGTATAAACAGCAATTTCTGTGCGGTTTGGGATGCTGCCAACAATTATATCTACACGGTTGGTGGTTATGATGGTTCGGTGGCATTGAACGGTTTATGGCGTTATCATATTGATGGTGATTCCTGGACAACACTGACTAATGTCCCGCTGGCGGGTTATGGCTATACTGCAGCGATAGTGGGTGATTCTCTTTATGCCCTTTATGGTGTGACACTGATGGTATATAGTATTACAAACAACACCTGGTCTTTTGGACCAGCCAAACCTCTCGGCTCGACGTCTGGTCACGGCGGAATGTGTGTGGTGGGCGGCGTGGTCTATCACGCTGGTGGTTGGACCAACGATGTCTACTTCTATAGTTACACCCCAGGTTCAGGCTGGACCCGGCTTGCCGATTTACCAGCTGGCAGGCAAGGTCTTGGTTTGTGCGCGATGGACGGCAAAGTCTATGTGGTAGGCGGTGGCTCGAGCTGGAACCTTGTACCTCAACCCTGGGTCTTGGTCTATAATCCGGCTGATCCTGGTTTAGGCTGGGCAGTTGAGAATACCTGCTTAGGAACTGGTACCTATGCTGGCGCTTATGGAACGGTAACGTCAAATGGTGTTAGCCGAATCTATGCGTCAGGCGGATTGGATGCAAGTAGTACGCGTCTTACGTTCAGTCAACGGGCAGGATTTCCATTCCCAATCGACGTCGGAGTTGATCAGATTCTAAGCCCGAGTGGTTTGATTGGTGCTGGTACTTATACTCCGCAAGCCAGGATAAAGAATTATGGTCTCAATGCGGTGGGTAGTTTCACGGTTCGTTTCGACATCAATCCGGGCGGTTATTCTGATATTCAGACGGTGACAAGTCTTAACTCAGGTGACTCAATCGATGTCTCATTTGCCGACTGGACAGTCAGTAGTGGTGGATTCTATACCGCTACTTGCACAACTGCTTTAGCTACCGACCAAGAACCAGTCAATGACGTTGCAACTGCAGCTTGTGGTATTTATAACTACAACGAAGACTTTGAGGCGGCTGGTGTTTATACGCCAAATCCAGCGTCTGGTGCCTGGGAATGGGGAAGCCCGGTTGGTGGACCTGGCGGAACACCCAATGATACAGCATGTTGGGCTACCGACATCAATGGTTCTTATTTAGCCTCTTCTGACTGGAGGTTAAATTCGGTTACCTTCTATGCCTTTCAGGATAACCCAGTTCTTGCCTACTGGCACTGGTATGAGAACGAGGGTTATTATGACGGTTACAATGTGAAGATGTCAACTGATGGTGGTTCAAGCTGGTCGATAATCCATGCCTTACCTGGCTATGGACAACCTTATGACCAGGTTACCTACTCCGGCAATGCTGGTATTCCGAGTGAATCGGCTTATTCAAACCTGGATAGGACCTGGCGATTGAACTATATGACGGTGCCGGTCAGTTTTGGTGACTCATTCTTACTGCGCTGGCACTTTGGTTCAGACGCCTCGGTGCAATATTGGGGCACGGCGATTGACTTTGTTTGCGGAATCGGCTTTGATACGGCGTTTCCGGTTAACCGTGATGTGGCGGTAACCGGAATCGTTGAACCTACTACTGGTTCACAGCCCGACACGATGACACTACTCTGGCCAGTACATGCCACGACTTATAACTACGGTGAAGTTGCCGAAACTTTCACCGTGGTGTTCGACATCACCGGACCTGTTTCATTCAGCTATACCGATACTCAAACCGTTAACCTGAATTCTAATGAAGGCGCAACGGTTGTGTTCGATAGTGTCCATTTCAACGAAGTTGGTACGCACAATGCGGTCTGCTATGTCAGTCCAAGCGTTCCTGGCGATTCCAATGTTGGCAACGACACAATCCGTACTACTTTCGAAGTTGTTGCGGTTGGTTCCACGGTGTGGGAAGCAATGGCTCCAGTTCCACAGCCACCTTCAGGCAAGCGACCAAAATCCGGCAGCTGCATGGCAGGACTCGAAGCAACCGGTCTAATCTACTTCCTGAAAGCTTCCAATAGAAATGACTTTTATTCTTATGACCCGAATGCCAATACCTGGACTCCACTCGAGACCATACCAAAAGGTGAAAAAGCACTCGGTGACGGCAAGCGACCGAAAAAGGGTGCGGCAATGGCACCTTATAATGCTACGGTCTATGTACTGCGCGGTAACAACACGCTCGGATTCTGGAAATATGTAGCTGATACCATCTTTGGTGACAGCATCTTAGGCTGGAGAAAACTGACGAACTTCCCACTAGGTGCTAAGCGAGTGAAGGATGGTTCGGGCTTAGTTAAGGTTGAGAAGGGTGGCGACGACTATCTCTTCGCATCACGCGGTGCCAAACAATCCGATTTCTATCTGTATGACATTGCTGGAGATTCCTGGATAAAGGTTACCAGTCCACCGGTTGGCGCAAGCGGCAAAACTAAATACAAGAAAGGCACTTGTATGGCATATGATGACGAATATGTCTATCTCCTGCAAGGTTACTATGGTTCATTCTTCAAATACAAGGTTGAAGGTGATTCCTGGTTTGAATTACCCTGGTACAATTACAGGGTTTATCGTAACCGAGACGGCAAGAAGAAGAAGCCGAAAGATGGTGCAGCCCTGGTTTATCACAACGACTGGATTTACATGCTCAAAGGCGGCAATACGGTTGAAATGTGGAAGATTAAAGTTAGAGATACGGTGGGCGATTGGGTCCAGATGGATCCGGCTTCAGTATGGGATATTCCACTTGGTGCATCCAACAAGAAGGTCAAAGCCGGCGGCTGTATGATTAAATGGGGTTCCTACTTCTATGCTGGAAAAGGTAAAAATACCGATGAGTTCTATCGTCACGGCTTACCAGTCGAGACCGCAACCTATGTGAAATCGATAACGACCGCACAAGGTGTAATGGGTAATAAGGTTGTGACAAACAACTTCAAACTGACCATCGCACCCAACCCAGCGATTAACGTGGCAGCCGTGAGATATACCCTGCCGGTTCCTGGACCGGTCAATATCAAGCTCTATAACGTTACAGGTGCCTTGGTTAAATCTCATACGGTTACCAATCCGACTAAAGACGGCGTATTCTTCATCGATGCGAAAGCTCTACCTTCAGGTGTCTACATCTTACGCTTCAATGCGGGTGACATAAGGGTTACCAGAAAGATGGTACTGGAGAAGTAACCCGAAACGAATAAGTAAAGGGGCTCGAGCAATCGAGCCCCTTTTTATTTCAGCCGATGTCAAAATTTGATTTTTCTATTTAGATTCTCACCCCTTGGCAAAATTGAAATTATCCAAGAAAGTTCAATCGTGTAAGTATATGTAATTCAACGAAATATTCATTAGATTAAAATAAAATTAGGGCTTGACAAAATATTTAAAACTATTATACTTGCCCGCCTTGTTAAACGGACTGGGCATAATGCCGATTTACCCATGCTTGGTCATGGGAATTAGTTCCACAGGTATTTTGTCCCAAAATCCATTCCTATATAACCCGAGGATTTCGGTAATCGGGGCGGAACACGAAATCCTCAACAAAATATAGATTTATCCGCTCCTCAAAAGGGTTACAGCCAGAAGAGTCTTGTGCTACGGGTAAAGGTATATTTATTTCTGATACAGCTACAGAAAAGATATATCCCTTGCAATTTAGAGATTGGAAAGTAGTGCAAACTTTTCTGGCTGTACAAAAATATAAATCAAAAGGAGGTTTAAGATGTCGAAAAAGACATTACTTCTCCTCATCACTCTTTTCCTTATCGCTTTTGCGGCTGGAGTGAATCGTCGCGATTTATCCAAACCGATGTTAACGACCGATGTTGATCCGATAAGTTCTTCAAGGGTTTCCAAGCCTCAAACCTTAAAAGCCGATTTAGAAAAAGCTGAAACCGATGCTTCGCTCTGGAATCCGGATACCCAGATTACGAACAATTCATTACTTAACTACACAGAATACTTTAACCAGCGTCATATCGTGGTTGAACTTTCCGGACGAGTCCATGTGGTCTGGTCAACAAGCACCTCACCTTATAATATCTTTTATAAACGTTACACACCTGGTTTTGGTTGGAGCAATGATACTATGATCCATGGTTCAGGACAAACCTATAACCGTTATCCATCAATTGCCCTTGATTCAACCGGTATGCTCCATGTTGTCTATATGGCTGGCACCTCGACTTCGGCATATTATCGAGTCTACTATAAATCGTGCACACCGGTCGGAACCGGTAATGGTGGTTGGAACGCTGACACGCTACTTTCCAATACCTTGACCACAAATTATAAGTATTATCCAAATGTTGCCTATTCGCCCGATGGTCATGTTCACGCTATCTGGAGAGAGTATAATTCGACCACCCCCTACTATTACCGTATAGCTTACCTTGAGAAAATTGCTGGTGTGTGGCAGGCACAGGTGAATCTGGACAGCAGTCCAACCACCACTCCCTATCACTACCAATATTATCCAATGGTGGCAGCCGGACGCGATGGTAATGTTCATATCTGCAAATATGATTATGATGCAGCCAATCCGAGCTATTATCAGATTTTCTATATCGGACGCTATTCAGGAGTCTGGACCGCGCTCGAGAACGTTTCCAACTCGTTCGGAATATACCAGTATTATCCAACGATTGCGGTCAACAACCTGACCAATGAGCCGCATATTCTGTGGCGGGCATATCCTTCACCTTATTATTTCGTGCACAGCCGACGCACCAGTGGAGTTTGGACCATTCCAGATACGGTATGCGGATACCCAGGAACAACACTATACCAATATTATTGTCAACTTGGTCATGGACCGGGTGGTAAGATGCATGCGGTCTGGTATGGTTATACTCCAACCTCAACCAGTATTTATCAGATTAGCTATAGGGAGCGTAGTGCGGCTGGTTCCTGGAGTTCACCGATTCAGATAAGCAATACTACTACTTATGCCTATTACCCATCAATTGCAGTGAACGACAGTGACTATGCCCATGTGGTCTGGCGCGATAACCGGTCAGGCGCTTACGAACTATGGTATGCCAAGGGTAATCCGCCGTTTCCAAATGATATGGCGGTTGATGCGATTGTGGTTCCTGGTGCAGCGGTCCTACCAAATGCGAATTTCACACCGGTAATAAGAATTAAAAACGCCGGTTCATTGCCACAATCCAATATTCCGGTTACGGTCCGAATCGATACATCAGGTGTTCAGGTATACAACCAGACCGCGAATTATGTCGGTATATTGAATGCAGGCGACACCGGGTCGGTGACAATGCCTACTTCCTACACGGTTGGTTCAAGTAAATTAGTGACTTATGTTGTGACCGCATTCACCAGTCTGGTTGGTGACCAGAATCCAGCTAATGATACAATCATAAAGAACGTAGGTGTCTCATATCCGCCTAACACATTCTTTGCGTTTGAATGGGCAACACCGACTCTTACTACTACTGGCGGAGTTTATGGCTGCACCCACGTACAGGACACACTGGTCTGGATTGCCCGTGGGTATACTTCTCCGTTCCAGGTTCTTATTTTCAATATCAACACCATGAGTTTGGTTGATTCATTTGCGCAGTACTATCCCACTGGTTCCTATGGTTATCGCGACATGACATATGACCCGGATTCGGATTTTGTTTATGCTGGTATGGAAAACAACACGTTGCATAAGATTAATGCTACGACCCATGCCCTGGTTGCTCCGTATACCGTTACTGGTTCTTATACACCGACTGTGGTACGGGCACTCGTTCATGATGGTGATTCGCTCATCTGCTGTAACTTCAGCGGTAATATCTGCAAGTTTGCCACGGATGGAACCAATAGCCATTCACTTGGAGTGACCGGTAATTCGACCTATGGTTTAGGTTTAGACAAGACAAATCTGCGGATGTATGGGACCGAAGCTTATAGCAGCACAGCACCTAACCACATTCAGGAATGGGATCTACCAAGCTGGGCTTATTGGGATTCAATAATACCATGGTGTGGCGGTGGACCGGAATTGTTCGGTGGTTGTGAGACCTTCCGCAATGATACCTTCCTGCTCGTAGCCTTGCAAAGTGTGGGCGATGGTAATAAAGTCGTCTGCATAAGGCTTATCCCGTTAGCCAATGATGTTGGTGTTGCGTCAATCCTTGCACCATCAGGCGTCATTAGTGCAGGTGCGCAAACACCCCAGGCACTGATAAAGAACTATGGTTCTCAGGCTAATAGCTTTGATGTGATGATGACGATTGAGCCTGGTGGCTATGCTGATACAGTGACGGTTACTGGTTTAGCTGGTGATGATACGATAACCGTATCATTTGCCAGTTGGACACCTGGTTCTGGTTTCTATACGGTAAGCTGCTCAACAATGCTGGCAATCGATGAGAACAATTCCAATGATGCCCAAAGCGCGATGGCGGCATTGGCTGATTATATCGAACAGTTCGAAGGACAGGATGGCGGCTTTACTCCTGACCCGGCAA
>Ga0224501_10001693_pt1 | contig 17145 bp, 15 predicted proteins | sample SF_Oct11_sed_USG_4_FD_169105 | JGI IMG/M metagenome (GOLD analysis project Ga0224501, IMG submission 169105) | Sediment microbial communities from San Francisco Bay, California, United States - SF_Oct11_sed_USGS_8_1 | ecosystem: Environmental > Aquatic > Marine > Sediment | place: USA... | reverse complement strand
AAGCAGACAGAGTTGAGAGGTGGAAACGCGACAAACACCGCCATCGCCCTAGCCGCCCTAGGCGCCAAAGCCTATCCCATAATCAACACGAGCCCGCTTGGACTTCATTTACTCAAGTTTTATCTCGAACCCTTTAGAGTTGACCTCTCCCACGTGAAAACACGCGGTGTCATGGCGCTTACCACAGCCTTTGAGCTTACCTACCAAGGGGAGAGGGTGAACGTGATGATGAGCGACCTCGGGTCTCTACCTGAATTTGGCTTAAACGACCTCACCCATGAGGATTTTCAGCTGTTGCGGGAAGCCGACTACGTTTGCGTGTTCCACTGGTCAGGAACCCGGCGTTGGGGAACCGAGCTGGCTGAGGGTGTTTTCCGCCACGTCAAGGAAGAAGGTAAGGGAAAAACGTATTACGACACGTCTGATCCGACTCCAAAGAGAGAGGACGTTCCGAAACTTGTAAAGAAGATACTTCTGCAAGACGTTGTAGACGTCTTCAGCGTCAACGAAAACGAAGCATTTTGCTACGCCTCCGAACTAAGCAAAGATGTGAGACACCTACAGGAAACTTTGAAGCCCGACGAGTTAGCAAAAGAGTGCGCCAGAATCTTAGCAGCGAACCTTTCCGCCCGCATTGATCTTCACACCACCACTTTCGCGGGATCTTTCACCTCCGAAACCGAGATCGTTGTACCAGCGTTTAAGGCTCCAGTTTTAAGGGCTACGGGCGCTGGAGATGTCTGGAACGCTGGCAACATCTTCGGCGATGCTCTTGGCTTGCCAGACTCTTGCAGGCTAATCTTGGCGAACCTAGCTGCCGCCTACTACATTTCGAGTCCGAGTGCGGAGCATCCTACCTTGTCCAAGCTTGAGGAGTTTTGCTCCGGATCAGCTAAGAGCCGTTAGGGGTCGAGAGCTACCAAAAACTGGCACAATTACGGGTGCTAAACATAGGGAACGGCGTAGTGAAGCTGAGAAGGTGGGGCGCCGCAAGTACATTATCAAGCTGTTGCATCGGTTAGAAGCTAAGATTGACCGTGTTGACAAGCGTACGCGCGTGATAATGGCTAGTCTCAGCGAGTATATGGATCCGGGAAAGGATTATTTGAGTATGGTTGTGTGTAGGGACGAGGTTGATCAGGCTATTTTGTGGGAGCTTTCCACTGCAACTAGCGAAGGTTGGTCAACTACGGAAATATCGGAGCGTTTGCTTCCAGAGTTCAAGTTAAATCGGTTCCAGATCCTGCGTAGAATCAAGCGGATGAATAAGCGTTTGGAAGCCGAAATGGGCCGGATGGTTGCGGAGAGCCGTGAACACCGGTGGGTTATGACTCGTTATGTGCACCGTATACTGGGCGCAACCAAAGAAGAAATAGAAGAAATGAAATAGCGCGCGCATAGGCAATATGCGGTTAGTTAAACGTTAGTTTTAGGAGATATACATTGATGAGATCTGACTTGCAGAGGGAGAACCGAAAAACTCCTCAAGCAACCAAACTACCATCATCCCAGTATACTTTTCATGCGCATACATCTTTTCCACTAAAATAACTTACGAAGGCAAGCAGAATTGGATAAATGAGTATCAACCAAAACATGAAAGGATTTGTGATTTCTCTTATGAAACCGAAAACTAGTATTGGTGTTCCTGTAACAAATAAACCAACAAGCGACAATATTGGACCAGTATATAGCCAAAATATGCGTGTGCTTATTGCTTTAATTATATGAGTTCTGCCCTCCGAGGTTTTCTTTTTGTTATTTTTCATTTTAGAGTTTTTTTCGTGCCCGAAATTAGGGTAAAAAAAATTAAAAAACAAAGGAAATAAGAGAAAGATCAATGGTATCAATATTACCTCTACCTTTGGAATCAGTAATAAAGAGATTTTGCTGGCTATATTATCCTCCGAAAAGTGAGTTGAAAAAATATATAGATTTTTTTCGTTTCTAGATTCCTGCTCGATGGAATAATCAAAAGATCTGGAAGGTAATACACGGATCACGGGTTTAGGACCTGTTTCCTCCCAAAAGAAAGTTGCCTCGATAACCCATTCCTTCCACTCATATGGAGGGCAAACGAAAAGGTCAGTCCAACCACTTTCGTCCATCAATATTCTTCTATAGGGTATGTCCATGTTGACGCTGATAGTGCATAGGTCAGATGACTTGTTAGTTTGAACAGCTATTTTAGCGAGTGGGAGATAGATAACTCTTGCATAGTTCTCATTGAAAATCCAAGGTGTATTAATGAATTTACTTGCGCGTATTCGCGGTTTGATAGTGGAAAAGATTTCAAATTTGTAAATCTTTTCCTTCTGTATGACGGTAAAATTCTCCATTACATAATACTTTTGCCCTTCATTTTCAAAACAGTAGTAATCAAGGCTACGACCTTCAAAAAGGACTGTAAGACTAAGCACCTCCTCAAAACTTAGAAAACTAGTATTAATGAAAGTTAGAGCACCATAACCCGTTAGATATATTTCCTCAGTATATTCGACATCCATTTCGATTAGCGAGTCCAGAGTCACGCCAATTCTTTGTTTTGTATTGATAGGAACATCGACAAAACTGACTGAGCTAATAAGTGGGGGCTGATTCTCTAAGGATCTGACCCTAACTATGTCTTTTAGGTTGGTTGTTGGATACGTGCAGGGCGGAAAGTAACAAATGAGGAAATCAAGTAACAAGATACTTGGAAAAACGTATAATGCGACCATTAAGGTTCTCCAACGGATTATGTGGCGATAGATTTTTGATAGGAATTTGGGAATCGCACCCTTAGTTTTCCTTCTCCGCGCTTTCCTTCTGGGCATATCGATTTCCTAATACATAATTGGGCATTTGGGCTTTTAATATAGCTTTTCTACAAGTGCCAAATGATTACCTTTTTCGTTTTTCGCAGAAAAATGTGTCTTATGCAGAGTAAAAATTCTTTCACAATGCATGCAACCGCGCGCGCATTCTATTTTTCGCTATAGTAGCTTAGTCCTGCTGTTACGCCGGTGGATATCGCCATCCAAATGACTGTTATCGTTATGTCTCCTTGGGAGACGATGTAGGCTGCGCCAACGGATATTCCTTGCAGAACAGCTAAGACTGCAGCTAGTTTCAGTTTGAATTGGAATCCCATTTTGGTTCGTTCACCTCCTCTCTGCCTTTAACTGCGTGAGCGTGATGTTTCTTCAGTTTGTCCGGGCTGTTTTTCCGGTTCAGCCTCAGTGAGTGGAAAGCCTAACTTGACAAGGATCTTGCGGACTTCGTCTGGACGTATGTATTGTGTGCCGCTGGTGGCGCTGATCTCCGCAAGCCTAATAATGTCGTCAAGCTCGATTTCAGGCTCCTCGCGCATTCCCCAATTCAGTCGACAATCTTCGCTGACCTCAAGTTGGAACCTCCCCTCACCAGAACATGGACCTGAACGCGATTTCCACTCCTTAGCCTTCCAACAAGGGCGCCGTCAATCGCCACCCTTTCCATACAAACCCATACGCAAAAATACAAAACCATACGCCATCCAAATTCCTTTTAACCCCATTTCTTGGAAAGCAACCTGAAAACAACTCTTCCATCGACCTCCCCTCTATAGAGAGTCTACAAAAATAAATAACCCCTAAAACAACAAAAAAGTCTTTTAACAACCACAACAAAATAACCAAAGGGAAAAAATTTGTCAGCAGCCCAAAGAAAATTCTTCACAGAAATAGCAGCCCTACTAGACAAAACAGTCACAGTAACAACAACAAACGGAAAAGAATACACAGGAACCCTCAAAGGAATAAACCCAGAAACACTAAGCCTCTGCCTAGCAGAAGCCAAAGACCAAAAAGGAAAAACCATAGACAGAGCATTCCTAAACGGCACAGTCATCACCCAAATCCTAGCCATAGAAAAACCCTTCAACCTCAAAGCACTAGCCGAACGACTCGAAAAAGTCTTCCCAAGACTAATCAGACTCTACGAAGACAAAGGCTTCATCTGGGTCATGGACAAAATAAAAATCACCGAAAACGGCGTAGTGGAAGGCAAAGGACCAGCCGCAGAAAGAGTCCAGAAAGTATACGACCTGTTCCTCAGCGAAACGACGAAATAAGTCTCATTTCCCAACCTTGTCGTTTCGCACAGGTACGTGGTCGAGGGCTAAATCCAAATTGTAAGAAGGAGCTTATGCAGTTTCTCTTGCGACTGTTAAGATTCTCACGTAGTCAGCTGTGTCGTCGCAGCTGTCAGCCACATGCTCCATCTCCTCAATCAAATCTTTAAGCAGGTAGATTGTGGCGGCGTTCATCTCATCCGAGCGTCTAAGCAGCAACGCCTTAGATTTCAGATATTTTTCGTCAACTCTACCTTCAATTTCATCGATTTTCTTTGCAAGTTCCATAGCTTCTATGGGGTTTGTTCCCAGCTTCTCGATAGCCTCACGAAGGGTAGTTGCGCAGTTCACTAGGTCCTTGGAAGTTTCAGCAAATTGTTCCCACATCTCTCTTACGACCTTCGCATCTAAGAGGAGGACGACAGCTCTCGCCGCATCCTTAACATGGTCCGCCATTTCGTCTAGCCTTTTCACTAGGTGCATGATGTCTTCCCGATCCTTTGAGGGGAGACTGCCTCTCGTTAGCTCCTCAAAAACGGTTCTTCTAAGTTCGTCGATTTCGTGTTCTATTGTAGATAGCTTTTCAAAGGATGTCTTTGCCTCTTCTTTCTTGCCGTTCAAAGCTGCGTTGATAGATTTTTCCAGTTCAATTACTGTGTCTATTGCTAATGTCATTTGTCTGTCAGCCATCTCTAGAACCTTGGACTTCCGTCTTTGGGCAAACCATCTTTCCATCATGTTCACCTTTACTTATTAGAAGTCATGTTGCGTTTACACCTATACCCTACGACGTATATTTTTAAGAATCTTTCTCTCCCTTTTTCATTCAAGGGTTAGCTCCCTTTTCAGACCTCTTTCAGGATATGGAAAAACAAAGTTTTTCTCGACCGAAAAGCTAACCGTAACTCTTTCGCCGACGTTGAACCATTCCGTCATTAACGCTGGGCGAACAACCAACACTAAGTCTCCATTTTCAAGTCGAATTTTACATCGCACATTCGTTCCTTCAAATCGAAATCCTTCAACATGGCCAGAAATCGAGTTCACTCTTCTTTTTTTCCCCTTCTCAACTGTTAAAACCTCAGGTCTTATGGCTATGACTACCTTATCTCCCTCTTTATGTTTCATATCTAATGTACGAACGAGTAATCCCCCACGAAGCTCGATGATTGATTCTTTTCTAGTCATTTTTGAGACATAGCCCTCTAAGAAGTTTGATTCTCCGATGAAATGGGCTACAAATATGTGTTGTGGGGTCATATACAACTCTTGCGGAGTTCCAACCTGCAATACCTTCCCTTTCCTCATTAAAGCTATCCTGTCGGAAATCGCCATAGCCTCTGCTTGGTCATGAGTTACATGTATACCTGTCAATTCGAGGTCTTTCACAAATTTTCTTAATTCATATCTCAGTTCATTTCTGATTCTAGCGTCTAAAGCGCCTAAGGGCTCGTCTAAAAGTAGTAGCTTGGCGCCTGCGGCTAACGCTCTAGATAGAGCAACCCTCTGCATCATTCCTCCACTTAATTCCGACGGGAAAGCATCTAAACGTTCAAAAAGCCTCACCATCTCCAACATCTCACGTCCAAGTCTTTCGCTCTCCTTACTTCCCAGCGCCTTCACTCGTGGACCGTAGGTTACGTTATCCCAAACATTCATGTGCGGAAAGAGGGCATACTCTTGAAAAACAAATCCGATGCCCCGATCTTCCGGAGGAACAGAATTAACAAGACGATTTTCAATGTAAATTTCACCTTTGCTCGGCTCAACTAAACCGGCAATTAGCCTGAGTAGGGTGGTTTTTCCGCATCCGCTCGGACCTAGGAGACAAAAATATTCTTTGTCGCGAATTTGGAGGCTAACATTGTCGACAGCGACGATCTTGCCAAACTTCTTTGTAACGTTTACCAGCCGGACTTCTGGCATCTGAAAGCCTCCATCAGCCTACCATAGGTATGGGAGTACGACAAATATATTAAACATACTAATACCTTCCTTTTCCTCTGGCAAATAATCTCGAAATTAACAGAATTATGAAGGAAAATGCGATTAAGATGCCGCAACCGAGACCAACATCCAACGGAGTGATTGGAATCGGAGATTCTGCTTTACCTAGAAGTACGTTAACCCATCCTACTAGTAAAACTGGAGCAGTTTTCAGCTCGGTTACTGCCAAGGTGGCGCCAGTTTCGCTAACGCTTCTTGTAAAAACCATGATAGCTCCAGCAAACAATGAATATTTAGTTAAAGGTAGGACGATTGTTCTGAATACGGTGAATGGTCGTCCCCCTAAGGTTCTTGACGCCTCTTCAAAGTCCACGTTTAGTCTTTCGATGGCGGCAACCATCGACCTAACTAAGTAGGGATAAGTGATTGAAAGATGGACTAAGATTAGCAATACCATTTCAGGCATTACTGCAAAGCTTCTCCAGAAAATGCTAAGAGAAACTCCTAAAGCAATTGAAGGAACCATCAGGGGAATATTGACTAAAACGTCTAAAATTGATGAAAGTTTTGTTCCCAGTCTTCTTCTTGAGATGAGAACAGCCATTGGCAAGCCAACTATTGTATTTAATAGGGTGGCGACTACCCCAACAGAATATGATAAGATGAGGCTTTGCCAGTATCCTTGCCAAATGCCTACACCCACTACTGCCTTGTTTAGTGTTCCGTTTATGATGGCGTAGACCGCTGGAAGGACAACGAAGAGCGAAGGAATGAGAACCAGAAGGAAGAAAGCTATAAGCGATAAGGCGTTTCTCAAGTTTGTTATTCTTGAACCACTTAGTTTTCTCTCAGTCACTGGCCAAACTTTCTTTATGGGCATTTTCAGTCTCGGACCCAGCAGCCTAATTGTTACAAAAATCAGAGAAGAAATGACTATCAAAATGAAGCTAACAAACACTAAAGCTCCTTCGTAGCCAAGTTCTTGAGCAGTTTTAAGATTATTAATTAAGATTGGCCCGTTTTCAAAAGCGCCCGCAACTATCAAGGTTGCTCCGGTTTCAGAAATTGATCGTGCAAACGCCAGCGTGAAAGAAGCTATTAAGGACGGTTTCAAGATGGGAAGCGTGACTGTTCTGTCTGTGGTGAAGGGTGGGGCACCCAAGGTTCTTGCCGCTTCTTCATATTCTCGTTTGTAGTCGAGGATCGCCCCAGCCATTACTCTGACCACGACGGGATAGGAAAATGCAAAATGGAGCAAAATAACAAGAAGCCAGCCTGGCGACAGAAGGTTGCCTCCGAAAAGGGAAGAAATGCCTTCAGGTCTGTTCCAGAATAAAAGCAAAGAATAACCAAGAGTCGCAGTAGGTATGATGAAAGGTATGTCGACAAACGTGTCGAGGACGTTCAGCCATCTGGATCTCCCTCTTGCAACAAGCCAGGCGACTGGTAACCCAGCAACCACGTCGATTATTGAAACAAAGATGGCGATGGCGAAGGATGCGTAGATTGCTGTTGTCGCCCTAGACATCAAGCTGGGTTTCGTAAATGTCTCTGCCATGGTGTTCCATTTAAGAACTATTCCTAGAATTGGCGGGATCAAAATTATCGTAGCGAAGAAAGTGATAGAACTTAGATAGAATGCGTATCGGACACTGGACTTAGAGGATGCTGAATCGAGAAATTTTATGATACTAGAGGTAGCCAAATTGTTTGCTCCGCCCTGATTTTCTTTTTTTGGTCATATGTTCTGCGGTTTTAGTTTTCCTTTTGACTCTACTTCCCTTAAAGTTTATTGTGACTTGAAAGTTAAAATTGGGATGTTTCTTTAAGGGTGTAGGATATGGTGATTGGGGTTGGCCTTTACTCTCGCTCTTTTGCAACCATGACCTCGGTTGCCTTGATGACGGCTTCCACTTTGTCTCCAAGTTTAATATCCAGCTCCTCAACGGCCTCTCTGGATATGAGCGCGGTCACCACAACCGGCGTTTCGATTTCAATCTTGACTTTCGCGGTGACGGGTCCCTTCTTCACCTCTTTGACAATGCCCTTCAACCAATTTCTTGCGCTAATCTTCAATCCAACCGCCTCCCAGTGTTCTTCGTCACCTAAAACCTCACCCACGTAGCCTTCAACCCTCCTGTACTCCTTTAACAGGCTCTCCCCGAGCTTGGTTAATTTCGCCCCTCCCCCGCCTGCCCTCCCGCCCTTGTGCGTTTGAACTACCGGTTCTCGCAAGACTTTCTCCATCTTTGCTACGTAGTTCCACACGTATCGATACGACATCCCTGTTTTTCTGGCGGCTTTAGAAATGGACTTTTCCTTCTTTATAGCCTCTAGAATCTCGGCTCCACCCTTCCCGAGGATGGGTTTCCCTTCGTATTCAATCCAGACTTTGCATGAAGGTTTGCGTTTTTCGTTGGTGAGCATCTCGCTAATATTTGTATCGTTATGCATATAAAAACAGAGCGTGGAAGCGTCCCCGCAAAATCCCCTTTTTCTGTTTTTGTAAACCTCATTTTTGCGCGCGCATATTAATGCACTTTCCTTGACTTGTCGTTGTGAGCATATTGTAAATTTCTGTCTGCGATCTAAGACAGAACAAGAATTTGAGGGATAAACGTAAATTTCATTCCAGCCCTTCTTATGTCTAAAGGAGAAACGAGGAAAATGGTGTCAAAAAGTAAGGGTTTTTCAACCAGAGCTGTTCACGCCGGAGAGAAGAGAGATCCATCTACCGGCGCAGTTATCACGCCAATCTATGAAACCTCTGTCTTCGGGTTTTCCAGCACCAAAGAACTGATCGACGTCATGAGTGAGAAAGCGGAGGGATATACATACACAAGATATGGAAATCCAACCGTTAGGACTGTTGAAAGAAAGATGGTAGAACTCGAAGGCAGCGAAGATGCGACAATTTTTTCATCAGGCATGGCAGCCATAGCCACCACCATGTTGACCCTAACCTCTTCCGGCGACCACGTTGTTTCCACCAGAGACTTATACGGTGGGACTCTAGCCTTCTTTAAGGACGTTTTGCCGAAGTTTGGCGTGGACGTAAGCTTTGTTGAGGCCACCGACTTTGACGAAATAAAATCAGCAGTTCAAAGGAATACGAGAGTTATCTTCGCTGAGACTCCTACAAACCCTACGCTGAAAGTTGTCAACGTATCCAAAGTTGCCAAGCTTGGCCGAAAAAGGGGAATAACGGTTGTAGTTGACAGCACCTTCGCCTCCCCCTACAATCTGCAACCTCTACGCTTCGGCGTCGACATCGTCGTTCACAGCGCCACAAAATATCTAGGAGGACACAACGACGTAACCGCTGGAGTTGCATGCGGTCCTGAAGATTTTATGCACAAGCTGAAAGAAATGCGCAAACATTTGGGTGGAACCCTTGATCCCCACGCCGCTTGGTTGCTGTTGCGGGGGCTAAAAACGCTGGGATTGCGAATGGAGAGGCACAACTCTAACGGAATAAAAATAGCAAGATATCTTGAGAAGCATCCCAAAGTTAAGAGAGTTTACTATCCAGGATTGCCAAGCCATCCCCAACATTCAATTGCTAGAAAGCAAATGAGAGGTTTCGGTGGAGTCGTCAGCTTTGAACTCGACGGAGACTTCGAAACAACCATGAAGTTCGTGGACAACCTCAAACTATGTTTTCTAGCCGCGAGTTTGGGAGGCGCCGAAACGCTAGCCACACAGCCCGTCACATGCTCTCACTATTACGTCAGCGCCGAGGACAGGAAAAAGGCGGGAATAACAGACGAATTAATACGGTTGGCTTTGGGGATAGAAGACCCCGAGGACATAATCGCTGATTTAGATCAAGCCTTCAACAAAACCTAACTTCAACAGCTGACACGTGTAAAGAAAAAGCAGATTTTCAACGAACTTCAGCAGGTACGCGCATATCCTATCTTACATTTATTCCTTCAACTGTGGGATGTGATTTAAATACTCATTGAATCAAATGATCTATATGAGTTCAGGTGAAAGGTATGCCTTATTGCCCAAAATGTGGTGCAGAAGTTACTGAAGAAACGAATTTTTGTTCTAAGTGCGGCGCAGCCCTTGGGCCTCTACCTCCACGAGTGAAGATGGAAAAGGAGGAAAAACATGAGAAACGGGAAAAATCCGAGAAGGCAGAGAAACGCGAAAAGGCAGAGTATGGTTACAAATGGATTTACATTGGCACTCTGTTAGGCGGCCTACTCATAATATTTGCGGGTTTAAACGCTTTTCTAAGGATAATCAGTCCTTGGTATGCCCGTTATTCAGAACCCATCTTTTTGATAGTTGTTGGAATAATTATCATTGTAATTGCGATTTACGCGACAATGACGACTGTCAAAAGGAGTCCTAAGCCCCCATAGTTCTCAGCCCTAGAGAAACCATCGGAACAGAAGTCTATACAACATGTGTTCAAGGACAATTAGAGTTTTGGCTCTTCCAAAGACGCGGAAATAGTTCTTTCCCATGGCTTCAATCATGTCCCCGATGTCGTATCTAGGAAACAGACAAGACGAGATGATGAGTCTTCCCCATTCGCCTCTCTCAAGTTCGTGGAGCATTTTCGAACCTTTACTTGTTTCAACCTCGAAATAGTATTTGTCATAGTTTGGGGTAACATAGGGCAAATCGTCGAGTTGCTGCGCAAAGACACCTTCAGTGGCACTATACATTTCGACTATTGGAACTTCGCCGAAGTATTTTCTAAGAACAGGCCCATATTTGAACTGTATCTTTCGAACACTCGTGCAGAAAAGAGCTCGAAGGCTCCATAAGTCCTTAGGTTTTCTTCCGTGTCTCCGCTTAACATATCTGCCGAAGGACAAAATAACTGGTGCAACGCCCATAGCAGCAACTACTCGCTCATTCAGCGCTCGCTCAAAGACCAATTCAAATCTTCTCTCCCAGTCTAGCTTCGCGATTCCAGGACCAAGAGCATCAATTTCTTCCTGTCGTGGCAAAAGACTAACTTGATTTAACATAGGATTGAGTTTTGCATATGTTCCTGAACTGTATCCGCAGGTTATCTTTTGCCCATCTGCGTCTATTGTGGTCACCGTTGACGGGAAGTTAAGGTTCAATATCTTTCCGGTTAGAAGCTCCAAATCATCCTTTCTTAGGGCGTGGTTAACAAGTGCCCGTGCTCCGCAGATAAAAATCTGTTCAATATGCGTCTTTGTAACCGGAAAAACCTTGGCGGGGCCTGTAGAGCCCCGCGTCATGACCCAGCACAAAGGTGGCTCAGGTAGGAGAATGAGGTGATTGTCTCCCTTAACTTGCTCAAAGTATGGGCAAAGTTTTTCGTAGTTCATCTTTGGGAAGTTTGCTCGAAAGTCAGCGGCTCCTTTAACGTCGAGGGCAAAGTGTTTTTTTCCGTACTGGGTTTTTGCGTAACCTTCAACTAAGTTCTTTAGAACTTGCTGTTGCGTTTCGGCGGGCTTGTGTAAAGCTTCATACCAAGGATTAACTATTTGCTGCAAGAGATCTATGCCGGTTTTAGCTGATAGGTGCATGAAACATCACGAGGCAGAGGTAGTTAAAATCTTTGAATTCCTTTTTTCCTAGATGTAGTTAAGTCTTGCGTGCGGATAACGTCCAATAGTGAAGACGTCCCCCGCAAACCCCCATTTTTCTAAATACCTTTATGTAAAAGCGGAATTAGCTCAACACGCCTATTAAAAGCCTCATAGAAACTGGAGAAAAAAGGCATCATTTAAGCCCTAAAATATAGACTTCAGATTCAGAAACATCAAATATTGGAGGAATTTATAACTAACGAAGGATAGCAAGATGCCTAAATTACCTATTATAAACTCTCTAAGACGGAGGCGGAAACGTTCTATTCCATCAAATCTTTTGAAGGCTGGTCCTGTTCTTAACCTTAGGGAAGGGGAGTCGGTTATTGTTACGTACACATCAGCCGCGGATAAGATGAAGGTCTTTTCAGCTTTTATACATGAGGGCCTTGAAAACGGCGACGCAATATATTATGTTCACCTAGACAAAGAAAGTGAAACCGTTAAAACCAAGCTTAATGAACATGGAATCAATGTGGAAAAACATGAAAAAGATGGCACTCTGTGCATGAAAAGTCAAACCGAACATTTCGTGTCAAATGGCAAACTAAACTATGAAAAGGCAACTGTCGATAGTCTAAATTGGTGGGCGGAGGCAAAGAAGAAGGGATACAAACACGTAAGAGACATCGAAGACCTTGGAGACTTTTCTTTTGTTAACGGGCAATGGCAGAAATATGTTACCGACTATTGGCTAGACCCTAGATGGAACGACCCAAGTATTTCGGAATGGGTAGAGTCTAAAGAACCAGTGGGAGTAGTGTATAACCCTTTCCTCATGGAGATCACTGCCATCAACGTGGAACACATGGTGGAGACCCAAGTTAATGAACTCTTGAAAGCCTTCGGCAAAGGAACCCTCGTGCCAGCAAGATTCATTGACCTCTTTGAGAACATGGATTTATTCTCGAGGTCAATAGGCTTGGATCATGAACCGCTGATTGGCCGTAAGATTCTGCTGGAATTTGACCCTGTCTCTAACTACGAGAAGGTTGTCGACAGCCTAGCGAAGGAGAGCACGGCTAATGTTGAGCCCATCTTCGTCTTCACCTCTTGTACAAGCAGCATTCACAAACATCTGGCCAAACAGCCGACAATAAAATTCTTCTTAACATCAATTTCAACATACATTCCGAAATCAACTTCTGAAAACGAGGTGTTCTTACCTGCCAAAAACGCGCCTCTAATTCTAGACGCTCTTAGCAAGGTGCTGGAAACCTATGCTGATGCTAATGTCTGTTTCGTTTTCGGCATCCTCTCAGAACTGCTAACATCGGTGGGTCGCGAGAAAACTCTCATGTTTCTGCGTCATGCGTTGGATATGTTGTCTTCAGAAAAGATAACTGGCCTCTTTCTGCTCAACACCAGCGCGCACCAAGCTGAAGTGGTTTCTCAAATAAGAGGCCTATTCAACAACCTACTAACCTATGATAAGGATGGATTAGAAGTCGTAAAGATTTCCTAGTTTTCAAGAGAAGCTCCATTGATTGGAGATATCCCCAGCAAACCCCTTTTCTCTACATCTTTTCCTTCATGTATAACGCTGACTCATGTTTTTCTACGTTGAAAAGGCTAATCTAACCGTGCAAGAGTTACGTGATAAAGCTATAGCAGAGAAGCGAGATACCAATTCAATGAATGGTTAAAGTCGCGCCCAATAAATGTAATAATCAGAATTCGAGACTACTATAGGGGATTCATTTGGCACTTGGACACGTAGTACTGCTATCCGATGATGAGATTGCGCGTATACATGAAACAAGTTTGAGAATACTGCAGGAAATCGGAATAAAAGTTCTCAGCAAAAAGGTGCAGAGCCTACTCGCAGAAAATGGCGCAGAAGTGGATTCCCATCGTTCAATTGTGAAAATTCCAAGCTCCCTCGTAGAAGAAGCGATCAAAAAAGCGCCAAAGGAAATAGTGCTGTGCGGAAGAGATCCAAAATTCGACCTCAAACTTCCCTCAAAAGATTTCACTTTCATTGCTACAAGCGGCTACGCGAGTTTTATGAGAGACTTCAAAACTGGAGAAAAGAGAATGACAACAACATCGGATTTAAGGGATTTCGCCATTCTAAGTGACTATCTTGACGGGGTTGATTTCTTCGACTCCATTGTGGCTCCTACGGAACTACCGCCTCCTGTTCAGACGGTTCATGGCTTAGCCGTCTCATTTGAACACACAGAGAAGCATATCCTGAATAGAGCTCTTAATGAGAAACAAGCCAGATGGCAGATCAAATTAGCGTCCGCCGTTGTCGGTGACGAAGAGAAGCTAAGAAAAAGACCTGTATTCTGTTCGGTGAACTGCCCTGTCAGCCCTCTTATATTCGAAGAAGGCTCGTCAGAAGCCATGGTCGAGTTGGCTAGGGCTGGAATCCCTGTTGTACCCATGTCCATGGCTTTGTGTGGTAGTACAGCTCCTGCAACGATCGCAGGAACATTAACCACAGTTAACGCTGAAAACTTAGGAGCCCTTGTCATTCTCGAGTGCGCCAGCCCAGGCGCCCCAATAATCTATTGTGCAGAATCAACATCAGCAGACATGAGGACAGGCGAAATTAACTATCAGGCACCAGAATTCCCTCTCATTGCGGCGGGAGCCACTCAGATGGCAAGACTGTACAAGCTTCCTTGCTATACAACAGGGATAGGGATGGATAAGACCCCGAATGATTGGAAATCTCTCATTGAGGCTTCCAAAAGGTTCGCCCTCTTGCAGTTAGGCCGAGGCGACATTTCCGCTGGATTAGGCTCGCTAGAAAACGCTGAAAGCGCGGCACTGGAACAGGTGATCCTTGATGTTGAGGCATGGGAACAGGCTAAAGCTTACCTGCGTCAATTCGAAGTTGACGAAGAAACTCTAGGTTTCGATGCCATTAGCAAGGTTGGTCCCGGAGGAAACTTCTTGGGGCTTAAGCACACTTTGGATCATTTCCAAAAAGAAATATGGCTCAAAAAAGAGCCCACACTCCTGCCCTCGACAGGTGGTTCCGTTGTAGAAAGAGCAAAGGAAAAAGTCAGACAAATACTTTCGTCGCATGTACCAACTCAGCTCGATGAAGAAGTAAAGAAGGAAGTAAACCAGATTCTACGTGACTGTGAGAGGGAAATGTTGTAAGGTTCAATAGCCCCAGCAGTAGAGATGGTCATCACAGACTCCCTCTTTTTTGGTGTAGTGCCCCTTTCAAGAATCTGTTTTCAACATACGTTTTCGCTATATGATCCAAATATAATTCGGAGTAGTATGTGGACGGCGATAGGTTTTCTGAAACCGTAAATGAGTGCGTCTTTGCGTTGTAAACGAGCACCGATATGCATATAAAGGTATTTCGCCGATAGGTACAGCCAAACATAACGAGGCCTATCAATGCGAAGGAATGTTGTAATCTGGATAACTGCCCTCGTCCTCGTCGCTGTTGTTTCATTCGCTGGAACCACACTGTATATAGGCGCCACTTCAAAGGAGAAACTCGTGGTCTCCACCACCACCAGTCTTTACGACACCGAACTCCTCGACACCATCGAAGATCAGTTTGAAGCGAAGTACTCCATAGATGTGTACTTCATATCCGTGGGGACTGGTCTGGCTATAACGCACGCGCAGAGAGGAGACGCGGACATGATTTTGGTACATGCACCATCGGAAGAATTGTCGTTTCTAGAAGGAGGATACGGAGTTTGCAGAAAAATCGTAGCCTACAATTTCTTTGCCATAGTGGGGCCAGAAGTAGACCCTGCGAACATCAGAGATTTGTCTCCCATTCAGGCTTTGTCAAACATTGTGGAAACTGGAAGAAACGAAGACGCAAAATGGGTTTCAAGAGGAGACGATTCTGGAACACACACAAAGGAGAAGGGTTTGTGGACCGCTGCTGGCTTCAACTGGACTATCCTACGGAACGAAAAATGGTACGTAGAAGCCGGCGCTGGAATGGGAAAAACGTTGCAAGTCACCGACAATCTTGATGCATACACCTTAGCAGACATGGGAACATACCTCAAATACTACAAAGACGGAATCATTTCCTTGGAGGCTCTAGTGACCGAAGGAGAGGAACTGCTTAACGTCTATAATGCCATTGCAGGTAATCAAACTAAGCATTCTGGCATCAATTTTGACGGAGCCATTACCTTCATAAAGTTCCTCATATCCGAAGAAGGACAAGAAATAATCGCTGACTTCGGTAAAGACGTGTACGGACAGAGTCTCTTCTATCCCGCAGTCGACCTTCTAAAACACAACACAGACCCAACCATGGTCCAATGGATAAAAAACTACGCCTTCTTTAACGGGTATGAATGTCCTCCAGAATACCGGGACAAACATCCAGAACTCTACACGTAGCAACAGGTGCTCGAATAGTGTGGGAATTCCTCCAGAACCCAATATTCCAAATAACCATAAGGTCCTTACACATATCTGGAACAGCCACGCTACTATCAGCTATGTGGAGCCTTCCATTAGGCATTCTCATCGGAATAAAACGCTTTCCGGGAAAACAGCTTGTAAAAGGGATTTTCAACGCACTGCTTGGGATGCCAACCGTAGCTCTAGGATTAATCCTCTATCTTCTCTTCTCCAGAACAGGAACCCTGGGTTTTCTCCATCTCTTCCCCAGCCTTCAAGCCATAATAGTAGGTCAAGCCATTCTCATAACTCCTATAATAATAAGCCTGACTGCCAGTGCAGTGGAATCTGTAGATCCAGAGATAAAAGACTTGGCAAAGACTCTAGGAGCCTCAGAGGTAGAGACTTCTCTTGCGGTTCTTAAAGAAGCAATGGGAGGAGTTGTATTAGCCATCATAGCGAGCTTCAACAGAGCCATAGCTGAATTAGGGGTTGCCCTTGCCGTTGGCGGAAACATTAGGGGATTCACACAAGTATTGACAACAACCATTGCGCTGGAAGTTAGTAGAGGAAAGATAGAGTATAGCATTCATCTGATGGTCATACTCTTGGCAATAGTTTTTACGATCACAATCTTTACAAATCTGCTTCAGAGACGAATAAAATGAAAACGCTGATCAAACTAAAAGGCGTCACAAAACGCTACGGGGAAATAACAGCTCTTGACGACGTCAGCCTAGAGGTCAAAGAAAAAGAAATTTTCACGGTTTTGGGCCCAAACGGCTCTGGAAAGACAACTATGCTCAGAATAATGGCTTCCATCGACAAACCAACCAGCGGAGAAGTGTTCTTCAATAGCGAGAAAATCGACGACAAAAACAGAAGCCAGGCTAGAAAGAGAAGTACCATGGTTTTTCAGAAAACAGCCCTCTTCAATACAACGGTCTACAAAAACATAGTTTACGGGCTTAAACTGAGGGGATTTTCGAAAAAGGATGTCGACGAAAGAGTTGAGGATGTTTTGGGCTTGGTGAAACTAGATGGTTACGAGAGGCGTTTGGCGAAAGAACTTTCCGGAGGAGAACAGCAGAGGGTTTCCCTTGCAAGAGCATTAGTGCTCGACACGGAGCTCTTGCTCTTAGACGAACCCACGGCAAATCTAGACCC
>Ga0224501_10001692_pt1 | contig 17152 bp, 11 predicted proteins | sample SF_Oct11_sed_USG_4_FD_169105 | JGI IMG/M metagenome (GOLD analysis project Ga0224501, IMG submission 169105) | Sediment microbial communities from San Francisco Bay, California, United States - SF_Oct11_sed_USGS_8_1 | ecosystem: Environmental > Aquatic > Marine > Sediment | place: USA... | reverse complement strand
TTCTCGCCGGGTGATGCGTGACGATTGATGGTGGTACACAGTCCGTGAAGATAGGCCGAAAACAGCTCGGGATGATAGCGCTCGCAATGGCGGTGGCGTTCGGGATGTATGTGGCCTTCGATCGGTGGATTGTCGACGATGGGTTACCTGAGGGCCTGATTCAAGCCAATGGTCGCATCGAAGGCGATCATGTGACCGTGGCGAGCAAATTCCCTGGGCGTATCGAAGAACTGCTGGTGCGTGAGGGAGCGACGGTAACAGCCGGCCAGGTACTGATTCGATTGGACGACAGCCAGACGAACGCCCGTGTTCACCAGGCGAAACATGCGGCGGAGGCGGCGGAAGCGAAGGCGGAGGCGGCGCATACCCAGCTCGCGGTGCTGAATCTTGAGGTGCCCCTTTCGATCGAGTCGGCCGACGCTCAGGTAATCCGAGCTAAGGCATTCTTGGACAAGGCCATTGCGGTGGAAAAAGAGGCCAAGAGTGACTCGGAGCGGTTTCGTGTGCTGGCAGACAAAGACCAGGCGTCGATTCAACAGCGTGATCAAGCCCTCATGCGGTGGGAAGTGGCGCAAAACGAAATGGCGGTCGCCTTGTCGGGCATCACACAGGCGAAGAAACAACTGGCTCAGGCAGAACTTGGATGGAATCGGATCAAAGCCAAAGAGGGCGAGGTGGCTTCATTAGAACGGCAGCGAGACCATGCATACGCCGTCCTCGACGAAGCGGAAAGCATTCTCAACGATTTGACGATCACCGCCCCGACGAATGGGACGGTCACTACACGCATGGTCAATGTAGGAGAAGTGGTTGGAGCTGGTGCGCCCTTGCTTGAACTGGTCGATCTCGACCACCTGTATCTCAAAGTCTTTGTGCCGGAGATACAGATCGGGAAGGTTCGGCTGGATTTGCCCGCTCGGATCTACACCGACGCCTTTCCTGAACAGCCGTTTGGCGCGCAGATCCGCTATATCGCTTCTAAAGCCGAATTCACGCCTAAGGAAGTTCAAACACCCGATGAGCGGGTGAAGCTCATCTATGCGGTGAAGCTCTATCTGATCGAGAACCCCGGTCATCGGTTGACACCAGGCCTCCCTGCCGACGCCATTATTCGGTGGAAAGACGACGTCGCATGGGTGACACCGCGGTGACAGGGCAGAGCAGCGAGGACTGAGGACTGAGATGCCACAGCATGACAGGCCTTTTATGCATCCATCTTCAACTCAGTCCTCAGCCCCCAGTCCTCGGCCCTCGGACATAGTCGTCAACGTGTCCGGCTTCGTGAAGCGCTACAAGAAGCATGTGGCGGTGGATGGAGTCGATCTCACCGTTCGAAGAGGCGAGATCTACGGCCTGATCGGGCCTGACGGATCCGGCAAGAGCAGCCTCATGAAAGCCATCGCCGGCGTATTGACGTACGATGCCGGTGCCGTCGAGGTGTTCGAGACCAAAGTCGATTCTGAACGGTCTGCGGAACGCATCAAACCAAGAATCGGGTTTTTGCCGCAGGGACTTGGGTTGAATCTCTATCCAGAACTATCCGTTGAGGAAAATATCGATTTTTTCGCCGATCTCCGCTTGCTGCCGGATGAAGAATTGGCTCAACGCAAGGCCAAGCTTCTGTCGATGACCAGACTCGAGCCATTCCGTAAGAGGCCGATGAAAAACCTTTCTGGAGGGATGAAGCAGAAGCTTGGATTGATCTGTACCCTCATCCATGAACCGGACCTGGCGATTCTTGACGAACCGACGACAGGAGTTGATCCAGTGTCACGTCGTGACTTCTGGTCGATCCTTGCAGAACTGCTTCAAGAAAAAGGTATGACGGCGCTGGTTTCGACGGCGTACATGGACGAAGCCGAGCGGTTTCATCGTCTGTCGTTCCTCTCGGATGGAAAAGTTGTAGCCTCCGGTACACCGGGGGAAGTACGAGCGTTGGCTCCGGGCTCTGTGGTGACATTTGAAGCGACCCCTCAGTCAGAGGCGGTCACCAGGTTGAGGACATCGTTCAGGCAAGTCGAATCGTTGGGTCCGCTGCTCCATGTCTTCACTGGTGCGACCGATGAGTCACAGGCCAAGTCACAAATCGAATCCGCCTTGGGAGATATCGTTCCGTCATGGGTCAGAGTGGAAGAGCCCGAGTTGGAAGATGTATTTGTGGCGCTGCTTCTTCGACAGGGCGCTCAGACTGATAGATTCGGTGAAGTTCCGACTCGAGTGCCGCCGAATGGTCACGACGGGATTGCGATCAAGGCAGAAGGACTTGTCAGGGACTTCGGATCGTTCCGTGCGGTGGACCATGTCAGTTTTCAGGTGAAGCAAGGGGAGATCTTCGGCTTGTTGGGCGCCAATGGAGCAGGCAAAACAACCGTCATCAAGATGTTGAACGGCATCCTCGTGCCGACCGGAGGCGCCGGTCTGGTGGCGGGTGCGGACATGCGGACGGCAGCCGGCTCCATCAAGGAACGAATCGGGTATATGTCCCAAGCATTTTCGCTGTATCTGGACTTGACCGTCGAGGAAAACATCAGGCTCTTCGGTGGGCTATACGGCCTCGACAAGCGCGCGATGAAGGAGAGGTTTCAATGGATTGTCACCATGGCGGGGTTGTCCGGATACGAATCGAACCTGACGGCCAAATTACCGATGGGAGTCCGCCAACGGCTCGCGCTCGGCTGCGCGTTGGTGCACAGCCCGCGTGTGTTGTTTCTGGATGAACCGACATCCGGCGTCGATCCGATCGGGCGCCGCCGCTTTTGGGACATGTTGACCAGGCTGGCGAGAGAGGAAGGGGTTGCGATTTTGATCACCACACATCACATGAGCGAGGCCGAACATTGCGACATGCTCGCGCTGATGTATGCGGGCCGAATCGTGGCGGACGGGACGCCGATAGACCTCAAGCGTTATGTCGAGCAGGAAGCCGGCTCGCTGTTCGAAGTCGTCGCCGACCAGCCTGCCAAGGCGTTGACGCATTTGCAGCGGGCTGGGTTTCGTGGCGCGGCGCTCTTCGGGACCAAACTGCATGTCTTCTGTCGGGATCCCGTGCAAGACAAGGCCTGTGCATGTCGTGCGCTCGAAGAAAGCGGGGTGAACATCATCTCGGTGCATGAACGGCCGTTGAGCTTGGAGGATGTGTTTGTCTACCGAGTTACGGAAATGGAACGTGCGGGACAGTCGTCGAAATCCACGGTGATTGCATGAATCTCAGGCGTATCGCCGCAGTGGCCGGCAAGGAATGGAAGGAGACGGTTCGCAACCGGCTGTTCCTGCTGATGGCCTTTTTATTGCCGAGTCTCTGGATGGTGATCTTCGGGTATGGCTTGGTGTTGGACGTCGAGCATGTGCCTTTCGCGGTCTTGGATCGGGACCAGTCGTCGCTGAGCCGCGACTACATCTATCGGTTCATCGAATCGCGATATTTCGACTATCGGGGATTCGTGCACGATGAACGGGAGATCGATCGGATGTTGGGCGACACTGCGATCCGTATGGCAGTCGTCATTCCTGAGCGGTTCGAAGAACGGTTGTTGGCTGGACGGACCGTCACTGTGCAAACCTTGCTGGACGGAACCTTTCCTCTGCATGTCGATACCACCAAGGGCTATGTGATCGCCGTCAACCATTCCTTCACGCAAGAACTGCGCACCGACTTTCTGGCCCGCATGAGAGGGCTTGCGCCGGAAGAAGCACACCGGCTTGCGGAGCCTGTCTCACTGGAGACCCGGTATCTCTACAATGAAGAAGTCCGGAGCACCTGGTCGATGGTACCGGCGCTCATCATGTTCTCGTTGATGGTGGCGTCTCCGCTCTTGACGGCGTTGGGCGTGGTTCGGGAGAAGGAAACAGGCTCGATCTACAACATCTTTAGTTCTACGGCCAGCAAGACGGAATTTCTCATCGGCAAACTCGCTCCCTATTTTGCCGTCTCGATGATCAATGTCATGCTGCTCTGGATGATCGCGGTGTGGTTGTTTCGGGTGCCGTTCAAAGGAAGCATCACGGTGTTCTTCGCCGCGTCACTGCTCTTTGTGTTGTGCAGTACCGGCATCGGGCTTATCGTTTCCTTATTGGTGCGGACTCAGATGGCGGCCCTGATCATCTCGATCATTATCGCAATGGTTCCGACCCTGCTCTTCTCGGGCCTTTTAGTGCCGGTGTCGTCGTTGAGTCCTGGGGCTCAGATGCAGGCCCATCTGTTCCCCGGTATGTACTACACCGATGTGGTGCGAGCGAGTTTTCTGAAGGGGTTTGGCCCGAGCGCCATGTGGACGGATCTGCTTGCGCTGGCAGGTCTGGCTGCGGCATTGCGGTTGGTCGCCTACGGCCTCTTCACAAAACGGCCGAAATCCTAATCGATTGCTGAAGCCGTTAGCCGGATTCTTTGAGGTCAAGGTTGAGGCTAAGATTACGGTAAAAAGATTTGCCCCTTACCCTGAACCTCGGTCTCAGCCTGTTCGCTTTTGCTCGCTGCGGTCGTACTTGCGGAACGGCGTATCTTGGCGCGTCAGAGCTGTGTAGGTGAGACCGTTGGCCTTTTTGAGCATTCTGTTTGGTGTTTCTGAGTGGGCCAAGACGTTCCAACGTCACGATTTCGGCTTTGTGGTGATAAGTGTTTCGTAGCCTGTGAAGTCGGTTCCATGCCTGGACCGGAGCAAGGAGGCGAGTGAATAGCGGCAATGTGGCGAAGTTCGGAGCAGTCCGTTTGTGGACGCTCCGTCTCTTCGTGATGACCAGGAAGGAATTGTTGCAGCTGAGGCGCGACGTTCCCTTGCTGCTGTTCTTGATCTATTCATTCTCCCTTTCGGCCTATATCAGCGGTGCGGGGATCTCGATGCAATTGAGCAATGCTCGTCTGTTGGTCCATGACGGTGACCACAGTGCATCCTCGCGCGAGCTGATCCATCGGTTTCAGGAGCCCTATTTTCAGTTCGAGGGAGAAGTGCAGGATCCAAAGGAAGGGGTGAAGCGATTGGACCAAGGAACGGCGATGCTTTTTCTGGACATTCCATCGCGGTTTCATGAGTCCATCGGCGGGGGTGAGCCGGTGTCGGTGCAGTTGCAGATCGATACGACCAATGCGCCGCAAGGACTGTCGGCGGCTTCCTATGCAGCGCGTATTGTCGGGGGGTTTTCCCATGATCTGGCGTCGCTCCGTTTTGGTTCTTCAGGCAACCTCTTGGATATGCCGAGCATCGAGAGCGCCCATCGGGTGTGGTACAACCAGAATCAGGATGAAACCTGGTTCCAGTCGATCGCCCATATCTTGCGTATGATCACGCTGTTCGGGTTTCTCCTGCCCGCGGCGGCATTGGTTCGGGAAAAAGAACACGGCACTGTGGAGCAGCTGCTCGTGTCACCCGTCACCCCTCTCCAAATCATGCTATCCAAGGTGCTGGCCATGACGTTGGTGATTCTGGCTGCCACGGCGCTTGCGATGGTAACCGTTCTCAAACCGGTGTTTGGTGTGCCGGTCAAGGGCAGTGTCGCGCTCTTCTTCGTCCTGACCGCGCTCTATAGTTTCACCACAGCTGGCCTCGGCCTATTTGCCGCCACGGTGACGAGGAACCAGGCGCAGGTGGGGATGATTGCCTTGCTGGTGATCGCGCCGATGTTGTTGCTCTCTGGGATTGCAACGCCGTATGAAGCGATGCCCTCGTGGGTCCAGTCCCTCATGGCACTGTCTCCACTTCGGTACTACGGCGACGTGACGTATGGAATTTTGCTCAAAGGAGTCGGCTTCGACGTATTGTGGGATTCCATCTTGGCGATGGCCCTGTTGGGTGGGGCGCTGTTCGGCTTCGGCCTATGGCGGTTCCGCAAACAGTTGGAATAATGGAAAATAGGCAGAGAGGATAGAGGACAACTCGATGTTCTTGCCGTATTGAACCCCACCAACAGTACGCTCAATCTTGACGATCCGTGCAAGAGGCGACAGGTAAGAGGGTATTCCTGAAGCCATCGAATGCCCATCTTGCGTACCTAGGCTTTCGCCTAGGTTTGCCTGGATAACGTACCAGGTTTGATCGCTTTCCGAGGACTGGCCTCTTGCTTGGTTGATACCAACGAATCTACAATCGACGAATTCTACCTTCAAATGAGGACTGAGGTTGTGAACATACCGTCAGTCGGCTGGACCATTGCGGCTGCAGTAGCGATCTTCGTTCTCGATATGTTCACCCCACGCGGCATCGCGGTACCGATGCTGTATGTGATCCCCATACTGCTCACCTGGTTGGTGCCAGGCTCACGAATTACTGCCGTCATCGCTGGTTGTTCCCTCTTCCTGATAGCGTTGGGAGTAGTCTTGTCTCCGGGCGAGGTCACTATCGCGGTGGAGGTAGACCGGGCCATTGCCTCGGCACTATTGCTCGTTGTCGCTGCTCTCTTGGTCATTCAAAAACAATCGGCACGGCAGGTTGCTGTGATGCAAGAGGCAAGGGATCAGAGTGAGGAGCGGTTGCGCTTGTTCATCAACTATGCGCCGGTGGCACTCGCTATGTTCGACCGAGACATGCACTATCTCGCCTTGAGCCGGCGGTGGATGACCGATTATGGGATCACGGAAGATGTGATCGGTCGGTCGCACGGTGAGGTGGGTCCTGAAATCCCTGAACAGTGGAAAGAGGCCCATCGGCGTGGCTTGGCCGGCGAAATCGTGCGGGAAGAAGAGGACCGCTTTGTGTGGGCTACGGGTGCTGAACAATGGCTTCGTTGGGAAGTGCGACCCTGGCGAGTGAACGATGGTCTGGTTGGGGGCATCGTTATTTTTGCAGAGGACATCAGCCGGCGTAAACAGGTTGAAGAAGAGCTGTATCGGCAGCGGGCAAGATTGGAAGATCTGGCATCGAGGTTGCTGATCGCACAGGAGGAGGAGCGGAGACGGGTTGCGAGGGACCTGCATGATGACATCACGCAACGTATGGTTGCATTGACGATCGATCTCCAGAATCTGAGTTGTGGATCATCAGATTCGGATTCCACGCATGCGGCTCGTGTTTGCCAGCTCAGTACGCGTGCACAGGAACTGACGACAGATCTCCAGGGACTGGTTCATCAGTTGCACCCTTCACTTCTGGAACATGCTGGTCTGGAGGCGGCAGCCTGTGAGCTTGTGGACGAGTTTGAAGAACGGACGGGCCTAAAAACAGACGTCACGGTTCGCAACATTCCGGCAGACCTGTCTCTCGACTACGCGACATGCATCTATCGAGTGTTGCAGGAAAGCCTGCAGAACGTCAGGAAACATGCTGCGGCTACCAGTGTGGTTGTCCGCTTGCTACGGACAGGACAAGGAGTGGGGCTCTGCGTCCATGACGATGGACGTGGTTTTAAACCCTCGCACAATAGCCCCGAGCGGAAGGGACTGGGGTTGACCAGCATGGAGGAGCGTGTCAAGGCTCTCACGGGCACGTTTCGCGTGAGGACAAAGCCAGGTGACGGGACGGAGATCCATGCATGGATCCCCCTGAAACCGCAAAATGTTTCAGAGCTAGTGAGGGAAGCAACATGAATTTATCGCAGAAGCCGCGAGTGCTGATGGCCGACGACCATTCCATCGTCCTCGCCGGGTTGCACAAGCTGATCGAAGATCAGTGTGAGGTCGTAGAAACCGTCGAGAACGGCCGGGCCTTGCTTGAGGCGGCGGGGCGGCTCAAGCCTGACCTCATCATCCTCGATATTTCCATGCCCTTATTGAACGGTCTCGAAGCCGCCCGGCAGCTGAAGAAATCCCTGCCTAAGACAAAACTACTCTACCTGACCATGCATGCGAGCCCCCGATATGCTATGGAAGCATTCAAGGTAGGTGCCCAAGGATTTCTGTTGAAACAGTCGGCTGTATTCGAATTGCCTCAGGCGATCAAAGCTGTTTTGAGCGGGAAACACTATCTCACGCCCTCGATTGCCAAGCCGGTGATCGACCAAGCGCTGAATCCCAAGACGACACAGGACATGAAGGGGGCCGTCGCAGAATTGACACCCCGTCAGCGTGAAATCCTGCAACTCATCGGCGAAGGGAAGGGCACCAAGGAGATTGCCACGCTTCTGGACATATCCGTGAAGACCGCCCAGTTTCATAAGGCGTGCCTCATGCAACAATTGAATATCCATACGACGGCGGAGTTGATGCGCTATGCCATCGTCCAAGGCTTTACGTGTGACCAGCTGTAGTTGATTACTTCTTCCCGGATGATTCGCTCTTGGGGACCATATTGAAGTGGGTTCCTACGAATCTGTTGCCCCCACCGACTCAAACACCCACCTTCAGCCTCGCCCTCTTAGGTCAGATGGGCAGGCAATATTTTCTCCGGAACCTAGATCAAACGATAGTACCCATGGTGCAGACAGCGGTCTAGAGTAGCGCCCACAGATAGCAAGGTGTCATGACGCATGAACTCCACCTTGCCAAGGGCCTACCATAGTTGCACACCAAGGGAGACGCCATGATCATCCTGCTTCTAGGGGTTCTGATTCTCCTGCTTCCCGTGACAACACCGGCGGAACCGGTGAGCGCCTCGCATGCCGTGTCGAATTCGGTGCCGGTTGAGTCGACCCGCACCACGCCCCTGACCATCGAGGAGGTCCTGGCCAGAATCGAGTTAACCCATCCCTTGCTTCGGGGAGAGGGAGTTGCACGGAAAGAGGCTCGTGCAAAGATTCTGAAAGCGCTTGGAGCCTGGGAACCGACGTTCAAGAACAACACAGAGGTTGATCGGTACCAGGTGTGGAATTTTCTATCCGTCCAGCATGAGTCGACGTCGGGCTACAACGACTCCAAGCTTGAGGTCGGACATCCTTGGGGACTCAAGGTCCATGGGGGAATCCGCAACGGCTTTGGGGATCGCCAGATGCACAATGTTTCAGCCATTATCCCTGATCTACACGGCTACTATAATCAGCAACAATTCATCGTCGGCGGGTCGTTTAAACTGCTGCGCGGCTTCATGATCAACGAAGAGTATGCTGAGTTTCAGAAGGCCGAGCTCGCCGGGCCGATGGCGGAGATCCAGGTGGCGCAGAAGCGGCAGGATCTCTATTTGGCAGGAGCCGTGCAGTACTGGGATTGGCAGGTGGCCGTCAAGCAGGCTGAGGTGCGGAAGCAAAATCTGGCCGTTGCCGAAGCCCGATTGGTCCAGATGGAAGGTCAGGCCAGGGCCGGTAAGATTGCCGCGCTCGATGTCGCCGAAGCGGGCCAAGAAGTGCAGCGCCGCCGAGAAGCCGCTATCGCCGCCCAACGAAAGGTGGAATATGAACAGTACAATCTCTCCCTCTTTCTCTGGGAGCATGGCGAGCCGGTGACGCCGCTCCCCGAATGGGCGCCGGAGTTTACGGGTGAGACACCGCTGCCGACTGAGGAGGAGATCACCGCTGCCAAGGTCGCGGCCAAGGAAGATCGGCCGGAAGTACGGGCTCTCTACATCGAAGCCAAGATAAACAATATCGACCTCAAGCTCGCCAAGAACTCCCTGCTTCCGAAGCTCAACTTTGATGGGGGACGAATGGAAACCCCGGGAGACTGGACTGTCGGTGTCGGGTATCGGTACGGAGCGCAGTTTGCGATGCCGATCTTCCAGCGGGACGGTCGCGGCAAGGTGATGTATGCCGAAGCCGACCAACAACAACTAGTCTTGAAACAGCAATATTACGAGCAACGCGTCAGCGTCGATGTGGACAACTGGTATTCGGCGATCGTACGGGCCAGAGATCGGGTGCGGGCCGCGACGGAATCGTACCGGTTGGCCAAGACGTTGGAGGCAGGTGAGCGCAAACGATTCGACATGGGCGTCACCAGCATTCTCTTTGTGAATATGCGAGAGCAGAACGCCGTCGAGGCGGCGTATGAACTCTATCGTGCACAATACGATTATGTGTTGGCACGTGGAGGGCTCCTCTGGGCCAAGGGGGCCTTGTCGAAACCTGCAGAGGATACCGTCTTGGCCAAGTACGGGGATCCCCTGACGGCGGCAGGGAAGAACGGCTACCAGCAACTGAGACGCGATTAAGCCATCTACCGGCCGCTCTTCTTATATCGAATAGCCTCATGTCATCGTTGTCGCGTTCTGCGACAGACGTAAACCGACTCCTGTTGCAAGATTCCACTCAGCGAACGCTAAAGTTCCCCACCTCACATCTCCCCTTCATGAATTATCCGGTCTGTAAGGAAATTGCTACAGCTTGGTGTGTTAACGGCTCTCTCCTTGCACGTGTCCCATGATCGTCGGCCCAGAGAGAGTGTGATCATGTTCGTTTCATCGTCGAGCAGAATTCGGTCTGCCGGATAATGGGTCTTCTGGTGTGAAGCGTCCGGCCACGACCCTTCGACTGAAGATTCAGCGAAGTTTAACCGGTTGATGGTGGAACTGGTGCGACCGGTGGTGCTGGCGTCTTCCGCGTGATCAGAGGCGGACAGTCATTGAGGATGACGATGGCGAGACATCCAACTATGGCTTGGGGTGATCGACGGCAAAACTTGGTCGTTGTACTCTTGTCTCTAGGAGCCATCGGGTTCACGGGTATCCTGTCCTACTCATCCACTCCGGTGTTTCAGCCTTTTTTCCGAAACATCCCTCCTGTGCTCGCCGTCTCCGTCATCAGCGTTCTCGGAGTGGTCTCCCTTGGTGTTCTGTCCTCAAGTGGGTGGTTTGAGATGTATTCGAGAAAAGAGGGCCTGAGGGGAGTGGTATGGTCCTCGGCGTGTGCCACGTTGTTTGCCGTGGGCATCGTGCTTGTGGATTATGTGATCATCTTCCCCTACCAACATGTTCCGCCTCCGCAGTCGTTGCTGTTCTATCCAGCCATTGCCTATGTCGCGGAAATCGTATTTCACCTGCTCCCTCTTTCGATCCTCGTGACATTCCTTGACCTGCTATTCAAGGATCGAAACCCAACCGGGTTAGTCTGGCTCTGTATCGTCCTCGCGTCATGTATCGAGCCGATCTTTCAATTGAGCTGGAGGTCATCCGAAAGCGCGCTTTCTTGGGTAGATGCGTATGTGGGGTTGCATGTCTTGGCGTTCAACGTGCTTCAGTTTGCACTATTTCGGAGGTATGACTTTATCGCGATGTATGTCTGCGTCTGGCCTATTATGCCGAATGGCATATGGCGTGGGGCTATGCACGACAGTATGTGCTGCCGGCGTAAGGACGATGGGTTGAGGGTGGTAAATGCAGAGGCTGTTGGCGCGATTCATCATAGCCGTCCTTGGATTCTATCTCCTCCTCTGGGGTTCGCAGATATTCTTTCCCGGAGGTACAGCGGGCACCGTGATTCTTGTGTTCACGCTGATTGCCGGGATTGTGTTTGTTCAACCTGGCTGGAATATTAGGCCAAGACGACCGGTTGGATATTGGGCCGTGCTGTTGAGCCTCCTTCTTGCAAACGCGATGCTTGCCGTATACGTGCTCAGGCTGACCAAGATCCCCACACCCTAGGATCGAATCTCGCTCGATATCGTGATGCTCCTTCCTGGCTTGATGGCTGTGACAGGAGTAGAAGAATTACTCTTTCGGCAAATTCTATTCAGATGGCTGGAACAGCAGAACATTTCTTCGAAGGGAACCATTCTCGCGACGGCGGTTGCCTTCGGCGGCGCGCACCTGGGACCATTACTCATCGGAGGAGAAGTCGATGGGCTGTTTTATCTGTTGCAGAGTGTGTATATGGTGTGGGTGGGGCTGCTGCTCGGCGAGCTTCGGCGAGCCTCCGAGTCGTGGGTGATATCGTGGGCCGGTCATGCCGGCTACAATACGACGTTCCTGTTTGTTCTCTCCCTCATTGATGACGTATGAGCATCGAAAGAATCCAGGGCTGCTGCTGTAATTGTCTTAAGCGAACAATTTCCTGGAGGTGGGGAACGCATCGATAGCATAAGCGGAATCACCATGGAGGCATTGCCATGACTGACGGACAACTTCTCAAAGCAGCCGGGGCCGAACAGCCGCTTGTTGCCTACTTTTCCATGGAGATTGGCCTCGACCCGAGTATGCCGACCTATGCAGGCGGGCTCGGTGTGCTGGCGGGGGATACCATTCGATCCGCCGCTGACCTGGACATTCCTATGGTGGCGGTGACTCTGTTGCACCGGCGCGGGTATTTTTATCAGCGGCTGGACGAGCGTGGCGTGCAGCATGAAGAGCCGGTGGCATGGCCGATCAATGATTTCTGCAATCGCGTGAATCAGCACGTGACGGTCGAGATTGAGAATCGGACAGTGTACGTCGGGGCCTGGCAATTTCGCGTGAGAGGCGAGTCGGGAGGTGAAGTACTTGTCTACCTGCTCGATACGGATCTTCCGGAAAACCAGCCCTGGGATCGGACGCTGACCGACAGGCTCTACGGCGGCGACGACTACTATCGACTCTGTCAGGAAGTGGTGCTGGGAATCGGTGGCTATCGCATGCTGCGGGCGTTGGGCTATGGACACCTTCGCCGGTTTCATATGAACGAAGGGCACGCGGCATTGCTGGTACTCGCGCTGCTGGAAGAAAAACTGGCTTCACGCACACAAGAGCAAACGGTCCCTCCCGACCTCATCGACGCTGTCAGGGAACAATGTGTCTTTACGACGCATACGCCGGTGCCGGCGGGTCATGATCAATTTCCTCCGGACTTAGGACATCGCGTCCTCGGTGACCGGCGCTGTTCGTGGCTCAAAGCCTGTGATCATGAGCACGGTTTGAACATGACACAGCTGGCGCTGCGCGGTTCACGCTTCGTCAACGGGGTCGCGATGAAGCATGGCGAAGTCTCAAACAGCCTTTTCCCCGGTTACCCGATTCACTCGATTACCAACGGCGTTCACGCGGTGACCTGGGCCGCTCTGCCGTTTCAATCGCTCTATGACAAGCATCTGCCTGACTGGCGGCGCGATCATCTCTCCCTTCGGTACGCGATCAAAATTCCGGCTCAAGAAATCTGGGATGCGCATGTCACCGCGAGACGGGCATTGGTCGATTATGTGAACCGGGAGACGAATGCTGGATTCGACCGTGATGTGCTGACGATCGGCTGTGCCAGGCGGGCGGCGGCCTACAAGCGGGGAACCTTGATCTTTCATGACATTGAGCGACTGGCTACGATTGCGGAACAGGGCGGGCCTATACAAATTGTCTTCGCCGGTAAAGCCCACCCGCGCGATCAAGATGGGAAAGATGTGATTCGCAGAATCCATGAGTTCCGTGACCACTTGCGGGGCAAGATGGCGGTGGCCTACCTCCCAAATTACGACATGACGATTGCGAAACTTGTGTGCGCCGGGGCGGACGTGTGGCTGAATACGCCGCTTCCTCCGAGGGAAGCGTCAGGGACGAGCGGCATGAAGGCGGCGGTCAACGGCGTGCCCAGTTTCAGCGTACTTGATGGGTGGTGGATCGAAGGGCATGTGGAAGACGTGACCGGGTGGTCGATCGGTGATCGAGTGGATGCCTGCATGGAGCCGAACGGAGGCATGGATGCTTGTCACGCGGCGGAGCTCTACTACAAACTGGAAGAAAAGATCCTGCCTTGTTTTTATCGGGACCGAGCACGGTTCATCGAGATCATGCGTCATGCGATTGCGCTGAACGGTGGGTTCTTTAATACCCAACGTATGGTGTCGCAGTATCTCCACAATGCCTATCGGCTGACCGGTGAATATGTCCGCCGTGGATAAAGGACATGACAGTCATGGGGAGAGCCGGATGGCTGAACAAGGATGAGAGAATCAGGTTCAGATGCAAAGGGTGGGTGTATTCTGACGATCAATGGGGGATCATCGACGCTGAAGTTTGCCCTTTCCCGCGTGGAAGCAATCCCTGTTCGCGAACTGTCCGGCTTGATCGATCGGATTGGATCGTCATCCGGTGCGGTCATGTCGATACGAACCAGCGCCGGAGACACTGATCGCCGGATTGTCGATGCCCCTGATCATGCGGCCTGTCTCGAACCGATGCTGGAGTATCTGAAAGACAGACTCAAACGAGAGCCGTTGGCGGCAATCGGGCACAGGGTTGTGCATGGCGGCAGGGAGTATCGTGCGCCGCAACGAGTGACGCCGACTGTTATGGAGGCCTTGCAACGGCTGAGTCCGTATGATCCGGAGCATCTGCCGGCCGAGATCGCCTTGATCAAGGAATGTGTGCGGCGGTATCCGGATATTCCGCACGTCGCCTGCTTTGATACGGCCTTTCACCGCGACATACCCACCGTCTCCCGCCTCCTGCCGATTCCGAGACGGTATGAGCAACAGGGGGTGCAACGGTATGGCTTTCATGGTCTGTCCTATGCCTTTCTTATGAAAGAGCTATCCAGAATCGGCAGGTCTGGCGAAGCCAGCGGCCGTGTGATTCTTGCGCATCTCGGCAACGGCGTGAGCTTGGCGGCGGTCAAAGATGGAAAGCCGGTCGATACAACGATGGGGTTTACTCCGGCAGCCGGTGTGCCGATGAGCCGCCGCTCCGGCGACCTCGATCCTGGTTTGGTCTCCTATCTGGCGCGGACTGAGGGTATGAGTGTGGATCGGTTCCAGCGGATGGTGAACAGCGAATCGGGCTTACTCGGGATTTCGGAATGTAGCTCTGATATGCGCGACCTGCTCAAGGAAGAAGAGACCAACTCGAAGGCGGCGGAGGCGGTCGCCCTGTTTTGCTATCAGGTGAAAAAAGCCGTCGGGTCGTTTGCTGCGGCCTTGGGCGGAGTGGATACGTTGGTTTTCAGCGCCGGCATCGGGGAACATTCGCCGGTTGTCCGTGCGCGAATCTGCGAGGGATTGGAGTTTCTTGGGATTGTGCTCGATCGGACACGCAACGAAGCCGATGCTCCGGTGATATCTGCAGAGAACAGTTCTGTGACTGTTCGAGTGATTCAAACGGATGAAGAGCGTGAAATGGCGGAATCGGTCGTAGGGGTGCTCGGAATGAACCCAACAAGAGAGTGAGGTGGCATGGTAAGGAAGATCGCAACATCGCTGAGTCCGGATCTGTTGAAAAAGATGGATGCCTATTGGCGGGCGGCCAATTATCTGTCGGTCGGGCAGATCTATCTCTATGACAACGCCTTGCTGAGGGAGCCACTGAAACGTACCCATATCAAACCGCGCTTGCTCGGCCATTGGGGCACGACACCGGGTTTGAACTTTATCTACGTACATCTGAACCGGTTGATCAACGAACGTGATCTCGACATGATCTACATTACAGGGCCCGGTCACGGCGGGCCAGGCCTTGTTGCGAATGCGTATCTTGAAGGTACCTACAGCGAGGTCTATACGAATATCTCGCAGGATGAGCCGGGCCTAAAGCGGCTGTTCAAACAGTTTTCCTTCCCGGGTGGCATCCCTAGCCATGTGGCGCCCGAGACACCCGGTTCCATCCACGAAGGTGGCGAACTGGGGTATGCGCTTTCTCATGCCTACGGAGCCGTATTCGATAATCCGGATCTCATTGCGGCCTGTGTCGTCGGAGACGGAGAGGCGGAGACCGGCCCGCTTGCGACAAGTTGGCACTCCAACAAGTTTCTCAACCCGGCCACCGATGGTGCCGTGCTCCCAATTCTCCATCTGAACGGGTACAAGATTGCCAATCCAACCGTCCTGGCCAGAATCAGTCATGACGAATTGGAACAATTGTTTCGCGGGTATGGCTACGTGCCCTATGTCGTCGAGGGGCGTAACCCGCGAACGATGCACCGACTCATGGCCTCCACGCTCGACATCTGTCTCGATGAGATTCGCCGCATCCAGGTCCGGGCGAGGAAGAACGGTGTGAAGGAACGGCCACGCTGGCCGATGATCGTACTCAGGACGCCAAAGGGTTGGACCGGCCCATCCCAGATTGACGGCAAGAAGACGGAGGACTTTTGGCGAAGTCATCAAGTCCCCATGGGCGATATGGACAAACCGGACCATATCAAGATTCTTGAGCAGTGGATGAAAAGCTACAGGCCTCAAGATCTCTTCGACAAGACGGGAGCTTTCAAGAAGGAACTCGCGGACCTCGCACCTCAGGGAGACCGCCGTATGAGCGCCAATCCCCATGCCAACGGCGGGCTGCTGCTCAGGGATCTCCGCCTGCCTGATTATCGTCGGTATGCGGTGGCGGTCAAACAACCAGGTGTGGTTGTGGCAGAGGCGACACGCATGATGGGGGGCTTCTTGCGAGATACGATGAAACTGAATTTGGCGAGTCGGAATTTCCGTTTATTTAGTCCCGATGAGAACAACTCAAACCGCTGGCAAGATGTTTTGGAGGTGACCAATCGAGCTTGGATGGCCGACCGGTTCTCATACGACGATCATCTCGCACCGGACGGCAGGGTGATGGAGATGCTAAGTGAGCACCAGTGTCAGGGATGGCTGGAGGGCTATCTCCTGACCGGGCGGCACGGCTTCTTTTCCTGTTATGAAGCCTTCATTCACATCATCGATTCGATGTTCAATCAACATGCCAAGTGGCTCAAGGTCTGCAACCACATTCCCTGGCGGCGGCCGATCGCTTCATTAAATTATCTCCTGAGTTCTCACGTGTGGCGGCAGGATCACAATGGATTCAGCCATCAAGATCCCGGCTTTATCGACCATGTCGTGAACAAGAAAGGTGAGATCATCCGTGTGTACCTGCCGCCCGATGCCAATTCCTTGTTATGGGTGACGGACCACTGTTTGCGCAGCCGGAATTTGGTGAACGTCATCGTGGCCGGGAAGCAGAAATCGCCACAGTGGCTTACCATGGACGAAGCAGTGACCCATTGCACGGCCGGTATCGGCATCTGGAAATGGGCCAGTAATGACCAAAACAGTGAGCCGGATGTGGTTATGGCCTGCTGCGGCGATGTGCCGACGATGGAAACCTTGGCGGCTGTGTCCTTCATGCGTGAGCATCTGCCGGATGTCCATGTGCGCGTAGTCAACGTGGTGGACTTGATGAAGCTGCAGCCCCCATCCGAACATCCGAACGGCTTGTCCGACAGAGAATTCGACGCGTTGTTCACGACCGACAAGCCGACCATCTTTGCCTTCCACGGCTATCCCTGGCTGATTCATCGGCTGACCTACCGGCGGACCAATCACAAGAACTTGCATGTGCGCGGCTACAAGGAAGAGGGCACGACCTCGACGCCGTTCGACATGGCGGTGATGAATGATCTCGACCGGTTTCATCTCGTGGCCGACGTCATC
>Ga0224501_10001691_pt1 | contig 17154 bp, 13 predicted proteins | sample SF_Oct11_sed_USG_4_FD_169105 | JGI IMG/M metagenome (GOLD analysis project Ga0224501, IMG submission 169105) | Sediment microbial communities from San Francisco Bay, California, United States - SF_Oct11_sed_USGS_8_1 | ecosystem: Environmental > Aquatic > Marine > Sediment | place: USA... | reverse complement strand
GATGAGCTCTTTTGCAAATCACATGTGTTTAGAACACTTCTTCTGGATAACTTCCAAACTTATCTTGAACTAGCACTTGGTAAGTACTAGGCTTTGAATACCATGTGTGTTATGCAATATAACTAGCTAAGTAATCTTCAAATTCATGGTTTTGATATTTTATTCAGGCATTGATGATAAGCAATTACGAAATAAAAGCGCCCTGAGTTGTCTCCTGAAGACATACCTCGCTCACATGTTTATCGTAACACTAAAATATAGCCCACCAATGCCTTTGATCATACTAGTGGTTTTGTAGGTTTAGTCATATTGGTTTGGCCTAAATTTTCCACCCTTTTTTGTGTTTACACAGAGATTGACCTGGACTGTCCACTACCTCCTCCTAAAAAGGCTGCAGAAAGACTGAAGAATGCTGCTTATCAGGCTCTGCGAAAATGGCATGAAAAGTACTCATCAGGTAAATACTTATTCGACATCTATTCCGCGTGATGCTGTTCCCGATTAAATTAAGAAGAAGGAGTGTTTCCACCACCTATTTCGCTCCTTCCAGTCTTACTATATAGGCAATCTTGAAAAAAATTCTTGAAGGGGAATATCTGTTACAAATACATCTTGGGAAGTTGGACCTCAAGGGAGTACCAACGCCACAATATGTTGTAGCAATACGCTTGGGCAAATTTCGGAAGTCTAATCAATTTGAGCGGAGTTTTCCTCTAATGTCGCGCTGGTGCCGCAGCTTGCAAAGTAGATTACTACACCCTGACACTCTTACCACAGCGACCAACAGACCAAGAGCCTTTTGTTGAATCAAAGATAATACCTTTACAGGTTATAGGAAGTTGGAGCTAGCTTATAATTACCTGCGAAGTTGTCATCAGGTTGACTTTAACAAGGCGGATCACATGACAGCTCTTCAGCGGCAGCGTGAACGTGAAGCAGAGATTCAGAAGCAGAATCAGCAGGCTAAGAGAATTGCAAATGTCACAAAGGAGATTGAAGGTAATGATTTGAAAATTTTATTTACATGGATGAGACGATAAGATGAACTTTTGAAAACCGCTATTATATTATCCGATGGAGCTCTGCATCAGTATACGCCTTAGCTTCGTTAGTGCCACCAGGTCATTGCCACTGCATGACACGTGAAATAAACAAGGCCCACCCATTAGAATACCACCTCTATGGGGCAAACCGTGGAACATCCTGAAAACAAGCCTTAGGCTTAATGATGCGGTCCATGTAAAAAAGATTATCTTCTCTTATCAGTGCAGCTATATATATACCGCAATTTCATCGGTCTTATTGAGAAAACCCATGGAGCATGGCACTGTTCTGTTTTGGCTTTGCTTGATACACATCTGTCTGTACTCATTAGAAGGTTGATCGGTCTTTCGATAATTCTGTTATAGAAAAGACACCGGACATACTGGACATTGTCACCCAGCTGGGTACCTGCTTGCGCCTGCTCATGGCCGATTCAGAAGAATCCGGAATTGATGTGTTTGACGAATCATTGTTAGACCAGCCTGAAACCAAAAGCAGCACCGAATCAAGTAAGAATTTCTTCATTTTAACATCAAAGCGATCACAGGTTAGTGAACTTTTTAATACTCTCATTTCAAACAATTCCCCAAACTAATTTTATTTGTGTAGCTACAAGGATTAGACTGAAGTTAGTGGCCTTTGTACTGCTAATGTTGTACAGTTTTGGCTATTCCCAATGCCCCAAAGTGCGCTTTTCAGTAGACTTGAGTTAAAACATTTATTTAGACTAGTCTCAAATAAAGGTAACAGTATTTTTTTAAATTAAGACTAGTAATAGTTAAGGCGAGCAAATCAAAATCTAGTCCAAAGTACAAAGACCGCCCAGATCATCAAGAAAAATATTACTCAAGATTCAACGGCCATACTAACCTCGTGATAATGTATCTCTGTATGAATTTATGAACTTTATCAATTGGGTTGTGTTCGTTGGGCAGAGCATTCTAAGCTGATTAAGCCCTTGACATAATCTGTGTGCTGGCTCATTAAGTCCCACAGGCTCATGGTGACTCTTCACTTTAGATTGCACTGAAGAGGCCCTGCGTCAGCACGGATTTGTCAATCGGAAGATGAACATCAATATCAATATCTCACAAAGAAAAGTTGTGAAGGAAAGCGAAGACAATACGGATATCATACACAATCTCGATGAGTTAAAAGTAAGTCATGTTTACTACAGACAATGCAACCAGACCTGATCGCCCAATAAATACTTCTTTTGTACCATGGCCAGTGTCAGGGGTTTGCAGAAATTGATCTACTGAGTCTTTGACTAAGCGTTTCCCAGGGTACGTCATTAGGGGAGTTTCTACTCGCACCGGCATGCCCCACAGCGAAGGTAAACTCTATAGACGGGCCTCCTCAATTTATTAGGCCTATTCACGTGATTTCTGTCAGACGCGATTACGCGAACAGATAGGCGCAGTCAAAAACACAAGGGTTTCGAGTGCAATTTCGGATGCATTAGAGTTGTCCTCTCTCAATGTCCTGCGTGTCTAAGGACAAAAAAATTGTGCCGTCTGTTTCACGGTCTGTAACACAACAATGAAGAGACCCGTGAAGCGGCCATAGAATAAGAACGAGATCGATAGTAAGCCTTGACATTTTGATAACCTTGACACTGTATAAACTATCATGCCTACTTTCAGTCGCAGAATTGTGTTCACGTGATCAAGTTCACTTTCAGACGTAGCTGAGGTACATGGTTTGTCCAAACGCTCTTTTCGGACGCACTTTCGAGCATTGAAACTGAGAATGAGTCTGAACCCCGGTTTCAGGACCCAAAACTCGATCACGTGAATGCACCTAATGTCGCAATTCGAAAGCAGCGCGATGTTGCAGAAGATGAAATTTTTCGCCCCATCTGAAAATCTAACCAGAGACCTCTGATCCAAGGCCCAATATGTTATGCACTAATCCATTGCTTCAGCCCAAAGTGGAGTTTACACGAGCGGTAACCGCTCAAAAGGGCCGTCAAGTGGGTGTCAGCTTTCGGTGATTCAGTGGCAAGACGCCAATCCTGCATGCACTATTTCTTCAACGTCAGGCAAACGGCAACCAATGATGATGCAGATTCGAATTTGCTGCTCTACCAAGTTCGCCCTTGACCTGAACACCGGAAGCTGAAATCTATGCAAAGTAACTTAGATCAACGCTCTCATTGGTCGCCGCGCCTGTGCCACTTGGAAAAATAGTGCACGCAGCATCGGCTCACAGCGGCAATGTGCCGCTGGATCGATCACCGTAAGCTGACGCTCATTTGAGCAGCACAGACAGCGGCGCCCTCTCTGTGCCTCTTGCCGCTCACCGCTGACACGCCAGTGTAAAGCCGCTATAACAGATGCTGATTCCATACAACCAACGTGTTTACTACAGCACTTAGATACTGATTTTGACAGGTTCTACTAACAATGAAATACTTGCCATTGATTACTAAATGGCTTTCCGTCTATCAAAAAAATGGAGCGGACCAGCAGCTGCTAACCTCTACCATTGATCTTAAGCAGACTGTGCTTACGGCTCTACAAGATTTGGATATACTCAGTATACACCGATTAGATGAAGGTATGACAGTCTTGTGTAAAACTATAATTTTACCATAGGATATGCTATATTGTATTGTTATAGTATGCTGTATTATGTTATATATTATATATTTTCATATTATATAATATTACGTTATACTGTGATACATTAACTTTTATTATATTACAATATGTAATATCTATTTTTTATATTATATTTATGATATCATATTATACTTTATTGTTTGTGACCTGTCCTATTGTTCCTTATCATATTAGGTGCATTCGCGTGATTGGTTTTTTCATGACTGAATGGATTTGTGTCACGAAACCTGCTAAACTGTTCAGGAGTGTGACCGAAAAGCGTTATTTAAAAAAGCATCTTTCACCTTCGGTTGTAGTCTGCGACTGAAATCACGCGAACAGAATTTTCCTACTGAAAGTAGGCTTTGGCATGGTAGCAAAGGCTATACCAAGATAGGACACGATCTTTAGTTTGTACAAGAATGCAAACTGACCCGATTAATCGATCAGTGCACACCCGCTGGGTCTTGTAGGGGCTCAGAGCTCAACAGCAATAGAGCTCTCACCTTGAGGTGGAACTCAACAGTGGTTAGTTTTGTTGCTCATCTGTGTAAATATTCCAAGATCTTTGCATATGAAAGCTAACCCGCTTTTATCTATAAGCAACATATTCCAGTTCCGGTTTCGATCAGACGGTACAAAGACGTTGGCATTATGTGCGATCTACCTGTCGATTGAATTGCTTAACGCAATAGAATGTATCAGATCCCTGTAACTAGAGCCCGTACAAGGACCCAGCGGTATCATTCGGAAAAGGAGCTTTGTGTCCTATCTTGGTATAATCTTTGTTGGTAGTTTAGGCAACTGTCAAGGTTGCCGCAAAAGACTCCATTACTACGTTGGGATAACGATCAAGCTCTGATGTGATAGAAATACTCCTAAGTTTTCTGACTGCGACTTTGTTGTTTGCTTGATCTCGGCTGATTTTTTTATTGCGACTGACCGCAATCACGCGAATAGACCTGATATATCGTGAGTGTTGTATTGTTTCACATTGTATAATGGCATTATGTATGATGACATAATGTATATAATTATTCTATCAGATAGTGATGATGATGGTGATTTGGTGGACGTACCAGAGGAGGTAGATGAGGTTGCCTTTATGAAGGCTACTCTAGGGATGTCCGGCATTCCCTCCACACAACCCAGCACAAGTAAACAAACTAACACTAAATCCATGGCACCGGTGATAGACTATGACCTCGATCTGGAATATTGGGATAATCCTGATGAACTAAAGGTTCCGGAGGCTCTACCCACAGATGCCTCCCGTGGCTGGATAAATACAGCGAGGAACTTCTCTGTGCATAGCGTATGTGCATAGCGTATGTGCATGTGCTTACTTGCTGTTTTTGTTATCGCATTCCTTCTGGAGCATAGTGAGTTTAGTGTCAACGCTTCGCGGTCTCTCCAGCCCTCTTGGTCCCTCACCACTTTTGCTACTTTAGCCCATTCGTCTATGCCGCATTTCTTTAGTTGCTTCAGAATTACCCCGCACTGTGTCCCCTCTGGTCATCTTGGTCATCGTCTGCCCTCCGGCCTCTATGATAAGCTTGTGTTCCTCATGCTTCCATTTCTCCACATAGTGTATGTATGTTGGAATAATGCAATGTATTCATTGTTGGCACCTTTTCTTGTTTTCTGCGTTATACCTGTCACGAGGCCAGCTGATTCTGCTGCCTGTGCAAGGGAGACTAAATATTAGAGCGATTGAGGAGTCGCGTTTCAGTGCCCGGACACATAAAACGGCCCGAAATGATCTTATTGAGTCCAAACCGAACGAAGTGAAAACTGGACTGAAAAGGTGCCGAAGTCCTCCCCAGTTGTCAAGCATTTCTTAGTGGTTTGGTCATGGAGTTTTTCTCCGGGGAAGATAGCTCCATAAGCTGGATAACATTTGGGTATGTAGGGCAATTCATATGCTTTGCACAGTGAAATTTGGACCATCCAACATCAGCCCTTTTTCACACATGGAACGGACACCAAGTCTTGTTTGCTGGTTTTTAATAAAGTATTTTTGCTACTTCTCTGTGATGTACAAGCCAAATTTGTCTATGTTGTAGAGCCTACAGGAGTTATACAGCTCACGGAAGATAGAATTTGCAGGGAAGTTTGTGCCTGTGAAATGGTCATGCAGAGCTCTTCTGGCAACGGGCCGGCTCTGTCCCCGTATGGACAGGATCAAGGTTTGTTAGTCGCTCACTCGCGCTGTTGGTTTATTATATAATGCAGGTGAAACAATGGCAACGAATAGCACACTGGGCCCCGAAACGAAAGTCTCTGCTTCCGTTCTCAGTCTGAGTGACACTTCATCGGATTCGAATTGCAATGTTTATTTAAGGAGGCCCCACCCGACGATTCTCCTTTTTTCGAGACACCCTGGCTCAGGCAAAAAGTCGCTTACTAGGAACCCATAGACTTAGTAGGGCAGGCTAATTTCTAGACTACTACTAACATCTGTCAGGAGATGCCCAAGAATCGGATTGCGCACATGGGATGGTTATGGTGTATGGATGAATATAAAAAGTAATTAAATGTCAGTGAAATCGTCTAGAAAATAATAAAAGTAGAGCGGCTGTTAGAGTGGGATACATCACATTGGTTTATTTTTCATGATGGGGTTGATGGGTCGAGGCCAGAATCTCTAACTATATCAGCTATCCATGAACACATTGTGATCGCTACTAGTGTATCTTGCTGACTTTCCTACAAAATCTGGGTACTATCCTCTGCTGTCATCCGTAAAAACACAAAACTATAGTTGTGGGCTGGATCTCTTTCATTGCAGTGTCCTTTTCATGGGCTCATAATAGCAAGGAATGATGATGGAACTCCAGCAAATGCTGCTGATGTGGAGAAGTTCAAACAGATTAAAGAGAAACAACGGCGAGGTGTGTCTAATCATCATTGACTTCAGACTGTCCTTACTAAAACCTGATGACGCAATTTAAAGGGGCTAAGTCACGGTCAGGGAAGGCACGTTTTCGGAGTTGTGTTTCCCGTTCTTGAAGGGAGGCAACTTCGCAATCATTGCAGAGATAGCGAGTACCCTTTCCAAAAAGCAGGATTGTAATTGCTTGATTGTATTGATGTATTGTGTGTGCGAGCCTGTGAAGATATCAGTTTCCTGCATTTTTTGCCTTGCCTTTCTTTCACAGGATTTAAATTTGAAGGCCAAGTCACAAAGCAGGTTTAGCCATAGAACTAGGTTGATCAAAGTGCCAGCTGACACAAGTTACTGAGCTACTGTAAGACCAGAATCTTATTTGAATCATACCATTTGGGTGTATCACATGTTACAATTATACAGATTGTGATTTGCGATAAAATTACAGACATAACTATGATGGTCAACGCCATATACAGAATCTGAACTAACGAAGTCGAGTTGCGTTTCATTTGCAGCTAATCCGGAATGGCAAGATACTGCCTTACTCCAGGATATTCAGGCTCAGACCGGTATAAATCTCAAAGTTGAGAAGAAGAATGATAAAACCAAGAAAAGTAATCTCACAAACATACGCAAAGTCAACAACACCCCAAGACAAAGACTGGAATCAAAAGTTCTGAGCAGGTATGGTATATATTGGACGCTTTGTGAACTCATTTCCAAGCCTAATGGTAAATTAGTTCCTGCTTCAGACATAAGTCTTATGATGAGCGACTTGCCGCCTGCCCAATTACCGTACTGAGCCTGGCACTGAGAGATGATGATTATTCTGCATGTATTATTTGTTGCAGGAGAGCGCTGAAACGTGTGGCCGGTGCTCTGAATACTCTGGACAGCAAACGCTTAAAAGACAAGTTTTGTCACAGCTTTAATGCAACATTTGCCAAATAGAATGCGGAGGCCCGCAACCTTTTTGAGATATTTTTTATGGCTAACTGGTATTATAAAATACTTTATTGACAATGATTTACACATAGCCTAATACAAATGTAAAATAAACGCAACTATGTTCAATAGACAAAATGGAAGTATGAATGTACAGATGAAGGGTGCAGTGAAGTATAAACCTGGCCATAAAATTTATCTCCCACCAATCTAACATGGTCAAGCGCTTCGGCTGCGACTTCTGCTGTGGCTCTTACTTCGGCTTCTGCTCTTTGCCTTTGCTTCAGGAGTTTTGCTACTACTTTTACTACGAGATTTGCTTCGACCATGTTCTTTAGATACCGATCGTTGCCTTGACCTAGATTTCTCATCCCGTTTCTTTGATCGCGACCTTGATCTGGAGTATGATTTGCGACGAGAGCCGGATCGTGTACGGCTGCGACGCGATCTGGATTCACGTCGCCTAGATCTCGAATCTGATCTCCGTGATCGCTTTGCTGAACGTGAGCGAGACCGGGTACAGCTTCCTAAAATAAGAGAGCCTTATAAGAATGCTGCAAGACGGCATACAAAGCCCGTCAATTTTCAATAAAACTATTACTATATTATGCAACCAAGTTGTTGCCTGGGCAGAGTTAGCGTAGTGGAAGCAGACTATGCCCACGGACACCTCCACTCCAGCAGAGCACTCGCTGATTGTGAAGCATGAGCTAGGAAACTGAATGAATGGTCATGGGAGTTTGTGGGTCAGACAACTTAAGCCATTTGTTTACACAGCACCAGCCTGGCTACTCTGCACAAAAACCACCACCAGCAATTGGTCTAATGACTTACTGCTACGTCTTCGACTGTCTGAATCTCGACTGTCACTGCGACGAGACCTTCTCCTACTGCCTGACCTTCGTCTGCTACCAGACCTCCGCCTGCTGCCAGATCGGGACCTACTTCTGGACCGTGTGCGACGCTTGGCAGGACTTCTCCCTCGACCGTATGGACGAAACCCTCGCATGCGACAATCCCGGCCAAAATGCCCAGTCTTTCCGCAGCGGTAACAGATGTCATTAGGACGACCCTGCCAAATATATGACCGCACAAGTGAAGATCATGTTGTTGCACTACTAATGAACAGCTCCACCAACAATTCATAGTGCCATGATAAAGGACTCACCACTGGTAGGACTCGGCCTCTTCCTTTACACCACTCAACTACCATGGTAGCTCCCAGCAGTTTTCTACCAGCTTCACCTCGTAAAGCGTCCTATCAAAATAACAGCATAACGTCACCCTAAGTCCGATGTTCCCTTGCGTCTTGAACAAGATAACCCCTAGACCAGGATACCAGAAACACCGAATAGTGCAAAAAAGTTCCCAAAATTGCTTCAGCATTCACAACTTTTCTCTTCTGAGTTGTTGGCCAGCTGTTACAATTATTTTTGAAATGCTACGCAGGGCTTCATATTTACCAAGGAAAAAACAAACAATTATATCTCATGGATTTATGGATGTCTCACCAACAGTTTTGATACATTGGTGCAATATGGAATGTGCTACTCCGATACACTCGACTCCAGCCACTGAATGGTGGACTCCTGTGAGGACTCCAGCTTTTATTTCTAAGCAACTGGACTCCTTGTGCGTTACAGGACAATCTCCCATGTTAGAACTATCATGGCTCCAGTTCATTTAGATAGTAATGTCTCCAAAATGACTCCAGGAGGCAAAGTGTCTCCAGGGCACTGCTATGGTATGATATTAACAGTTACAGAATGCTGCCTGCGCAATGTAGACCATCATTGCTGGGGCTTTAGACATACATCATAGAAGGGCTTGCTACAACCGTACCAGGCATCTTTGACACATGCAATTTATATGATCAACTGGACACAAAAGCCCAGGCAAAAACGTGGCAGTTATTATTATTATTTTATCAGTACTACATATTTTAGTTGTCCGCTATTCAACTACAACCCATTAGTAATAGTAAGGTAGGACTTTCAGATTCAGATTAGCTAATGAAATGTAACAAACTCACCTCAGCATCTCTCTCATCCTCAAAGTCAACAAAGGCATACGCAGTATCTTGCCCTGAAAAAAGTATATGATCCAGTGGTTAACTCATTTAAATCAAGAGCAGATCATATTTTCACTAGGTACAATTGATTGGATAAACTATTAGTTAGGTAGAAACCAAGAAAGGTGAATCAAAAGATGATTATCATGAAAATCAAATCAATTCAAGTAAAAATTCTCAGCTGTCGGCAGAACTAAAATTAGACAGCACTTAAATTGAAACATGAACGCACACTGAGAGTGAGTCACACACTGAGAGTGAGTCACACACAGATGGAGACATAGAGTGAGAAAAATCGGCGACTGAGGATGAGGTGAGTGAGAATTGGAATAAATGAGATCACAAAAGGCCTCCGACTCCAAGGAATAGCCTAGGACACGCAGTAGGACTCAAATCCATCTCTGCGCTGCTCTTCTTTTTGTTGTAGAGCCAGAACTGACAGCGGGCTGATGGTTTGGAGGCAAGACCTGCTGTCACGCGAGTGCCATCGAAAATTGGCAGTCACGTAGAGCCCTCCGAAGAGAAATGATGATGAAATGCGCGGCTAACATTCAATCACGGCCATAGCCCAGGTTCGAATCCGTGTCAGGCCAAACTTTTTTGTTTGTTTTGTTTTCTTTTTGTGATTTTAGGTCAATTCTAGGAAGAGGATGTGTCTAATGGCTCACAAATGCTGTTTAATGTAAGATGGGAAGGAGTTTTGAAAAATGGTAGAACACTCAGGCAGTGCTCCATGCTCGCACCAGTGCACTATAGTACCTTGTTATAAGCCCATGGAAAGTGAACAAATGCTGTTGTTTTTACTTGCTTTTGAACATATATTATAATGTTCCTGTTTTATAAGACAGTTACTTCTTTAGACTTTGTATATTTTCACCCATGCCGAAAACAAACAAACCAAAGGGTGTGTGATATGTGACTGAGGGGGTAAAACTAAATAAATGCACTCAATCATTTTATGAGCATAAGCAGTTGTGCCTAGCAGTGTACAAAACCAGAAGATTTGTTAAAAGGTAAGGTTTTGAACCATATCAGCTCAATACTATCACCACAGGCAACACAATTAGGAAGTCTGATCTCTCAAATGATTCATTTATGCTAGTAGCTGTCCAGTTCTACTAACACTGACACAATGCTAATACGCACCGATGGCCCTACCGCACTAACGAATGCTCGCTTCTGATTGGCCAGCCAAAATGGATCGGCTAATCAGCGCACAGTGCTAACCCAAGCATCGTGGTAATTTTTCACCACGCGCAGAAACAAGGTAAGCTGTATCTCCTAATTTCAGGGCGCACAGGTATTAACAAAAAAATTGAAGTAGCAGAAATGTAGAGAATGGATTGCTCTAACTATTGGTATGAAACATGTGAAACATATGTGAATGATTCAATGAGTCAATCCGACTGACTCACTCAGTGATTAGAATGAGGCTGGTCGGTGACTGAGTGTAGCTGACTCACTACTCAGTAACTGACTGTGAGACTATCACTATCAGTATCACTAACACTAAGTTTAACTAGTAACAAAGTGAGTCACCCACTCACTCACTGTGACTGAGTCAGTGAGTGACTGTGAGTCACTGACTCGGTCAGCAGCCCCTGGCATTAGCCATTGACCATTCGCTCCGCCTCCGACATCGCCGTCATTCATTCATCTCATCACTCATGATTCACTCATTCAGTGAGTCACTGAGTCAGTGAGTGAGTCAGTGACACCGACAGTGAGTGAGTGACAGTGAGAGTGAATGACTGAGTAGTGATTAAGAGTAAGTGAGTGAGAGTGAAAAATGAAACTGAAAGTCAAAGTCAAACTTCAAAGTTCAAGAATCAAAGTCAAACTCAAAGTCAAACTGAAACTCAAACTTTGACTTTGAGTTTGACTCAAGTCAAACTCAAAGTGATTATTCTACTGAGGACGAATAGCATTTGCATTACCATATTTTACTTCTGTGCGCACAAGTCTTCCATAATAGCTAAAGACATCCTCCACATCTCTAGTTCTTGTTTTCTTGTCTAGGCGGCCGACAAATAATCTCTTCATATCGGCGGAACTTGCTGAAATCCACTAGTATCGGATGGGTCCGCGCCAAACGTCAAAATGGCTACTTTCGGAGATAGGGGCTTTGCGCAATTCAACTTAAATGCTTAGCAGTTTTAACCTATTTATTGCTGATCTTTTCGGTGATAGGTTTTATTTATAATTTACATTTTGGGTATGATGAGGCGACATAAACTGTTGTGGACAAGGATTTACATTGAAAAGATCTGAAACCGCGGGTTATGAAGAAGAGTGGCGAAAAATAATTAAGCGGCACACCTACAGGAACGGACCGGATTTTTCCAATCTCGCCGGTTTCAGATTTGGTGGGCAGATATACGCGTCAAAGATTATACCTTTATATAATCGTTGTATAGTCTTTGTATGTGTTCTTGACACAAGCTAATTTACCATCCAAAAGTATATGTAACAATTATTTAGTTACTTAGTACTATCAATGATAGTACTACTACTAGTACTAGTAATACTACTACTAGTTACTAGTAGTCATGACTAGTAATACTAATAATAGTAATACTAATACTATTAGTATTACTATTAGTAATAGTAATAGTATGACTTATTCAGAGTTATTCATTGACTATCATCATCATGATTATCATTATGAATGATAATCACTATGAGTATGATATGAATGATGTGTGATGGTCACTATCAGTCACTGTCAGTCACTCTCAGTATCATGAGTATGACTATCACCCGTTACAAACAGTAACAGTATCACTATTTATGCACTATCATCTATGTACTGCAGTCTGCCTAACTCTAATTCAAGTAATACTACTACTAGTAATACTAATACAAGTAATGGACATAGTCCTATCACTATGATTGTGATACTGATAGGGCTATGTCTATTACTATTACTAGTATTAGTATAGTGACTATCAGTATCACTCAGTTCAGTAATCATTATGATTATTATCAGTATGATTATCAGGATATTGATTTCATGTGAATTGTGATTTTCAACTCACCGACTGAGCCACTCAGTCAGTGAGTACGTCTGTTTATTCATTATTGGTCTTGAAAATCGTCTAGCATGAGTCCGGTGCCAAACTTATCTACAGAGCTGAACCCGTGAATGCATGTCCTCAATTTTTTAGGTTATTTAGACTGATTGCCATCAGTAAATGAGTGCAGTTAAGCGGGTTCTTATTCAGCGTTGGCAAACAAACTCATCTCTCAGCATGAATAGAAGTCAGAAAGTTGGGATGGTGATCCTGTCAGGAAACTCTCATCCTGAACTGACCAAGATGATATGCGAGTAGGTTGCCCAAAACTGTTCCCATGGAAACACTAAGTTATGATCATACCAACAAATACCAATAGGTCGGACCAGTGAAGGTGGCAGTAGGTAATATTGTAATGGGATTATTTTGGGAGTTCTAAAGTGTTGTTAAATTGTGGTGGTATTATTCACCACTCAGACAGATTGGGGTAGGTAGCTATGAACCATCAGCACAATCCTTGGCTTCTAATTGTGTCAACCCCAATTGCGAATGCCTCCAGATCTCTAATGGTTGACTGGTAACATGGTCATATTTCACCATCTGTTTGAAGATGGAAAATTTATCAGTCAGGATCCCATTATAATGACGCATGGTCCCTTGTTTTTCAGTCGGATGGCAGGTCATGTGACACCAGGTCGCTGTCATGTCCTACACAAGTCAAACAGAGGTAATGTGTTGGCTACTTCATATGTCAATAAGGCTTTTTCATAGACGCTTGCATCCGCAGAGTTGAAAATGTTCTTTTGTTTTAGCAATTTGTTTTTTGTTTTGAGATTTCTCTGCAGTTAATCAAAACAAATGCATAGCCATACCCAGTGATGCTACCAGGTTCATATTTTGATTTTCAATAGCAAAACCTGAGTAAGGTTTAAGACTCTGAACTGCTTACTCACTGGGGACCATCTGGTGCATAATGACTCCGCCATCACATCTTGCAGTCCACGCCCAATCAGCAGCACCATCACCCGCTTCGCGCCAGGTTGATAAGTCACAGTGCCTCAGTCTGTTCAGTAGTGCAACCCTTCAGGCTTCTTTCACAAGGCCTTCTGGGTGTCCGCTTCCCTTCTAGTACCAATGACGGCGGGGTATTGGTTAAACTAGAAAGTCTTCACAGACTGTGTCCAAGAAACCTCTATACTCTGAATGAGATAAATGTATCTCATTGTTTTATTTTGTTTTTTAGAAACCAAAGTAGAGATAGCTGAATCTGTGAGAGGTAAAGACGTGTACATTGTACAAACTGGAACCAAGTAAGTTGTCATGTCAATACACAGTGCATGGGCATTAGTGCATATCATTTGTGTGACTCTGTGTGTACCAGTGTTATCCTTGCATTCGAAATAAGCCGCCCATGATAAACCAATGATGATTGGTAAGCTCAATTTTCATGTTGACAGTTGTTTTCAGATCTCTGAGGCTTACTGAAGCGGTAGGAACTAGAATACATGTGAGGAGCTCATTTTCGCAGTGGAAGCCTGGCTCGGTCAGGACTTGAACCCTTTACCTGTACAGGTCTTGAAACAGGCTATTGAACTATCCCACTATCCAAAAAGGATTTGAAATACACTTCTACAATCAGTTATTACAGTAGTTATCCTATTGCAGAAGTGTGAATGATGATATTATGGAAATGATGATAATGGCATATGCCTGTAAGACGTCTTGCGCCAGAAATATTGTTGGCGTTATTCCATACCTGCCGTACTGCAAACAAAGCAAGATGAGAAAGAGAGGCTCCATTGTATCTCGGCTTCTAGCTGATATGTTAGCAAAGGCTGGTAAGAGCTGTCTGTCTGCTCTAGTCTATCCTGATCGATATAGATTACATCATAGAGATGTACTTTATTTCACAGAAAATGTTAGGTGGCTAGTAGTTTAGGTCCATTGACATGGCATAATATTGATACGACTATTCATCTAGGTGCTAGGTGCACTGAATCGCTAGTAATACCGATCCAATGTGAGCAAAGTTTTCACTGAGTGAGCCAACGGCTCACCAAGCGAGTCATATACGTTAGTAGGTGGGATCCTTAAAATTCCGGTTCCATATCGGGGTACGCAACTCCGCAAACACTACTAGTTCATCAGTGGTTGCCTACAAACTACGACAAACCTAATTGATTGAACTAGAAAAAGGAAGATATTTCAGGTATCATTGTACGGAATCTGGAAGAAATTTCGTACGAATGTACAGTATCCCGTTTACATGTGGGCGCCAATGACGTCAATACGGGTCCGTTTACGGGTACAGAAACCTCTCTATTATCCCATTGTCTTGACTGATGGCTTCATCTAATGCAGGCTTTTCTCACATCATTACTATGGATCTACACCAAAAGGAGATTCAGGGCTTCTTCAGCTTCCCTGTGGATAATCTCAGAGCATCATCTTATCTCATACAGTATATCAGGGAAGCTGTGAGTTCATTACTATTACCGCCTCTCTGTATTCGAGACAAACAAGTGGATTGTTAGAGTTATCTTGCCGTGGTACTAGAGCATCCATGGAAAGACAACTTCATATATAATCTACTTGGGATTCTGTTTGCTATGGTTTGTCATCTGTAGAATTTTTGCGTAACCAGGACCTACCTGTAAACGGCTCCATTGAAGTTATACCTTTTCATTGTTGTGAATGAATGAGTATATGTGTGTAGAGAAAAGTCTGCTCTTTATGCACACCTGTAAACCGATAGAATATTTGATCACTTCATCATATCTTGTATGTCATTAGGTAGATTCTCCAATTAAGTAATGTATAGAAATGGCGTAAAACTGCATTTACCACCACTGGTCATTAATCTGTCTTGGCTAGGTATTATGTTTCAAGTTAGATATTAGGCATTAGGTTTTCATAGCACAGCCAAAGACTAGAAGGTGCCAAAACAACTGTTCACAAAAATAGAACTGGTTAAAGCAATATATAAAACCGTATAAAAAATATTTGCCGTGCAGGTATGTCCTTGCAAGTGAAACTGCAATGTCTTTATGTAGACCAATGAATTACATTTGTGTGATTAGGCTAGAATGTCACATAGTCGTACACTGTAGATCCCGGATTACCGTAACGCCATAATCGTTGCTAAAGCGCCAAATGTAGTGAAGCGCGCATCAAGTTATGCCGAGAGGCTACATCTGGCGATCGCTGTCATTCATGGTGAGGAGAAAGGTGTTGACGGTGATGGGGATGATGGCCGAACTTCACCACCACTGCTAGATGGGGATGAGTCCACCAGCGGCAGCAGCATCAGTAGGATGACCTCCGTTGATGTGCACAACCTGCCAGGTAGCATGCTTCTCTCCTCAAACACGAGATAGTAAAATTTGTTTTCTCTACTCGAGCACGTAGACGGTGTAACGCCGGTATTTGCGCGGTTTAATTGAATTTTATGGGGAGCAAATCCACACTAGAAATTCACTGACTAAATTTCCATGAGAGGCAATTAAAAGGCCCAAGATGTTTTTTATTATCTCTTGCCAGGATTTGAACAGAAATGGGCCTGCTACATATTTCTAGCTGATGTTTGCCTGGGTGCGTCGCTATGAGACTTTCCGCCTGCACCCTTGTGCCCCATGGACAAGGTCACTATAACTATAAGGCTCTATTATTTACTGCCATGATCTGGCACAAACCACCTGATTCATTGGGTACTAGAATACCGTTGCAAACACTGTTCCTTCATAGATAGACTATGTACTTTTGTAATTAGTGCTCATACGTGTTGCAGCCCTCCATCCTAAGGAGAAGCCACCTATGAATGTTGTCGGCGATGTGGATGGCAAGATTGCAATCATAGTGGTTAGTCATTTCTTTTAGCTTGATATTTGGAGTTACCCATCCATGACACCAAACCTCCCATGAGTGAACAAATCCAAATAATGACTGTTACTAGTGCGTTTTTTTGTGCTTTTCAAATCTGTACTGCCAGCGATTTTTTTTCCTGAAATAGACCTGTCTTTGTGAAAAAACAGTCCTGACATTGGAGGTCCGGTGTGGACGTATTTTAAAAGAATCCAGTACTGACGCAGTGGTAATCTGGTTAATAATGCAAAAGTACTAGGTGACTTTTTACTTGCCAAATCTTACACAATACTAAATTGTTTTTCATTAGAGTAATCAGTAGTGAGTGGGAGTTTCTTTGCTCTCATCATTAAAGTTCTAGCTCAACAACTACTAGTACGGAAACGAGTCCGGGTGATATAAGATGCACCAATTTTCTTGTCAACTGCTCAGAAGCTTTCTGTTGTCAATACGAAAATTCAAACACCGCATTCATACGACTTTTCTTTCGTCCTACGAGTTGTCTTACCTTGACACTAAAATCATTCATGGTAAGGCAACTCCATATTGAATATTAGATGTACTCCGTATTGTGATATTCTCGTGATGCAAGTGATTTGATTACACTAAAAACAGTGAACTGAGATCACATTAAAGATAACGAATATAATTTAATTATACAACTGCATCACACGCTTGAATAGCAATTCAAGTTGTTTCAATGCAATTTCTCACTCATAT
>Ga0224501_10001690_pt1 | contig 17161 bp, 12 predicted proteins | sample SF_Oct11_sed_USG_4_FD_169105 | JGI IMG/M metagenome (GOLD analysis project Ga0224501, IMG submission 169105) | Sediment microbial communities from San Francisco Bay, California, United States - SF_Oct11_sed_USGS_8_1 | ecosystem: Environmental > Aquatic > Marine > Sediment | place: USA... | reverse complement strand
CATCTAGCGAACCATCATCATCATCATCATCATCATCATCATCATCGGGATTTCCCAAATTATCTACTCCTCCCTCATTCAGTTGTTCTCTTGCTCGCTGACTGATTGTTCCCAAACTGTCTGGTGAGGTGGGAAGTTCAGTCATTTCCTGTTTAGGAGTTGACAGCTTGTCATGTTGGGAGTCAAGCGACTCCAAATCCGCAGCCAAATGAACCGCCTCGTGCGAGTAGCTAAGTCGCCTGGTGGTAACTGTCACCTTAAGACTTGTTTCAGATTCCGAGAGACCAGGCTTCGTCTCTAGAACCCCCTCACTATCTGCTTTACTCATCTACAACACAAAGGAATGCACGCTTGTCAAGGAAAAGCATTTTTAGCCCGACCTTCGTTGATTGTTTTGTAAAATGTTTGTATTCCGAAAATGAGACTGAAGGCACTCTTGGTTTAATTTGTATTATGTCTTCGCTGTTATGGTGACGCTGTCGGGTTATATACTTGTATTTTTTACTGGTTAATGTTAATGCTATCTATTCCAGTGGTGATTTCAATCGAACCGGCTCTTTTAACAGAAGAAACTTATATCACTCCTCTTCCTGCAGCGCCTCAACAGCCAATAGGTTAAGTATACCACCACGATTGGGCTTCGAACCCATTACTGAGCTATGCCATTTTTCGTATTGACGGCTGTGTAGTAATGTTTTTGTATGCAGCATACCTGTTTTTGTACCTGTAGCTTCCCATTCTCTGTGTTCACACTTTCAAATGATCTGCAACAAGAAGAAATTTGTTGTTATGAGGTGATTGCTAAATGTGTAAGAGGATGTGTTGATTTACATGAGAATGTATTACAATACAATAATAATAGTTTCACCATTACACCGATCATGCTGACTGGAACGTGTACTGGATGAATGGAATAACACGCCCTGACTATAGTACTCTAGGGGGGGGGCAACTCACTGGAAGATCAAACACACACAGAGATTGAAAACATTTAGGAGATCTTGCTACACCAGTTTATCGCTTGGCTTAGGTTAAAGATTTGTACAACATTGTGTAGTCTAGTGGTCAATTGATCCACGAAGGAAATCACCTAATGGGCCTGCCACACAATGGCGAAGTTGTGATTGGAAAAATGTGTGAATTGCATTTTGCAATGATATTGCGATGCAAGTTGGATGTGAGACAAGTGCATAACAGATTTTATCGAATTCAAAATACGCCCTTTTCATGACTCACAAATTCTTTCGCATTTTCGCAAAAAGATCCGCCATCGTGTGGCAGGCCCCTAACACAAGCATCGGACCCACAAAAAACATACCTGGAATTTTCCTTCACTTCACTGTAGTACGTAGGATGATAACCTTGCTTTACGCTCCATTCTCTTAGCTTCATCTCAAAGTCATCATCTTCTGTTGAAGCAGCTCGCTCCGCTGATTTTGACCTTTGTTTAAGAATGCTGGTCCGCTTTTTGTTTTTGAATCGCTGTGTCTTTGATTTATTCTCTGCGGATGAGAGAAGGCATTACTGCTGCATCTGACATTATACAGTACATTTTCCATTCAGAAGGACAGTGATATGACAGGTTGAGTCCCCGGAGTTGGAGATATTGCAGCAAGAACCGAATGGACCAAAAGAGAGCTTGGGGGGGGTAAAAAAAGTGTGTCGGAAGAGAACAGTTGAGAAGAAAACCATCTGGAAGATGAACCGTTGGAACATCGAGGTGTCAGTGTTGTGCTGAGGTGTATTGAGGGTGAAGACGAAAGCACAAGTAGAAGAGAAAGAAGAAGGAGTGGAGCAGAATGACGTGAAGGCGTGGAAATAAGGATTAAAAGAAGCGCATCAAATGGCTACCAGGAGAGATGTTTACAGACCAAGATAGTCTACACTATGGTGAAATTGAACAGTCCATTCCACGGCGACTCACTCATAGTCAGGCCACTATTGTCACCGTCTCAGTGTTCCACTCACGTTTTGATTGTTTCTCCTCTTTGATTCTGTCTACTCCAGACTTTATGTTATTCCATTCCTCCAGCTTATCAACAAAGTCTTTAGACAGTTTCATATTTGTCATAGTAGCAGCCTCCTCCAGTGTCTTGTGTCCACCCACTATATGGAAAGTAATGATTTATCAATAGGAACACAGTTTGGGTTTCTTTGGAAAAACTCTCTCATTCACCCAGCATAGAATTGTTTATCCACCTCTCTAAAGCCGGGAAAGGCATCGCACCTCAGTTACACTGTTACCCCCTTCAAGAGGGCTCTCTAACAATCACTTCCCAACATGACCATTGACCGAGGTACAGTCTTCATCTTTTTTGAAAACCTTCCAACCTAAGACCTTGTCAGCCTAGGATATATTTGGATGATTTCTTGACCCTCATTCCTTGATAGCGTAAGCCCTCTCCTGACTTCATAAGGACGGGATATACCTCACTGACAGATGACAGAGGCCAGGTAAAGATACAGAGACACTAACCTAGATTAGCCTTAGAGAGCTGCTTGGAGGATTTTTTTCGTGGTGGTGACTTGCTTCGTTTAGGCTCATCCGGGCTAAAAAGACATTTTAAAATTTACTTTTTAGAATCATCATACAAAGTTTTGTAGAGTGAGCCACTTCAGATCTAATGGCTAGTGTACCTAGGGGTGATACGAAGCAGAGATTGGTGCTGCAAAGCGTTAGCCAAAGGAAGGGTGGTGTTTCAATAATCAGGAATCTGTACTAATTAAACTTGATCTCCATTGTACACCTCATTTGACTCCTAGCTAGTAGTGCAAGGCAAGTGTCTGAGGCGTACATAGCGGGAGAATTGATTTTGAGTTGAAGAATTAAAGGCAGTCATCTACTTATAGCGGTGCTCAAACTGCATCAACTTTAGGTGTACAGTGTGCTTATCTTGAGCCAACGGGGCTCTTCAAGACTTTCATGAAGGAGAGGTGTTTGCTTGAAGGTCAGGTGTTTGTTCAATGTTACAGCATGCCAGTGTGAAATTATACAGAGATGTTGTTCCGCAAGAATAAGGAATCAGTATAATCTTATGCCATAGTCTCCAAACATAAGATACTGGTCATTTATTGGGTAACCAATATTGCTTCATACCTGCCATAACTCTCAATATCAAGATATTCAGAGAGGCCGGAAGGCCTTTCATACACATTCACTTTTCGTCTGCTACGAGAGAGTTCATACGAGACTGTCATGATGACATTCTGGGAATACTTGGTCTAGTTTTTGACATGGAGTCTGTTCAGACTGAGTGGCTGTCCATGATGTAAACCAATGATGGTGAAATAAAAAAACAGCGAAGAGCAGCGTATAAACCAAAATGTTTCCCATTGCACCAAGGTTTTTGTATGGCAATGACATCTACGCTGTGATGGTGATGCTGCTGGGATAGATAGCTGTTTTCTTTTCAGCTGTTATGGCTCAGCAAGGATGACCACGAGCTTTTAAAGTGAGGGTTGGCTTTGTTTTGAGCCACAATTAAAGTGAAGAGCTCATGCTCCTAATGAGAGCCCACCATGATCAGGATTCGAACCAAGGCTCCCTCCGCTCTACCACTGAGCTATCCGGCTATCCCACTGCACCGCTGTCCCGATACCCCGCTATCCCGCTATCCGGCTATCCCACTGCACCGCTGTCCCGATACCCCGCTATCCGGCTATCCGGCTATCCCACTGCACCGCTTTTTAAAGGTTTTTATTGCACCTAGTAAAAAAGCCTAGTAAATTTGATCATGAACTAACAATTTCCCAGAGGTCTTACCTGGTGGACAGCAGATCCATTAGTTTACTTTTTACCACTCGGGAACGTGATCGGGACGTCTCATCCAATGATATTCTTTGGGGCCTCTCATTGGTTGCATCAGTGCCCTTGGTTGGTTCACTTGTTTTTCTCACGAGTTTTTCCTTCTAGAGAAATGTAACATTGTCATAAATGAGGATATAATGCTGTGAACTTACATAGCAAGACAACTCCGCATGCTGTGCTATAGCAAAGCAGAAAACAACGACCACTCTGCAGCGGAGAAAAGTGTTTGAGAGCCGAGTGCATGTCTGGTAGTTTGGGCTAACCCACAATCCTAGGCTAATACCAGGGAAGCTGCTAGAACAATAAGTTCTAGTCTAGCACGAAGGTGCAGAACATTGCAAACACGAGCTTTGGAGAATTGTTACTAAAACCCTATACATGCATATGAACTGACAGAATTGGAAATCTCATGAGTGATTCATAGTTATTAGTCACTTCATTACGGAGACCTATCCCACAAAGTGGCTGCGACAGCATTTACTTTTGCAAGTGTGATACAAGGCAGCCTGGTTAGGTCATAAGCTAGTCATGGCATGTAAATCAGAAGAGGAAAATGTCAAGGAAAACAGCATTTATATGTGAAATGAAGTGGGAAGCAGTTGTCTATACGTCTTCCGGTTTTAGTTATGGGGTTATACTTGAGCAGATTTTGGCCTCTTTACCATTATAAGATGTCTGAATTATTAGAATTAAAAAATAATTTAATTTGATTTCATAAAATGTATATTAACTTTTCATCTATCATGGTTAGAAGCAAGTATAGATGGTGGCAAAAGTCTTTAAAAAGCTCTATACTAATAATATCAATAGTCCAACATCACAGCTAATAGCTAATGACCAAAATCGGTCACTTTATCGAACGAGAGACGAAATGCTCATAATGCTGACGCAGCAAGCAAAGGAGAGTTGAGTTATTGAAACGCAATGCTCTAAGGCACCGAGAAGTTACCACTAGTAAGGTCAAACAAAACCTGCAAGAAACGCGCTGTCGGTCAAATGCATAGAGGCAGGTAGGTAGGCAGGTAAGAACAGGTGATGGCATGGCTTTAGCAGGACACCAGATTAACTTCTGGATACAATGTTTATGATCCTGAAATCTACACTAATTCTATAGCTCAGTGGTGGAGAGCCGAGCTCGTAACCATGAGAACCTGGGTTCGAATCCCGATCACTACGCGTTCCCATTACGAGTATGAGCTCCTCACATCAAAACCTAGTTCCTACCACTTCAACGAGTCTCAGGTGTAGTAGATTTGGTAAATGGGTTGACCAAGCACTGGAGTAAAGAAAAAGTCTAAGAATATGTAGAGTGGAACACTTTTTACACCGAGTCGGCACAGAGTTTATAGAACCAGGTGAATGTAGCCGGGTCTGAGATGAGAAGTAGTAGTATTGAGACACCCAATCTGACGAATGCCAACCTATTGGAAATTTCAACTCAAGGAGCAGGAATATCGGCATGATCTCAATTTAATAAAATTCCATCTGCAATTCTAGCCAAGGGATTGTCAGAATAAAGAATCAACATTTTGGTTTCGTGTCCATTAGGTTAAAGGGTCACTGTAGTCATTTGATGCATTGAATGGTAAATCGTCCCTCACTCTGCCCGAGTTTTCGTGTAATGTGGCACCTATATAATAACCACAGAAGTAGGATAGCAGTCAATATCCATGAGAGGTTAAGAAATTCCATGATTATGAATACTAACCTTACACCACCATTGGTGGGTAACGACATTAGGTTACTAGAATATCTGCACAGGGTACAACCCATGGACTTATTCTCTGTTAATAACTCTATGCATAGGTCTATGGTACAACCAAATACTCAACCTTGGTTTCAACAGAAGCTTTCGCCTCACTTCATACATCATACATAACTCAGATCAATAGCCAATGGATGTGTAGGTAGTACGGCGGTGTATACATACCTCATTAGCTGGTGGATTGGTATAGTGTTCCCCTATTCTGACAGGGGCAGTAGCGGGCTGTTTTGGAGCCTCATTATCTCCCATATACACGCCTTCAAAAGAACGAACTGTAAACAAATCCTATACCTGTATGTGTAAATCCAAAAGAGAATTGATCAAACAGAATCTCACACTGTGACAGTTAAAGCCATACATGTTTCAACATTTCAGCAGGAAGTTATTAGGGACAGATTACAGACAGTGAGTTTCATTAGCAGCAGCGTGTTTACTCGGCTCTCCTCAGATGATCTCCTAGATTGTGTCACTTTCCCAGTCTAACTAGTAGACCAGTGATGTATGTCACTGATTAGACTGTCATGAGTTGTCTTATGTGGGAAAGCAACTCCACATGCTGATAACTAGAATCCTATTCAAGTGACCGAGCTTTAGAATTCGCAACTCAACCTTTTGTTATTTGAAGGCGAAAGCGCAGAGAGTGGAACCTGCTTTTAGTGAGTAAAAGAATTTGATCGTGACCAGTATCGATTGCGAGGAGAGTTGAGTGGTAGACACGCTGCAACTGTTGGCAGGAACTTGGCGAGTCGGAGCTCTTACCACTGTACCCTGTGTCATCATCATCATCGTCGGGGTCGTCACCGAGGTAAACGCCCCCGAAGTCACTTGCTTCGGGCATGACTGTGATCTCTCTCTGGATAAATTTACTGGAAGTAGTAGGTGCACTAGGCAAGGAGACAGTGGGTGCCGAGGTACCACTCACCAGATCTAAAAGCAGCAAGCACCCGCACCCATTACAACAGCGCACACCTGCGGGTCAACACAAAGATCGATACGCGCTGTTACTCATTGACAACAAACTCACAATAGTCAGCGACACCCAACTTATACCATGAGCAACAGATTGGAAGAGTTCCTATTGGCTCTTTTCAACTAAAGTTGCTCGGATTGAGAGCAGCTTGCACAGTTCAAACCCAGACTCAATTTACATAACTGGGAGCTGTCTGCATGAGATTTTGGCCCCAAGAGAGAGCTCTTTGTTCACGCCCTGCTCCCAAGATAATTACAAAGCTGTCAGGTCGCGGGTTTCCCACATTTCACCCAGGTCAGCTCCACAGCTACATTGAACTCAAAAGCAGTAGACCAAGCGATAGAGAGAAGACAACTGCGGAAGTTCACACAGCTATTGGGGAAAAAGAGCAAATCGGCGCCCTTTCTCAGCTATAAGCCATGAGGTTTATATGAAGAGATTTCCACTGCGCCTTGTGAAACCTCATTCGTGAGCCGCTCGTATGGCTTATCCGCGATTACACAGTTAACACACGAGATAGAAGGGTGACCATGGCGAATCACCAGAGCATAGTGAGCATTGCAAACAGTAATTTGGCAGCCAACTTATTGAACAATGCACAAGAAGTTGCGGCATATCGACGAAGCAACGAGCTGGCGAAGACATCACGTCTTACCATTACTGACACCGATGATGATTGGACCAATGGTGGATAACCCTGCTCGAATGTCTATAAGGCAAAAACATGCTATATATGGGCTGAATATTAGACCAGTAAGAATCATTCATGCTGCTACTGCCATCTGGTGATGGCAAGAGAAGTGAGGCTTTAGCTTAAAAATCACCTTAAGGCCATGCGAGTTTTGAATATTTGACTTAATGTACCGAGCCAATACACCAAGGAACGAACATGCCTAAATTGTGACATATCTATAGTACAATGAGAAGAGTAACAGCACTTTCCTATAGTCCCCCACCCGCATCATACACCACCAAGTTGACATTTTCTTCTGACGTTGGTTTAGTTAGTGCAGCATCGTTTGAACTCGGTAAAGTTATTCATGAAAAGCTAGTAGCGGGATGGATCAGCAAAAATCACATACTCAGCGGGGAGCTAGCGGGGTTCTGGAAGTTCCGGGAGGGAAGAGTAAGCTATAGCAGAAAAATCAATTCATCGCGCTCATATATGCTCAAGGAGTTGTCTTATCTTCACCTAAATTTCTCCAGTCACACGTCACATCTTCAGGTTAATTTCACCAGAAATTCCCAGGCATAATCACAATTTCATTTGAGAGATTTTGAATTACAATGGAGAGGTTAGTTGAATTTGTGGATTTTATATGATTTTATATATATATATATACATATATATATATATACATATATATATATATAAAAGACTGGGAGTGGGAACATGGAAAAGACCGCAGCAGGGGGTGAATTTTTACACAAACGAATTTTTAAATTCCATATTGTGATTATAAGTATGAAAACAAGCATAACATCAGTACCATGCGTTAATGTATATATATATAAAACTAGCTCGTGGTTCAGTATGAATCTATGAGGTCTGTGACACAAGAATTGAATATATTCAAATCTGGGTCAATGACGAGCATACAAACGCTAAAGAAATAGTGAGATTCAGTTGAAGCTGAGCTGCACACTGGATACAGGCTCTGTAACACTGAGCATGTGGTGCCATTGAGAGGAGATTGAGCCATTTCCTGCCTCCCTGACTCATGACGAGTGGCAGAGTGTGATAAACCAGAAAAAAATCCCTTAAAATACTCTGCTACGGCCGGGGATTGAACCAGGGCCACGAAAAAGACAGATAAGGTGGATACATAATTTCCTAACGAGTTATTATGACTGATCATATGGCAGGTATGCGCAGTCGCAGTAGTTTCGAATGGCTTACCGAGTGTGGTTCTGGGTCTCTTGGGTTTGATAGCAGGCGTGATGATAAGCTTGCCTTTAACCCGTCCCCATGTTTCTGACAGCCTCGAGCTGCTAGACTTGAGAGGAGTTAACTACAATGAGAAGATAAGATAGGATCATCTTGTTTTACATGGAAAGCATCAATAAGCCAATGGCTTTTTTAGGGTAGTTCCCCATAGAGTTGGTGTTCTCTATGAGTGGTTTCTTTATTTAACGTCGCCATCCAAATACAACCAGGGAGAAAGCACAAAATGACGCAAATGAAAATGCCACATCGCTATCCTGATATATATCTGTCAGGTGTTAAGGATTTCTCATGGTGCGAGGTGTCGATACCGGATCAATAAGAAACCACGAGAAGTTAGGGAGTGTTCACACATTATTGAACTACACGAATCAAGTGCTAGGTTTACTGCTTAGTCTATTTAAGAGTTGTCTCCTTTTGGTGTTGGCAAATTAGAACTAAGGTGGTATGACAAACTTTTCTCTGCACGCCTCCATTATAGAATCTTTTAAATATTTTCCTATCCAAAAGGTCCACATCAGCTTGTTAATGACTGATACCTGCAAGTTATTGCGATAGTATGAATTTGGTTTGGGTCATATATAGTAGTTGTGTTCAACATGGAAATCAAGTGAAACTACAAACTAACTTAACCGAGATAAAGTCAATATAGATTAGATGGGTAGTGACAGTTCTAATAATTTTGAGGCTGTGAATAGTTAATGCGCTTTAAAAATTGAGTATCAGGAACTGATCGACCCGGCAATTACCGCTTTGAATCTTTTTTTCTAGACAGGCGGTAGGCGGAAGCGCGTCTTAACAATGCATATGATTTGTGACTATGGTTTGTTATGAATTAAATTGAGGATTCCGAGGAATGCCGGATAGGTAAATCATATTGTCACACTCTGTGACCACCAAGTGACAGACTCATACTTAATGGTCACAAAGCAGGATTATCGCCTTTAAACTGTGATTGGCGATAAAGAATCAGTGTTTTGAATCCATATTGGTCTAAGTTGGTTGACACAAGAAAGCATTTTGTCATATACAGTGAACTCCACAGCAGTACCAATGACGTGAATCGCAAACACTATATTATATTGCGCAGAAGGCCAATGTTCCGTATCTTGTATATGAGCCGTATAATTGTTCAGCAGTGGATAGGTTATGATAACAGGCTTCATTTGGAACCGGAAAGGCTGATACGGCAAATGATTTATGGCAAGCCCATTTCATGCATAATGCTGTGCGTGTTTACTCTTTCAGTGTGTCATTTCATCAAGGCCAGTTTTTTTTCTTCAAGCCACGAGGGCACATTTCAGGATTATTTGTATAAGCGAGAGTCTACGCGCGTGCTATTCAAGGCTTCAAAGTGCATGTAATATTACGAAAAACCCTCAATTCAAAGCACTCAAAAGGTTTTTCCCCAAAGAGGTGACATTTTAGCAGATTGCCTTTGTTTTGCCTATCTTCTGCGTAATTCTGTATGGTAACCATGCGCAAATACTTACTCCTTATTTATAGATCAAATGGGGTAAGATAAGATCGTCTTGGTTTACGTGGATCACATATAATTAAGCCAACAGTTTGTTTTCAGGATGGTCCATGCATGGTTTACCCCTATAGAGTCGGTACTCTGTAGGTGGGCCTCATTTATTTAATGTAACAATCTTAATCCAATAAGAGAGAAAGCACAAACATGGAATCGAACTGGGGACACCTGGTCCAAAGCTGAATGCGCTTCCAACTATAGGCACCACTTTTCCCATTGACTGCACGAGTTACTGGTTTTAGGGAAACCAGATGCCGATACGCATGGCCTGGGCGTTTGGCGTTGAAATTGTTATCTCATAGTTTAACTAGAGAGGTAGCACCCGCTGAGTATGACCTGCTTATCTCTGAGAAGAACAGAAACACTCCCGATAATCATGGTTCATGAGTACATAATGATAAGCTTGCATCTATAACAACTGGGTCAGCCACCGCTTCTGAGTGTGCCAACCCATAAAGCGGGTTCCCTTACGTGACGCTACTATCATGGCTTTAATGCAATGAGTGCGCTTTTCCACTGCAGGGCAAATCACGGGCCCTTAGATAGTTCTTTGCATTCAAATATTCTACTCAGGTACTCGGCCATCCTATTTGACGAACTTCCTAAGCCTGAGGCTTGTCGGAGTGATAGCAGCTAGAAATAATGTAAAGAGCTCATAGTCACAGAGAGCTCTCAGAATGACTTGAACTCCAGATCTTTCGATCTTGGACCAAAAGCATTCGTTATTGAGCTATTCCGCCATATTCAAAAATTGAAAGCTTACAGACGATGTTGAGTTTTGAACTAAAGGAGGTTTGACGCACTTTTCGGATGGTTAAAGCTCTTCCTCAATAATAAAAATGTACAGATCCATATCTGTAATCTGTCAATCAAAACTGGCACAAGCTACCTATGTCCAGCCCAGCGATAGAATGGAATATACCTATTTACACTTGTCCTATATTAAATGGGAATGAGACATGTTGGTCCTTTATTTGAAAGGGCTCTTGATAGTGAGATTCCGACCTACACAAAATGAAGCCTACGACTTGTAAGGTTTCAAGAAACCCTTCGCTGTGAGGACAACAAATGGGAGGTTATATACGGGAAAGTATGAGTTTTATGTTCAATTGAATGAGTCCTTTTTCACTGAGAGCAAAATGTTTGGCGGTTAAGCTGATTGATCATCGTCATAGGAAAAATGCGCCCACTTCGTCTCAAAAATCATTCTTTGTTTAGTATCCTATTGAAGTATCTATATAACCAACTTATACAGGCATTCCGATTTCTCGCATCCCAGTTCATAAGGTTATCAGGAGAACGGACTGTTTTAGCAATGTGACTCGCGCATCTGAGGAACAAAAACCTCTCAGATAACCAGCAATGTGCACAGCCATACTTCATAAGGTAATCAGAAACCATAACCCGATGTCAGTTCAATCTTTGTTGGTAGTCATGTACTATGATGAAAATCAGACGGTGGACATTCTCCTTTGACACTTGAGCAAATAGACTAGCCAAGATTATAGGGTAGACGAAGAGGGTATTTTCACGGATGTGATCACTAGCGATTCCCGGGCCACGGAGATATGATGAGAAAAGCAGTCGGAGACTAGTATGTAGTCACTAGTCAGCTAGTCATAATGGCGACGGTTGTAGTGGTCAATTTATGTTGGACTATACGTAATATGCACTCGTCCTCCCCACTGGCCATGTATGGCTGGAGCAATAAAAAGCAACACTGCAGCTCAATGTAGGTTATACTGCCTCTAGGACCTGTTACAGTAGTGAGTCATTTTTCAAGCCTGGTATATAAAATCTGCAGCGTGGCTAGACAAACAGAGTCATGTTGGTATATGTTTTGATCAGATCATCGTACGTAGACACGCATTTCCAACTTCGGTAGAGTTTATCTTGCAACTTAATTGTCACAACAAAGTATAAAACAATGCAGATTATATCAGCATATTGCTACTAGTCTCAGATAGACATGAGTACAGATATTTTTTCTACCCAGGTACCATAGACGGAGACTTTGATATGAATATTGACAGAGATGAAAGTCTTCCGTAACGCTTTACGAAGCCGTCTGGGAATTACAAAACCATGCAGATCGCAGGTGATTAATCACGGCAATCAATCCAATTGGTGGTGGGATACAGTGCCAAAAAGTTGTGATAAGTTGACAGTTTGCTTTTGTTCCTATCATATTCTTTGCACAAAGGGTATGAATGGTTCAATCAACTTTAAACAGGTAAATCAGTATCCTACAAGCGAGTCTTTTTGCGTTCAAAATCCTTGGTGTTTAAAGGTTAAGGTGCTCGGTGCAGTTGTGGGAACAAGTTGGTGATAGAATGGGAAAGAGAACAGGAGCCACATATCTGACTCAGAAATTTTGACTGAGCGGACTAGAGAGAATGATGATCATAAGACGATGATTTGGAGTTCGGTAGGCCAGTGCTGTGCCTGGCACGTGAGAGTTCGGTAGGCCAGTGCTGTGCCTGGCACGCGAGGAGCATCGAGTACAAACTTGCTCAGGTAGAGCTGCCAGGATCTCAGAAGTCTCTACCAGAGACTGTTTACTATAGACAGAGCCCTGCAGTGACATTGAGTTGGCCAATGCTGAAAAAACTCAAGTGCTTATGCTAAAATACCAATGACTCAATGTGCAACAATGCCATCCTGTTACACCAGCTGGGTAACTTTCTACCAAAGCACATCTGTCTGATCCTTAGTGACAATAAACCAAATATATCTAATATTGAAGCAAAACTGACATATAAAATAATTCGCCGTGGAGAGACTGCGGGGAGACCATATTATTATAGGCATATCAACACATAGGGCTTATAGTATGTCCATGAGAGGTCACAAAGGTAGTTCCATTGAATTCCAAGTAAAAATGTTAATACAGTTATTTTGAAAAAGACCTGGCGGTCAAATTGAATCCAGCAGCAGGTTATGGGTACAGATTGGCGATATGCCACAACTGAGCTAGTTATTGTTGTTTAGGCCTTCCTTTTTCCTGTATAATCAATGAAGATTTATGGAAATGATGCAGAATTAGATGAATAATCAGGGATGGCTGTCTGATTAGAAATTAGCGAGCCGCTGCATCATTTCTCTGACAAAACTTTAATGAGAACTGATAATGAGGGATGGGTGAACTGTAATTATTCATATCACCAACAGTGCCCAGAGTCAAAGACCAGTCATACTGCGCCGAATGATCATCCTTGCTATTTCATATACAAGCAAAGAGCCTATATAAGCCCGGGACGGGGTAAAGGTTTTTTTAAAGCATTTACGATCATTTTGCTTTGGTTTGTTAGATTTGTAAGTTTAAAGCAAAACTTTTTTTACCTACTTGATTTTTTGAGTTAGAAATATATGGAAAAGATATACATAGTTTGTTACAGAAATACGTCTATGGAAACGGAACAGAGGTTGAGGTGAGGGGCCCGGTGTACCCGTCGCTGTATTCGCTCGGCCGATTAGTCCACCCAGTCACTGAGTGGCTTTCAATAGTTCTATTAAATAGAACTATTGGAAACCACTCAGCCAATCAGCGACTGGGTGGACTATTCAGGTTATACTTTAGAGCCGGAACGTAGCGATACTGTAGTTTTGTCACGCTCAAACCACTTTTTATTTGCGTAGCAGCAGATCACACTGCTTTATAGATAACGAGCCCAGTTCTTTCATCTCTACAAAAACAGCTGTAACTCCGTCCCGCTTTGTTTTGTTCTTCGTACGTTAAATTGCCGTGTATCTGTGTTAGCCCTCTAGTTAGAGTCAGGCTAGTCCACCCAGCGGGGGTTAAGGGGTGTGTTTCCAAAAAACAGATCGAGTTGGGTATCTTTGTATAATCTTTGATGCATGGGATAACCACGAAACAGGACTACTATTGGCTACTTATTTGAAATTGTTCATTGATTTCCAAAGCTAGAGGTTTGAGTCTTCACTGATGGCTTTCGCTGATTATAGTTATTGAGTTTGACAGGGTGAGCTGAGAACCTTATATTTAATTGCTGGTTTGAGTGCTTGAGCGGTACACTTTCTTGGTCAGTCCTAGCCAAAATATTGATTTTGTGAGCGAATGACCTAAACTCTAGTCCTCTCTCCTTTTTTAAAGCTCACTCTGAGTTGGCGCTTTCAAATGTACCTGATCATACTTTATATACAATGAAGTTATAAAGGGACCAGGCATGGTTTAGTGGTTAAAATACGCGGCTTGTGCGCAGTGAGCCGCGGCTTGTGCGCAGTGAGCTGCGGTTCGACTAACAAAAAAGTCAATGGTGGTGGAAGGGCATACAGGGCTTCTGAGCTCAAACAAACTCTCCCTGTTAACCAGGAAGCAAGCTCCATCATTCCATTAGGTAACACAGATAAAAAAATAAGAATAAAAAAGACAAAACTTGTTCCTACAATGAGGGTTCAGGGTTCAGTTAGGCAGACAACTGGTGCAGTGCAGTCGATCATGGTTTTGTGGTCAAGGTGTGCCAATTCTCAGGCTAGGAAATTTAGGTTCGAAACTCAGAAAAGTCTAAGAAAAGTCCGCGGTGACAGAAGGGCACCATTCAAAGAACGCCTCTGGAGATGGGCTATTTATGACCCGGTAGTAGGAGACTCACCTTTCTATGGTCTTCCATATTGCCTTTTTCCATGTTAGCATCGATACTGTCAACACTGTTCGCTCGGTGTAGTTGTGGTACAGCAATCTCTGCCTCGATTCGAGACTCGGATAGCCGTGATTTCTTCTTCACCGGGTTTGAGTTGACGTCTAATGTCGCAGTTTGTAAGTCCTGCTGCACCTGTAACACAAAAAGTGCAAAGATATAAACCTTTCTTTGCAACAGAAGGCTGGCATTAACACCCAAAAGAAGACTAGGGGCCTCTCAGTTAGTGAGCTCATACTAGCAGCAGCCTGCACCAAATCATCAGCCCCCCTCATCCTATCCTTTGAGCTGAAAATTAGGAGTATTGAAAATTTGCCAAAATATGACGGAATTCTTAATAGTGTCAAAGAGTGTTATAACAGCAGAGAAGTGGTGCATTTAGTGTGTAACACATTTGGCTTGGGAATACGTGACCCAGGTTCAACTCCAAATTTGTGCGTCACGGTGTGCTTTCTTCGGATTCTGATCATGACAGAAGGCCCATCCATAGAATAGGGAATGAACCATGGACGATCCTGAAAACAGGCCATTGCCTTGGTGATGCTATTCAGTTAAAAACAAAATGATCTCAAAATGAGGATTGATTTAATACCTGGCCACCAATCATGCCTTTCAGTTAAGATTCATGTGGTCAAAGCTGCACTCAACAGAGAACACCGTGTTAGTCAGTGGATTGTGGCTACTAATCCAACCTGACATTCATCCCTGTAGCCACGGCATCATAAATGTAATCATATTGTCGCATAAGCAGACCTTTCCCCCTCCCACAAAAAACCACGTCAATGTTACGATCATTTAGAGGGAGGGATTAAACGAGTAATTAGTGGATACCGTACTGGGCCTTGGAGGGGGGGGGGAGTTCCTGGTTTAATTCCCAGTGCAGACAAAAACTTTATCTTTCACGACATGCACCCTCGTTGATTAGGATCCCACCATTAAATAAAGGTGGCCCTCCCAGACAGTTACTTTGTCTATAGGGCACACAGGTGCAGGCAGACAGTCTCCTAATGATTCTCCCTGGTAAATGCTGAGTCTTTGACTCAGTAGCCCAACTTTTGTAAGTACCGCACACTGGTCAGGATACAAAATAGGAAGAATGAGAGGGAAACTACATTCCCTCCCTGGGATCTCAGTTAATTCTTTTGACACCAAAGTTATGCTGTGAAACTAGCAAGCATGAAGAGGTGAGGAAGCCATACTATTTCAAAATCCGGCCGCTAACATTAGAATTCTGATGAGGGTCCAAAATTTAGACATTAGGCATCGCTTTGGGGATGAATTATGTGTATCATTCACTTTTGACAAGTCGAGCGCATTTTTGGGTCTCGCAATCATATCATAAGTGTGAATGCTCATGTAAAATTTGTAAGAGCTATTTTACTGAGCAATGCATACTAGGTGCTACAATCAATCACAAACCATCAACGACAGAGTCTGGCTGTATTCCGCTACGCTATCCAAACAGTGACATACTACACCATTCATTTACATCGTCAATGTACTGTGTGGTATTCGGAGGTACAGACATGGAGTTATCCGGGGAGAACTCTATGCAGTGCGGCTGCTGCATGTTGTTTACACTCTTAGGGTAGCCGTCCTCACTGCCTATTTCTGTTCATCAGTCATTAGTCATACACATGTGTACCTTTGGCCATTAGTATATAATGGCAATTATCCGGTGGCACATACATTCAGGCTCTTGCCAACAATCTTAGATAGTTTTTTCAACTGTTTACCAGTCACGTGTCATTCATTAACTTGAATAACCTAGTTATACTGTTAATGTGCCTAAACTATTAAGGGAAACTGTCCCTATAAGATACAGCCAGGAAAAAATTGGCTGTATCCCCATATAGGCCATTCTAAGAGCTCTGCTATGACAGCCTCAGACAAATTTGTAATCATCTTACCAAATCGGAAGATGAGTGAGCAGCATGCCATTACAAAGTGTGATGCCCGACATGAAGTCACTCAAGTAACATGTGATCAATTTAAATTGGGTTGAGTGATGCAGATATTCATCAGCCAGTAAATTTTATGCTCCCCTCATTATCACCATTTAAAGCTAATTTATTTTCGTTTTCAAGCATAGACAGATCACAATCAAAATCTGTTGACATGCTATTTACAAATCTCAAACAGATACTACATTCATGCCGATGTTCCACAAAAAGCTTTATCATATTCAAGGGGGAAGTTGCCCTGACTCATGGAACTATCTCCCCCTACAGCATACGTCTGTGGCCTAATCCCATCTAATCTTCCCCCTATCTGAATAGTCTTTGGTCAACTTTAAGTCAGGGCGTGACCAAAGCCAGAGTTTGTAAAATGCCTGTCGATCAGGAAGTGATGGGGGTTAGATCTTACCCTAAGCTCAAGTATCACGCATTATGTGTATTCGTGTGATTTCGGTCCGACGCACATAACAAATTTCAGACATGATCATGTGAAGAGATAGGGCAGTTAAAAAGCGCAATACAT
>Ga0224501_10001689_pt1 | contig 17162 bp, 6 predicted proteins | sample SF_Oct11_sed_USG_4_FD_169105 | JGI IMG/M metagenome (GOLD analysis project Ga0224501, IMG submission 169105) | Sediment microbial communities from San Francisco Bay, California, United States - SF_Oct11_sed_USGS_8_1 | ecosystem: Environmental > Aquatic > Marine > Sediment | place: USA... | reverse complement strand
GCCCGAGTAGCAAAAAAGCCTTGTGACCTTCGACATTTTTCCGCTCAATGTTCAAAGTTCTCTTTAACAAAAACCGTCGATGGCCACTGCTGTTGTATCAATATTTTGACCAAAAATCATTGTTATCTGGCTGTCACGACCAGAAACCGACACACATGTTTAACGATAAGATGAACTGAAACTCAACAAAGTATTCCCCATTGGCAGAACAATTACCTCGTATGGCAGCTTCACTGTCACAGCGAAGCTGCAAGATAAGATGCTTGTTTTTCCACCAATCGCTGCTTAGCACGGAGCACCACAAGTGAGCCAGTGTCAACGCTCCACAGTGAGGATCTTTTTGTTTTGAGCTGGGATTAATGTGAGGAGCTCAGACTCTCGTGGTTGTGAATCCAATACTTTACCACAAAGCTATCAGGTGAAACCTATCCTATCATGTTTTTGTTATGTGCTATGTGCTATAGGACAAAAGTGAGGAACCTATACTCGCAGTGTAGGCCTGCCATTACCGGAGATTAAGATACCGTACTGCAGCTGATAACGCACCTCAGATTTCTGGAAATCATAATCGAGTTTAAAGTGAAGTCGTCCGAGGTTTTCTGCTTCCTCCTCTTCCCCTTCTCCCTCTTCTCCTTCGTCAACCTACAGGTCAAGGTCATATACAAAGTTAAAATCCCATCTCATGTGTTGGTAGTCCGTTTATCCACAATCTCACATTGAGGCTTCAGACATGCATCCTGAATCTACCTTAGTATTTACCTCTTTACTACAGAATTTTATTCAAATCCTTTGTATTTTGAAGCTTTTATGTGTCAATGAACCAGATTGCGGGTCATTAAACTGGCAAGAATGCTTCGTTGCAGCGTTTATTTTTCATCGTTTTTCACTAACCTCCATATTTCCATCTAAGGATTCTAGGTCAGGCTGGACACCCTCTTTATTCAAGGCCTTCCCAAGCAGCCCAACTCCTTTCATGTCCACTATACCTGTGAGTAAAGAGGCATTATGGTCACCACCCAGTCCTTTTGTAGTTTATAGACCGATATTTCGATTACCTTCATTAGTCCATGTCGGAACTATAAGTAGAAGTTCAGTCCAACGAGTGGAAAGGGCGTGGAAATCATGACTGTTAACCATACCCCTGGTTGGTAGAAGTATTGGTTTACTTTCCAACCACCCATGCCAGCATAACCCACCGCAAGCAACTATAATAATGATGAACTATGATCATTGTGCATCGAGGTGGTAGGCTTGAGAGCATCGTTCCAAATTATAACCCACATCAATAAGGGAACAGCTAGGGTGCATCGGCTTCCATCAGTATGGTCAGAAGAAATTGCTACATAAGGTGTACTTGACATGGTTTTGCACCCACGTTTTGCTTATTTGGTAGGGCTCCTATACAAGTTCAAAACTTTTTGTGGGAATGTAGGCTATAGAATGATATGGAGTTGGGTTAGGTGTTCGCTAGTAGATGTACTTTAATCTTTTTTTGTAGTCAGTTTTGTAATCTAGTGCCACTGATATTTCCAGAAATATTATTAAAGTACATGATGGTCTTTGGTGGGTGTTAATGCTGTAATTATTGTATGTGCTAAGTGCTAAGTACTAATGCCATGCCCTCCTGCTTAACCAGGATGCAGGAAAACCTTTGTGCGGGATCTTTCAAAAAAGCCTTTTGACTGCTCCTCAATTTGGGAAGTGGTTCCCCGCCCTTTTGAGCAGTAGAATGTAAAGTCGGGCGAGAAAGAGGAATGGCACTCAACCTCAGTTACACTGTAGCGGCGGTTGCCCCGCACAGCCGTTGCGCAGTCATTGGCTAAGGGATGACCTTTATCTTTATTAATCCCAGAGAGTTATTTGATAGCTCTTTGCACTGATAGAGATTGTGAATAACTCACAAGTGAGACGGGAATATCAAACAAAATAGAGTTGTCCTCCCTTTGAAAAATTGACAAAAAACAGTAATTGTTAATGACTATCCCATTTTCACCCATCATTCACACCACCTGCCATGCACTCTATATGTAACCGTTGTCTTAAAGATCCACCTCCCCGTTCTCGTTTAGAGTAGTCAAGTTCTCGGCTGGTGATATAACCCCCAATCTTGTGCCCAAGACATTGATCTAGCTTCAACCAACTTAACCCATGTCTAACCGTTGATTCAAACCTATTCAGGGTTTCTCTTTGAGTCCGAAGAATGAACAGTATTTTATGAGCAACGAACGACAATCTGGATTTGTCTAGACTTCACTATAGTTATCTCTTGGATTGTTCCACCACCTCTTTGATGCACCGAATCACTAACTACACTTCTTCCTAGCCATCCCATTACCTGGCATGCATATTTGATCTCACCCTGAATTTTAACACGACTAGCGTGTCTCTCAAGTGGATTTGTGTAAGACTGATAAAGCAGGTCACCCCGTACATTCTTACTACAACGCCGAGAGGACTTGAAAAATGTCCTGTACTCCGCTCTCTCAGAAGAGTTAGCTCCTGTGTTCAGTGAAAAGACAAAAGATCATTCCTGATTGAGGTATGTGGGACAGTAATTCAATCGAATTCTCTGTGAGATTGCGATAGGTATGAGATTGGCAGTCGCACATGTGTATGACTAGAAACATGATTGTCTGTAACCATGTCATATTAGTGTCCAATTCATTTCTGAACCTCTAGCCCTCGAATTCCAACTGTCTGGTGTATGAGTTATACTAGCATTGAAAGCCCAGCTGTTGACAGATTAGGGCAATGTGTGATGTGTGGTGGTCCAACAAAATTACACAATCAATGATTGTTTGCTGCAGTTTACACAGAGCTATTGATTATTTGTTTTATTCCAATCAATAGGCTGCAATGGTCATCCAATTTCCGAAGAGATAGAAACTTCGGCTGTAATAGTTTCATTAATTAGCATGACCGATTTCCATTTTTCCCTCAGTCAGAATTCACCAGCTTATAATTATAAAGACCCCAGCCAACTTAAACATGACAAGGTGCAACAGTATTTACCCCATTCGGAATGTGCAACAATATGCCTTTCCACTATATTACTACATAGCTATTACTAGCCCTAGTTTAGGGATCCCAGTTTGTAACTTACAGGGCATAATCTACATCGAAAGCCACGAAATTGCCCACGTGGTAAGTCATTCAGAAGATTAAGCGGCATCGCTCTTAGGGGAAGGTAACTCTAAAGCTATTTGGTGCGAGAGGTAAGAAACCAATCCTACCTTTCATGAAACCGCCGCCTCCCTTCTTGTTCTTGTCCTTTCCTTTGTTTTTGCAGCAGCATTTTTTGCAGATACAGATGGAGATGACCAATATCAGCAGCAAGATGGCCACCGCGATAGTGATGATCGCCCATACTGGAACTGTGGAAGAGAAAATGAGCCATAGCCAAATTTGGTCAGTCAAGCTGCTGAAGATCGGACAATGGTTTACTTTGCCGCTTCTGTCGTATCACGAATGGTGTCATGGGCATGCAGAAATTGACCAATTGGGTCTTTGACTCAACATTTCTCTGGGTGCAAAACTAGGAAACTTTTCGGTTGCACGCAATATGCCCTGTGGGAAAGGCAGCTATATAATATAAGTGGGCCTCCTCTTTTTAACGTCACAGTCTAAGGGCATTGCGAAAGACAGAGTGCCTCGGAATCAAACCAAGATGCCGGGTCCAAGGATTAGTAGGCTATCCATTAAACCATGCTTCACCACAATTATTTTTATATCTGAACAATCACAACATAGTTTCTAAGCAATATTAACAAAGCATGCTGACAAGATGGTTGTTTAAAATCTATTCACAGAGAAATCCGTTTCTATCAAGGGTGGAACATCGAATGGAACCAGGCAAGGTTCATTTGGTTGCATGTTTTTGTTAAAATCTACTGTTCTTCTCAGGCATTTGGTCATCTTATTTTATCTTAACTCCTAAGCCTGAGGCAGGTTGGAGTGGTAGGATCTTGACTAGGTCTTGAAACTCAGGATCTTTCGATCTTGGCCCAAGCAAACCGCCTATTGAGCTATATCACAAACCCGTTGTTGTCGACAAATTTCTTCTTCTTATCTTCATGACAGAACAGCCCCGACTCTGTGCTTTACAAGGTCCATCATTAGGAGAATTTCTGCTGGCACTCGCATGCCCCACAGAGAAGGTAACTCGATGGGTGTGCCTCATTTATTTAGCCTAGCGATCCGAAATCGACGAGGACATTACAAAAGACTATAAACCAAAACTAGGGCCCTGGCTCCAAGACCCAGCACATAAGCCAATTGGATAATCGAGGAGATTGAATAGACAGTGTGACTCACTGTGTGACTTCTCGCTGAGTTGAGTGAGAAGCTCCATGCCTTTATCCTTAATCTTCTGCCCCATTGTCTCCGCCACAGTCGTGCCCTCGTCAGCAGTTGTGCTGTCGGCGGCCATTGTGGTCGTCACAATGTCCTCTACTTCACGACGAAGCCGCGCGAAATCCATGGTGAGGCTGTAAGTGAAAAATAAAGCTTGCATCAGCATTGACATCTAAAAGTTTCTCAGTATGCTGTAGCGTGTTCATTCCGCTATCACACAATCACATAACATAGCCAATCTCGTTCAGTAAAAATTGAAAGTTGCACAACCCCAATATTTCACAAATTCATGTCTAGTGTGTCTAACTCAAAAACTGCATGGAAAACTTTGCGCGCAATCTGCTCTGCACAACCGCGTTTGGTGAGTTTCTTTCTTGAGAGAGGGTCATTATAGGCCTTCATTGAGGCTTTATCATTTAATACTTCTCAACAAAAATGCTGGTTCAGTGTTATCATTATTGATATTAGGATCTGGAAATAAGTGCCGAGATGAATTAATATTTCCCCACTAATAGAGTACACTTTAGCCTAATAACTGTCGTGGCGAGTGTATCGATTTGTGCTCGGCGCGATAACCTGGTGCCAATTTTCACAGGATAAAACAACTCTTTGTACACTCGCAAAGTTCTCAGGTAACTTTTATGCAGCTAGCCTATAGATACCCTCGAGTTTGGTTGGCACGGGGACTTGCTGGCAGAAGAAGTTGGCTGTGTTTCTTCATATTAATGTCTTTCCAGCCGTTTGGTGACAGCCTAACAGTGTCCCTCTCCTCTACAATCCGTTTGAGGACGTATATGTCGAGCTCATAGACACACATAATGGTAGCTTGGGACTGGCCCGGGAGTTTAAACTCAGATTCCAAGACCAAAAGTCAACCATTGAGGCAGCCTACTATCCTAAGCCTTCCAAAGTCTTTTCACGTAGCCTGTTTAGATTTTTACATTTACTAAGCAGTAAAACTATTATATGATATGTCCATAGGTATACAATGGTGTTATAATGTATATGGGTAAAGCATGGCTCCAAAGTCATGCATGGATACTTTAGATACCAGTACATCGAAGTATTTGTCACATAAAGGCACCATCACATAAAGTGCAACATAACTTTTGCAATGTGGAAAACTTTTAGCATAGATCATGTTTTTCAGGAACTCCGTGGTCAACCAATGACAGCATTGTCACCACCTAGTTTCACTTGATTTGATTTAATGTCAGCTAAAATCCATATTAAAACCGTCTACTTCCATAGAAACTATGTGCTTTTCTATTGACTTCAAACACGATTGCCTATTATACCATAGTATCAGTTTCATATAATTTTCTAGTCGACCATTTTTATTGTATCCGATTCGCCGGGCGATATTGACAGAGTGAGTTTTGTTTCAGATCAATACAGACACCGCTTCTAGCTTGGGTTATGCAGGATTGATGGTAAATCTATAATTTATGCCTTCTGGACAAGTCAATATGGCAAAGCCACATCCCGCTACAAGCATATCTGAGACAACTTTGACTGACCAATGGCCTTCTTTATGGATACATATTCTGCCCTAACTCGTAGGACTATAGATCAGTTTGGAATAGATCTAGGCATAGATGGGCTGTTTAAGTGAGCAGGGCAAATCCGAATGATACATCATTCGGGAAGCCTTCAAGATCAGACACCATCAGGGGAGAAGTTCAGGAAACTGATGGGATGATGATGTCAGACATTATGCAAGAACAAACTGAACTGAAAAGGCAAAAGACGAACAACAGTGGCAGAAATAAGGGGCCTATATCCATCGGTGGAGTTCCAAGGACTGACCATGGCAATGCACTAGGTACTTTCTTCCTCTTTTGAATGGCCGAGCACCACATACTTGACAGGTTTTTTCTCTCATATTAATTCTTCAGGAGAATAGTGAAGCTGGCGAGTTAGTCACTAGTTGAGTTTTATTAGTTGTAGTTTAGCATAGAGCACAGCGAGTGGGACAGTATTAACACACCAGCTTAAAAGAGGACCTTATTCTTTTTCACTTTTTCAGCTGGGGTTAGTATGAGGAGCTCGCAGTCATAACGAGGGGTTATCATGATCAGGGTCAAACCCAGATTTTTGCAATCACAACCCATCGCTCTACCGCTAACGCGTCCTACTGTGTATGGCAATTGGTGAAAAGGGCTCACCTTGGTTCGAACCCGGGTTTTTATGACCGTAAGCTGGGGCTGTATCATTGGGCTACATCCCCGTTGGCAATTGATTTTATTCTTATCAACAATAGGTGCATATCTTTTGTATTTATGCATTGAGTCAGAATGGGTCTTTGTGTATTTTGCTCAATCACAGATTTGAATAGGACCACAGGTTTTCAAGCTGTGAGCTTCGACCAAATGTTGAGCAAATGATACCCAGTATCATTTGACTCAGCAGTGAAACATCTGCATGTACCAATCACATTGAATTGCTTTTATGAGCCATATGACCTGCAGGCAGGAGTCGGTGTCGCTAGGTTGTATAACTTCCCAATATAGGTCTTGACCAGAAGGTACTGCCCCCTTAGGTTGTTGGCCACATTCGGACTTCGCAGCATGGACTAGCGATTGAGATCACACAGGAAGTACAGTCTGTATTCAAGTACCCAGCCGAAACAAGCAACTCTACTCACAAAGCCCGGACAACCAACTGCCATTATTAATACCATGTAATCACAACAAATCAAAAGCTAAGTGTATGAGGGTAGAGAATTTTGTCGTGCTACCTAGGTGCTTAGCTTTTGCTCTGCCAACCCTGCCCAGGCAGCAACTTCCTTGCATAGCATAGTTGTAATAAGCAGCTGACTCCAGTACTAGCAAGCTACAGTAGTAGTGCTAGTTCAGTTACTCAAAGGAAACAGAATGCTTAAGATGTTAGCACTCGATCAGTGGAGATTAGAGAGGAAGGTGTTTCAACCACATATGATCAAAGTTGCCTTGCAAGATTTGATTTTATGGCAGGGCGACAACCCACAGTATTGCCAGTGACACGAAGTCAGGCCAAAAAGAAGACCTGTCTCCAATGTCACTTCATGACTGGTAATACCAGGTATCATGTCTGAATAAAGCTTGAATAACAGTATTGATTGCCGTAGTTTAGTTTCAGTTGGCCAAGTCCATTGCTTCTGTTTGTATGACTGACTCTGGGGACACAGTTATACAACCAGGGTTATCAGTAGCTCATCAGCCAGCAGCAGATGTCAAATGAGAGATCAGTAACTAGCACACCCTCTAAAAATGATAAAATCGACCTAACCCTAGGCAGATTTGCAAAAACACTCAAGAGACACCGACGGTGCTGCCTCTTGACCACTGGGGCAGATTAAATTCGTCTACAGAAAACAGCCAATGAAATGAACAAAGTAATTCAACAAAATCCTCAATGGCTCAAAGGATATCACATGATATTTCTACGGGCTTATTTTCCACATCTTCCACAGATAATGCGGTGAAATTTAAAAATGAACTACTTGGTAAGAGAGATTTCAATAAGCTATTAACATCGATTGTTTTGAATTAACCTTCAATATGTGATACATCTCTCTAAGGCTCAGAAGCTAAGCATCAAGTTGGACACAGAAATTTTGAGTCCATTCCTCTTGAGAAAACACGAGACTGAATTCCGCAAAATCTCTATTGGCTTCTATAAATGGCGAGTAGTATGCTATTGTTGACATTTCAAAATTTCAGCTAGTGTCTGCGACCTGCCTCGCGTAATTCCAATTACCCTGTTTGATAACAATATGGCATGCTCTGGAACTATATGCGAGTTCTTTCCAGAGTGCATTTCACAGCAGGGTAATGAGATTTGGACCTGGTTGACTCAGCCAAACAATGAAACATATTGATGTTTGGAGATGTGGGCAAGACCAGCAAACTAAAGTTGATGCGTATGGAGCCCACGGAATGGTATCAATCGGGCATCGAATAATTGAGAAAGTCTCTGGAATATGCGATGCATGTTTATCAATTATCCAACACTATAGCATAATTAACAAACAGGCTTGTTGTAACACTTCACAGCGATCTAGTCATGGTAAAAGATTCCAGATGGAAATCTTTTCTGACCAAAAGTTCAAGCAGCATGATTTTTTATAACTCGCATATTTTATGAGGGACTTAGTCGACTAACCGACTGAATATGAACAGCATAATGTAGTGGCCGGGATCAACCGAGGTCACCGACATTTTAACTACAAGAGGTAAGGGGAGGGTGTAAAACTCTTGTGCCATGCAATGTAGGTTAGTGGGCTGACTATTCATGCCATTGCAGAGGAGTAGACCTGAGGGTACGTGGCTAACAAACATTCTGAAGATACTATTGGGACTTCTTCAGCGGGTGACAATGGTGGAGCAGAAAAGGATTAGCAACCCGCGTAGCCTGAGTTCATAACAGTAAGTGAGTTAGAGTACTCATCTGTGTCAGATGCATTGTTGCAATGTTGCTTTTTCTGAATATACTCGACCGCCGCTTGTCCATATCATAGCGAACGTTCTGAGGGTTTTTGCAGTGGTAGGAGCTAGCAATTATGTGAAGAGCTCATTATCGCAAAAACGGGATTGAAAACCAAGTTCTCATGATTGATCGCGGCACTCTACCACTGACCTATCACCTCATCCTTACATCACTTCCACTTCCCTTGACAGATGAGTGATGATAGGCGGATGATTTGAAAGTTGGCATGGATGACTGCGTAGCTCCCAGACAGATGGCTCGGAATCTTAGACACATTTGCATTTGACAATTTCGATCCCAGACCATCTTGATTATTAGATTAGGCAATGCCGTATGAGAAACAGCAATACCAGGAACATAAATAGGCTTGACCAAACACATAGAGCATTATAATCTCCATAGGCCACACAGTTACATATTTGAGGGAGATCCTCTCAAATAATCGCTGCTTCGTCAGCCATCACCAGACGCTCTCTATGCGCACTCTTTCAATCGACAAAGGGATTAACACCAATTGTTAATGATTGGATACGTCATCCCGCTACCGCATGCGATTGTTTTCACCTCATCTTTCTTACAGTATATCTACAGTCCCTTTGTAAGGGGTTTAAGAATAGGCCTAATGTCAAGCTTCTTATGCGAGAGTTCCCATAGCTTAGTGCGTATAAAATAAGTGATTTTTAAACTGTGAGTCATTATTTTGAGTGCCATGGTGAAAAGTGGTGAGAAGGATGGTGTACCAACTTAATTTAATTATGAGCCACAACAAAATAACCCCTACACCAACCCCAACCCCAAACCCCTGTTTCCAAAGGGGCAAAATCACCCCTGTTTCCAAAGAGGCAAACTCAAAAACCCGTCACAGGAGAAGTGGGAAATGACAGAGCTGAAATCAAGCGTGTAAGCTGCTTGTTAAACATCCCCGTGTTACCATGAAATTATATGTAATTATTACCCCAAGAAGCTGGGTTTAAACAACGTGGGTTAAAGTACGCTTTAGTTTGACTACACAACACCATATAGGCCTCGAATAAAGTTAATTGTGTTACCCTGGCTTTTGACCAGAATGGATCGTTGACTGGATTATCTTACTGACACCTGTTTTTGGTTGACTAAATATAATCTCCGATTTCTATAGATCTTAAAGCAAAAAGTTATCCACAAAAAACTAAAATAAAATCAAAATTGTCCTTGGATTAAGTGAGCTAAATTATGTCACCTTAATTCTTTGAATGAAAGCGCCACAAAATCTTTTTGATTGGTAAGCTTTTTCATGCAAAAAGCTTAGATATCAAATTGGATATATTGTTGTATGAATAAGGAAACCATGAATTGAGGCATCGCTGAAGCTTTTTGTAGGTGGACAGTTCACATGCCATTTGATTTGCATGTAGACAAACCCCATTGATTATAAAGAGTCTTTGCCCTGAAACTTGGTTATTCATAGGCTAATTTTCTACGCTAAGATAAAATCTATAACACACACAGATCTGCTATGATTCATGTAATATGATACAATGGACTAGTCAAACAGAGACAGAGGCCACTATATTGGCAGATAATAGTGCCATAATTCTGTATTGTGAGACAAATGGTGAGGCTTCAAGGTTTTTTTGGCAGCCATTGTCCGCCGGAGGTGAGGCCTAGACCTTCTCCCCTCGATTTCCACATATGTTGTGTGGTGCCATTAAAAGAGAGATTGAGCCATTTTTTACCAGTTGACTGAGGACGGGTTGACGGAGTGTGAGAAGCCAGGACCATAGAGAGGACATGCAGACAGTGAGATGCATTCATTCCCACACTGAGTTATCATGACTGAGGCATCTAGTGATAAAGTAATTTCGTGTCTCCATGACAGAACGGCTGTCATCCATGGTGCGGAAACTGAGTCTATAATTTAATTCAGAATTCCCTACAATGAGTCATCGGGAGACTTTCTACTTGTATCCGTGTTCTCCATGCCCATAGAGTCGAAGGTAACTCATTGGATAGCCTCCTTTGACTTAATTGCAATATCCAAAACCGATTGAAATTTCGTGAAAGACACAATTTCACCGTAACAGCAAATTGAACACGGGACCTGTAATCCATGACCAAGTAAACCCTTACAACTTACCTGCATTTGAGGAGTGAAATAACAGTCAAAGAGTCCTGCCCTAACATACGCCACTCATCCCTCTATTGGATTATGGAGATGGTAGCAATTCCTATTAAAGTCAATGATCATACCATTGCCAAGTAAACAGGGCTCAGGTTGACTGACCCCTGACCCGGAGGACATTGCCTTCCAATCGTCTTGCCCCATGTCTTGCTGATGGATCAGCCCATCCATGGTAAGCTAGTGAGCCTTACGTTAGTACAACTCCCCCTCACTTTAAGCCAATTCACGCACGGGTCAGGTTTCTCTGTGAAGCAGCTGGTTACCTTTGAGCCCGAACGACAAGTGTTATTATTTTTCTTAAAACATTGAGGGCGTTGAATACGAAATACGCTCAGCACACGACCAAACTCTGTTCGTACCCTCATACTTTAGCCTTGTTTACTGATGTGGTGCCGTGTCATTGACCGATGCGAGGTAATACTATGCATCTGCACCGAACTGGGGGGATCATAAGCTTAGCCAATTAGCGCTTTCCTTGCTTAAAACTTCTATTATTTACCATGTGGTTATTTTTGTAACGAGAATTTCGAGCTGTCACATGTTTTCATCCATGCGATGAAGCAAGAGTTTAGCGGATAGCGTATTGGGCCTTGGACCGGAATCTTTGGTTAGACTCCTAGCCTGGGCGAAAGCTATGTCTTTCACAACACAACATCCTCGTCAGTTTCGTATCCCGACATTAAACACAAGAGGCCCACCCATAGAGTTACCTTCTCTATGTCAGTCTGTGGGTATGCTGTGCAGGCAGAAGTTCCCCTTATGACACACCCTTAATTGGAAACATTCAATGAACAGCTCAGTAATTTGGCCCATTTCTGCATAGACCCATGGAACTAACCAGGATACCACAAAAGAATCCATACACACTCTCTGGTGATGAATGCATACTGCTTTACTTTTTATGACCGGCACAGGACTTTGGTATATAGATATGTCAAATGAAAAACAAGTGAATTACTAAGCCTCTGGGGAGATGAATGCACTATGTTAGTGACAGGCAGCAGCAACCGAAGTTAGGGATGAGCACTATCTTACTATTAGGCCTGTCATTGGGAAACTTGTCTAGACACCGTACGAATCAGATGGTATTGTGAAAAGGATAGCAGAATAGCTCAGTGGTAAAAGAGCGCTGGGCTCACAACAGTGAGAACATGGGTTCAAATCCTGGTTAGGGTGGACTCACGCGGTGAGTGTGAACTACTTATATTTACCCTAGATGCCAATGAGAGGGAACATGGATATTGGTCCACTAGCGGTACTCCACACTAATCCTGACTGGTGAAAAAAACAACTATCTATCTATAGCCCTAACGGTGAAAATTTCTAATGGAAATAAAGTCTTGTGAAAGGAATGGTATGGGTATACCTATACATAACATTATTTGTGGCAACAGATCTGTTTTATACACCTCAATGGTATTACTCTAGCATAAAAAAACTAAAATAGCCCATACTATCCTATTGTCAGACATCAGCCTTTGATGTCTTTAAGCTAGAAGTGAGCTTTCATGCTAAAATTGTTTTTTTCATTCCGGTTCAGTACGATTTATACGACAAAAGGCTTCCATCGAGGTTTCAAGAATAAGCCTACATATGCCATATGGAGAACATCTAAAGAGCTAATTTAGGCATCTAGCTGTAAGCCTGTCAAGCAACATTCCTAAGGGAAAGTAAAAAGAGTAGATGCATGATCTTTAGCACTAACAGGCAAAGCAATTGACTAGGTCTATAGCCGATATGATTGTATGGCAAGTTAACAAAGGGAATATGAAAAATACATGTGTTTCCTTTTCAAGGAGGAGAATGCCTTCATAATGACTCCGATGTCACCCAATTGACTGATGCATATTCTCTGTTACATTGAGCTATTGCTGTACAATCCAAGTCTTTTTGACTCAGGCATGTGGCCATTCTAAACCATACGTTCTAAGCCTGAGGCTTGTTCGAGGGGTAGGAGTTAGGAATTATCGAGGAGCTCATTCTCACAGTGGGTAGTCAGCATGAACAGGACTTGAACCAAGGATAGCTCAATCTTGAACCAACCGTTCTAGCCATTGAGCTATTCCACAATCCCAATATTCTACATGCGTGAAATGCAAGTGACTTCAATCTCTAAACACTATTCACACGACAATCAAAGATTTGGGACAAAGAAAGCGAAAACAAACCCACCCGATTGAGCCTCCATTTTGAAGCAGACGAGACACGAAGCAGCGATAATGATGATTAAATCATTCTTCGCTACAGTCAGTTGCGCGTGATGAACTCAGTGAGAGCTTCACATGTTGAATTACCAGCCAGGTGTAAAGCCTCCTAATTATTATATAGACACTAGGTCTCAAATTGAAGTGAATAATGACCAACTTCTACCTCCGACCGAACATTCTAACCATGAAAAAGCGAGCTAAAAGATTTGATGCGCTAATGAGCATGAAATTCGAGGATGTTTGACTGTAGAGAAAGGTGTTAACTCACTTACCTTCTTTGATAAGATCAGACTCGCAATGAGTTTATGGTCTGCCCAGCACGATGTCAATGCCTTGCTGTCAACGGCAGCATACAGGAAAAATCAATTGTGCGAAGCGTTGTGGGTATTGTACTAATCGATAAACTTGCTAGCGCAGTAATTGTATGCACAGCCAATAATGCTTGCCGCTATCAATCAATACAATTACATTATGACAAGTTGTAGGGAGCTTGAAAGCTATTGTTCCTGGACACATTCGAGGCGTTGTATCAAGCTGTTCAAAAGACTGAGCAGAGCCAATTTCAACGATTTGGGTGAAAATCGAGAGGATTGGCAAGGATTGGCAAGGATTGGTAAGGATTGGAGGAGGCCTTCATCCAGGAGTGGATAGTTCATGGCTGACCATGATGGTGCTGGTGATAATGTGTAGGGAATTTAAAGGCTAATTTTCCTGAATCCCCTCAAGGCTTGGTCTCAGGTTTTGGGAAGGTCAGAGGTTATTTTTTCTGAATACCCTCAAGGCATGGTTTTAATTTGTAGGGAGGTCAGAGACTTTCATTCCTGGTTATTCTTAAGGCTTGGTATCAAGTTGGTGGGAGCTCCGAGGCCTTTTTTCCTGGCTTGGTATCAACTTAATGAACAGGAAATGCATTTATGAACTTAAACAGAGTGGAGCGGACATTTGAAGGGTATTTATTGGTATTATGTTAGGTCAGAGGAAATTGACGATGATTTCACACGGCTTAAGTCGAGCGGTGAAGCGTGGGTGGCTGGTCCGAGAGTAGATGGGCAGGACCACCAGGAAGCTTTAATGACGTTGTCATCACTCGGTCACTTGGTCCCAAAGGAGTTTTCGAAAGTCACTTATATTGCACTGATAGAGTAAACTAAGACCTGTTATGCAATCACTAGCTAACCAAAAAGAATGAAAAAAATACCATGGCCACAAGGCAGCCTGTTTGCTCTCTGAAAGCGCAACTTTTTCGTTCCTTACCACAGGCTTGATATACATTCAATCACTACATCATGCCCTAAAACTAATCTGTGAGCCCATGGACATGCAGGGGTTTTTATGAGTGAAATTTGATGGTTATCCCCTCCTGCCACAAAGACATAGTCTCTCAAATACGTTGGGCCAACCTAGAGGGGAGAGGGGTTGCTGCATGGGATGAGTGTGCCACAAGAAAAGCCAATGGCAAGTCGTCATGGTTTTGTTTTGGTCTGTTCTGGGTATTCGTTGACCTTTACTGTTGACCTTCGCTTATTGTTCGCTATTGAGTGAGTAATTGAAGTTCGAAGGTTGAAGGGTAGTGGATAGCGCACTGTGCTTAGAATCAGGATACGAGACTATTGAGTGACGTTGTGTACTTTGTATTTTGTACTTTGTATTATTTCACCGATGCGTCAGGAGACTCAGATCATTATATCTAATAAAGGACGCGCTTCCACAGAGTGACCTCCTGTTTGGAGCACATTGAAGCAAGCGAAAAGTCCCCTAATATTATCGCTGCCGGTACAAGTTGGTACCTTCCCAGATGTTATTGGGTAAAAGGCACAATCTTTAATTTATTTTCCCCGGAAACCCGGATTCTCAACCAGCAGGATGTGTTCAGCCTAACCCAGACACTGATCAGATAGAAACATGATATGTATCGCCTTAAATTAAGTTTTGCTTTCCTCGCTTCAACACCAAAGTCAAGCCAAGCCACCTCTGTGGAAAAACACAGATATGCATAAGAAGATGTCTGCTCAACTGTCAATGTGGATTGATTCACTGAAGAGAAGACAACTCCATACCTACACTTAGCTCATTCAGTGGAATGAAGGACAGGCGTTTTAGACTTGAGACATTCATTTATGGTGTGCACACCGGCCAGTGTACAGTAGCTGCTGTGTTTTCTATTTACAAAAGTGTGTAACTTGACTGTAAAAATGACTGGTATAGAAACCACCAACAAGAGTGTGCTAACTTCAAAGCTAGCTTTCTAGAGAAGATATCCCTTGTATTCTGTTATAACAGCAACAACGCATTATGCCATCAAGGTAGAGCAACTCCACAACTTGGCCGTCAAAAGCATGCATGAGCAAATAAGCGTGTCATGGTTAGCTAGTACCATTTTCTCTTGTATCTAACCTCTTTCCCAGTTTATATGTGGTGAAGTTACCATATTAGATGTTCATACCCCCTCACAGTGATGTTTGGAAACCTTGCATTGAGGCAAAGAGCTCAAACACATTGCGGTTCAAACCCAGGTTCTTGCAATTACTACCCCAACAATCTATCATTGAGCTATCCTGCTGAACTAGAAATATTGTAGTGAGCCTACGCTTGCGGTTCGGCCATTTTTAGCATGATCGTCATGCAGTTTAGCGTTTTTGAATGTTTGTCTAACCCAGACCAGACATGTCTTCAGTCTATAAAATAGTCTAATGCTGAGCAGTTCACTCGATAACAGGTACAGCATGGAGGTCAAGTGGCAGTTAGGGAATTGGAAGTGTACATGTACTTTCCGTTTTTCCGATTTTTGCTTCGCAATTGTACAGTATTTGAACAGTGACATTCATGCCAAGGTCATAAGTGAGAGGTCATCCATAACAAAATTCCATAGATTTTGGTTTCATTTCTTTGATTGTATAGGTTGTTTCAGATCATTGGTTTGAGGAAAAACGACCCGTTGATCTAATACTGGATTTCAATGGATCGACTTGCGAATGTACCTACAGTTAGGTGAGACGCATCATATATGCGAATATCCAATAAGTTTGTTGAATACATGCAGGCACATGTAAACAATAATTGTGAAACCATAAAAATTAATAACTGGAATCCATGCAACAAGGGAATGCAAACACTGGTGCAGAAATATAAGACGGTGCAGTGCGGTTTGAAACACTGGGAGGCTGAATTCAGTGAAAGCCACAGGATGACCAGCTCTATGGCAAAAACTCACTTAATCTGATTGATTAGCTGAGCCAATGACTTGCTGGATTTTGCCTTTTGGGATAAAGTGGTGACTTAGTGGATATCATGCCAGGCTTAAAGGAACAAAATGTTCCGGGTTCGATACCCTGCGTGGCATGCTTTTGTTGTTTTGATCAGTGACATAATATCAGTGATTAATTATGTCATTTGTTCCATTGGATTTGAATCGAATCAACCTCATAGATAATGCCCACACTTATAGAGCATTAGAGCGGCCATTTTTATATGACCCACAGTGTAGATTAGCTGAAGAGAAACCATCTGGTTTACCATAATATAAAGAATGCCCTTTTTCAAGCTGAGTTCTATAGCTGTTCTTTTTCATTTGATTTGGTTTTTTTTTACATCACCAATCGGTATCCGTATTTTTCAGCTGGGTCTCGTACATGGTGAAACGGCACTTTACCATATGATGCACTGGGACACAGAACCCAGTGCCCTTAGTTCAATTCCCGTTTAGGCATTGCTTTGAGTTTCGCCCTTGCCGAATTTGGAGTGAGACGTTAAATAAAAAAGATTCACTCCGAGAGTATGGGGCACATGGGTGCAAGCCAAGAGTATGGGGCACACGGGTGCAAGCGGAGAGAATGGGGCACACGGGCGCAAGCCGAGAGTATGGGGCACACGGGTGCAAGCCGGGAGTATGGGGCACACGGGTGCAAGCCGGGAGTATGGGGCACACGGGTGCAAGCCGGGAGTATGGGGCACATGGGTGCAAGCCGGGAGTA
>Ga0224501_10001688_pt1 | contig 17172 bp, 13 predicted proteins | sample SF_Oct11_sed_USG_4_FD_169105 | JGI IMG/M metagenome (GOLD analysis project Ga0224501, IMG submission 169105) | Sediment microbial communities from San Francisco Bay, California, United States - SF_Oct11_sed_USGS_8_1 | ecosystem: Environmental > Aquatic > Marine > Sediment | place: USA... | reverse complement strand
ATCTCTGCAACTCCGTCCTGTTCGGTTTTGTTCTTGGCACGTTAAATTGTCGTTTGTGTTGACCCCTCTAGTTAAAGCCGGGCTAGTCTACCCAGTGGAGGTGGGGAAATGCAACAGTGCATTCGTTGTCTCGGTATAATCTCTGGTAAGCTTCTTAAACAGAAAGCCAGCCGGCGTCTGCGTGTGAGATTTTAAAATAAGCCTAAGTGCCTGAAGTTTAGGGATCGATACTGCACCTCTACGCATTAGGACACAAATTATGTTGCTTAAAGAAGCATTTATTTGTAAAAACTAGCGTCTACGCATATATTGTGCATATAGAACAAAACGCAGAATTAAACTTTGGCAGTAGAGCTGAGAATGAGGCCTTGAAGCAGTAAAGAATGTAGCACCGTGGAAGAATTCCTGACTAGGCATCCTGCTTCATCAGCCTAAAATACAGGAGATGACAATATAAACACCTAGTAAAAAAAATTAGTACAGTAATTTAACGTTTGAGATAGAGATGTAACAAAGGATGCTGTTTGGTGCTCTAGTTTTGGTAATAATTATGAATCTCATGCTCTGATAATACTCTATCATGATTATGTGTGCGGGTGAGGACGTGCAGTTAGGAAGGGACCAGTAGGAATCTTGAGTAATAATGAGTGTACACTTCTCACCATGAGATTGCTCATTAGATCCCTTGGTAGGTAGCGTTGCTCATATCGGGTCTCTTCTTGGGGAAACCCTTGCTGTAATCCTGGCGAGAGATAAACTACAAAACGACAGGCGATTCCTTCTACAGTTTCAGCAAGAAGGAAAATATCTGACTCGGAATTAGTAGCCTACATGAAGGCAAAACATGAAGCCTTATTGGAATGAATCAATTTTTACTTATTACGGCCAGCGAAAATGCTTTGCGACCAGAGGAAGCACAGTGAGCTGCACTAGTGAATCTCGGGAAATTTTTGTTTGAGTACAGACCTTGTACTGGTGGTGTTGCTGGAACTTATTCCACGGTTCTGGGTTTGCTCTTCTGTTCCATCTGCAATATTGGCAGGCACCGAAACGGTCAGTATAATCATACCTAGGTCGATCAGTAACTTGACTGAGATATCGACTTATCTGTCTTGTTAGCACGAGTTTGTTAGGTCACAGTTTCAAGAGAATGAGGCCTGGATAGGTGAGCAAAAAATTAATACTTGCAGAAATTGCAGACAACAACATACATCTTTCGTAGATTGCCAATGGTGCTGTAACGCAAAAAGCTTTGGTGGCTGAATGCAACACAAGACTGTAGAGGAAGGGTATGCTTAAAAGGCTTTCAAAATGGTTCTATAATCTCCCTTTTTTAATTTCTGAGTAGATAACTTTGAAAGGTTCTCTGTATTAAACTTAAAGCGGCTTTGGCTACCATTCTGCAAATTTATGGGGCATAGGGGATCGAACTTACGCTACATCAGGGTTTTTGAGGCTAAGGCGAGCCAGGTATGCCGCACAGAGACCGCAACCGAATCCAACACTGACGAATAGTGGGATAAGCTGCAAATAAATCACGCGTGGGTCACACCCATACAAACCAAAAACGTGTGCTAAAGTTATTAGAGAAACACAACACACCGCTACATAAAAAGCTAATCAATGCTTGCCTTCCGCTTCGCTAGGCTATTTTTGGATACCAATGTAATAAAGATGTAAAGATGTAAGAGTTAACAACACCAATTTCAATCTGAAGCGGTGGAGGGGACTTAAACTATTACTATGAAATGAAGTAATGAACTCAATCAGCAACTGCAATGGCTGAATAGGGACTAGTGCAGTGAAATGCAGTGGCAAAGCGCAAACTATGTTCCACTTCCAGCAGCTGAATCGGGCGTCGGAGTCTGATTCTGAAGCAAAGGTGAAGCTTTTCTCAACTTTTCCCCATGAATGATGAACCATGACAAATAACCGTGTTGTCACTTCGTGTTAAGTTATCAGTACTTCTACTAGTAGTAGTAGTACTCAGTCACACTCACCGACTGAGTCACTCTCACTGACTGAGTCAGTGAGTGACTCCCTCTCTAACGAGTCTCTGCGAGTAAAGTCTGTCAGTGTCTCACCCTCAGTGAGTCAGGCGCATTTGATTCGGATACCTGGCAGTGGCAGCTAGGATAATAAAATATTCAAGTTTATTGCCTATTGGAGCCTTGAAAGTTGAATCAGCCGTTGGATAATAAAAAAAAGTTATCAGTCACATTTATTGATCGAGTCACTGACTCAACCACTCATTGACTCAGAGTCAGACTCAGAGTCAGCTCACTGCGTCGCTCACACAGTCACTCACTGTCAGTGACGAGTGACTCAGAGTCAGTGACTGAGTGAGTGACTGAGTGAGTGACTCAGTCATAACTCATAATCATATGACGTATGTTAATGTACGTCTGTCGTCTCTACAGACTACAGTTAGTGCTGAGTATAGTGGTAGCCTTCTCCGTTAGTGGCAACCAAAACAAAATTTTCCCTTCAAGGGAGAAAACACCGATTCCTTACGTCATAGTGCTTCTTCAGCGAGGCAATGGAGAGTCCTGGTATCTTCGACATGGTTCTTTCGAGTCAGCGCAGAATTTGCAACAAGTTGGAGGAAAATGGCGGCTGTACTATCGCCTTTACAGCCTTTGGGCTTTCCGTATAGGTTCACAAAGTGACTCTATCCCCAGATCAAGCACCCCGATAACACTACCATTCTAACGGGTACTTTATTCAAACTTCGTTGAAACCATACTAGCTGTTCCAGTAAATATATTTTTGAGCAATTTTCTACATGTGAACTTGGAAGGACAAGGTCAAGGTGGGTGAAATTTTGAGCTCGGCCAATTGAGATTTGTTTATTTCACGGGGCTATTTATATGGTTAAGGTCGTTTGTTCTGATCAATAGGCTGCTGAATTTTTAGTGGTAGTTTTAGCCTACTAGGTCACTTAGTCGGCCTAGGTTAAACTTGGAGTTGGACTAGATTGGAACTGGAACTTCAAGGTTCAACTTCAACAAGTTCAACAGACAACAATATCAATTCAATATCATGTTAATCATGAAAATTGAAAATGAAATGAATATTCATATTGATAATGATATGATAATTGATATGCCATGGCACCTAGATGGTGGTGAGCCTAGACGGATAGTAGTGCTACTAGTACTACTAGTTTTACTCAGTAAGCGACTCTAGAGTCGCTTACTCTACTCTACTGAGTTACTAAATTAGTAACTAATACTACCAATACGAGTATTACTAATAGTAATAGTGTTCAGTATGAGTGAAACTAGTATTACTAGTAGCACTACTATCCGTCTAGCCCTAGGCCTACCACCACCTAGGTACCATGGCATATCAATCTGACTCTGAATCTGACTCTAGACTGGAGTCTAGACTCTACTCTAGACTCTAGTCTAGCCTAGACCAGTAGCCTAGGCCTAGGGTCTCTTCTCCAGACTCTAGTCTAGTTGCTAGACCCAGTTGAGTTAACTCGAGACTGAGAGTGACCCTAGTTCATGTTAGAGAGCACCGTAGTGTAGACTGCAGTTCATTGGTTGATTTGAATTTGGAGGCGAAGTACAAGTAGACCTTGCAGTCATTCACTGTGAGTGTGACCCAGGGTTGGCAATTGTAACGCTACAAAATTACAATACAAAATAAAATAACTCCTGCATTGACCCCTACCTATTCATCTATTCTATTCAACTAGGGGAGTATGACACTGGTCAACCAGGCTGATGGTAGAAGACCACAACTATCGCGTCCACTTATCAATGTATGTATTGTATTGGCTCCAACGCCATATCTGATCAGATATACTTTAATGTCATAATTTCCAGAAGGCAGTTGTGACATTTTCTAAGATGGGTAAAATGAAAAGAGGCTTTAACTGGGAGGCTCGTGTCAACAAGAAAGTTGTCATTGATGACAGTGCAACAAAAGATGTGAGTACTAATACTGCTGAACTACTACAAAATATCAGGCTACTAGTCAACTAGTGGATTCTGGTGACCTGTGCAGGTTATCTGAAACCTCCTCCGTGCATTAAAAGCTGTATAGGGTAAGACAATACTTAAAGCGCTTTTTCACTCCCATCAGTTTGCATCTGATTTGGCGCCGTACCTTGGATCTGAGGCCCCTTTTCACTCCAAGCAGATCCGCTGGACGCGTGATTCCGGATTACTTTGGAGCTAATCACTGGTGCCGGAACTGTGTTCCCGGAAACGGCAACCGTTCTTTGCTCATAACTTCAAAATCAAGTCAGCTCGCTGTTCAATTCTTTCACTACAGGTTGCCTCTCTTTCCAGTGCAACTTGTTGTTAGTTGAGTGAATATTGTTGCGAAACCAAATAAATTTCCCTTTCCAATTATCCTAGTGTGAGACCGGAAACGAGTGAACTTTGCTAGGTGCTCCGTGGAAAACTATTTGTAAGTTAAACATGGCTTTGCTTGAACGGCATTATTCACATAGAATAAAGTTATCATATCCTAGAGGGTTTGTGCTCCTAGTTTCCTTCTGTCATTTAAGTGGAGTGTTAATTTTGACTTTGAACACAGCTGAAAGTTGATGACAGTCTCCTGGGAGAAGACTACTCAATCGCTGGAGATGATAACCCCCTTATCCTGCCATCGAAGAAACGCAAGACAGTCAAAGTATCTGAGGCTCCAGAGAGGAAGAAGCGTGTACTCACCAAAAAGGAGAGGAGAGCACTACAGGCGGTTCTCGAGAGAAAGAAGAAAAAAGAGAAGGTTAACCACCCCTAAATAAAATAATAAGCCCTCAAGACTTCACCATTACCAAGAGAGTCATCCTTTGTGACCAAACCCACTCTTTCTATTTGATAATAACTTTATCTGACAATTCTGACAGTTACCACCCATCTGTCTCGAAACTAATGGTATGTGAACCCTGGAAGGTGTTGAAATAGTGGCAGTGTGCCAGCCAAATCACTGCGAAAAATTGTGCTACAAGTCTGAGTGGATAGTCCTGGGATGTTGTGGGCCAGCCAACACAGACAACATGGACTGTTTTTCTATCTTGCCTATTAACCAGCCAATACTTGTACAACATACAGGGAAACCCTTCAAGCATTGCAGTGCCTTACAATCAAGTTCTTGTAGAGGGGGGAGCTTTTAGAGGCGCTTAGCAAAGTGCAAGTCCCTGAGGCGGAGCTAAAACAGATGGTTAGCACCCAGGATATGCACAGCAATTCTTGGAGAAAGTAAGCAATAATAATACCCATATCACACATGAGACGTTTTCGGACAAACTGACATTTGTTGTGCATTGCATTGCCGCTAATCCAACGCAGCGGCAATGTGCTGTACTGCCCTAGCATTCGCGTTCGAGTTTTCTGTCTGATCAGACAAGTCGCCCGAATGCGTTAGGACGAGGCGACTCGGGGCTATTGTACGATAGCGAGAAGAATATGTTGACTTACTGTGACGGTTGTTCGGACAGACTAACACGTTGAACTTTCGCTTTTTAATCAGTTTCCAACGCGAATTTTCGCATTTGCATGATTTCAGCCTATTGGCTAACACGAGGTAAAACAAAGATATAGCCCTTTTTCACCCAACCCGTTAGGACTACGTTAGCTTGTCCGGAAACGCCTATAGACTGCTTTCTGTCACCTGTCTTTTCATCAGGCATAGTAGGAACCAGAGCGTGTTTCCAAAGACTGCTAACACATAAATCGAGTTATTATAATTATGTTCATGGCTCTACAATAATATGTAAGAATAGAATCTGAGCATGAAACGGCCGATGGGATGTACGTGTGTTTAGATAGCAAAGCCACTCTGCGAGCCAGTGTTAAATGAGTTTGAACCCTCCCTGCGACAGCAGAGCCCAGTCGTACCGTCACACTAGCCACTAGGCGACTTGCCAGCCGAGAAATCATCGACGGCTCCGCAACCGAGTCATCACAGAGTTGTCTTCTCTTCTCTAAGATTGAACCACGTGCAAGTTGGTGTTCTGGCACTATTTTTTGGAGTTCAGCTGAAATTGTAACTCAACTCGGTACCGGAAATCGGAGATATAAAAGTTTTCGCATTTATTGTCGATTGCCGGTACAGAGATGAGCCACCATTTCAGCTGAATTCCAAAAAGATATCATCAGAACTGGGAAAAATAAACTAGAATCAGTATTATTCGCTATAAAATGTTACTGTCTTTCAATTCAAATGGCCAGTCCAGAACCTCAATTTGGACATGTTTCAGCCATTCTTGATGGAAGAGATGACAACTCCGCAAAGACTCGGCCGCGAAACCGTCGATGATTTTCCGGCCGGCAAATCGTCTAGTGTGTCAGTACCACAGTACAGAGAGGAAAGTGGCTTGAGTGTTTACCAGTCACCCTCACTTCTTGCACTAATTACCGGGTGTGGCGGCTGTTGAGCTGATACACTAATGGTAAAATCAACTGAATTTGCCTAATAATAAAAGAACTAACCAAAAGCTTCACATTCTCTCGTTTACAATTTTTTTACAAAGTGTAAGCTCCTTTCCCCATAAATCAGTGGTGAAGAACAGTTAAATTGGAGTAATCCTCCCCTTACAACAAACAATTTTGCCGCGCAAACATCAGTTCTGGTACTTGAAACCTGTCAATGAATTGCCTGTTTTCCCTTTTTAGAGAAGCCGCTAGAAAGGCCAAACTGGCAGTCACAGAGGCTGCAGGAACAGCAGACAACGTTATCAAAGGAGCGTATAAAAGGAAACAAGTTGAGGTATGGTACTTTTATATACAGCTGCTGCCAGGTTAATATCACATTAACTCATTTCGGTGGTTAAAACAACAGCTAACAACAACCTCTTTAGGTTCTTTCATCAAGTAATATTGGAGACCTTGCGTAGGAGAAAACAACTTTGAAACGACTACGGTTATGGGATTTGAGTTACCATAAGGGTTTTGTAATTGGAGTGGGAGTTTTTTCATCCCGCTTGAAGCGTGAACAAGTCACAAGCCTCGTGATGACGACGATGGTGACGATGATGGTGTTCTGCTGTAGATAGCAGGTCCCTCATGATACTGCATATCGCTCCCACCACGCTCGTCTATCTTGAGCCAGTCTTTTCGCAACAACAAGAGGGTGACCCTCTTTGATTGGATTAAGAAGTTTCCTACACTCCCCAAATCCGATCTGATACACTGAAAATTGTGTCATCTGCATATCCAGTGACTGCCGCTGGAAGCAAGTTGTCTGCTGAGATAGTCAGCAGCCTGTGACACACAATGTCTAGAACTTCTGACAATTGCAATCATTGTGTGACAATAGAGCGCATAGGGGGTTGTGTTGCCATGTCCATAAACGGAACTCGCGTCGGTGTGTAGTGAATATTTTTAAATGTGTTCTTCTTTATATAATATTATTACTACATGTGTGATTATTCACCCAAGCCGGGTCTAACTCCATGCGATGTTACATGTTCAACAGTCTCGAACTTGTCATAGCCTATGCAGGACCTAACTCCATGGGATGCTTTTCCTAAGCCTCTGCCGGGCCTAACTCCATGCGATGGTTCTTACCTACTCTAACATGACACTGTCCAAGTCCTTAACTGCACACGCGGAGAGTACCAGTGGTCCTTTCGACACCCAGGCAAAGATGGAGGGCATGCTCACACTTATTCAACTCTCTCTAAATTGGCACCTGTCTGCTGTGCCCTAAGTGCATGTGTCTATACAACTACATGGCCTAAGCTAGAACGTCTCTCACCGGGTGATGGAGTGTAGGTTGTCAGAGAATCACAAATCGAGTAGGTTGAATAATCAGGTGCGAATAAACTTTAATGTGGAAAAAACCTACCCAACTTCGTAATAACAGCTTGCAATAACAGATTGCAAAACAAGGGAAGTTTGGGGGCCTCGCTCCGCTTTTATATCACTACGTGGAGGTCAGCCCCAATAAAATAACCAATCATGACAAACGTAACAATTACTTCACCAATAGATTTAAGGATAGAAAACCCACGTTTTTCCGTAACATCGAAAGTGTCCTTTGTACCTTAATTAAAAAACACAGTTAAGTGGCTGGTCTAAAAAAACCACATTTGCGCCTTCCTTCACTGCTTATCCCTTCCAGAAGACAGGTGCACGGGGATAATAGAATTTTGTTTTTCTTCTTTGTGAATGTGTTGCCGTACCCATTTTCCATCACGTCTCCGCCGCATGGTCCACTCCAGATATTTCCTTCCCAACAGGTGGCCCGCAAGTGCAGATGTCTTTCCAATTTCGCACATTGATATCTGAAACATTTTCCCTTATCTAGTCCATTCAAAAAAGTTTTCTGCAGTGTGTAGGCAATCACTGATGTTTGGAAATAATATACCAGACATATTCGTATATTTGCAACCATATTGTGCACGGAGTCACTAGTAAGACTAAAGTGAGCAATGTTTTCACTGAGTGAGCGAACGGCTCACCGAGCGATTCATTATACATTCCTATTCATATTCCGGTTCGGTAATGGAGCACCCAACTCCGCAACCTCTCTAATAACAGATACTCGCGCATTGGCACATCCGGGCCGTTAGTATAACTGTGTGGTTATTACAGTGACAATGTGATAATGAATTAAGGGTTCCATGTGACTGTTTCTGTGTTATCAGGTGGATGAGGTAGAGAGCAGTGATAGCAGTGACTGCGAGATCACCACTGATGAAGATCAGGGACCAGCAGAAGAGCCAGAGGTATCCGAGGACCTTAAAATCATGCAGGCCGAGTCATCTAAGGAGATCACTGGTATGTTTATTGGTTGAATCTATGACATAGAAAATTAAGTGGAAATTTTAGCTCGTCGCTCGTTTGATCCTGATTTCTGCTGAAGACAAAAACTAGGACTGTTCACCTCTAGCATTTTTTTGTTTCACAACGAAGCTTTTTGTAAAATATTATTTTTGCGCTGCATTTATATTTCACTCTACCTTAAATCCTAGTAGGATGACTCAATACCAAAACTACAGGAACTCTTTATTTATAATTGTGTTTATTTGCGTCTGGCTGCCAGCCAACCACGATTTCTAACCGAGGTCAGGGTCCAGAAAGTACTTGAACGATTACTGTCCTTATCTCTCGTGAACAAACGAATACCTTATCGCAAATCAGCTGCTGCGCTGCGATTTATTCATTTGCTATTGGGAGTTTGTTGAACGGTGACGTTCCCTCTCCACCATGAAGCTGCTTGTAATTGCCGTCTTTGTCGCTGCGGCGGCAGGATTCGATATGGATGCTTCCCTCCGGGCTGAGGTAAGTTTCTCCAATTTCTGCTCACTCAATTCAGTCACTCAGCAACATTCTTCAGCTCAGTTTAGTTGTATTTGCTTTTAAAGTGAAACATGTGATCTTTGTATTGTTACACAGGATTATACAGAATTTGTGACATCCCATGGACGCTGTCTGTTTGTCACTTACTGAGATTCTTTTGGTATTCAGATCTGTGAGACAGAGCTCTCAACCGTGAAGCCTAGATTGGCTAACACTCTGGAAGAACTGAACGGAGAACGTATCAAGAGCACCAAAATGATTTCTCTCTATCAAAATGGCCTAAACCAGCAACGTGCAAGAGCCGATGGGTTAGTTGTTCAACAAGTGTTTTTGGTGACATGTTCAAGTATCCAATGCAGGGGTTTTGTTTTTATTCCTGAGATATTTTTACCATTTTGTCGGGTTTTTTTCAAGCTATGAGAAAGAGATTAGCAAGATGGTTATTGAGGCCACTGCCAGTAACGAAAGAATTAAGACGCTCACCGATGCCCTTCATGATCTTCAAGCATCATACGACCTACTCTCTGCTAACTACACCAGCTATAGGTAAGCTTTGATTTGGTTTTGTAATTTTAGAATTTAAATTACTAGAACTCTGTGTCACCAACAGCAACCTCATATTTGGAGGACTGTAGTAGAATATTTCGCTTGCAGCTGTTTTAAGACTGCAGTTCATAAAAATATTCTAAATTCATGTTTAAAAGCGCAACATTGTAGAAAAAAATTCAGTCATCAACTTAGCAACATTGTTTCAAACTTAAAATATCAATTTTTTAAGTTTTGCCAAAAATGGTACGCAAGCATCATCTATGAACACCTGTTTTCAGAGCAACCTCTGAGACACAGATGCAGATGCTGATGGACCAACTCAAACAGCATATTAATTTATATGAAGATTTGAAGTCAGACTCCACTGATCTAGAGTCTAATATGCTGAAGACAATGGAGGCATACACCGGGTGCAATCAGAACCTTACAGACGCTAACAATGCCATCTATGACAAGACTCTGCAGGTACATATATACTAGAAATTCTGGGAGCTCCTTACCATCCATCAATGTTAAAAATCTTACAGAATATTACATGTAACAGAAAAACTTTGACGCGACCTCAGTAGATATAATCGAATGGTGTGCATATTCAACCGTGGATAAAGCTTTCTTTTTATTTCAGCTGAATTCTCTCCAAGTCACATTGGATGGTTACAAACAAAAGCTGGCTATATGTCAGAACACGTCAGTGGAAGACTCTGAGAAATGCAAACAAGAGCTCAAGAGTAAACTGGCTGACAAGGACCGTGTAATAGAGGAGGTCAAAAGCGATTTTAGTGAGCTGAAAAACCTTCATGAATTGCTAAAGGTATGATCGAGCAAAAGAAATTTTGAGACAACTTTTTCAACACTAAATTTGCAAGGTTGTTTTTCACAATGGGAGCATGGTAAGACTAGTGTTTTTGCGTTGTAGCTTGATGATACCTGTGACAAAATGCTGAACTCAACCCAACAAGATAAGGCTGTGGTTGAGACGGAGCGGGACCAATGTCGAATGGATCTTGATAACTGTACCAAGGATAAGATAGCTTGCAACAGTTCTACTGATACTGCTGTTAAGAACTGCACTGAAGATGTAAGTAGGCTAGCACTTGTCTGTACGGCGCACATGTCCCTTTATGTCCATTTCCGAATAGGTTTCATATGAATGTAGTTGCTTGACTATTACTTAATGTTTTAGCTTGCCCTGAAGATCAATGCAATCTCCACCCTGCAGTACAACCTGACAACTGTGTCACGTGCTCTCAGCTTATGTCATGAGACAAAGAATGGTGGGCTTGATGAGTGTGAGGACCGAGTGAAGAATGTCACTGATCAACTGAAGTCAGTCCAAAGCAAGTGTACCACAGTGAAGCTGGATGCGACAGGTGTAGGTGAGTAATAGAAACCAACAACTTTGACCAGAAAAGTGACCTGTTATTGACTTAAATCTGTTTCTGACAATGTTCTCATCACTTAGCGGTCTGTGGTGGTCCCTCTCACCATTTTTCTCTAACATGGCAAAACATTTGTTTTGCAGTACGCAAGGATTGTGCCGAGTGGAACGCAGCTGGATTCCCAAGTGGTGAATACTTGGTAGACCCAGATGGTGTAACTGCCGGTGTTCCAGCATTCAGAGTGAAATGTATTTTCAACCCGAATGGCCCCATTCAAACCATGGTGAGGCAATAATCACACCAAACATGATAAGCACTGTTTTCGGTCTTTTGCAATAGTTTCCCATTTTTGTGATTCACTTTTTGTTTCCTTTTACAGCTTCTGCATAAATCTCCGTCCAAGCTCAGTGCTGTAACAGGACCTAAACGATGCTCAGATGTGTATGGCAGTGAATATGGTGATCATAGTAAGAAAGGTTCCAGGAAAAAGCGAAGGAGTGGCAAAAAAGGAAGTGGACGAAAACGGCAAGATTCTAGTGCTCCTTCTGAGTTTTCAAATTCACATGGGTCTTATGACAGATTTCAGTCTTGGCACCGCCCTGGGCCAGGATCCTTCGGCTACCAATGGCAACGGCATGTCCCAAGCATGTGGAGAGGTTCGACAGTAGAAGCAACTGGGTAATCCTATTGGCTCTAGATGTGTGGTGTGTCCTCCCAAGTATAGCGGTTAGGCCCCTCATAATCCTGGCAATAAACAATTCATATGGAGTGAGTATAGACGCTGATAGCTTTGCTTCATATCTGTAGAGGTGATCATGGAGAATATTGCATTGGACAGAAGCTTAGCTATGGGTTGACCAGACCCCAACTGGATGCTCTGAAGGCCAATAGCAAGACATGCAGACAGACCGTCTCATGGGCCTGCTATGACCAGTCGCTGATTACGATCTTCTCGCAGGTAAGTGGATGATCATCATGCGAGTTTTGGTGTAAAACCAGTTATGTGCCCAGCAAGTGCCTGTATGATGGAATAAATTGTTATGCCTCTTTATAGAACGGACAGCGTTATGGAAAGGACAAAACTTTCTGGCCATTTGTCCTAAAGTACACCCCAACAGGAAGCGCAGAGTGCGACTGTGCTGCTACCGGTTCATGTGACTCAAGGCAATATGCCTGCAATTGCTTCATTGATGATGCGACCCAACGTCATGACACAATTACCATCACCTCAATGAAAGATCTACCAATCCAGGAGGTTGCTCTTGGTGATATGAACACCCGAAATGAGCGAGGTTCTTTCGCTGTCGATGAAATGATTTGCGAGTAAACCTCGTATTTCTGTTAATGCCTCTAAGTGAACTGCAATCTTGCAAGGCAGTCTGTTTTGTATTACATCATTTATAAATGCATACGTATCTGACTAATAAAACTATGCATAACATTACGACATGATTCAGGCTTACTGCACCAATACATAAGTTGGAAATTGCTTATTATGCATTGTCAAGCGCTTGTGTGTTGCGCATATGGTACTAGTCTTTATGCTATATAGGCCTGTCCATATACTGCGTAATTCCCTGGCTAAACTGGTCCGAATTCTCCAATAAATTGGAATGGGCTGTGTATTCTATTAGCGCCATTGTGCTTTTGATGAGTTGACCATACTGAGTGAAAGGTTAGTAATTTTACCAGTACACTATTTCTGGGTGAGACCCATTGACTATTCAAAAAAGATTTACCGCGAAATAGAAGTGAATATTCTTTACTAATAAAGATCACATTGTGTTTGAAGTTAGAGTAAGTAGTGTCAGACTGCTAGTCATGCCAACCACAAGTCAGCCGATCAACTGAGTGTTTTCTTGCCAATTATGAGAGGAGAGCAATACAGGGGAAAACAATGGACCAAACCATTCAGTCTCAAGCTTAGACATCCAATCAGCTGTGGCAATTCGTCCAGCACGCTGTTCGAATCTATTGGCATCCTGTCTGACAGCCGTTTTTCTTAATGAATTGTTGAAGAGAAATTCCCTATGAACGTACAGTAAATCATCTGCATATGCGCGCCAATGACATAATTCGGGGTCATTTCCCATTTTTGGATATGGAAACACTACTCCGCAGCCTCTCCTTATAGTTTTAGTTCACGCTGCAAATGCCAGACATGTTGTACTTATTCCTCTGTAACCCTACTGGTGTACCCGGCCTATTAGAGAATCTGTTCCTAACCATGCAATCAATATACTCCCAACGGTAACACGTCTGATCGCACTCAATTGCATTATATTTCCACGCCTTTTGCTTCGACGTTTCCGAATCAGCATCTTTTACAGAGAATACAATAACACTACGCCGTGATGATGAGGAACCTGAAGAGCCATCTAAGCCATCATTACTGTCTGAACTCAAAGGGGGGGTCACTGTAGACAGAAGTACTGACATTCAGGTATGTAAAGCTTCTGATGTTGATAAATGTGTAAATTGGACATATAGGAACTTGAAGTGGTCGCAGTCGCAGTGCCATATGAACACCCTATTGGATTGATTGTGCAGTGGTTTGTGTATATGTATATGTTTTAGGTATGATTTCATTGGAACTGTATTAGTAACCATGATCTTTATTCTTTGCGATAATTCAAAAGCCAATTCAGACTCGCGTTAAACTGATTCTCAATGACGACTATTCCACGATGCCCCTTTTTATAACAGACACATTAAATTCTAGATTTAGAATGCCTAATCCTTATTCAAGTCTGAGAATATAGTAAATGGAGCACTCATTGACTCTCCTAAAGGGTTATTCATGCAGCCAGCGGCCATGTGGAAAGGAACCTGTTTGAGAGCCAATTTGTACTGGTGATGGTGTAACTCAGATGAAACACCACTTATCTCCTCACGGTGTTTACCTTCTCCGGAGTCGGGCACCCGTTTTTTTGCTAGGTTAAAGTGACATGCCCTTAAATATTGATCTCTTTCTGGAGACCCACTCTACATGCGCTGTTCTCACCTGTACAGGTGGAGTGACAACACCCAAGTGCAGCGTATTTCGTAAAAAGATTCCGTGTCAGAGGCTCCTAAGATTTTCATCCGGAACCTAATAAGTCTCATCCAATGATAGACATATATGGCGCATTTGGATTTTCGATCATAACTTTTGAATGGGTGATCTGATAGAGGAATGATTTCACAGGTGTCAGGCAACTTTCAGCAAAATCAGAAAGATAATTAAATGGCCTATAATTGTCGATGCCCTATTATTAGTAAACTCAACTGCACATGACCAATCACGAACCACAAACCCCATAAAGACATGAACAATACCAGAAACCATGACTGACTGTTCAATCGAGATCCACACGGAACGTAAGTATCTTGGGAGGACTTGAGGGACTTGTGACAAATCCACGTACAGGCTGCTTTAAGTCACAAAGCGACAGAGCCACCGCTCATCGAATGCACTAGCACACTTCATTCACTGCCCACTTTATCTACCTCCTCCCAGAGTAGGGTGGTAACTGGAGAAGAGGTGAAGGTCAGTGTGTCATTTATTGTCCTTCTCGCTCTATAGGTAAGCCGTATGAAGCTCCCAATTCTAGCAGAAGAACAGCAAATCATAGAAACTATCTCAGAAAACATGGTAACTATTATCTGCGGAGAAACGGGATCAGGAAAAACTACTCAAGTGCCACAGTTTCTTTATGAAGCTGGCTACACTAGGTAATCACTTACGAATGAGGCTTCTTCTGTTAAAAAGGTTAAAGACTCCGAATTCTTTTCGCCGTATGGAACCTTATCCCTGTATGGAATTTAAGAGTAGACCTTGCAGTTCGCACTATGGTGAGTATGGCATACCGGTAGATTCTTTGATTTCCTTTATACCTGTCTCCCATCCACCCTCTTCCTTTATCTAGCCTCTGCAGCCATGCTATTGACGTGAACCCCCATTGCGGAGATAGTTTGGATGTATGGCAAGCCACTATCAAACCGGAAAATGGGGCAGTTCGGCAATCGAACCGAAGTGATTTCATCATCGCTTCTGCCTACTGACCAATCTAACCAATCTATCTATACGCTGGCGAGGTGCATTAGTAAGGATAGCTACCTGGACTGACAGCATTGACACAGCTCTGCTTTTATTTGTGATGTAGTGATGGTTACATGATCGGAATTACTGAGCCACGTCGCGTCGCTGCAATCTCTATGTCAAAGAGAGTCGCCTATGAGCTGAATCTATCTCAAGATCAGGTGTCATATCAAATCCGTTATGAAGGAAACACGACTCCCAATACCTGTATAAAGTTCATGACTGATGGAGTGCTACTGAAAGAAATACAGAAGGTCAGTAAGTAGTGCGCTTCTCAATCAGCTGGTGTTATTCCACTTTAATATGGGCGACTGTATCGTATTCATGGCATCAGTGAATGCTTATCTCTAATTCTTAGATTGGTCATTCTGAAATCCTACCAAAACGCGCGAAACCTGAGTTAATTGTGAAGCTGATCAGCAGGTAACAAAAAGTGTATCAAACAGATGTATCAACCAATAGTAATTTTGTATGGACTATTACCACAAACACTGAGCATTAAAGTTGAAATCTGGCACCTTATCCTTATAGTATCATAGTTTTCAAACAATTAGCCCGCTCACCGGGTAGCAACAAGTTTTCTATCTCAGCGAGTATTCTTGCTATTGCCGCAATTGCAATGATTGAAGGAAATAAGCTGTGAACATGATCGTTGCTCCTATTACCATATCCCGTGTGTCTTTCTGTAGGATTTTTTGCTTGATAAGTATAGAGCTCTTATAATAGACGAGGCCCACGAGCGTACTGTCTACACAGATGTCCTTATCGGTCTTCTGTCCAGGATAGTCAGCCTCCGTCACAAGGTGAGCTTGGCATTTCCTGAGGCCCGTTGTCAATGCCGTATAAAGATTATGTAATATATCAGCTGATGGTGATATATATCGGGCTGCTCATGCTGATGGTGATAATTCTTTGGGCCGCTTGCTCTGTCTTGTCGATAGCTGCACCTGCAATCATCCATCTATGTATAGAATCCACAAAAGTTCTAGCTAGTTGGGTTGGATTTTAGCTCAGTGCTTATACCGGGATCAGACAGGCGTATGAGGTCTGGCGAATCTGAAGCCCAAAAGCGGGCGCATTCTTAATTGCATTGAAAATTCTGGCAGCAAAATGCGAGTGGCTTTCGACGCTACTGCAACTATCCAAGAGAAGTTACAGCCCCGGCAATCATGTGCTGGGGTACTATGTCATATGCTTGCCCCGCCATATTAATCCCTCGCATAATCTCGCGAATCAGATTCAGATTCAGTCAGTGAGTCACACGACATTCGCATCAACATTGAACAAACATTGCTACCAACTTTCCCAGGCTTTCCTCATTATTTATAATCATTATGTCCTTGTTCACTGTCAACTGTTATTTCTCTACATCTGTTATTTACAAAGAAAATAGCTACCAACCTGTCCAACCTACCAACTAGTCTCGAACCAATCAGGATTATATCAATCCAGATTATATTTGTTGTTACACCAGGCTGGACTACGCTGCGTTGAAGCCACTCAGATTCGTATCCGGTTTTCATAATAAACTTCTGGTTTTCTGCCTAATCTACGGCAGCGAGAACCCGCGTTGCAACTGCTCCTGCAGCTCACTTCAGACGGGGGCTTTTTTCAGAAGGATGGTCTGGCGAAGCCATGGAAAGTCAGATTTGCCAGACCACAGATGTCCGTCTGATCCCGCTATTAGAAATCTCAACTTCTGTACACTGAGTTCTGGTTTCAAATACCAGAAGAGTCATCGGTGGTCACGGGAAGGGAATCTAATTTTGATTGCCTCCAGAGCTTCAACCATGTTTCCCTGTTAATTATCCGCAGCGCAAACTCCATGACACCACACAAGGAATAATAGTAATAATAATAATAATAATAATAATAATAGGTAGTATAAACAAAAGAA